>Ga0067045_1030024_pt1 | contig 17073 bp, 15 predicted proteins | sample TerdegcTABiofilm_FD_59184 | JGI IMG/M metagenome (GOLD analysis project Ga0067045, IMG submission 59184) | Combined Assembly of (Gp0054472, Gp0054536) Wastewater bioreactor microbial communities from Singapore -Terephthalate degrading...
TGTACGTCGGCTCGGCAGGAGCCTCGCCCTCCCGGGATTGTGAGACCTCGTCTACGCCGGCTTCTCCGGGCCGAAGTAGCCCAGCGTCTTCAATGCTTCGCCCACGTGGGGATAGACGCGCATCGCGTTGCGGAAGTAGATCTTCTCCAGCACATCGAGAGGCAGCGCGAGGCCCCGCATCTTCTGCTCGTCCTTCAGACCGCTTGGCAGCTCCTTGTCGGTCTCCAGGAACTCGAAATAGCGTTGATACTGGGGGACCTTCTCGGAGATGTTCGGGAACTTGGCATCGAGCGTCGGGACGAACCACTTGCTGGCCATGTCGGTCCCGAAAAGGACCCGGTCGGCGTACTCGATCATGAACTCCCGCAGGTTTTCCCGCCCCACGGCGTGAAGGAAGACCGGCGTGGTGGCCAGATCGACGTGTAGGTTGGGGTAGGTCGTCAGCATGTATCGCAGGCAGTCCAACTGCTCGTCGGAGTAGCAGAGCCAGAGCATGTGGGCGTTGACCACGACCATGCGCGGGTGCTTCTTCAAGACGTTCTCCCACGCACGCTGCTGGCGCCAGAACTCCACCGGCTCGGCGAACCACTCCGTGCGGCGGCCGTAGGTCCCGCAGGGATTCGACGTGTGGACCGAGGCCGCGACCATGCCGATCTGCTCCATCTTGTCGAAGACGGGGTCGTTGGCCGCAAGGTCGATTTGCACCCCGCGCTGCCAGCCCGGGTAGAACTTGAACCCCACCACGCCCTCTTTCTGCCAATGGACGAGTTCCTGGGGAGAAAACCGCAGCCCGTCCTCGATGGTGAAGTCGCTGATGCAGAACTGGATGCGCCCCCGGTAGCGTTTGCGCAACTCGGCCATGTCGGGCGGCTCGGCCCGCCCCAGGCTGAAGCACATCGCCAGGTCCGCGTGGAGTTGCTGCCGGATCCCTTCCCGCAACGCCATCACGTCGTCCAGGGTCTTCCAGTCGTTGCCGATGTGGGTGTGGACGTCGACCCTGGGCATCGTGGCCAGCGTGAAGCGCTTTTCCGTGCCGGCGGGGGCTTGGGGTGGGCTCGGTTCCGCGGCGGTGCTGGTCGCGGCGTAACGGGCGGCGGTGAGACCCAGGGCGGCGCCGGCCGAAGCGGTCTTCAGGAATTCCCGGCGGGAAGAAGCGTCTGCCATCGTGTGTCCTCCGATCCACTGCGGCGGGCAGGCGGGGCGCCCGACGAGCCGTGGCGGAGCCCGGAAGACGCACGCACCCGGCACGTTCGACAGGAGTCCCGCCCCTCCAGAACGGTACTCTACGCTACGTTATGGTAACGCGTCGCCCTTGCCGCGTGCAACCCGTAGGGGTGAACAGGCCAGGGACGCCTCCAAGAAAACCGCGACATCGAGGAGGATTCTTTATTGACATTGAGTCTCAATATCGTTAAGATCGGCGTTGGTCCGCTTGCGAAGGACGCGGGCGCATCCCGCGCCGGCGTCTCTCGCCACCGCCGGACCGAGACCGTCGGCCGATCCCAACCCGGGATTCCTGCTCGAAAGCCAGCGCCGCAAGGCCCCGTCCGGGGCATCGCCGCCAGCCATCCAGCCCCACCCGTGCCGACGTTGCTGGAGGGGAAGCCATCGTGGACGACTGTCAAGATCACGCCCAATCGCACCAGGCGGCGCTCTGCAAACGCCCCGAGGATCCCTGCGCCTTGTGTCGGGGGATTTCGGGGGTGCGCGTCGCGCGCTCGGAGGAACTGCTCCAAGGAGAGCGAGAGATGTTTATCCTCCACGCCGGGCAGGTCTACCGGCTGATCCGCACACGCAACGACAAGCTGATCCTCCAGAAATAGGACGGGCTGCCAGCCCGCCCTGCCCGCAAGCCAGCCTCGGGCGATGCGACGTTGCCGTCGCCCGGCCAGCGAGCATCTCCGACCCCATCGCGGCTCTTGGAATGCGCGCCGCCGGCGCGCGGGCCGGACGGGGCCTTTTGCTGGCCATGAAGGAGACTCTGTCATGCGGTCCGACCCTCGTTGTCGAGCGTTCACGCTCGTGGAGTTGTTGGTGGTGATTGCGATTATCGGCATTCTGGTCGCCCTCCTCTTGCCGGCCGTCCAGGCCGCCAGGGAAGCGGCGCGCCGGATGAGCTGCGCGAACAACCTGAAGCAGTTCGGGCTGGCGATGCACAACTATCACCATACGAACAACGCCTTTCCAGGCTTCGGGCTCACGACGAACACGAGCTTCTCTGTGCAGGCCAAGCTCTTGCCTTTCGTCGAACAGGCGAATCTCCAGAAGCTGATCGACTTCAGGCAGGCACTCTACGTGGGGTCGAGTCACGCCCAGACCCTCAACCCCGCGCAGGCCGAGGCTGCTCGAACCCGGGTGCCTCTGCTCCGCTGCCCAAGCGACGGGTGGCAGGACCTCTACGAGGAGAAGCCGGGCGAGGTTCTGGCCGGAGGCAACTACATGGTGTGCAGCGGATCGGGCACGGGGACCAACTACGACCTTCGCTACCCGACCGACGGACTCTTCTACTACGGCTCGGCCCGGGGATTCCGCGACATGATCGACGGATCGAGCAACACCGTCGCGATGTCCGAGACCCTGCTGGGCTTCGGTACGCAGGAGACCGGTTCGCTCGCCGCGCTCGCACTCCCCGAGCGGCGGATCGGCTTCTTCGGGGCCTCGCCGAACAGCGGGAGCGCCGGGTTGGCGGGGATCGTCAATCCGGACCTGGCCTCGCTGGCGGCAAACGCGACGCTCTGGTATGGGAATCGGGGCTTCGGCTGGATCGTGGGTAAGCCCATGGCAGCCAGCTTCTGCACCTACCAGACGCCCAACAGCAGCGTGCCCGACATGAACTCAATGGGCATCGGGTTCTACAGCGCCCGCAGCCATCATCCCGGCGGCGTCAACGCCCTGCTGGGCGACGGGAGCGTCAGGTTCGTGGCCGGCACGGTCCAGCGGGAGACCTGGCGGGCCCTGGGCACGACCGCCGGAGGCGAGCAGCCCGGGGAGTTTTGATCGGCGGTTTCTCCATTGTCATGGTTTCGCCCAACGATTGTTCCAGACTATAATCTCAAGGAGTCCTATCGTGCAGAACCCCGTTCGATCGCGTCTGATTGCCTTGGCACTCACCACCCTCCTCGCACAGACCGGACCGCAAGCGTCGGCCGATCCCGGCCTGCTGCTCATTGCCCACGGTTCGCCAAGCCCCGAGTGGAACAAACCGGTGCTGGATTTCGGGGCCCGGGTGGCGGAGGAGGCCCGCAAGACCGGCCGGTTCCGGGCGGTCCGCACCGCGATGCTGGAGGCGGTGAAGCCCGACGTCCCGTCGGCCGTGGCCGAGCTCGAGTCGGCCGGCTGCGACCGGATCGTCGCGGTGCCGCTTTTCGTCGCGCCGAGCGGCCACACCCACTTCGACGTGCCCGCCGTGCTGGGCATCTACCGTTCCGAGAAGACCGACGCGGTCCTGGCCGCGGAGGGCGTGAAGCCCGCCCGGCCCAAGGTCCCGGTCGTCCTGGCCCCCACGCTCTTGGAGAGCGGGGTCCTGCGCGCGTACGTCTTGGACCAGGTCCGCAAGCTCTCACGTTCGCCCAAGGACGAGGCGATCGTGCTCCTGGCCCACGGCGATGCGGAGCACCACCTGCTCGTCGACCGGATGATCCGGGAAGTCGCGACCCACTGTTGCGGAGAGACCGGGATCCGCCACGCCGACTGGGCCTACATCGGCGTGGGGCAGGAGTATCCGACCCAAGGCGTGGGCGCGATCCGGTCCGCCCTGGAACACAAGAAGCGCGTGCTGGTCGTGGGGCTCTACGTGTCGACCTGCGCCGCGAAGATCCACCGGCGATCTGTCGGCGCGCGGCCGCGGGCGACGCCTGCGTCCGACCCGCTGGAGGGAAAGGACGTGGTCTTCTCCGACGAGTCGATCCTTGCCCACCCGGAACTCCTCCGCTGGGTCCTCAAGATCGCGGAAGCGGCCAGCGCGTAGGTTATGCTTCAGCATGACCCGGGCGAGAAGAGGTTATGCTGAAGCATAACCTACCTCCCCTGGGCCCCGACGCGCCAGCGGAGGTACTCGTCGAGGAACTGTTGGATGTGGCCGTCGAGGACGTTGTGGAAACTGGTCTCCATGTAGCCGGTCCTGGAGTCCTTGATCCGCTGGTCCGGGTGGAGGAAGTAGCTGCGGATCTGCGAGCCGAAGCCGGTCTTGGGGGCCTGGTTGTACCGGGCCGCCTGCTCGGCTTCTCGCTTCTCCTCCTCGATCCTCGCGAGACGGGATTGGAGCATCTTCATCGCCGTGGCCCGGTTCTGGTGCTGGCTCCGCTGCGACTGGCAGAACACGCTCACGCCCGTCGGGAGGTGCGTGAGCCGCACGGCGCTGGAGGTCTTGTTGACGTGCTGCCCGCCCGGACCGCTGGAACGGCACGCCTGTTCTTCGAGGTCGTCGGGGCGGATCTCGATCTCGATCTTGTCGTTCACTTCGGGCGAGACGTCGATGGCGGCGAAGCTCGTCTGCCGCTTGCCTTCGGCGTTGAACGGGCTGATCCGCACCAGGCGGTGCATGCCATGTTCGCCCTTCAGGTATCCGTAGGCCATGTAGCCGCGGACCGCAATGCTCGCGCTCTGGATGCCGGCCTCCTCGTTATCCTGGCGGTCGAGGATCTCGACCTCGTAGTCGTGGTCCTTGGCCCAGTTGATGTACATGCGCAGGAGCATCTCGGCCCAGTCGTTGGCGTCGGTGCCGCCGTCGCGGGCGTTGATGGAGAGGATCGCCCCGTTGGCGTCCATGGGCCCGTTGAGCAGGGCCTTCAATTCCAGGTCGTCGAGCGATTTCTCCAGCGCGGTCACCTGGCCGGGCACTTCGGCCGCGAAACTCTCATCCTCCTCGGCCATCTCGATCATGGCCCCAAGATCGCCGGACCCGCGAGTCAGCTCGTCCAGCGGCTTCAAGACGCTCTTCAGGCCCTTGAGCTCCGCGACGACGCCCTGGGCCCTCTCTTGATTGCCCCAGAAGTCGGGGGCCGACATCTGCTGCTCGATCTCCGTAGTCCGGGCCCGCTTGCCTTCGTAGTCAAAGAGAGTCCCTCAGTTGGAGGATTCGCTTCTGAATCGCCTCGGCCCGATCCGTCCATTCCTTATCCATCGAACGTGCTCCATCTCGGAGGGACTGAATTACCCGAATCCCATATTATATCCCCTGCCCCGGGCGGGGGAAGGGCGGGAAGCGGGAATGATGAAGGCGGAATGATGAATGATGAATGACGGAGGGCACCTGGGGACCGTGGAGCTTCCCCGGAGACGCGTGGGGGGATAGGCTTGTTCCTAGAGCCACAGAAGAACCTAGCCGGTCCATTCATCATTCATCCTTCCGCATTCATCATTCTCTTCCATGTCTCGCGTCGTGTTAGCCATGTCGGGCGGGGTCGATAGCAGCGTGGCCGCTTGGCTTCTGCGCGAGCAGGGCCACGAGGTGATCGGGCTGTTCATGCGGCACGGGATCGGGGATCGGAGATCGGAGATCGGAGGTTGGGGATCGGAGGTTGGGGGTGAGAGCGATCGAGGCCAGCAATCCAGTCCTCGGTCTCCAGTCCCTAATCTCCGACCTCCGACCCCCGATCTCCAATCTCCGATCTCCAATCTCCAGTCCTCCCCCCCTCCCCACAAGCAAGGCTGCTGTACGGCGGCCGATGCGGCCGATGCCCGGCGCGTGGCCGACATGCTCGGCATTCCGTTCTACGCCCTGAATTTCGAGCGGGAGTTCGGCCGGATCGTCGAGTACTTCGTCGAGGAATATGTCGCCGGGCGCACGCCGAATCCCTGCATTGTCTGCAACACGTGGCTGAAGTTCGGCAAGCTCTTTGAATATGCCGACAGCGTGGGGGCCCAGTACGTGGCGACCGGGCACCATGCGCGGATCGTGCCGGGCGGCGAGGGCACGGTGCCCAGCCTCTTGCGCGGTCGGGATGCCGCCAAGGACCAGTCCTATGTGTTGTTCGGCGTGGACCGCCGGCTGCTCGGGCGGTTGTGCTTGCCGGTGGGTGAATATCGGAAGGAAGAGATCCGCCGCATGGCTGCCGAGTTGGGGCTCCGCGTGGCCGACAAGGCCGACAGCCAGGAGATCTGCTTCGTGCCCGACGACGACCACGCCCGATTCGTCCGCCAGTCGCGGCCTGGGGTGGACACCTCCGGAGAAATCGTGACGACCGACGGCGTGGTGGTGGGCCGTCACACGGGCCTGGAGCAGTTCACCGTGGGCCAGCGCAAGGGCCTTCGCGTGGCGTTCGGCCAACGTCGCTACGTGGTCCGCCTGGAGCCCGAGACCCGGCGGGTGGTCGTCGGCACCCTCGACGACCTCGCCCGGCGCGAGTTGACGGCCGCCGGGGCCAACTGGCTGATCGACCCGCCGCAGAAACCGCTGGCCTGCCGGGTGAAGATCCGCTATCGCAGCCCGGCGCTGCCGGCCACGATTGAGCCGCTCGCAGACGATCGTTTCCGCGTGCTCTTCGACGAACCCTGCCGCGCCATCGCCCCGGGCCAGGCCGCCGTCTGCTACGACGGCGACCGCGTGCTGGGCGGTGGGTGGATTGAGTGACCACGATTTGTCGGCGCTGACGGATGTGCGAGGGGTTCCCGGATGGCGACTGTTTGTTATACTTCCGTTCACGCATGGAGGGCTGGCTTGATTGTTACTTATTGTCTACACAACGGAACTGCATAGGGCGGATCGACGACGCGATGTTGGACTTAATGTCGAGGCGATGCCATGCGAGCTAATCGGGTCAAGGCCAATGGCGTCCATTATACGCCCCCTGCGCTTGCCGACTTTCTGGCTACCGTGACCCTGAATGTGTTGGGGGATTTCGCCGGGACCCTTGCGGTGCTGGATCCGGCTTGCGGCGACGGGGCGTTGCTCCGCGCGTTCGTGAAGTGCCTCCCGGACAGGGTCCGGAAGCGTGTGGTGCTCCATGGTTACGAGATGGACCCCGAGGCCCTAAGGCGAGCAAGGCAGGTGTTGTCTGACGCGGGCGTCCGCGACGTACGCTTGATCCACGGGGACTTTTTGTCGGTTCAGGGCGTCGATGCGGTTGCGGGGGGACGTCAACTGAGTCTCTTGGAACCGGATATCGGGAAGCGGGCAGCCGATCGTTTCGATGCGGTGATTGCCAATCCGCCGTATGTGAGGACGCAAGTGTTGGGCGCGGCGGAGGCCCAGCGCCTCGCGAGACGATTTGGGCTTTCGGGCCGGGTGGATCTGTATCAGGCATTTGCGAAAGCGATGGCGAATGTACTGAGGCCGGGCGGGGTGCTCGGGCTCCTCACGTCGAATCGGTTTCTCACGATCAGGTCCGGGGCCGCGCTGCGTCACTTGCTGCGATCTGAGTTCGATTTGGCCGGCATCTATGACCTGGGAGACACGAAGCTCTTCTCTGCGGCGGTGCTGCCTTCCATCGTTGTGGCAAAACGGCGCGCTCCAGGACAATCGAGTCCCACTTGCCTGTTTGACAGAGTCTACGGGTGTCGATCCGCGGAAGACACTCGCGACGCCCGAACGGAGTTCCCCTCGGTCCTCGATGCCTTCAAGGATCGGAGCGTCTGTGGGGTGGTCGCCACGGAGAGCGGTCCTTTCAGGATCGAACGCGGTGTGTTGCGGGCAGAAGAGGACGATGACGTGTGGTCCCTGTCCACGCCCGACTACCAGGAATGGCTGGCTCACGTTCGAGAGACGCAGGCATGCACGTTTGACGACGTGGCGCACATCCGCGTGGGCATCAAGACCACAGCCGACGGAGTGTTTGTCCGCGACGACTGGGAGCATCTGCCTCGTGATACGTGTCCGGAAGATGAAGTGCTCCGTCCCCTAATCACGGACTTGCACGCGGGGCGATGGGTCGCCTCGCAACAGCCCGGAAGAATCAAGGTACTCTATCCGCACACGGTCGTCGCCGGCAGGCGCACGCCCATCGACCTCAAGGACTATCCACGGGCCCGCGCCTACCTCGAAGCGCACAAGGAGAGGCTGTCTCGTCGCGAGTACGTCCTCGAAGCAGGAAGGCAGTGGTACGAGATTTGGGTTCCTCACGACCCGTCGGAGTGGGCGAAACCGAAGATCGTCTTCCCCGACATCGCCGAGGAACCACGGTTCTTCCTCGACTCGACGGAGGCGGTCGTCAACGGGAACTGCTACTGGATTACTCTGCGCCCCGGCTACGCGACGGATTGGCTTCTCCTCATGCTCGCGATCGCCAATTCTACGTTCATTACCAGGTATTACGATCTGGCGTTTCACAACAAACTCTATGCGGGTCGGCGCCGCTTCATGACCCAATACGTGCGACGTTTCCCGCTTCCCGACATATCGTCTTCCGTGTCCCGGAAGATTATCGCGTTGGTCCGCCGTCTTGTCGAGCAGCGTGCAAATCCCGCATGGCAGGAGTGGGAGGCTGTGACGAACAGGCTGGTGTGGGAGGGTTTTGGCTTAGTCAAAGAAGCCGCGAGGTAACGGAATCTGCAACTTGGAGTTCTTCACCCTGCCCCCGAATCGCCGGAAGAACGTGAAGAAGTCGGCACCCGTCGTCACCACCAGATGATCGAGACGCACCTTCCCGCCGATAACCGCGCCGTAGAATACCGCGTAACGCACGTCGCAGTGCCGGAATCCTGGGAGATCGGTAATGACCTCGGTGCTGTCGGGGCAGACCATCCCCAGATCGATCGTGGGGGCTGTCTACAGCTTCACTTCCAACAGTTGATCCGGGATATCCGGAAACTGACCCGAGTCGCACGCCGAGGTCAGGCCCAGTCGCCTGCAAACCGCTTCATGGAGTCTCCATCCGCGATGGCGTTCCTGGTCCGATCCGGGGTCGGCAATGGTGTGCCCGGCAAGCCTGAGAAGACGCCGATAGACGTCGTCGATGGAGAGAAACCCCGGACGGGAGGCCGCCGTCGATCTCCCTGCCTGTTTGTCCCGTACCGCAGGCGTATCTTCCGGCGATACGAGACGGGAGGCGGTCACCGATTCGCGACTTCGTGCCTGGTACTTATGGGTCAAGGTACCCGTCCGGTCGTACTGTGCGATGACTTCTCCCGTCACAACCCGGACGCAAGTGACCGTCTGCCGATCGTCCACCCGAACGAGCACATACCGACGTGAGGCAGAGACCTCCTCGTTCCAGATCTGGAGGTTGTCGGCCTTCTGGACAAAGGTATCGAAGTTCTGTCCCGGGAAACGCGGCTTCGTCCGCCCGAACCGTTCCGGCACGGGATATCCCAATGCGGCGCAGACTTCCTTCTTGAGGACCTTCGAGCGAGTCCGTATGGGATAGTCGAGGCTCAGTCCGACAAGGGCCTCGTTCAGGATCCGTTGAAGCATGCACGTCTCGACGAACAACTCCGGCCTATCCGCCAGCGAATCGTAGATCGACAAGCCGGACGCAGCGATCGCCCGCACAACGCTTGGGGGCATGCTGGTGCCTTTCGGTCATTCGTCTCCTAGAGGCCACGCATGAGTTCCGAAATCGGAATCCCAAGGGCACGGGCGATGACCTCAATGTTGCGCAGAGCGACGTTCCGTTTGCCCCGTTCGATTCCGCTGATGTAGGTCCGATCCAGGGAGCATTCGTCCGCGAATGCCTCCTGGGAAAGCCCTTTCGCCTTCCGCAATTCGCGGACTCGGCGGCCGAACTTCTGGCGGATATCAAGACGCTCGCCCATGGCATGAGACTACGAGGCAAGAATGCCGGCGTCTACGGACTATGAGTCACATTATTCAACCGTGCCCTGTGAGGCTTGGCGAAATGTTCTCGCCAGTAGCATGGCGCAGGGGGGCGGCGCCTTCTTGTGGCACGTCCAGAGCGGCGCGATGGGCGTGGAAGATCGCGCGTCGGTCCAGCCACGCCCTTCGGCCTCAGGGCGTGCCACCCAACGCCAGGGCGACGGGCGGTTGACATCCCGATCTCCGCCCGCAGAGAATGGGAGGATCTGGTGTCCCCATCCCCCGGCGCTCTCAAGCACCGAACCATGCCCACGAAGGAGGCCTGAACTGTGAACCCCGTTGCTCGCATCTCACGTCGTCGACTGATGGGCTCCGCGGCCTTGGCGGCCGGTGGGTTGGCCTTGCCGGTCCTGGTTCCACAGAGCGCGCTCGGGCTGGCCGAGACGGCTGCGCCGAGCGAACGGATCCGCATTGGGCTCGTCGGCTGCGGAGGGCACGGGGTCGGCTGGAACTTGCCGCAGATCTATCGCTGCCCGGAGGTCCAGGTCGTGGCCGTCTGCGACGTCGACAGCCGGCGGGTCGCGGGGGCCCAAGAGAGCGTCGACGGGCACTACGGCCCGGTCTTCGGCAACGCCTACCGCCCCTGCACGCCCTACGGCGACTTCCGAAAGCTCGTCCTCCGCAAGGACCTCGACGCCGTCGTCAACTGCACGCCCGACCATTGGCACGTGATCCCCGCCATCATGGCGGCCAAGTGCGGCAAGGACGTGATTTGCGAGAAGCCGCTCACGCTGTTCGTGGAGGAGGGCAAGGTGCTGTGCCGCGCCGTGCGCGACCACAAGCGGGTCTTCCAGACGGCCTCCGAGAACCGCTCGATCGAGAGCTACCTCCGCTTGATCGAGTTGGTCCGGGCGGGCGTGGTGGGGACGCTGAAGCACATCGAGGTCGGCATTCCGCAAGGGAACACGATCAGCCGCATCCAGAAGCAGGACCGCGCGGCCTACGATCAGCAGATGCCCCAACCGGTGCCCAAGGAACTTGACTACGAAATGTGGCTCGGCCAGGCGCCGCAGATGCCTTACATCCCCGCCCGGCTCCACGGCTCGTTCCGCTGGAACCTGGCGTTCTCCGGCGGCGTGCTGACCGATTGGGGCGCCCACATGATCGATCTGGCCCAGTGGGGCCACAACACGGAGCGGACCGGCCCGGTCGCGGTCGAAGGCCGGGGCGACTTCCCGCCGCGCGACGCCGTCTTCAATACCACCCCGACGTGCGAGGTCCTCTGCCGCTACGCCGACGGCGTGACGATGCGGATCACCACGACCGGCCCGTCGATCCGTTTTGAAGGGACCGACGGCTGGGTCGAGAGCCGCGGCTGGCGGGGACCGCTCAAGGCAAGCCGGCCCGACATGCTCGAAACCAAGGTCGATCCCGACAAGGTCAAGGTGTTTCACCCCAGCGAGGTTGTCGGCCGCACCGAGGGCAAAGGGGGCGAGCATCGCAACTTCTACGACTGCGTTAAGAGCCGCCACGACTGCTACGCCCCGCCCGAGACCGGGCACCGCACCATCACCATCGCCCACCTGGGCAACATCGCCATGCTGCTGGGGCGCAAGCTCCGCTGGGACCCGGCCAAGGAGGATTTCGTGGACGACGCCGAGGCCAGCGCCATGCTGACGCGCAAGCAGCGCGAGCCGTGGACCATGGCCAACATCGACAAGTGGATTTGACGCGGATCCAAACCGGGGCGTCACGCCACCGGGACGATGCACTCCGGGTCGTCGTTCCGCGGGTTGTTCACGTGAGTGCCTACGGCAAGGGCGAGCATGGCGTCACTCGGGTACGGGCGAAGGAGCGGCGCGAGTGGCTCGGGCTTCTGGATCCCCGGGTCGAGCCAACGCCCGTAATCGTCCGGGGCGAGGATCACCGGCATCCGATCGTGGATCGGCTTCATTAGCTCGTTCGGCCCGGTCGTGAGGATCGTACACGTCTCCAGGGAGCGGTGATCGGCCCCTTCCCACGATTCCCAGAGGCCGGCGAAGGCAAACGGCCGGTCGTCGCGCAGCCGGATGAAGAAAGGCTGCTTCTTCGCGCCGGTGCGCCGCCACTCGTAGAACCCGTCGGCCAGCACCAGACATCGGCGCCGGCGAAAGGCGGTGCGGAAGGCCGGCTTGTCGGCGACCGACTCGGCCCGGGCGTTGATCAGGCGGCTGCCGATCGAGGCATCGCGGGCCCACGAGGGCACCAGCCCCCACTGGAGCCAAGCCACCTGGCGGGCCCCAGGCCCGAAACGGACCACGGCCACCGGCTGCGTGGGCGCGACGTTGAACCTCGGCTGCAGCGGCTCCAGGTCGAGCAACTGGAACTGCTCGGCGATGACGCTTGCGGGGGCTCGAAGGGTAAATCGTCCGCACATAAAGATGATTCTACCCCGTCTCGCCCACCGCGGTATCGGTCCCGGTCACAAAAAGTCCCGCCGTCCGTTTCCGCTTCATGGAGATCATGGTAGCATCCAATGGCGAAGGGCGGCATCGGATTCACCACGGAGCCGCGGGGCAATACGGAGAAGACCGGCGATGATGCGACGACTCGGTTCCATTTCGGTCATCGGCGCGGTGTTGGCAGCGGTGGTTGCGCCGTCGGCGACCCGGGCGGAGGACTGGAAACCCAAGGTCGATGCCCTCGTGAAGCCGGCATTGGAGAGCCACGCGGTCGTGGGGCTGGCGATCGGCATGGTTCAGGGCGACAAGATCCAGACCCTCGCCTACGGGCGGGTTTCTGCCTCGTCGGAACGAGCGCCTGACGAGACGACGCTGTTCGAGATCGGCTCGACGACCAAGGTGTTCACGGCGATCGCTCTGGCCGACATGGTTCGGGAGAAGCTCGTGGCCCTGGACGACCCGGTTCGCAATTGGCTCCCCGAGTCGGTCAAAGTGTCGAGCCGTGACGGCAAGGAGATCACCCTGCTGCACCTGTCTACGCATGGCTCGGGCCTGCCGCGGCTGGGGCGCGCTCTCCAACTCCAGGCGCTCCGTAACGTGCTCAACCCGTACGCCAGGTACTCGGTCGACGATCTCCATGCCGACCTGTCCGCGTCGAGCCTGGCGACCACGCCGGGCACGAAATATGCGTACAGCAATCTCGGCGTGGGGCTGTTGGGTCACGTGCTGGCGCGGCGGGCGGGGATGAGCTATGAGGAGCTGATCCAACACCGGATCTGTAAGCCGTTGGGCATGAGCGACACGCGGATCACGATTCCCGACGCTCTCAAGTCGCGACTGGCCGAGGGGCACGACATCGACGGCAATCCGCTGCCGCCGTGGGACATTCCCACGCTGGCCGGATGCGGGGCGCTGCGGTCGGACGTCCGCGATCTCGTACGGTTCGTGCGGGCGAATCTCGGCCTGTTGAAGAGTCCGTTGGCCGATGCGATGGAAATGACTCACAAGCCCCGCCTCGACATCGGGCCCGACCAGGCCGTCTGCCTCGGATGGCACCTGCGCAAAACCGCGGGCGTGCTTTGGCACAACGGGCAGACCGGCGGTTGTCACAGCTTCATCGGCCTGCGAAAGGAGCCGCCGGTGGGCGTGGTCGTGCTCGGCAACGCCGCGGGCGGGACGGTCGATCTGATCGGAATCCGGCTCTTGGACCTGTTGTCCGGCAAGGAGCCCGAACCGCTCCCAGTGAAGGTCCCCGTGCGCATCGATCCGGCAATCTTGGAGCAATACGTGGGCAACTACGAGATGTATCCGAACTTCGTCTTCCACGTGACGCGGCAGGGGGATCGGCTCTGGGTCCAGGCGACCAACCAGCCTCGGTTGGGCATTTATCCGGAGTCGGAGACCAAGTTCCGGTATCGCGCGGTGAACGCCCAGATCACGTTCGTCCGCAACAAGGAGGGGAAGGTCGACCACCTGATCCTCCATCAACACGGCCTGGACCTGCCGGCCTGGAAGGGCAGCCTGATCGTGCGTTTTGGCGGGCAACTGCTCAAGGGGCTCAAGGATCTCGGCGAGCGAAAGGCCCAAGGGCCTGAGCCGAAGGCCGACGGCCCAAAGTGAAGAGGATTCCCACCCACCTGGGCCGGCACCCACTAGCCCCCTCTGCGGCCTGGCCGCGCCGGAAAAACCCTTGCATTTGGCAAGGTCCAGGACCGATAAGGAGGAATAGCGGTTTTCGTCGGACAGACCAGGACGTGTAGGGGGCGTGAGAATGCCTCGCGGCAATCGATTCCGGCATCAGGCCTACACCAGCACCCGGCCCGAATCGCCGCACTATCTGATTCGGCCCGTCGATCTTCCGCCGTTGGGGTCGGAGGAGTTCCGGCGGCGGATGCGGGCCGTGGGCGACGCGCTCCGCAGCGCCGGGGTGGCCGCGATCTATCTGGCCCACGGGACGTTTGTCGGCAGCGACGCCCTGGGCCTCCTCTCGGAGTTGGCCCGGCTAGTGCCCTCGGCTGCGGACGCGGTCGGAAGGGTCGTGCCTTTGATCGTGGCGCGAATCACCGGCGAGGCGGGCAACTACACCGCCACGTACGCCCGGCTGTTGGAATCGGCGATCAACGACCCCGGCCAACCGAAGATTCCGGTGCGCCTGTTCCACTGGTCGAGCGAGAACCATCACCTGGGCCGGGCCGACGGGGCGGTGCGCCTGATCGACGAGCTGGCTGCCGGGGGCTTCCAGCCGGGCCAGCGGGTATTGCTTTGGGGGCACAGCCACGCCGGCAATATGTTCGCGCTGATGACGAATCTCCTGGCTGCCCACCACGACGCCGTGGACCGCTTCTTCGAGGCTGCCGCGATCTACTACCGCTGGCCGCTGGTGAACGTGGTCGACATCCCAGTGTGGAATCGCGTCGAGCGGCTGCTGCACGAGGAGCGGCCGATCGGGCCTGCGGCGCTCGACGTCGTCACGTTCGGCACGCCGATCCGCTACGGCTGGGACTCCGACGGCTACGCGAGGCTGTTGCACTTCATCCACCACCGGCCGTCCGAGGGCCTGCCCGAGTATCGGGCCCCCTTCCCGCCCCAACTCGATCGCGTGCTGCACGCCGCCGACGGCGACTACGTCCAGCAGTTGGGCATCGCCGGGACGAACGTCTGCCCGAGCCTGCTCTCGTGGCGGGCGTGGCTGGCCGATCGCCGGCTCCATCGCCTCCTGCAAGCGGAGTCGGTCGGCGCCAATCCCCTCGAGCGGTTCCAGGCCGGGGCGATCGTGCCCCAGGAAGGAACGACCCTGCTGATCGACTACGGCCCCCAGCACGGCAGCATCGCCCACCACCACGCCGGACACGCGGTCTACACGCACAAGAAGTGGATGCTCTTCCACGCCGAAGAGGTCGCGCGTCACTTCTACACCGGCCGGGCAAGCCAGGTGGCGTGAGGGCTTCCAACCTCTCGCGTAGCGGGCGGGCTTGCCCGCCGTTCGCCTATGTCAGAATTCATCCAAGTCCTGACCACGGTCGAGTCCCGCGAGGACGCCGAGCGGATCGCCCGGACGCTCGTTGAGGAGCGATTGGCCGCCTGCGTCCAAGTGCTCGGCCCGATCTCCAGCACCTACCGCTGGCAGGGCGCGATCCATGCGAGCCAGGAATGGCTTTGCCTGGCCAAGAGCCGCCGCGGACTCTACGACGCGATCGAGAAGGCCATCCGCCGCGTTCACCCCTACCAGGTGCCCGAGATCCTGGCCGTACCGATCGTGGCCGGAAGCGCCGCATACCTGGCGTGGCTGGACGAGGAGGTCCAACGGCCGGGCGAGAAGGAGTGAATACGGAATACTGAATCGCGAATACTGAAGTCAGAATGAAAAGACGTAGGGCGGACCGAACGAAGTGAGGCCCGCCGAAATCGCGGTTTCGCCATCTTCACCATCTCCCATCTCGTTCCCACACTCTGCGTGGGAACGACGAGGAGAGGCTGGCGGGCGTCGCTTCGCTCCGTCCGCCCTACCTTTCTGCCGCCCGTTCTGCGATCACTATTCAGTATTCAGTATTCGCTATTCATTCGCCCTTCTCTCAGCCCAAGGCATCACCGGCCCGCGGGCTTCCAGGTGCTCCACTTCTTCCACACCGCCGGGTCGTCGAGCATCTTGATGAAGACGCCGCCGATCACCGGCCGGGCCCGGAATCCCTTGAGTTTGCCCGTGTCGGCCATGTACCAGTCCGTAAGCGGCACGCGGTCGGGCGTCTGGTCGACGAACCGATAGACCGGGTTCATCAGGGCGTCGAAGTCGGCCCGCGACTCGGCCAGGGTGGCCGTCCACACCTCCCAATCGGTCTTCGTATAGAGGGCCCGGTTGTCCAGCGGCAGGCCGTAGGCGTTGAGCTTGGTCTTGTAGAAGGCGATTTCCTTGCGGGCCACCTCGGGCGGGAAGAGCTTCAGGCCCAAGAGCTTGTCCCACACCAGGTTGTACTTCTGGCTCCACGTGCCGGGCTTGTCGAAGGCCAGGCGGTAGTGGTCGCCGTCATCGGCCAGTTTGACCCACTCCTTGGCGAACTGCTCGGCCGTGGTCCGATACTGCTTCGCCTCGTCGGCCTTCCCGGCCATCTCGCACATCCGGGCGTAAGCCCCGAGGGCGAGGATCGCCTTGAGCGAGAGATTGGCGTTGTGGGCCAGGTGGCCGGCGAAGTCGTCGGTGCAGAGCTGGTTCTCCGGGTCGAGTCCCTTTTCTTTGAGATACCCGGCCCAGCGCTGGAGCAGGCGCCAGTAGCGGTCGACGTACTTCGTGTTGCCGTCGAGCTTCGAGATGACCGCGGCCACCAGCAGCATGTTGCCCGACTCCTCGACCGGCATCTGGTTCTTCTCGATCTTCTCGCCGCCGCCGTAGACCTGGCCGTTGGCCAGCGGATAGGTACCCAGATCGTGCGGGGCGAAGGGGAACTTCCAGCGGTCGGTCATGGCGTACTCGAACACCGGCGTGACCGTTGCCTTCAGAAGCTCGTTGTTGAACAAGGCGAAGATCGGGCTCGCCGGATACAGGACATCGACCGTCCCGATGCAGCCGTTGGAAAAGCACTCCTTGGAGAACAACATCGGCTCGCCCTTGGGCCCGGCCACCAGCTTGTGGGCCCCGATGGCCTGGCGATAGGCGATCGCGCAGAGGTCATAGTAGCTGACCCCGCCGGTGAAGCAAAACGTGCTGCCATAGAACTCATCGAAGAACTGGCACTCTCCGCAGACGGTGTCTCTGGCCGCGGAGGCGGTCTTGAGCAGGTCGGCTGCGCTCGCGCCGTTGCGCCGCCACCAGGGCCGCAGCTTCTGGCCAAGGTATTCGATCGAATACTCATCGTCGTAGGCCAGCATGATCCAACGCTCGACGTTGGTCTCTCCGATCTTTCCGAGGTCAAACGCGCAAGCCGTGACGGGCCAGTCCTCATTGGCGGG
>Ga0067045_1004114_pt1 | contig 17071 bp, 18 predicted proteins | sample TerdegcTABiofilm_FD_59184 | JGI IMG/M metagenome (GOLD analysis project Ga0067045, IMG submission 59184) | Combined Assembly of (Gp0054472, Gp0054536) Wastewater bioreactor microbial communities from Singapore -Terephthalate degrading...
TCCACGTTGATCGCCCCGAGGGCCTCGGCCGGGGAGATCGAGCCCGCGAGGAGGACGACGACGGCCCCCGCGACCATGATCTGCCAAATCATCACCCTCGTCCTGAAAAGCTGTCGGGCGGCTATGGTGGCTAGAACGGCGGCGAGGACGATGAGGGAGAAGTCTCCGGCAGAGAAGCTCGGCTGAAGCAGGGCTGACATCTGGAACATGGGGTTGTGGCTCACCGCGGATTTCTCCCTGAAGGCTGGCCTCCAAGGACGCTACCTGAAGTGATGGGAAATATATACGCTTTTCCTTCCTGAGCCGCCGGATCGGCCTCCCCGACCTGACCGAAGCCAAGCCTCCTGGATTATCTCGATTGATCCGACACGCTCCATTAAACTATGGGACGAATTAAAAAGATACAAAGATATATCCGTTGGCCCTCCTTCGAACCTTTTGAGGAGGAGTTTTGACGCTACCAGCCTTCAATCCCGGATGTAGAACTTCAGGCACTTTATTCGCATATCTCTGTCTATCGGCCCTGATCGGCGTTGCGCTGACGGGCCCGGCCTCATCATCTCCCAACGCCTCGGGGAACGAGACCTTCGAGGTCCAGATCCTGGCGATAAACGATCTCCGCGGCCAGCTGGAGCCGCCCCAGGGGAAGGCGACCGTCGGATATGACAGCAGATGCGAGCCCTTCCAGGTGGAGGTGGGTGGCGCGGAATATCTATCTACGATCATAAAGGGGCTCGTCGCCACAAACCCCGATACGATCCTCGTCTCGGCGGGGGATAACATAGGAGCAAGCCCCCTAGTCTCCGCCCTCTTTCACGACGAGCCGACGATCGAGGCCTTATCCCTGATGGGGTTTGATTACTCCGCCGTCGGAAACCACGAGTTCGACGAGGGGCCCGAGGAGCTTTTGAGGATGCAGCGGGGCTGCTGCCATCCAGAGGCCGGTTGCCAGGACGGGGACCGCTTTGTAGGGGCTGGTTTCAGGTACCTGGCCGCCAACGTCATCGACGAGACGACTGGAGAGACTTTATTCCCCCCCTACGCCATCAGGGAAGTCGGAGGGGTGCCGGTGGCCTTCATAGGCGTATCGTTGAATAGCACCCCGGCGATTGTCGTCCCCTGGGGGGTGGCGGGGCTCCTGTTCACCGACGAGGCCGAAGCTATCAACGGGTGCGTAGGGGCTCTGAAAGAGGCGGGGGTCGAGACGATCGTGGTCCTCCTCCACCAGGGCGGCTTCTCGGCAGGGCTTCCGAACGAGGAGATGGAGCCCTGGGAGCTTCTAGAGGATATCGTCCGCCGGACCGACGGAGAGGTGGACCTCTTCATTACGGGCCACAGCCACCAGGCGTATATATCGACGGTGGACGGAAGGCTCGTCACCCAGGCCGGATCTCATGGGAAGTTCGTAACGGACGTCGACCTGGTGATCAGCCCGGCGACCGGCGATGTCGTCGAGGTGAGGGCTAAGAACGTCCCGGTGACGAGAGATGTCCCCACGGACCCAGCAATATCCGAGCTTCTGGATAAGTACCGAAGAATCATGGGACCCATGGCCGACGAGGTCGTAGGTTCCGTCACCGCCGACATAACTAGGAACGCCTCCGAATCGGGCGAATCGGCCCTGGGAAACCTGATCGCTGATGCTCAGCTCCTAGCCACCCAAGGCGGGGTGAAACGGAATGGAGATGGCGCTGTCGTCGCCTTCACTAACCCCGGGGGGATTAGAGCCGACCTCCTCTTCGATCAGGTCGGGGGCGGAGAGGGGCCGGGGGAGGTGACCCGCCAGGAGGCCTTCAACGTCCAGCCCTTCGAGAACATCCTCATCATCATGAACCTGACCGGCGAGGAGATCAAGGCAGTCCTCGAGGAGCAGTTCGACAACCCCTCCCCGGGACGAAACCGGATCCTCCAGGTCTCTGAGGGCTTCACCTACGCCTGGAGGAGGTCGGCCCCGACGGGAGATAAGGTCGATATCTCCAGCATCAAGATCGACGGGGTCTCCCTGGATCCCGAGGGGATCTACAGGGTGGCGGCCAACTACTTCCTCGCCGAAGGGGGGGACGGGTTTGCCACCTTCGCTGAGGGGGTCGATCGGGTCGGCGGCGCCTCCGACTTTGACGCCCTCCTGGATTACCTGGAGGCGCGTTCTCCCGTCTCCCCTCCGCCGATGGGGAGGATAGACTTGGTGCAGGAGAAGAAGCAGCAGATATTTGTCCCGACGGCCGCTGCCGCCTGATCGGATCCTGGACCGGAAGGCTTTGTCCCTGCAGCCTTTCGGCTCTGGCCTCTTATTTTTCGTATCTTCGGCGATCCCATCACCGGCGGCGAACCCAGCATATCTTCACCTACCGTCGTTCCTCTTCGATTCGCCTCCGTTCCTCCAGCCGACGGAGGCGTCGGGGATGCTGTCCACCTCCGAGAAGTACGGCTTGATGTCCAGGAGCGGGGTGCCCTCCAGGGCGTCGAGCCCCCGGACCCTCAGCCTCCCGCCGGCGACGCCGACCAGATCGACGATCCCGAGGCCGATGGGGTTTGGCCGATTCGGCGAACGAGTGGCGAAGACGCCGTGCTCCTTTCCGTCGTGGGGTGGGAAGGCCTTCAGCACCTTCCGGTCGGCCCGGTCGAGCCAGTAGAGGAGGAAGAGGTGGGTGCATCCCTCGACGTCCGCAAGGCCAGGCAAAAATTCGTCGAAGACCTCCACCTCGCTGACCTCCTCCGAGGGCCTCCCCTGGAAGGGGGCCTCGGCCCTGGTCTTGTATGGGGGAGTGGATTACGCCTATAGGCTTCAGGTTCATGGCGAGGTGTTTGGCTGCGAAGGGAAAAAAGGGCTTCGGGGAATGGAGCGTTTTTAGAGGTGGATGGTTTGGTAGAGAACCCATCGAGGCGATCAAAGATACTGTCTTTAAATGCTACATCGGAAAAATGGGTGTTGCGCCTGCATTTGGCTGAAGCATTCGAAGAGAAACGATATTGCCCTTAATTGCCCTATTCTCGATATTTACATCCCCGACCCTCTCGATCATCCGCAGAATCTCTCTGGCCTGGACCACCCATCCACCCCTCAGAGTCCTTCTCCTCGATCGTTCCGGTCACCTCAAAGAGCTTTAAGCTCGCGCGCTAGTTTTATCTCCGTTTCTCTGGCTGCGCCCGCCGGGGGGGGCCTCTCTCGCCCCCCACCTCCCAGAGGGGCTAAAGGTGATATATATCTTGAATAAACCCTTAGCATAGTAAAAATCCCCCTGAAGGAGGGAGTCCGTTGAAGGATTATCTCACGATAGACGATTTCCCCATCAAGAACCAGCGGATCCTGGTGAGGGTCGACCTGAACGCCCCCATGGACCCGAAAGGAAAGATCCTCGACGACAAGAGGTTTCGAAGCCACCTCCCGACCTTGCGCGACCTAGAGGAGGCTCGGGTCGTCCTGATGGCCCACCAGAGCCGGGCGGGCAAGAAGGACTTCACCACCTTGGAGGCCCACGCCAAAAGGCTCAGCCAGCTCCTCCACCGCGAGATCGCCTACGTCGACGACATCTTCGGCTCCCGCGCCCGAGAGGCGATCAAGGCGATGAGGCCTGGTGACGTCATCCTCCTCGAGAACACCCGCTTCTACTCCGAGGAGAACATCAGCCGATCGCCGGAGGAGCACGCGAATAGCCACATGGTCCGCAAGCTTTCACCGCTATTCGACCTATTCGTCAACGATGCCTTCGCCGTCTCCCACCGTTCTCACCTATCCGTCGTCGGCTTCACGGAGTTTCTCCCCAGCGCCGCAGGTAGGCTGATGGAGAAGGAGATCGACTCCCTCGACAAGGGCGTCCGGGGTAACGAGCACCCCTCGATCTTCGTCCTCGGCGGGACGAAGGCCGACGACTCGATCAAGGTGATCCAGAACGTCTTCCGCCGAGGGGGCGTCGACCAGGTCCTAGTCACCGGGGTCGTAGCCACCGTCTTCCAGATGGCGGCGGGGGTCAACGTAGGCGATAAAAACCGCGAGTTTGTGGCCGGCCTAGACTACTCCGACCAGGTGGCGATCGCCCGAGACCTCCTGGAGAAGAACCCCGAAAAGATCGTGGTTCCCACCGACGTCGCCCTGGACAGGGACGGCGAGAGGCTGGACGTCGCCATGGATAAGGTACCCCAAGATCTCCAGATCGCCGACATCGGCCTTGAGACGATAGTCGACTTCTCAAAGAGGATCCGGGAGGCTAAGATCGTCGTCCTCAACGGCACCGCCGGGATCTTCGAGAACGAGAAGTTCGCCCTGGGGACGACCGAGATCCTGAAGGCCGCCACCGAGTCGGGCTTCTCCATCGCCGGCGGAGGGCACACCAGCGCCGCCATCGAAGAGCTGGGTCTCGAGTCCAAGTTCTCCCACGTCAGCACCGGCGGCGGAGCATCGATAAGCTACCTATCCGGAGACCTCCTCCCAGGGATCGAGGCGCTGAAGAGGGCGGCCCAGCGGTGGAGGAAGTGACCCGCGGTCCCGGCATAGAGGGGTGAAAAGAACGGCCTTAAGGGGAGGGATCGCCGTCCCCGTGGGGCCGCTGCCCTGCCAGGGCCTCCAGGACCAGAACCCTGACTTCGGCTAGGATCTCCTTGGGGGTTCCCGGAGCCTCCAGGCCGGCGGCTCCCCGGTGGCCGCCCCCGGATCCCCCGGCCGCCCTCCCCACCTCCTCGAGGATCGCCGAGAGGTCAAGGCCGGCGAGGACGGCGCCCCTCCTCGCCCGACCGCTGATCCTGCAGAGGTCGCCGTGGGCTCCCCCGACGAGGGCGACGTCGGCCCCGATCTCGACGAGGGTCATCGCCGCGGAGCCCTCGAAGGCTCCGACCTCCGAGGTGACGACGATCCATTCCCCCTTCCACTCTATCTCGGCCCGAGAGGCGGCTCGCAGGAGGGCGATCCTCCTCGAAGTGTCGGTCGGGACCCGAGAGAGGACCTCCAGGGCCTCGGCGTAGTCCAGATCCGACCTCTCCAGGATCTCGGCCACCGTCCGGAAGGAGGAGGCTTGGGCGTGTTTGAACCTTCCGGTATCGGTGATTATCCCCACCAGAAGGGCGAGGGCCGCCTCCCGGCTCGGGCCGATCCCGCTTTTATCCAAAATCTCCCAGGCGATCTCAGAGGTGGAGTCGGCGGCCCTCTGGATCTGGAAGATCGCCCCATCCAGCAGGTCACCCTCCTGGTGATGATCTATCACAGCGTAATCTTTGAGGGGGAGGTCCCCAATCTGAAGCCCCACCGCCGTGTCGACAACCACCACCAGATCGTACTCCTCGACGGATGGATCGATCAATACCTCCGCTCCGATCGCCTCCAGGAGGCTTCCTCCGGTCTTGCTCACCCCCTCCACCGCCGCCAGGTCACCCCCGAAGGCCTCCCGGAGGGAGAAAGCTGCCCCCAAGGCATCCGGGTCGGCGTTCTTGTGGCAGAGGTAAAGGACCCTCTTTCGACCACCGATCATCTTTCCGAACTCTTCCTCTCGAATCTCCATCCTGACGGATGATCGGCATGATGATAGAAATAGCTGTTTCTGGCCTAGAGGATCAGGCCGGAGCCCTCGTCGATCTGGTCCGGGGGTTTGGAGATCTTATCGGAGACCGCCACCCTCTGAGGGACGTCATCCTTCATCCAGGATCACCCGGTATCCGAGGCTCTTGAGGCCAGCGACGGCCTCTTCGGTCAGCCTGCAGCCAGCGGGAACCTCCACCTCGAGCCGATCTCCCCTATCTAAAACCCGCCAGCCGAGGGGGAGAAGCTCCTCGGCAGCCTCGACCCGCCTCAGCCTTTCGGGGCTGAGGGGGCCCTCAATCCTGGGGGCGAGGCAGGACCTGGAAGGCCGATCGGCGTTGGAGAGCCCCAAGGCCGTCGCCATCTCTCGGACCATCTCCTTCGTCGCCCCCACCTCCCGGAGGGGCATCCTGATGCCCGCCTCCAGGAGGGATCTCATGCCAGGCCGATCCTCCAGACGATCGGAGGCGTTGGTGCCGTCTACGACGATCTCCGCCCCCCGAATTCTCGCCAGTTCTAGGAGCCTTTTGGCCATCATCCTCTTACAGATTCGACATCTATCGGGGAGGTTTTCAGAGATCTCCACGAGGTCCAGGACTTCAGCCTCAACGATTACGTGCTCGATCCCGATCTCGGAGGCGACCTTTCGAGCGTTCGCCAGGTCCGCCGCGGATAATAGCTCCGTCTTGACGGTGGCGGCGATGGCTCGATCCCCTGCGGCGAGTCTGGCCGCCGCCGCCAGGACCGAGCTGTCCACCCCCCCCGAGAAGGCCACCACTACCCCCTCCAGCGCTCCAAACCACCGGCAGAGATCTTCGAAAGATGCCATCCTCATCCCTCCAGGCGCATGGCCTTGACCCCAGTTGCCCGCTCCACTCGAAAGCCTTTTCCCGGTGGCATGATCTAATCTTCGCTCATCATCGCTCCCGGCGTTAGGAACGGGATCGGAGGGATTTGATGCACATATTTATCACCGGGGCTGGCGATGTCGGTTACCACCTGGCACGCGAGCTATCTGGCGATTATGACGTCACAGTAATCGATCAGAACAGCAGAGCCTGCGAGCGGCTGGAGGAGATCGACGTCAAGGTCCTCCAGGGGAACGCCGCCAACGCCCAGCTCCTGATGGAGGCCGGGATCCAGGACGCGGACATCGTCGTCGCCGTAACCGGAAACGACGAGGTGAACATCATCACATGCATCACCGCAAGCCACCTGGGCGTCGAGAGGACCATTGCTCGGGTCAGCAACTCCGACTACATCGACCAGCCGATGAAGGACCGAAAACAGATCGGTATCGGCCTCATGATCTGTCCGGAGCTGGTGATGGCCGAGCGGATCGTCAAGGACCTCTACTTCCCGTCGATGGTCGAACGTCGGAGGCTCGCTGGCGGGAAGGCCGAGCTGATCGAGCTCGCCGTCGCCGAGGGCTCCCCCCTGGAGGGGCCGATAGCCAGCCTCGAGCTCCCCGAGAACTGCAAGCTAGCCGCCATCAAGAGGGGAGAGGAGATTCTCATCGCCAGGAAAGAGGAGTCGATCAGGGCCGGGGACCGACTGATCCTCACCTCTGACTCTAAGTCGGTGCCGAAGCTGAGGAGGATGATCCATGAGGATACTGCCTCCTCCAAGGTGATGATCGTCGGGGGAGGGGTTGTCGGCTTCTACCTCGCCACGTGGCTGGAGAAGATGGACTTCGACCTGAAGCTGTTGGAGATCGACAACGTCCGCTGCCAGGAGCTGGCGGAGGAGCTCCCCGAGACCCTGATCCTCAACGGCGACGGAACGGATATCTCCCTCATCAAGGCCGAGAACGCCGGATCGATGGACGCTGTCTTCTCCGTCACCGGCTTTGACGAGAAGAACCTGCTATGCTCTTTGTTGGCAAAGCAGCTGGGGGCAGATAAGATCGTGGCGAGGGTCGACAGGAGCGACTACATCGACCTCTTCGAGATGGTGGGAGTCGACCACGCCATAAGCCCTGGGAGGGTGACCGTCGACGCCGTCCTGAAGCTGATCAGGGGCGGAGAGGAGGTGATCTCCGCCGGGAGGGAGGAGACGGAGGTGCTGGAGTTTCGGGCCGAGAAGGAGGCGAAGATCCTGGGGAAGAACGCCGCCGAGAAGATGCCGAAGGGTGCGATCCTCGGGATGATCATGCGGGGCAGCCAGCCGATCATCCCCACCTCGGAGACGGAGGTGAAGGAAGGGGACAGGATCTTCGTTCTGGCCCTCCCCAAGGTATCGGCGAAGGTGAAGGCCCTCTTCACCGCCGATCGGGGCGAGTGATTTTGGGCCCGGCCAACGGCATCACCGCCGGCCCATCTGGCCCATCTACTCCTCTGCCATCTTCCTTCCTGCGAGAAGGTCGGTGACGAGGGCCGCCCTTAGGTTTCCATCTCTTAGAACGGCGGCTGGATGGTAGGTGACGAGGAACCGATCCCGGTGGATCCGTCCCCGGAGTTCGGCTACCCCCTCCTCGTCCAGGACGGCCCTCGCCGCCGCGTTCCCCATCAGGATCACCACCTTCGGCCTGAGGAGCTCGAACTGGGCTAGTAGGTAGGGTCGGCACGCCTCCACCTCCGTCCTATTCGGCCTCCTGTTCCCTGGAGGCCTGCATTTGACGACGTTGGTGATGTAGATCCGGGACCTATCGACCCCTGCATCCAGGAGGCAGCGGTCGAGGATCGATCCGGCCCTACCGACGAAGGGCCTCCCCAGCCGGTCCTCGTCCCTCCCCGGAGCTTCGCCAACCAGGAGGATCTCGGCCCCGGCCGGCCCCTCGCCGGGGACAGCCTTAGTTCTTCCCTCGGAGAGAGGACACCGGCGGCACGATCCGATCACCTCGGCAAGGGCGTCTAGGGGGCCATTGACCTTCCGGGGGGTCTCCGCTCCCGAGCTCTCATCGACTATGGTATGATCCGCCTCATGGAACATCGTACGATCCACCTCATGGAACGAAACGTTCTTATTCATTTAAGCCAGAATCGCCCATCCAAGGTGGTTATAATGGTAGAATGGACCGGAAGCCTCAGAAAGTTCGACGACTTGTATTACACCATCGAGAGGATCGTCTACGGCAAGGGTCAGCTCTCGGGATTCACCTCGGAGGAGATCTACAACAACCTGCGGGACAAGTCCTTCTTCAAGGGCCCAGAAGATCTCCACAAGTTCCTGATCGAGAACGACAAAAAGTACAGGGTCAGGGCCCTGGAGACCGGCGGATGGGAGCGTTACTGGTAGGTTCACTTCTCGCAGAAATATATATTTTCGTCGTCGGTTCCCAGCTGCGAGAACTTCCCCGTCGCCAGGATCTTGTAGCTGTACTTTAGAGGGGCCACCCTCGTCCCCGGCCCCACCACCGACTCCTGGGGGAGGATGACGTTCTCTCCCACCACAGGGATCTTCCCGGCCTTGTTGAAGGGCTGGTCCGCGTCGAGGACGCATTTCGTCCCGATGGTGGAGTGCCTCCCCATGATCGTCCTGTTCAGGTACGATCCCCTCTTTATGGAGGCGAAGCTCATCACCATGCTCTTTCTGATCACCGAACCCCTCTCGATGAGGCTGGTATGGCCGATGTGGGAGTCTTCGATGATCACCCCCTTCTCGATGTTGCAGTTTCTCCCGATGAAGACCTTCCCCCGGAGCTCGATATCCCCGGAGTCCAGGTGCTTTTTTATCCGGCTGAGGGTAGTGGGGTTGATCCACTGACCTGGACGGTACTCGTTCCTGAAGGCGTAGTGCTCCACCTTCCCTCCGAGAAAGTCCATCGCCGCCGAAAGAAGCCTTTCGGGGGTGCCTATGTCTATCCAGTATCCTTTCACCGGATAGCCGTAGACGGGGTATCCCTGCTCTGTGAGGTAGGGGATCAGGTCTCCCCCTATGTCCCGGGCCGAGTCTCCCATATCGGCGAGAACCTTCCGGATCTCGGGGGAGAAGATGTAAAAGGCGGTGTTGATCATCCTGCTCGGCTCCTTTCCGGGGGCTGGCTTCTCGACGAAGCCCCTGATCCTCAGATCGTCGTCGATCTTGGCGACCCCGTACTGGGATATCTCCTCCCCCCCTCCCAGCTCCTTCAGGGCGACGGTGAGGACCGCCCCCTTATTTCTATGAAAATTAATGAAGTTTTTGAGGTTGATGTCGATGACGTTGTCGCCGGATACCACGAGCATATCCTCGTTTATGTCAAAGTAGTTCGCGCAGTATCTCAGGGAGTCCGCGCTTCCCTTGTCCGGGTACTGGGGCTGATAGGCGAACTCCTCGATATCGGTGATCCCCAGCCTCTTGAAGAACCCCTCTCCAGCCTTGAAGTAGTTGTTGAGGGGGAGGGTGTTCTCCGCCCCCTTGCTCCCCAGGACGAACCTCCTGCACCCCTGGGTTGCCAGGACCCTGAAGAGGGTGGCTATGATGGCGGTGTCGCAGAGGTCCACCAGGGGCTTGGGCTGGTCGAGGGTGAGGGGATAGAGTCTGGTGCCTCCTCCGCCGACGGTGGCGATTACCGGTGGAAACATCTTCACCTCAACTCCATCAGTAACCGCGCCTGATCTTGATTATTATCCGGGTGATCATGAAGACTATCAGGAATATTATGACGTAGAATATTATCTCCTGGGTTTCCATGGCCTCGCCTGGGATGTCGAAGTTTATATTTTTGATGGGTGGGGTCTCCAAGCCCCGGAGGTAGGGTTAATTATAGAAAAGGGGGGGATAAGGGGGAGGCTAGATTCAGATGAGGGATGGATTTGATGAGCGGAAGAAGAGAGGCTATTGAGAGGGCGAAGGCCCACTTCGAGGAGCTCCTCGTCGAGCAGATGGACCGGGTGGAGCGGATGAAGGCCGCCGAGGACTGGATCGACTACTCTATGATCAAAACCATCGTCATCGGAGTGGTGGGGGGGGACGGGATCGGCCCCTACATCAGCGCCGAGGCGAAGAGAGTCCTCGAGCAGATGCTGAAGGCGGAGGTCTCGGAAGGGAAGGTGGAGATCACGGACGTCTCCGGCCTCTCTATCGAGGAGAGGGCGAGGGCGATGAAAGCGATCCCCGACGGAGTCCTCGATGAGCTGAAGAGGTGCCACGCCATCCTCAAGGGGCCTCTGACGACCCCGAAGAAGGGGGACCCCTGGCCGAACCTGGAGAGCGCGAACGTCGCGATGCGCCGGGAGCTGGACCTCTTCGCCAACGTCCGGCCCGTCAAGGTCCCCAGCCAGGGGATCGACTGGACCTTCTTCAGGGAGAACACCGAGGGGGCGTACATCCTCGGGAGCAGGGGGTTCAACGTCACCGACGAGATCGCCTTCGACTTCACGGTGACGACCAGCCAGGGGGCGGAGAGGATAGCGAGGCTGGCCTTCGAGCACGCCAAGAAGAACGGGGTCGACCGGGTCACCGCCGTCACCAAGGCTAACGTCATCAAGACCAGCGACGGCAAGTTCCTGGAGTTGGCGAGGAAGGTGGCAAAGGACTACCCCGAAATCGAGCTTGACGAGTGGTTCATCGACATCATGGCCGCAAAGCTCGTCGACCCGAAGCGGAGGACCCAGTTCCGGATCGTCGTCCTTCCGAACTTATACGGCGACATCATCACCGACGAGGCGGCGGAGTTCCAGGGCGGCGTCGGAACCGCCGGCTCCGCCAACATCGGGAAGAGGTACGCCATGTTCGAGGCGATCCACGGCTCCGCTCCGAGGATGGTGGAGGAGGGGCGAGCCCAATATGCCGACCCCTCCAGCATGATGAGGGCGGCGGCGATGCTCCTCGGCCACATAGGCTTCGTCGATAAGGCGAGGAGGCTGGAGATGGCCCTCGACATCTGCGGCCAGTACGAGAGGAAGGTAGTCCTGACGGGCCGTTCCGACGGCGCCACCGGGGCCGAGTTCGCCGACTACGTCGTGGAGGCCCTCCAGGACCCGGAGCTGGAGGCGAGGTGGAGGAGCTATCAGTGAGGAGGCCGAAATCTGGCCGGGCCGGCTTATGGGCCCGGAGCGGGTTTCTGGGCCTTCATTTTATTCAGTGCCAGAAAAATCCGTCCCTTCAAATCCGAAGCTCGGATGGCGGAAACCAATTTCAATTATAACCGACAAATAACTCCTCGTGGAGAACCTGGCAGATGCTTTCCTGAGGCTGGATCGGAAGGATATCTCCCTCCTGAAGGCCATCGAACGGGGGATGCGCCACTCGGAGTGGGTCCCTATAGAGGATGTGATAGCGATAGCTCGCCTCTCCCCGAAGGGGGCCAGCACGGGCCTCTCGAGGCTGGTGGAGAAGAAGCTCGTATCGAGGACCACGGAGCCCTATGAGGGGTACCAGATCGGCTTTGCCGCCTACGACCTCGTCGCCCTCTCCGACCTCGTCGACCGGGACGTGGTGGCCTTTCTCGGAGACCTGCTGGGCGTGGGGAAGGAGTCGGTCGTCTTCGAGGCGCTCGGCAGCGGCGCTCCCGGACCCGATGAGCCGGGAGCCCCGCCGAATAGGGACGAGCCACCCCTCGTCCCCCTGGCGGTCAAGTTCCACCGCCAGGGGAGGACTAGCTTCAAGCACGTCCGGAGGGCGAGGGACCACCTGAGAGATCAGCCCCGGTGCGCCTGGATCCATGCCGCGAGGCTCGGGGCGGCGAGGGAGTGGAGGACCCTCAAAGCCCTCCATCCGGAGGTGAGGGTCCCAAGGCCCGTCGCCCTCAGCCACCACGCCGTGGTGATGGAGCATGTGGGGGGGGCGGAGCTTTACAAGGTGGAGCTGGAGGAGCCTGAGCCCTTTTTAGAGCTGATCCTGAAGGAGGTGGCCTCTGCCTGGAGGAGGGGGATCGTCCACGCTGACCTCAGCGCCTACAACGTCCTCGTCGGGGAGGACGGGGAGGTAGTCATCATCGACTGGCCCCAGGCCGTATCCAGGAGGGACCCCAGGGCCCAAGAGCTCCTCGAAAGGGACGTCAAGAACCTCCTCGACCACTTCGCAAGGAAGTACCACCTCGTCGTACCCCACCAAGAGGCTTTGGCAACTGTTGTAGGAGATGATGGAGGAGGGAGGAAGGAGGGTGAGACGGGGTGGGTAGATAGGATCCTCGAGGGGTGATGCCATCCCAGGATCGATCTTCGGGGTGGACATCGCGAGCGGCTCGCCCTTGAGCAAGCAAGCCCCAAGCTATGCCCTCTTCATCATCTCCGGGGACGGAGAAGAGCGCCACCCCATGGTCAGCAGGCAGAAGCTGATCAGGATGATCCGGCAGAGGGCGCCGGAGATCGTCGCCGTCGACAACGTCCACGAGCTCGCCGCCGACAGGTCCGACCTCGTCTGGCTCCTGAGGCAGATGCCCCCGGGGACGAGGGTCGTCCAGGTGACGGGAGGGGAGAGGGCCGAGCCCCTGGCCAGGCTCGCCCGGCGGCACCGGATCGCCTTCGATCGGCTCGACCCCATGGACGAGGCCGAGGCCTGCGCCCGCCTCGCCTCCCGGGGCGTCGGGAGCGTCGTCTCGGCCTTCGAGGACCAGACCTGGATCAAGGTCAGCCGCCGGAGGTCTCCCGGTCGGGGCGGCTGGAGCCAGAAGAGGTACACCCGGAAGATCCACGGCTCTGTCAAGGCCCTCTCCCGAGAGGTGGAGGAGAGGCTCCGGGAGGAGGGGCACAGGTTCAGCATCCGCTCGGTGGAGGGTATCGGCGGCTACATCAGGAGCGAGTTCGTGGTGGAGGCGGATAGGAGCCTCGTCCACCTCCACTCCGGCTACCGCGGCGACGCCCAGATCCGGGTGGAGGGGGTGGAGCGGCCGAGGCTCAAGTTCGAGCCTCTCCGCAGGAGACGGGGTTACATCATCGCCGGGATCGATCCCGGCACCACCACCGCCATCGCCGCCCTCAACCTGAGGGGGGAGCTGGTGGACCTCACCAGCTCGAGGACGATGGCCACCCCGGAGGTGATCGAGTGGCTCGCGGCCCGCGGAAAGACCCTGCTGGTGGCGACGGACGTATTTCCCACGCCGGGAGCCGTCGAGAAGGTGAAGAGGGCCTTCTCCGCCGTCCTCTCCTCCCCGGGAAGCGATATCAGCGCCGAGGAGAAGATCGCCCTCGCCCGGGAGTACGGCTACAGAAACGACCACGAGCGCGACGCCCTCGCGGCAGCGGCCAGCGCCTTCAAGAGGTACAGAAACAAGTTCCAGCAGGTCGAGAGGAAATGCCCTCCGGATCTCGACCCCGAGGAGGTGAAGGCCCTGGTGGTCCGGGGCCTCTCGATAGACCAGGCGATCTCCGGGATGGCGTTGCCGCCAGCGGAGGAGAGGCCCACGCCCCCGCAGGAGTCTCCATCCTCAGAAGACGCCGATCACTCCATCCTGGCTGGAGAGAACCGACGTCAGCAAGAGCAGATCCGGAGGCTGAAGGAGTTTGTCGAAGAGCTGAAGGGCGAGCTCGCGGAGGAGAGGGCGGCCCGCCGACGGCTGGAGGCTAAGATCGAGAGGCTGATGGATAGGTCCCGCCGGGAGATCAAAAGGGACCAGGAGATCAAGATCCGGGAGAAGGAGATCGAGAGGCTCCGGGGCCTCCTCCGGCAGGAGAGGAAGGTGAACCGCAGGCTGAAGGCGAGGCTCAGGAGGGAGAAGAGGGCCGAGGAGCTGGAGGAGGAGGCGGTGGGAAGGCCCGCCAAGGTGGTCGCCTCCTTCTCCAGGGAGGCGATCCTGGAGGCGGCGGAGCAGCTAGGCGTTCGGAAGGGAGATGTTGTCGTCCTCATCGACGCCAGCGGCGGAGGCCCCAACACCGCAGACCTTCTCATCGATCTCGAGGTGGAGGCGGTGGTCGTCGATACGGAGATGGAGCCGTCGGTGGAGGGGTATCTGATGGACGGAGGCGTCCCCGTCCTCTCCAGCAGCGAGGTGCCGGTGCGGAGGGTATCTGGGGTCGCCCTCGTCGACCCTGAGGATCTGGAGGGGGCGCTTGCTCGGTGGTCGGAGCGAAAAGTGGTCCGAGATGCGAGACGGAAGACCGAGTGGCTGGAGGGGATGATCCAGGAGTACCGGGCGGAGCGGAGGAAGGACGAGCGGCAGAGGAGGAAGACCTCTCCGGAGTGAGCAGCCGGGCATCGCTTTGACCGGGGAACGCCTACACCCCCTGGGGCAAGGGGAGCGTTTTTAAAGATAACCCGCCCTCACTGCCCCCAACCATGCTCGCCGACGATATACTGAGGTTGAAGAGAGAGAGGAACGCCGTCATCCTCGCCCACAACTACCAGCCGGGAGAGGTCCAGAAGGTCGCAGACCTCCGGGGCGACTCCCTGGAGCTATCTCGGGCAGCGGCGAGGGAGGAGGCTGAGGTTTTGGTCTTCTGCGGCGTCGACTTCATGGCCGAGACCGCGGCGATCCTATCCCCTGATAAAAGGGTGGTCATGGCCGCGGCCGGAGCCGGCTGCCCCATGGCACATATGATAACGGCCCAACAGCTCCGAGAGTTCAAGGCCCAAAATCCGGGGGCAGCAGTCGTCTGCTACGTCAACTCCTCCGCCGAGGTCAAGGCGGAGAGCGACATCTGCTGCACCTCCGCCAACGGGGTCGAGGTGGTAGCATCCCTCTCGGAGGAGACGGTCCTCTTCGTCCCCGACAGGAACCTGGGAAGGTACGTCGCTCGCTTCACCGATAAGAGGATCATAACCTGGGACGGGTACTGCTACGTCCACGACAGGTACACCCCAGAGGACGTCCGCAGGGCTTGCGCCCTCCACCCCGAGGCCGAGGTTCTCGTCCACCCCGAGTGCAGGCCCGAGGTGATCGACCTCGCCGACGGCGTCTACAGCACCTCGGGGATGGCGAGGCGCGCTAAGGAGAGTCCGGCCCGGGAGTTCATCATCGGGACGGAGGTGGGGATGAACTACAGGCTGAAGGAGGATAACCCCGGAAAGGAGTTTTACCCCCTCAGCGAAAGAGCGGTCTGCGTCGACATGAAGAAGACGAGCCTCGCGACGGTCCGAGCCGCCCTCGAGACCACGGAGCCTAGGGTCGTCGTCCCTCAGAGGATCGCGGACCGGGCGAGGGTTGCCATCGAGAGGATGCTCGCGATCTGATCTTCCCTCCGGGACCAATGCTTTTATAGTCGGAGACCATTATCAGCCCAATCGCTTCCCCTTTCCCCAGGGCGCCCTACCGAAGGGAGGACCAAAAGGACGGAGGTAGCAAGAGCGGGTGATTCAAATCAGCAGAAATATCAATGCTCGTCAGCTCCGGTATCCCCTCATCGCGGGCAGCGTCCTGCTGCTTTTAGCCGCCGTGTATAGCGATGCGAACCAGTTGACCATTGAGCCGCTGATAGAGCTGACGGGGATGATGCTCATCATCATCACGGCGGCGATCTGGAGAAGGTGATCTGCGAGAGTTGGATCCATCTCCCATAACCCGTCCCTCTCCCATTTTCCAGGGCCCAGGAGCCTCCGGAGGCGGATCCGACGATCCCCTGAGGAGGCGAATTTGAGTTATTCTAGGCCGTTGGGACCTTCAGCGGCCGATCCGTCCCCACCGGCTCAGGCCGTCTTTTCCCGATCTGCAGGCTTCGCCGCCCCCTCTCCTCTCTTCGCCGGTCTCGCCGGCCTTTCCTCCTCCCCGCCGCCGCCCTCCTCCTGGAGGTCCTCGAGGGCGTCGGGAAGGTCAGCCCCGCAGATCGCGATCCCTCCCTTCAATCCCATCCCCCCTCAATCCGTCTGATCTCGGGCCGCCCGCGGAATCCTCCCACCTCCGGAGGTCTCTTGCCAGGCCCTTCGCGATCCCGGCCGCCTCCTCCATCCGCTGGCGGGTGGCGAGCCCCCGGGGGCGGACCTCCGCCAAAAGCCATGAAGCAAGATCGTCGAAGAAGGCCGCGAGCCTCCCGGTGGCAAAGGCCTCGGCGAGGCCCGGGGCGTCGATGATGCATTCGGCCGCGACCTCTCCGCCGACGAGCCAGCGGGCCCTGGCCCCCAGGGCGTCGCCGGCGGGGCCGCCGTAGGTGATGGTCAGATGCCAGGAGGCGCCCGGCGATGACCCGCAAGGAGGGTCGATCCGGAAGGGCTGGGGGTCCTCCCGGTCGAGCCTCTCGCAGACCATCCCGTCGGGGCCGGCGGAGACGACCTCGACGAGGAGGAGCACTCCGATCCGGTCGGCCCTCCTCCGGATCTCCTCCTCCAGGGTCAGGATCGCCTGGAGGGATGGGGCGGCTCCTCCTTCGCTCTCGATTGGCTGGGGCTCTTTCGTCTCGCAGATCAACGGGTTTCCCCTCTCATTCTCATTTCGGGCTGGTTTGGGATGGGATGGATAAAGGGTTGCCCATCGGTTGGAGGATCAGTTCCCGTCTTCATGGAGGATGGGTCAGCTCTATATGCGCCAACTCAGGATGGCGATTTTATATCATCGCGTGATATTCCAACTGGTCGTCGTTATGTGGGAGGAAAGGAGCAGGGACGAAATCTGGGATCTCATCGTCGTCGGAGCTGGCCCTGCCGGCCTCTTCTGCGCGATCAGCGCCTCCGGCGGGGGCCGGAAGGTCCTCGTTCTGGAGAAGAAGACCTCCCCCGGCCGAAAGCTCCTCATCTCGGGATCGGGCCGATGCAACCTGACCCACGACGGCGACC
>Ga0067045_1030025_pt1 | contig 17067 bp, 15 predicted proteins | sample TerdegcTABiofilm_FD_59184 | JGI IMG/M metagenome (GOLD analysis project Ga0067045, IMG submission 59184) | Combined Assembly of (Gp0054472, Gp0054536) Wastewater bioreactor microbial communities from Singapore -Terephthalate degrading...
CCCCCGGTGCAAACCGGGCGCTCCCGCCATCCGCCCTCTCCAACCCCAAGATCACCCGCAGCAACGTCGTCTTACCGCACCCATTCGCCCCCACCAGCCCAAGCCGCTCACCAACCCTCAGCGAAAAGGTCACATCCTCGAATACGGTCTGAAGACCAAAAGATTTAGAAACACAATTTACCGAAAGCATCATCACCTTGCCATTCTCTTCTAAACAAAACAAAAAACCGGGGCAGCGCCGCCGGTTTAAATGCCAAAACTTGGGGGTCTACCCTGAAAAAAGAGGTTATTTACAGGTTGCTCTCGATCACCGTTTTTCTCCTTACAAACAGGCCAGCTCCTATTATACCACCCCCTCCCCAGCGCCCTCGCTCCCCACCCCCCTTTTGATGATATAATCTCCTCACCCCAACCCCAAAACGGAGCCCCGCATGTCTAAACATTCCGTCCTTTTCATCACCCAAAGAGGAGAACGCCACCAGCAGGCCGCTCTCCAGGCCGCCCCACCCGAATTTGAAATCACCATGCGCCGCGGACCCTCCAAAGAAGAAATCATCCGCCTGCTCCCAGGCAAAGAATTCCTCATCTCCGAACGCACCGGCGAAATAGATGCCGACATCATCGCCGCCGGCAAAAACCTCCGCCTCATCCAGCGCCTCGGTTCCCGCACCTACGATATAGACCTCCAGGCCGCCCAAAAAGCGAACATCCCCGTCTGCTACATGCCCGTCCGTTCCTGCGTCTGGGTCGCCGAGCACTGCATCCTCCAAATGCTCTCCCTCGCCCGTCGCATCCGAGAAATGATCCGCATCGCCAACGAAGCCGCCGATTGGGGCCTCCCTCCAAAAAAATGTGACGAAGACTACTTTGCCCCCAACTGGTCCGGCCGCCAGGATATCCGCAACCTCTTCCAATCCACCGTCGGCATCGTCGGATTCGGCGAAGTCGGTTCTGAAGTCGCAAAACACCTCAAATCCTTCGATTGCACGGTTTTATATTATGATATCCAGCGTTACCCTCCCAAAGCCGAGCAAGCCGTCGGCGCTGCCTACGCCCCCCTCGATGACCTCCTCGCCCAGAGCGACTTCGTCTGCATAACCATGCCCCTCTTCCCCCAAACCGCAGGCATGGTAAACGCCGACTTCCTCAACAAGATGAAACCCGGCGCTTGCCTCGTCACCAGCGGCGCAGGCGGCGTCGTCAACGAAGCCGATGTCGCCCAAGCCCTCCAATCCGGCCGCCTCCACGGCTTTGCCGCCGATACCCACGATTACGAACCCATCCGGCCCGACAGCCCCCTCCTGCCCATCGCCCGCCAGCAAGATGTCAACGTCATCCTCACCCCCCACATCGCCGGCGCCGGCCTCTCCCACACCAGCAGCGAGCGCGCCCGCGACTACGCCAACCTCCTCAACATCCTCCAAAACCGCCCCCTCCAGTTCCGCCTCGTCTAATTCTGGCTCATGCCTGCCCATCCCCACATGCATGAGGAAAAATAGAATACAGTTCGATCTCCCCCAGCGGCAGGTCTACGGCTCTTGGTTCTTCCGATCCATCCGGTACAGCTCCTCCGCCGTAATGTCCGGGTCCAGGCCGATGGACGGATCCTCCTTCCACCAATCCTCCGGCCAGTCCTCCTTTGACGGATCCCAATTCCACGGATCCGGATAATAATTGTTCGGATCCCAGTCCCTTTTCCTGTTGTTCGGTTCCATAGATTCTATTATACTCCTTCCAACAACGATCTTTGAGGATATTCTCTTTTTGGTCAATCTTTTCGTAAATCAAGGTGTAGTCTGATTCATTATCATAAAGATGGAACTTTTCAACCAGGCCTTTCAACGCAAGTGTATTCTTCGGGACGTTATCAAGCATTTCCCGGAAATAATCCGGAGGCACATAGCGCCCGTTTTTCGGCCCCCCCACGTGCGTGGGGAAAACTTCGAGTGGAAAGGATTCAACAGTAGTTTTGCATCGGCCCCCCCACGTGCGTGGGGAAAACTCCGGCTTTTGGGAGGGCTCATCACCCTCCCAATCGGCCCCCCCACGTGCGTGGGGAAAACGCTCTGTATAAATCGTTCCGCTTCTTCTTCGTAGGAACACCCCCACGTGCGTGGGGAAAACTGATGCAGCAAATCGTAGAGTTGGAATCACCAAGGAACACCCCCACGTGCGTGGGGAAAACTTTACCTCGCATAGGGTATTTCCAAACTTCTCAGGAACACCCCCACGTGCGTGGGGAAAACTCCTTCGCAGGATCCGCCTGATTGGGCGAGCACGGAACACCCCCACGTGCGTGGGGAAAACTTCAATGTCGCTGGATTGCTGCGAGGCGATATGGGAACACCCCCACGTGCGTGGGGAAAACGAGTTAGTCAAAAACTCGCATGTGATGTCGATAGGAACACCCCCACGTGCGTGGGGAAAACGCGCTTGATGTTGTTCCAATGTGATGCGCTATAGGAACACCCCCACGTGCGTGGGGAAAACGTCGGAAATCATCCGCAGCGGCTTTCTCTTAACGGAACACCCCCACGTGCGTGGGGAAAACTTACGGTTGCCCATAGACGAGCAACTTCGCCACGGAACACCCCCACGTGCGTGGGGAAAACGCTATTTTTAGGTGCTATGGTTCAGGTACTTAAGGAACACCCCCACGTGCGTGGGGAAAACCCTCTACCACCGTTGCGTGCATTGGCGCGTTAAGGAACACCCCCACGTGCGTGGGGAAAACTCCTTGCACACACCATGCAAGTATCCCTTCATAGGAACACCCCCACGTGCGTGGGGAAAACCAAATGGGGCGGGGATTTCCAGCCCCAATTAATGGGAACACCCCCACGTGCGTGGGGAAAACGTGCAAACGTATTCCCGCGCAAAGAGATAAGCAGGAACACCCCCACGTGCGTGGGGAAAACCCGCATGGATTTTGGCAGACGCAATGGGATTAAGGAACACCCCCACGTGCGTGGGGAAAACAAGCCTCGCCTGCTGCCAGAAACACCTGGTTGAGGAACACCCCCACGTGCGTGGGGAAAACGGATGCATCCGGGTCTTCAAGGAATCAAAGGCCGGAACACCCCCACGTGCGTGGGGAAAACGTTGCTTGGTATCGTGGTGATCGGACGTTTGTCGGAACACCCCCACGTGCGTGGGGAAAACCACCGTGCTTTTGGAGGAGGGCGACCAATCGAAGGAACACCCCCACGTGCGTGGGGAAAACCACTCCTCGCTTTCTTCTTTGTGTTCGGTTTTTGGAACACCCCCACGTGCGTGGGGAAAACGGACCAACCCGCATCTAGCAATCGCTTGTATGCGGAACACCCCCACGTGCGTGGGGAAAACTTCGACCCGGTGGATGGGGTGATGACAGTCACAGGAACACCCCCACGTGCGTGGGGAAAACTCCCAGACTGAAGAAAGGATCCGTCCAGTCATAGGAACACCCCCACGTGCGTGGGGAAAACGTTGGCCAGGTCGTCTCAGCGCCATTTTCGTCCGGAACACCCCCACGTGCGTGGGGAAAACATCTGCCCCATCGCCTAGGCTGGTGGCTGCATCGGAACACCCCCACGTGCGTGGGGAAAACTATTGGCGAATACTTGTTATTAATAAGTACTCAGGAACACCCCCACGTGCGTGGGGAAAACTATGTATCGGTGGCATCACGCGCCAGGACGCCCGGAACACCCCCACGTGCGTGGGGAAAACCAATACATCCGCGCGTTGCCGTACATCCGCGCAGGAACACCCCCACGTGCGTGGGGAAAACTCACGAAGGAATCAAGCCGGATATGCGTGTAGCGGAACACCCCCACGTGCGTGGGGAAAACAAGAGCGTAGCGCGGGTAAGCGGACGTATCAAAGGAACACCCCCACGTGCGTGGGGAAAACGGGTTCCTTCCCCGTCCAACCGCATTCTGTGCAGGAACACCCCCACGTGCGTGGGGAAAACTTTGCTTCATTCATCATCTCTTGCGCGGTTGGAGGAACACCCCCACGTGCGTAGGGAAAACTTTCACCATCCGCGCAAAATCAAAGGTGTTGGCGGAACACCCCCACGTGCGTGGGGAAAACCAATCATCGCTGTCGGAAATCATCCGCGGCGCCGGAACACCCCCACGTGCGTGGGGAAAACAGATTGCGGCATGGAAAAATCTTGTTGCCGTCGGGAACACCCCCACGTGCGTGGGGAAAACGCAATAGTGCGCTTTATCAATCCGATTTGCTCAGGAACACCCCCACGTGCGTGGGGAAAACTGGAAGCGTTGATCTTCCGAACTTTATGTATATGGAACACCCCCACGTGCGTGGGGAAAACGTCCTATTTTTTCGCCACGCCAGGCGATGTATGGAACACCCCCACGTGCGTGGGGAAAACGCGCTCTTTTGCCTCTCTTCGCAGCATCGCCGCGGAACACCCCCACGTGCGTGGGGAAAACGCCTGCTGTCTGTCCAACCCAGATCGCGGATAAGGAACACCCCCACGTGCGTGGGGAAAACGCCTGCTGTCTGTCCAACCCAGATCGCGGATAAGGAACACCCCCACGTGCGTGGGGAAAACGTAGAGACCGCGCTTGACATCCTCGGAGAGGTCGGAACACCCCCACGTGCGTGGGGAAAACCCCATTGCAATCGCGAAGATGTTGATCGAGCCAGGAACACCCCCACGTGCGTGGGGAAAACGGCATATAACGCGCGCAAATGAGATTCTGCTTCGGAACACCCCCACGTGCGTGGGGAAAACATTTGACAACGCATCTTTTACTTCGGCTCTTACGGAACACCCCCACGTGCGTGGGGAAAACGTTCTAGGGGGTGTTTTAAACCGGTTTTGGTGCGGAACACCCCCACGTGCGTGGGGAAAACAACCAATAGGAATCTCCATAAATATCACGTCAAGGAACACCCCCACGTGCGTGGGGAAAACAAACGACCTTCCAAATACATTAGCTTCCCCTTCGGAACACCCCCACGTGCGTGGGGAAAACGCCAATATCTTCCAACGCCGCCAGCGCAGTCCGGGAACACCCCCACGTGCGTGGGGAAAACGGTTTTCGGCCGGACGCGTGGCAGGCTGAGGTAGGAACACCCCCACGTGCGTGGGGAAAACTCCCCGGCGCGCGCAAGCTCGGCCGGGACTGGAGGAACACCCCCACGTGCGTGGGGAAAACCGAAAGCCCAAACAAAAAACAGCGGGACGAAGAGGAACACCCCCACGTGCGTGGGGAAAACTTTTGACCGCCAGGCCGCAAGCGACTATATGGAGGAACACCCCCACGTGCGTGGGGAAAACCCACCACTTGATGAACACAATTCAATTGTTATAGGAACACCCCCACGTGCGTGGGGAAAACGAACGGATCGAGATGCTGGCGGAGGAACGGGAAGGAACACCCCCACGTGCGTGGGGAAAACGTGGCGTCGCTCGCGATGCTCTGTGTTCCACTAGGAACACCCCCACGTGCGTGGGGAAAACTTCATTTCTTTGTTTGGATGCATGATTTCCTCCGGAACACCCCCACGTGCGTGGGGAAAACATAGAGTTGTCATGATGATTCACCTATGCCAACGGAACACCCCCACGTGCGTGGGGAAAACGTCCAGGAAACCAGCCGCGCTCGGATGGATGCCGGAACACCCCCACGTGCGTGGGGAAAACTCGCGAGAGTAGTGGATTTGTCCACTCTCCAAAGGAACACCCCCACGTGCGTGGGGAAAACGGCTCGACGCTTGCCCAAACTGTGCAAATCACAGGAACACCCCCACGTGCGTGGGGAAAACTTCATATTTTTTAGCCATGCGCAAAGCCTCAAAGGAACACCCCCACGTGCGTGGGGAAAACAATTGCAGCATTTCCTGCCCGGCCAGCTTGCCCGGAACACCCCCACGTGCGTGGGGAAAACGCCATGCTGTTGATCGTCATGGGGCAGCGGCGAGGAACACCCCCACGTGCGTGGGGAAAACATCGCTGCGGAAATCTTCCGCAGCCCTCTTAACGGAACACCCCCACGTGCGTGGGGAAAACTGAGAAGCGGCCGAAATTGTCGCACGAACAGCAGGAACACCCCCACGTGCGTGGGGAAAACGATCAAAGAGATCGCGCAAGACGCGAAGTATGAAGGAACACCCCCACGTGCGTGGGGAAAACAGATGGTCGTATCCACGCAGGCTACAGCAGGCCGGAACACCCCCACGTGCGTGGGGAAAACTACGGGTATCTATCCCGGACGACAACGTGCTGAGGAACACCCCCACGTGCGTGGGGAAAACCCAGGCCTGCCATATTTTGGGGATTGATACACAGGAACACCCCCACGTGCGTGGGGAAAACGATACTCTTGCGAAAACCATAACTCGCCAAGACGGAACACCCCCACGTGCGTGGGGAAAACGCAAAGCAGCGGCAGTTCCTCCAAGTGTGCGAGGGAACACCCCCACGTGCGTGGGGAAAACGCCAACGGGCACGATCTTTGACCATCAGTGAGAGGAACACCCCCACGTGCGTGGGGAAAACGTGACGACCTTTGACTATCTGACGGAAGCTGAAGGAACACCCCCACGTGCGTGGGGAAAACCTGGCTTTATTCAGCGGCGAATACTGGCGTTAAGGAACACCCCCACGTGCGTGGGGAAAACAGTTATCTTGTCAGTTAGCAAATGGGGCAAGGAGGAACACCCCCACGTGCGTGGGGAAAACTTCCGAAGAGAGAGCTTGTAAGTCAGGTGCAAAGGAACACCCCCACGTGCGTGGGGAAAACTACAGGATCTGATCCTGGCATTGATCCCTGTTCGGAACACCCCCACGTGCGTGGGGAAAACTATTTCACGTGCGCGGAATGGGGTCTGATGGAAGGAACACCCCCACGTGCGTGGGGAAAACTTTGATGCCGCCCATTCCAAAATTTCCAGAACCGGAACACCCCCACGTGCGTGGGGAAAACTCGCCGGAGCTAACTCGGAGCGGAAAGGTGTCAGGAACACCCCCACGTGCGTGGGGAAAACTCAATTTCCGTACCACTGAAGTAGGCGCCTCCAGGAACACCCCCACGTGCGTGGGGAAAACGCAATTTCAACGTCTGTTGCCATTTCTTATTCCGGAACACCCCCACGTGCGTGGGGAAAACGCGAAAGCGTCTAAAAGAAAACAAAATGGTTGACGGAACACCCCCACGTGCGTGGGGAAAACCGACTTTCCACAATGGGAACACGATACGGTTACGGAACACCCCCACGTGCGTGGGGAAAACGAGACCTTACATACCCAGCAACCGGAAGCCCCAGGAACACCCCCACGTGCGTGGGGAAAACCGAGGAAGTTCAGCAGCCGAAAGTCACCCATTAGGAACACCCCCACGTGCGTGGGGAAAACGTCAATCCAGTTTTCCAGAACCGATTCTTCTGTCGGAACACCCCCACGTGCGTGGGGAAAACCCTTCGTTAACAAATAAAAAAATCAAATCTCTCTTAGTATACGCCTTTTTTGCGCCTCGCTCAAAGCGTCCCCTAACTTCTCCACCAATTGCACTCCCTCCCAATCTACAATCCGCCGCTCACTATTTCCCGCCATCTTCATCATGAAGTGTTGTTCATTGTTCGTAGACCACGCCTGAAAGACCATTCCCACTCCACGGCTGCTGCTGCAACGTTCCCATAACCGGTCTCGCACCATCGCGGAAACGTGCCCTACGTACACTCCGCTTTTCACTTCAATCAGCCACCGGCTCAAATCCCCCTTCAAAGACGCCGGCGTCTTTTCAAGGATCATAACGACCATTTTCCCTCCGCTTGAACCGTTTGTGGCGGCTCCCACCAGATTTCAGGGCAGCTAGGATCGTCTAATCTTTCCCCTTCTTCTTCCGGTTGGATGCCTAGCAATCCATCAATATCGGGCAAGATTCGATCCAGTAGTTTTTCCTCCCGAATAAATTCACGGCAGCTCTGTCGAGTCCGCTTTTCGACCTCCTCCTCTCCTTCTGCCACTGTCTGAAACGCAATAGGGATCGTATATTGCGCCTTATACAAATCGGCAATATCGTAAACAAAGGAAAGTTGCCTGCCGGTGTGTAAAAACCCCAGTGCAGTCGAGTACCCGCCCGAGACAATCGCCGCATGACAAATTCCATTCAGGATTGCATTTGCCGCCGAAAGCGCCCGGTTCACAGGATCCCCTTTATTCCAATTGCTCATATCGTAATTGCGCCCATGCCATTCCACCTGAAACGTCCTGCTCGCTAGGGCGTAAGCGTTGCGCACCCGCGCCCCCTCCATCCCACGTATCTGCTCTAACGTTAAGCCCGGCTTTAAGGGATGCCCGAATCGCTTTTCGTACATCCGCATCACCACTTGCAGCCGTTTCTGTGGATCGCTTACCAGTTCTGCCTGCCTCAGCAGGTGATACGCTTTTCGCGTCTCCCCGCACCCCTGGGCGTAAAACAGTTGCATATCTTGCCCGGTCCACAGGATGCTGCATCCGCTCTCTGCCAGCAGTCCAACCGCAGCGTGCGTAATGCTCGTTCCCGGTCCCAGCATCAGCAGGCACAGGTTGGCAACCGGCACAGCCGTCGTTCCCGTCTCCTGCAGCACCAGCAGCGCGGTCTTATCACGTTCCAAGACAGCATGTTCAACATAAAGATAGCTCAAGCTGTCGCGCAGCTTGGGTAGTTCATGCAGATCTTGCATCGTACCCCCTTTCGAATTGAATCAGTTCCGATCAAAACCAGGCCGCTTTCCTTTCGTACCCAAATTCTTCGCATCGGCCTGGCTGGTGTCCACGCTTTTTTATCCTGTTCAATTGTTAAGGTGCTGGTCTTGCATTAGAAAAACCTATGCCCTGGCGATCGAAAGCAAACCGCATCCAAATCCTTTGCCGGTGCCAATTCCATTGTACAATGCTTGTTCAAACCGCTCTACGTCGAGCACTTTCAAAAAGCCATCGAAACGAACAACTTTTGTGTGAATGCGATGCTTCTTACCATTTTCCTCCTTAAAACCATCTGGCTGAACTATTTTCACCGTCTGTACGGCAAGCACATGAAAACCATTCTCTTCGCCTTTACGGCGAAGCCATACAATTTGCTCCTCTTCCCGCATCAACCCCACCCGCCTCCCATCCTTACCGCCGTTTCCTTTCAGTCGCTTGGTCGGGTTAGCAGCCAGCCTGAATTGAAAAACCTGACCGCTGATGATGTTCGGGTTGAAGTGCTTGACCGACACCGGCTGGACAACATAACCGCTGCGTTCCAGTTTCGACCAATCCGGTGCCGTGTGAGATTGCACCAGAATCGTCAAAGAGGGTTCTGTTCGGCGAATTTCCACCCGGTAAAGTACACGTTCCTTTTTAGGGAGTGCCTGAGGAAAAGCGCTCATTAGCGTTCGGTGGATTTGGTAAGTATCTGCCAGATCAGATAGTGCTTGTCTGGAGCGAGGATCTAGAACCAATCGGGAAAGGTACATTACATCACCTCTATGCATGGAGATGTTGGCGCCGGTATAAAAAAGGTATTGACGCGCCGGCTTGCAAATCGCCGCGTCGCAAAAGAAACAGGCACGTCTGGGCGGACTTGCTTGCCCTCATTTGAATCGATAACAACACGTATCTGATTAGGCTCTTCACCTTTGCGCCAAGACACAATCCAACCATATTCCATCAAGGCTTGTTCCAACGTTTTACCAGCTTGCAATCCATCCTGCAGAAAAATTGGCGCCGAAGGGGGAAAAGCTTTCCTTCCTAGAAAGAGTGCCCAAACGGGTTTTTGCAAGGCGGCTTGCAGCTCACTAAGGATTCCAGGATCGCCCTCAAATCCTACCAAAAAAGCAGCATTGGCAAGATAATAACGATTGGTCACGACACTTTCACGAATTTTTTTGTTGTCTGTCTCCAATACATCCTGCGCAATATGATAGTCTCTGCTTAAAATTCCTTCGCGGTCTACCCGAACCCCCATCCGCAAAACCAGCAGGTCTTCCAACGGCGCTTGTCGCGGCCTTCCCAAAGCCGCGCACAGCAACCCCATCACACCGCTTTTGGAAGGTTCCAACCCTGTATCGCGCACGGTATAGTGGCTTTGAACCCCCCAGGATTGCATGGGGCCAATCAAACGGATTAACAGAGTATCCATTCAATTACTCCAAAGGCAACTTGATTAATGTCTCCTGAATCCAGGCTTCGAATGTGTTAACCTGCGCGTCTTTCAGGCTGTCAAATGCAATTTCACCATCCAGTGCAGCTACAACCGGCTGAGCGTCAGAAGAAAAAAATCCACTCAATTTTTTCCAATATCGATCAATTGCAACTACAGAAGCGTTCACCAGCCCAGCTTCGCCCGGATAAACGGGTTTTTCAAAAGCATTGGCCAGTGACCAGGCGCTTCCATCCTTCCTGACAACGCTCATGTAAAATGACGGAGGGTTTTGCGCAGCATGGCTGTTCTGCTTTCCGGTTGGTACAGCGAGGGCGCTGGCGCGTAAAAATGCCTCGATCGTTTTTCGCGCCATAACCGCATCTCCCCGCAGATTTTCTTTCAACTGGTCATAATCAATACAGGCATACCGATAAAAGCACGCCGAATTAAATCCCGCTATGCCCATCATCCCTGCTCCGGTAACTTCCCTGTCCTGAAGATCATCTACCGCCGTAAAAAAATCCATATCCATGTTGACTGCGTGCGTAGAGATCGCATGGGCAACCTGGCAGGCCGCGTCTACATTTGTTTCTGGCCGGTCGGCAAGCATACGGCCAAAAAGCGCAATATCCGGAGCGCCCGGACGATTTTTCATCGTTTTTGCAAAACTCTCAGTATACTTCTTAATCTCGTCTGAATCGTTGATTTCTTTCAAATCATTTGCTATTTGCTCAATTTCAAACTGGCTTAAAAACAACAGCACTACCGTCTGATCACCATTCAAATTTCCTTTTTTACTACTGTAATATTTGGCAAACTCAACCGCCTTTATGTCCGCCACCTTCGCATCCAAACCAAGCGCTTCAAGCTGCTTTTTCAATTCCTGAACAACAAGACGGGTACGTTGGCTCACAGGTACGCCGGTGGTTTTGGAAAAAACAGGGTTCTGCCGGATGGCGCGTTTGATGCATTGCGAAGATATCCGCGCTCTTCGTACTCCGCCAAATTCGCAATCTTTTGGGTTATTAGTATCGTCCCGGTTAAGATTTGACGGGGCAAAATTTTGAATAAGGTGAATTTCTATTAACATGTCGTTTCTCCTCTTTATGCTTTAGTTTCAGATGATCGGTTTTCACCGGCTTCAGATGGCAATTCGTAAGTCCAAAATCCATTTGCCCACGCTCGCTGTACGATCTTCTGGGGATGATCCCAAATCAGCAAATCTGCGAACAGACATTCCCAGTTCACAGGGATTTCTTGCTGTTTTAAGATTGCAATTGCTTGCCGCAAATGAATAGCCACCTCACTCATTCGGGTGCTCAGCAGGACAGTAAAACGGCGCTCTGCCGCTTCCTGATCATTTCTTTTGCTTGCAGCCAGGCTCATATGATTTCCAAAATTCCCTTTGTCGGTTTGTAGGGGATGATAAGCATACAAAGCCGCAATCAGGTAATAAACCGCCTCACACTTCACGCCTCTATCAAAATCAGGTACGCGTTTGGCAACAAATCGGTAGAGGTTCAAGTCCTCCACAGGCTGGCCGGTAAGGCCGCGGCGCATCACGGCTAAAACATCTCGGTTTTGCTCGTTATCCAAACTCGTCAAATACTTGATGAAATAATATTGTTCGGGTTTTAAGTGGTTATGCATCTACCCCTCCTGGGTTTTGAGAACCTTTGAAATCCCGTAAGCCATCCTCTTACGTGCGATGGCAACTGCCTTTAAAGCGTTCTGACGGTCGCCCAGACTCACAGCAATTTGATTGAAGGCCAACCAGGCCGCACGTCGCAATTCCTGTTCCCAGTTTTCCAGGGCTTTTTCCGGATCCTCCGGCAATCTATCCAGAAACAGAAAAAACGGCGTCTCTAAGGATCCCCAGTATAAACCTTCGCCATTCCAATGATGGATGAGGTTTTCCACATCTCTAGGATCAGGTTTATGACCGTTCTCAACATTTGCATTAAACGACAGAAATAAATTTGCCAATTTTCTGGAGGTTCCCCCTAATTCGCTCCGCAAAGCTTCAGCATGGGCCAGGGCTGTGCCTAGAGTCGCAACAAGGTTAGGATTGAGTAAAAGCTCATCCGAGATCTCAAACCTTTCGCCTTGATAGAATAAAACCTTGGCCTTTCCCGGCTCAGTGCACATTCCGTAAGCGCCGATTTGTAGTCGGCGGCGAGGCAGGATCCCTTCTGAAAACAACTCCTCCATCCATTTCAAAGCGCGTGGCGGTTCAATGGCTTGGTTACGCAAATCCAGCAAAACATGGCTGTCTCGCCACAACGCCCGTTCCTCGTTGAAGCGGAGCACTCTGACAGCATTCTCCACAGTACCATTATTTTCTCCTTTTCGGTAGTGATGCATCGGGTTGCGAATCTCAGCGTTTATCGCGAGTCCGGGTGCAGTAGTCATGCTGGCAACCATAGTTCGCCCATCTTTTTCCACCGGGAACAGTTGGATTCTTCGGTTCTGCCAAGTGAGATAATCCAGATAACCCAAAGGCCAATTGCGCTCTGGGATGTAAGTATCGTTCATTTCCCAGGCTGGCAGGTCTGGTTCAAACGCCGATTGAGGAAAAGGCTCCGATTGGTTAAAGCGGATCAAATTGAACATTAGCGTTTCGAATAATGTTTTTCCTTCCACAAAGAAAACGATCGCACGGCTGCACGGAGCATCGGTATAAAACAATTTGAGCTGGGGATGGCACAACCCCGCCAGCGCAAACGCCTGAGCCGTAATCAAACCCAGTGCTGCTTCTGCCGGCGTGAGCAGAACCGTTGTCTCATCGAGAATATGGTTAAAAAGGGTATATGTGTCTCCGCCACCAATTTGCATTAAAAGAGTCTGAATGGGTTTTATTTCCACCTTCGGGTGGCGCTGCTGGTAAAAAGGATGCTCCTCCGCAAACAGGTCAAATCTCGCTTCCCACTTCTTAAAATACGCATCGAGTACGGCTGCATCAAACTGTTTCTTTCGCCAAATTTCCCCCCAGGCTAATGGGTCGCGCGTGCCAAAGTTGCGGTGCAGCACAGCCAGCAGCAAGCGCAATATCGCGGCATTGGTATGGGGAAGCGTGGCGCTCACGCTTCGGTAAGCTTGCGCGTTGACCAGCGCGTCCCGTAAAGAAATAGAGCAGGGAACGCCATCCTGGTCGATTACAGGAATCCAAGATTCATACAAAAGGTTGAAGTGATGGTTCATTTGCAAATACTCTTATTCTCCTTTCATAGATTTTTTGATTATGCGAACTAGGTTGTCCTTACTCAATCAGCAGTCCTATCCTTTCTTCTAAACGCAAGGTGAGACCTTTTTCGATCTCACAAATCCCATCTTCGAAGACGATCGGATGAGCACTTCTTAACGCCGGAATCTTTTTCCATACTTTCAAGTGGGGTTGAGCAATAAAATGTTTTACCACTCTCGGATTACTCGTGGTAACAATGGAACGCAGTGCATGTTTCAATTGCTTTCCTCGAGGTGGTTTCTCCAGATTGCAAGCCGCCCGGTTATCAAGCAAATAGAAAGTCTCTCCTTTTTTTTCAAAACATACCAGTTGGACGCTGGGAAGCACATTGTTCCGGGTTAATGCCTGAGCGTCTCTTCCTACCGACTCGTCGTCTTCTTTTAGGTACACCGATTGATCCCCCAGAGCACTAGCATCATCTACATCTCCGACCATTCGATTGATAGCAGCAGCGCTTTCCTCGCCTTGTTTTTTGACCATGCTTTTATAAAGAGATCGAATTGCTGCCATCTGTTCCTCACTGCAATGGGGCAGTTCATCTTCAGAGTAAACTGTGTTAATCAATCGGTCAGAATCAGCGGGCAGACAAATGGCATCGTAAGGCAGAAGGGTAAAAAGAGTGCGCTGGAGTATAGCCTGATCATAAACAAAGACGTCTTTCTCAAATTCCGGTAATCCATTTTCCGATGTCGTATCCGGCTGACAGATGACACAAAGAGGTTCCTTCAGTCCAGATGGCCGGACCGGGGACCAAGAATGATTAGAATGTCGTTGCAGGCGTCCGATACGCTGGATAATTAAGTCTACTGGCGCCAGGTCGCTGATAAGTAAATCAAAATCAAGATCCAGGCTCTGCTCGATGATTTGCGTCGCTACAACCACCCCGCGGCGAATTTTTGTTTGAGGGCTATCCGGTTTACCAAACTGTTTTAGGATTGAATGCTCTACCGACTCGCGCCAGCAATAGGGCATTCTGGAATGTAGCAAATAAACTCCATCCGACTTAAATGATCCATCGTCTTCCAGTATCTTATAAACCTGCTGGGCACGTTCGACTGTATTACAGATGATCGCAGCGCAACCACCCTGGCTTAGTCTGTTCTTTAACACACCAATCAACATCATCGGGTCGCGGTTGATCCGTTCAAGGTGAATAACTCGATCAGGATATTTGCCAAGGCTCTGGGTCCGAATGCACCTTCCGTCATTGATGCTTAAACGTGGATAAGCAGCCTGGCTGGAACCAATCATCGCTTCGCGTTGGTATGCCCGCAACAAGGTCAGACGAGTCTGCTCAGGTAATGTAGCCGATAGCAAGATGACCGGCGAACCCACTGCTCTCAGCCATGCCAGCAAACGGTTGAATATCTCCATCATATACACATCATAAGCATGCACTTCATCGAAAATCACAACTTTTTGATGCAATCCAAACAATCGCAAAAAAGAGTGCTTGGTTCGTAAAACGCTAAAGAATGCTTGATCAACTGTTCCAACTCCAAAAGGAGCTAGGAAAGTCCTTTTTCGGGGTAAAAACCAATCCATCGCATTCACGTTCCCGGTAGTGTCTAGATCATCATCCTCCACAGCTGTCAGACGCATTTCTTGAAAATCTTCACTTAGCAATGCATTTCCATGCACAAGTTGAAGATTAACCCTTTGGTCAGGAAAACGAATTTTTAGGAAATTACAGGTGCGGTTAAACATTTGGTTGCTTGTAGCCTGGGTCGGCATAGCAATGTAACATCCTCGCAGCTTTTCGCGTTCGATAATTTTGTCCGCAACGGTCAACGCGGCTTCTGTCTTCCCACATCCTGTAGGCGCTTCGATGATCATCAGAAAAGGATCAACAAGATTTTCTATCGCCTTAACAATAATTTCTTGCAAAGGATAAGCCCCAAAACCAAACAACTCCTTGAAAGACTTCCGCTCAGAATCCGGCTTCCACCCAAACCAGCCAGCGCGGGTCATGGCTGCCTCTGCTCGCTTTTGTGAAAGAACCCAATAATCGCTCAGGAGATACCTGGGCTTTTCATAGGGGAAACAAAGATCTTGGGAAGCCACCCAATCCGCTGCAACAAAGAATCCTGTCAAGAGATTAAAGAACGCGTTCCGATCTGTCTGCGAAAACCTTAATAAATTCGGGGAAGGTGGAGCAAGCAGATTGTAGAGAGCGATAAAGAGTTTTTGTCGCTCCTCCTTCCAGCGCTGCCCTCCTAAGTTCGCTAGTCTCGCTAAGCTCTGCTCGCTATCTTCCAAAACGTGAAACGTCCCATGATGCCCGCCAATCGCATACCTAAATTGATTAAAGATCCCCTCCGGTTGAATTCCTATTTCCTGTTTGAAATCCAATAATATCCATTGGCTCAGCAGGCTATGGTGGCGCGCATCGCTGAAGGAAAAAACCGGAAAGTCAAAACCCGCTTTTTCGAGAACTGCTTGAGTTCCCGGGTGTTTGCTTTGAAAAGAAGGTGTAGCCTTTCCAAAATCATGCAGACTGGTCCAAAAAGCGAACAACCGGCCGCAATCGATAGGGTTGAGGCCAAGCCACCGGCCAAATCGTTGCCGAGATCCGTCCGTGAACGCGCGCTGCCAGAGTAAATCAGCCACAGCCGCGCTGTCAATCAAATGATATACTAAGGGGTGCCCTTGCTTAGATTCCCCCCATTTTCCGATAAAAGACATCCATGTTGGTTGAGTAAGGGAAAACTTTTCATCAATCATGAGGAAAACCTCATATTTCACCTTGCTCTCAAAGTTGATTGTTCTCACGACGAGGTAACCGAATATAATGCTGAAATTCGCCGCGCCTCCTCGATCAGCTCCGCCCGCAGTTCCTCCGGCGCTAAAACCTCCACATCGGCTCCCCACCCCCGGATCCAGGGCAGCATCTCCTGCGGCTCCGCCACCCACGCCCGCCAGAGCAGGCCGCCGTCTTTCTCGTCGCTCACCTGCTCTGAACGGTGCCAGCGAGTTTCCCTCACGCGTCGTGCCGCTCGCGGCCCAAATCGCAGCGCCACCTCCACCGGCTCCCCCTCCGTGTACCAGATCCCCCATGCATCCCCCAGCAACTTCATCGGGTCAAAATCCGGCGGAATTTCATAAACCTCCCTCGTCGTCTCGATCCGCTCGATCCGCTCGGCCTTCAGCGTCCTCAAAGCCCCCGGCGGCTCCGCATATCCGATCACATAAGTCGAAAATCCAACCGCACCCGGTTCCACAAAATAAGGACAGAACGTATACGTGCTCACCTCGCCGTTCGGCTTCCGGTACCAGATCTGCACCCGCGTCTTCTCCGCCCACGCCAGCGTCACCACCTCCAACACCCGCAGGTACCCCGGGTCAAACCATCGCCCCTGGTCGTCCATCCCATCCGCGCTCTGCAGTAAATGTTGGCTGATGCGCGGCGCCAGCCGCTCCAGAGCCAGTCCCAGCTTACGCAGCGCCGCCGCAGCGTGCGGGTTCTGCCGGTCAAACCGTGTCGCCAACAGCCGCGCCGCCAGATGTACCGCCATCGCCTCGTGTAGAGAAAAACGCACATTCACAAGGTACGCGCTCCGGTCAATGAAATACCGCCATCCCTCCTCGTAAATCGGCGCCTGCAAATCCGCCAGATTTCGCAAAATCGTCGAACGGTTCACCCCCAGCCGCCGCGCCAGTTCCGCCTGCGTCATTCCCTCCGGGTGCGCCAGCAACAGC
>Ga0067045_1030023_pt1 | contig 17066 bp, 20 predicted proteins | sample TerdegcTABiofilm_FD_59184 | JGI IMG/M metagenome (GOLD analysis project Ga0067045, IMG submission 59184) | Combined Assembly of (Gp0054472, Gp0054536) Wastewater bioreactor microbial communities from Singapore -Terephthalate degrading...
GGCGGCCGCCGATGCCAAGGCCACGGTCAACGGGATCGCGGTGTCTTCGGCCACCAATACGTTTGCGTCCACGATTTCGGGCGTGACCTTTAAGGCCGAGCAAGTGACGACGGCTCCCATTGATATCACCGTGAGCAAGGACAACTCCGCGATCCAGTCCAACATTGATGGATTCGTGAAGGCCTACAACGCCATCAACCAGTTGCTCCAGGACGCCACCAAGTACGACGCCGCTACCAAGTCGGCCGGTTTGCTGCAAGGTGACTCCACGGCCGTAGCGCTACAAAACTCCCTGCGCAACGCCATCCAGTCGGTCACTACAGGGGGCGGTGCTTTCCAGCGGTTGGCGGACATTGGCATTACCCAGCAGCTGGGCGGAGACCTGGTGGTTGATTCCTCCAAGCTCACCAAGGCGCTGTCAGAGAACCCTGACGACGTGAAAAACCTGTTCCGCAATACCGGTGGCGGCTCCGCCGATGGAATTGCCGTCCAGCTGAAGGCGTTGACCACCAACCTGCTCTCCAACGACGGTTTTTTCAAATCCAAGGATGCCACCTTGCAGCTGAGCCTCAAGCGCAACAGCCAGGACCAGACGCGGGTGAATGAGAAGGTCGAGGCATTTGAAAAGCGCATCACACAGCGGTATAACGCGCTCGATACCCAGCTGAGCAGCCTCAATGGCCTGAACGCGTATATCTCACAGCAGGTCACTGCCTGGAACAAATCGACTGGTTAATCAGGGGCTTCAGTTTTCCTGGCACATGCCGATAACTTAAGTAATACCTCGGAAGGATTGTCAGCATGTTCAGCGCCTACAGCCCCCGTGCAGCCAACGCTTACCAGCGTATCAATGTGGAAACCAGCATGCACACGATGGACCAGCACCAGCTGGTCAGCCTGCTGTATGAAGGTGTCCTCAATGCCATCGCCACTGCGCGTGGCGCCCTGGCACGTGGTGATGTGCTGGCCAAAGTCAATGCCATCTCCAAGGCCGTGCGCATTCTGGAGGAGGGCCTGAGCACCTCGCTCGACAAGGTCGATGGGGGCGAACTGGCTGAAAACCTGGGTGCGCTGTACGACTACTGCATGCGCCGCCTGATCCTAGCCAACGCCCGCAACGACGACGCCATCATGCAAGAAGTCATGCGCCTGATCGAGCCCGTGGCCCAAGGCTGGAACGAAATCAAGAAAACCGGCACCGCGGCTTCGTCCGATGCGCCCGCCGCCACTGGCCAGCCTGTGCTGGTGGAGGCATAACCATGTCACACATGCTGATTGACTATTACAAGGCGATTGAAGACAGCAGCGCCAAGATGCTGGAGGCCGCCAAGCTCAAGGACTGGGACGGCGTGGTGCGCTACGAAGGCGCCTGCGCCGTGCTGATCGAGCAACTGCGTTTCAAGTCGCAAGAGCACGAACTGCTGCCCGAGCACAAACGCGAGAAGACCCGCATCATGCAGCGCATCCTGCGCAACGATGCCCAGATTCGCTGCCTCGCTGAGCCCTGGCTGGCGCAGTTTGAACACCTGTTCGAAGGCCAGCCGCAGATGATGCACTGAGGCGTGCGCCTAACTTCAGGAAAAAGCCGACCCCACGAGGTCGGCTTTTTTATGGGCGAATAGGGCTATGCCGCTTGTCTATCAATCGCAGGCAGCTATTAAATTGAGAGCGGCTAGTTCCTGGCGCTTGGCACCCAGGTCGTCACGGCCAGCGATGCGTCGCTCAGCCCCCTGTACCTGAACGCGGCGTGTCTATTGGGATAAAAAGTGCCCATAGCGCTTGCCTAAAAAGCGCAAGATGCTACAAAACTAGGAGTGAAAGAAGGGCCCGCACCGCCCGATACCGGCGCGCCCCACGCGAGGGATGCCCAGCAAGGGCCCCCCCGCAGCGAGGGCATCGTCCCCCTTTCCGCAACGCGCAGCGTTGCGAGAGCGGGGGGAAGGCGCGCAGCGCCTCAGCGGGGTGTCCCTGCTATACCTGCATGTTCATGATGTCGGTATAGGCTTGCACCATCCGGTTGCGCACATGCAGCGTGGCTTGAAAGCCGATCTGGGCCTTCTGGATCGCCACCATGGTTTCTTCGAGGCTGACAGAAGGGTTTTCCATCTGCACCTCGGTCTGCAGGTTCGAAGAGCGGTTTTGTGCGGCGCTGACCGACTGCAGTGCGCCTTTGAGCGCCCCCGAGAAACCCACGTCATTGGCGTCGTTTTGCGGCGCTGCAGCACGGCGCGCCACGCCAGCGCCCGTGAGCGGGGCGGTAGAGCTTGAGATGCGAAGGTCCATGGCTGTATCCGTGGGAATGGCGGTATGCTGCGTATCCTAGCCATCGCGCCGGGACCCATCGCTCTGAATTGATGGCCAAACGCGCGGCTTATCCAGCGAACATTTTGGAGGCGTGACCGAATAATCGACCCCACGCTTTGGTCCTTGCCGGGCCACCCTACTGGAAAGCAAGATGTCTGCAGTTGCTGAAATTCCTCTCACCCCCCCTGCCAGCCCGAACTGGCTGCAGCGGCTGTCTGCCCTCGACAGGGCGCAGCGCATGCGGCTGGGTGTGGGTGCGGCGCTGCTGGTGGCGGTGGCCATTGCGGCCATCGTGCTGGGGCGCCAGCCTGACTACCGCGTGCTGTTTGCCAATCTGAACGACAAAGATGGCGGTGCCATCGTGGCCCAGTTGTCGCAGATGAATGTGCCTTACAAGCACGCCGATGGCGGTGGTGCCATCCTGATCCCTGCAGACCGCGTGCATGATGTGCGCCTGCGTCTGGCCACCCAGGGCCTGCCCAAGGGTTCGGTGGCGGGTTTCGAACTGATGGAATCCAGCAAATTTGGGATGACACAGTTCCAGGAGCGCCTGAACTTTCAGCGGGGCCTCGAGGGCGAACTCACGCGCTCCATCCAGGCGCTGTCGTCGGTGCAGGGTGCGCGGGTGCATCTGGCGCTTCCCAACCAGAACGGATTTTTCCGGGAGCAGCAAAAGCCTTCGGCGTCGGTGCTGGTGAGCCTGCACCCGGGCCGTATTCTGGATCGGGCGCAGCTGGCGGGCATCGTGCACCTGGTGGCTTCCAGCGTGCCAGAGCTGTCTCCGTCCGCCGTGAGCGTGCTGGACGATACAGGCAAGCTGCTGTCCCAGTCGACCGATACCGCCGCTGGAAACGGTGTGGATGCGCAGCAACTGCTGTATGTGCAGCAGATCGAGCAGCAGTACACCCGCCGGATCCTGGATATCCTGGAGCCCGTGGTGGGCCGCGACAACGTCAAGGCGCAGGTGACGGCCGAGGTGGATTTCACCCAGACCGAATCCACTTCCGAGCAGCACCGGCCCAACCTGGCCACCGATGCCAGCGCCATCCGCAGCCAGCAGGTGGTGGAAAGCACAGGCCCCCAAGGCAATCCGCTGCCCACGGGCGTGCCGGGCGCCACGACCAACCAGCCCCCTGCACCCTCTGCCGCGCCCATCAATGGCGCCAACCCGCCGCCCACCGCCGCCGGCCAGCAGGCCCAGGGCGCCCAGGCTGTGGGCAGCAAGCGCGAATCCATCACCAACTACGAGGTTGACAAGACGGTGCGCGTCACGCGCGGCGGCAGTGGAGCCCTCAAGCGGGTGAGCGCGGCGGTGGTGGTCAACTACCAGTCCACGGAAGACAAGGGCAAGACCGTGTCCAAGGCGCTCACACCCGAGCAACTGGAGCAGATGACGGCGCTGGTGCGCGAGACCATTGGCTTCAACCGGGATCGCGGCGACTCCGTCAACCTCATGAACACACCGTTCCAGGTGACTGCGACGCCAACCAGCGACATTCCGCTGTGGAAGCAGCCTGAAGTGATCGATCTGGCCAAGTCGTTTGCCTGGCCGGTGGGTGCGGTGCTGTTTGCGGCCCTGGTTCTGATGGGCCTGGTGCGTCCGGCCCTCAAGGGCACTGGCGCGGCGGCCAAGCCCCGTGCCATCCCGGTGGCCGGGGGCCAGCTGGATGCCGTGGAGTCCGAAACGCCCGAACGCCCGGCGCTGCCTGCGCCCGCCAAGAAAAACGAAGTGCTTCCTGCCACGCCGGAGCAATTGCGTCTGGAAGAGGCGCGCGTGCTGGCCAAGGAGAACCCGGTGGCTGTGGCCAATATCCTGAAGACCTGGCTGAACGGCGAGCCGGTCTAATTACCGACACCACGGACGACGACCATGGACGACCAAGGACTCAACGACGCCGCCATCATGCTGATGTCCCTCGGCGAGGAAGAGGCTGCCGAAGTGTTCAAGCACTTCTCGCCCAAGGAAGTGCAGAAACTCGGCGAAACCATTGCGCGCATGCGCTCGGTGTCGCGCGAGAAAGTGGACGAGGTCATCAACAAATTCTCCGGCGCCGCTGCTGCGCAGAGCCTGCTGGTGTCCGACACCGGTAATTACGTGCGCGCCGTGCTGCGCCGCGCGCTGGGCGACGACAAGGCGGGCCTGCTCATCGACCGCATCCTGCAGGGCGGCGACGTGTCGGGCATCGAGAGCCTCAAGTGGATGGACCCACTGTCGGTGGCTGAACTGCTGCGCAACGAACATCCCCAGATCGTCGCAGCCATCCTGGTGCACCTGGACAGCGACCAGGCGTCGGGCATCCTGATGCACCTCACTGACCGTCAGCGCAGTGAAATTTTGCTGCGCGTGGCCACGCTGGAAGGTATCCAGCCGACGGCGCTTAAGGACCTGAACGAGGTGCTGTTCAAGGTGCTGGCGGGTGGTGACAAGATCCGCAAGAGCTCGCTGGGCGGCGTCAAGGCTGCGGCCGAGATCATCAACCTGCTGGGCGGCAACATGGATGCCGTGGTGCTCGAATCCATCCGGGGTTACGACCCCGATCTGGCCCAGAAGATCATGGACAAGATGTTCGTGTTCGAAGACGTGCTCAAGCTCGACGACAAGGCAATCCAGACTGTGCTCAAGGAAGTGGCGTCCGAAACGCTCATTGTGGCACTCAAGGGAGCAGTGCCCGAGCTGCGCGAGAAGTTCCTGTCGAACATGTCCTCGCGTGCCTCCGAGGCATTGCGCGAAGACCTCGAATCGCGCGGCCCGATGCGGTTGTCCGAGGTCGAGGCTCAGCAGAAGGAAATCCTGAAGACCGTGCGTCGTTTGTCCGACGAGGGTCAAATCGTGATTGGATCCGGCGGTGATGATGCCTTCGTCTAGCCAGCGCTCTTATTCGCGCTTCATTCCCAGCGAGGAAGTGGGCGATTTCACGCAGTGGAAGTTTGGTGCGGTGGACGGCTCCGACCTGGTTGAACCAGCGGAGCCCGAGCCTGTGGCGGAGATTCCGGCCGAAATTGATGAGGCTGCCCAGCAGGCGCTGATTCAGCAGGCATGTGATGACGCCTATGCCGAGGGCTTTGCCCAGGGGCAGGCCCAAACGGCGCTGGAATGGCAGCGGCGAATGGACGAATACATTGCCCAGCAAGGACACGAAACGGCGCAGCGGCTGCAGAGCGTGGTGCAGACCCTCGATGCAAGCCTGATCGACATGCAGCAGCAGATGGCCCAGCAACTGCTGGAGCTGGCCTGTGACATTGCGCGCCAGGTGGTACGCCAGGAACTGTCCGTCAACCCCAACGCCTTGCAGCCAGTGGTGAGGGAGGCGGTAGGCATGCTGGTGACCGAGGGGCGGCCTGCCGTGGTCCGCCTGAACCCTGCAGATATGGAGGCGATGGCCCAGCCTCTGCGCGAAGAAATCGATGCCCCCGGTGTGCAGTGGATGGCGGATGCTGCGGTGCCGCCGGGCGGCTGCCTGGTGGAATCAGCCGGTACTGCGGTGGACGGCAGCCTTGACAAACGCTGGCAGCGGGCCATTGCCGCACTGGGGCTCCAGTCGCCATGGCAAGAGGAAGAAGAGGGCAGTGATGGCCGTTGAATCTCCTTCTGCCTGGACACGCCTGATGGACGACGCGCGTGCGCGCGTCGCTGAGGGCGCGCCGCTGGAGACGCGCGGCACGCTGACCCGGCTGACGGGCCTGGTGCTGGAGGCTGTGGGCATCCGTGTGCCCGTGGGCTCGCAGTGCATGGTCCAGATGCCGGGGCATGCCCCCGTGCTGGCAGAAGTGGTGGGTTTTTCCGCGGATCGCGCTTTTCTGATGCCTGCGGGAGATATCCACGGACTCTCCAGTGGTGCCAGTGTGGTGCCCGCTGCGCCCTACATCCCCATCCCCCGTCTCGGCGAGCCCGCGCGGGCCATCCAGCGTGCGGGTGTGCTGCGCTTGCCGATGGGCGAAGGCTTGCTGGGCCGGGTGGTGGATGCGCAGGGACTGCCGCTGGACCATGGCGGGCCCGTGCAGGACGTGGTGTCTGAGCCCATGGGACGGCGCCAGATCAATGCCATGGACCGGGACCCTGTGCGCGAATCGCTGGACACCGGCGTGCGGGCCATCAATGCCCTGCTCACCGTGGGGCGTGGGCAGCGCCTGGGTTTGTTTGCCGGTTCAGGGGTGGGCAAAAGCGTCTTGCTGGGCATGATGGCCCGCTACACACAGGCAGATGTGATCGTGGTGGGGCTTATTGGCGAGCGGGGGCGCGAGGTCAAGGAATTCGTGGAAGACATTCTGGGTGAGGATGGCCGTGCGCGATCGGTGGTGGTGGCGGCGCCTGCTGATGCACCGCCGCTCTTGCGCATGCAGGGGGCTGCGTATGCCACGGCGGTGGCCGAGCACTTTCGGGACAAGGGCAAGCATGTGCTGCTGCTCATGGATTCGCTCACCCGTTATGCCATGGCGCAGCGCGAAATTGCGCTGGCCATCGGTGAGCCTCCCGCCACCAAGGGCTATCCGCCCTCCTGCTTTGCCAAACTGCCGCAACTGGTGGAGCGCAGTGGCAATGGGCTGCACGGGGTTGGCTCGATCACGGCTTTCTACACGGTGCTGTCTGAGGGCGATGACCAGCAAGACCCGATCGCTGACGCGGCGCGTGCGATTCTGGATGGGCACATCGTGCTGTCGCGGGCTTTGGCGGAGACGGGGCATTTCCCCGCCATCGACATCGAGCAGTCTGCATCCCGCGTGATGCACAACGTGGTGTCGCGCGGGCATTTTGATCTGGCGCGACGCTTTCGGGCCGTGTATTCGCGCTACCAGAAGAGCCGGGATCTGGTGCAGGTCGGGGCGTACATGAGCGGCTCCGATCCCGCCCTGGACGAGGCCATTCGCCTGCAGCCGCAGATGGCCGCCTTTTTGCAGCAGGACATGTTCGAGGCCGCCTCGATGGACCAGAGCGTGGCGGGCATGGCGGCTGTGCTGGACCATTGAACCGTCTGGGTAGCCAACCATGTCCAACCTCAACTCGCTCGCCGTCGCTGTGGAAGTCGCCTCCCGCAAGCGGGACGACGCGCGTCAGGTGCTGCAGGACACGCTGGCTGCGCAGCAGGCGGCGCGTGCCCAGCTCGACCAGTTGGAAGACTACGCCCGCGAGACCCAGGCGCGTTGGGGCATGAAGGCCGACACCACGATGAAGCCCGAGGTGATGTACCACCACTACCAGTTCATGGACCGCCTGGGGCACGCGGCGGGTGTCCAGAGTGGTGTGGTGGGAGACCATGCCCGGCGGGTGGAAGCCGCCAGGCGCGCTTTGCTGGAGGCGGAGTTGCGTCTGGCAAGCCTGCGCAAGGTCATGGAAAAGCGGCGTCACGACCTGGGGTTGGCCGAAATGCGTAGAGATCAGAAACAAACCGATGAGCGGGCTGCGTTGCAGTACCGCAGTGCGATTCAGGGCTCTGAGGGCCGGGAGTATTGACCATGGAACCCACCAAAATTTCTTCTCCCCAGGGCACCCAGTCCGCCCATGCCGCTCGGCACCGCTCCACAGCGCAGCCCCCGGACGCGAACGAACCGGGCTCTGGCGGCTTTCTAGCGCTGCTGGCAGCTTTGGGCGATGGGGCGATGGGCGGAGGCGATGGCGCTCCGCTGGATCTGGCGGCCTCCGGTGCCGCTCCTTCCGATGTGGCTTTGACGGACGCTGCAAAGGAGGCCATGGAGGCCTCCGCCATGGCTGCCTGGCAGGGTTTGCTGGTGCCCGGCGCCAATGTGCGGGTTGATGCTGCTGCGGCAGAGCGCGGGCAGGGCGGCGGCATTTTGAGTGCTGGAGCGCAGACCGGAACGGTATTGGGGCTGGACGCGCAGGGTGGTAGCGCCCAAGGGGGGCTGGCGTCCCTGGCGGGAGCCCTTCCCGGAACGGACGGTCTTTCGCAAGGCATCGTGGCTGAAACAGCCAGGCTTGATACTTCGGCAGACATGCAGGAAGGGCTCCCGCCGGTCGGCGGGATGGCGCAGGGCCGGATTTTCTCCCGCCTGCAAAGTGCCTTGGCCCAGAAGGCAGATGCAGTGGAAATGTCTACAGGTCGCTCCCTCGGAGGAGGAGCTGCGCAGCAGTTGCCGGGCCATCAAGGCGTGGCCCCGGCTGCGGTGCAGATGGCCAGCGAGCGAATGGTGGGGATGCCAGTTGCTGGCGCATCGGATCGCAGTCCGGGGGGCATGGTGGACCCGGCGGGTGGCGCTGTGGTCGCCTCCGTTGCAGAGGGGTTGCTGTCTCCGGTAGCGTCCGCGCGAGGTGGGGAGGGTGCGGACGCTGGAGGCCGCTCTGGCGAGGGGCGTTCCAGCGCCGGGGCTTGGCTGGATAGCGGCAGCGGTTCTGCGCCGGTGGAGCCGGGCTCCCTGGATGAGGCCACGGTGTTTGCCGACCCCGCACAGGCAGGTGTTGAGGAGCAGGTCGCCGAGCAGGTGGCTTATTGGGTCAACCAGAAAACACAGAATGCGGAACTGACGCTCAACCGCGACGGGCAGCCGGTAGAGGTGTCGGTGTCACTGTCGGGCAATGAGGCCCACGTGACGTTCCGCAGCGACCAGCCGCAAACCCGTGAGCTGCTGGACCGCAGCATGGCGCAATTGAGTGAGCTGTTGCGCAGTGAGGGCCTCGTGCTGTCGGGTATGTCGGTTGGCACCTCGGCGGGGCAGCGTGACGATGCGGGTGGGGCTGAGCGGCAGGGTCAGCGCGATGGCGCTCGCCAGGCGAAGGTGGTCGCTGCAGCGCCCACTGGCACGGCTTCACTGCTGCGCGGTGGCGCCCCGGATCGCGCAGTAGACGTCTTTGTGTGAGCCCGGCGGGCAGACGGGGCTACCCGCCTGCCGCCCGCGTCACCCCCCGGTCAGGAACTCGCTCGCGCGGCGTCTTTACGCTGCTGCTGGCGGTACGCGAGTACCGTGTTACTCCCTACCCCAGAGCACTTCTGATAGGTTGCTTTGCAGCGGTGGCTACTCCTGCATTCCATCAGGTCTTGCCGCTGCAGCGCGACCGAACGCCGTTCCGGTGCTTGCGTGCAGAGTCCATAGCGCAGTGAATGCCATGGTTTTGGGCTTTTATTCTGGCTATTATTGGTTGCAGCCCCGCCCAATAATGGGCCATCCGGTTTTGCTCGCCCATGGATTGCGCGAGCCCGGCCCGTCTCCCACCGCAAGGAATCCGCAACGTGTCAGCCAATACTCCCGCAGCGGCCCCGGCCAAAAGCAAGAAGATGCTCATTATCATCATCGGCGTTGTGGTGGCGGTGCTGGTGATTGGTGGCGGCGCGGCGGCTTGGTTCATTTCCAGCCGCTCCCATGCCGACGAAGAAGATGGGGCCGCACCAGCCCGCAAGGAGGCGCCCAAGGTGGCCCCCACGTTCCTGCCCATGGAGAACATGGTGGTGAACCTGGCAGACCCTGGCGGTGACCGGTTTGCCCAGATTGGTATCACCCTGGAGTTGGAGGATGCCAAGACAGCAGAGCAGGTGAAGCTGTATTTGCCCTCCATACGCAGTGGCATCCTGATGCTGGTTTCCCAGCGGACTTCCACTGAACTGCTGCAGCGGGAAGGCAAGGAAAAGCTGGCTGCAGACATCCTGCGGGAAGTCTCCCGCCCCCTGGGTTACACGGTTCCCAAGGAGCGCGCACGTGCTGCCGAGGCGGATAAGGACGATGATGCGGAGGACCGGCCTTCGCGTCGGCGCACAGAGCGCAACCCGGTGCACCGTGTGCTTTTTTCCAGCTTCATCATCCAATGACCCGGGCGAGGACCAGTCATGAGTGATTCATTTCTTTCCCAGGAAGAAGTTGATGCCCTTCTCGAAGGGGTTACTGGTGAGAGCCAGAAATCGGTCGAGGAGGTTGCTGAGGCGGGCTCCGTACGCAACTACGACATTTCCAGCCAGGAGCGCATCGTCCGTGGGCGTATGCCTACGATGGAAATCGTCAACGAGCGGTTTGCACGCAACTTCCGCATCGGGCTCTTCAATTTCATCCGCCGCAGTCCTGAAATTTCGGTGGGCACGGTATCCGTGCAGCGTTACAGCGCCTTTCTGCGCGAGCTGGCGGTACCCACGAACTTCAACATTGTGGCCATCCGTCCGCTGCGCGGCAGCGGACTGATCGTGTGCGAGCCCTCGCTGGTTTTCGGCATCATCGACACGCTGTACGGCGGCGTGGGCAAGTTCCAGACACGGATTGAAGGTCGGGATTTTTCGCCCACGGAGCAACGGGTCATCAACCGTCTGGTGGACGTGATCTGTGCTGAATACAAAAAGGCCTGGCAGGGCATTTACCCGCTGGAGCTGGAGTACCAGCGGTCTGAGATGCAGCCGCAGTTTGCCAACATTGCCACCCCCAGCGAAATCGTCGTATCCACGGCGTTTCAGCTGGAAATCGGGGACCTCTCGGGCGCAATCCATATCTGCATGCCCTACGCGACGTTGGAGCCGATCCGTGATGTGTTGTATTCGTCCACCCAGGGCGACTCCATTGAAGTGGATCGCCGCTGGGTCCGCGTGCTGACCCGGGAAATCCAGGCAGCCGAAGTGACCCTGGTGGCCGAATTGGCACGCGCCGACGCCACCGTGGAGCAGTTGCTGGCCATGAAGCCTGGCGATTTCATCGAGCTGGACCGAGAACCCCGCATTCGCGCATCGATTGGTGGGGTCCCCATTTTTGAGTGCCAGTACGGAACGCACAATTCCAAGTACGCCATTCGTATCGAAGAATGCCTGCGCAATGCCGACATGAGCTGGCTGGGAGAAAAAGATGTCAACTGAAGAAGATAACAAGGATGCTGGCGCGGACGACCCGTTTGCGGGTTGGGCCGAGGCGCTTGAAGAACAAAAGCGCACCGACGACAAGCCTGGCGACGGGGAGCAAGGTGGCCCGTTGTCTGGTGAGCCTGTACGCCCTTTCTCCGGTGGTGGCGATGGCACGGTCAACGACATCAACATGGTGCTGGACATACCCGTCCAGTTATCGGTGGAGCTTGGGCGCACCAAGGTACCCATCAAGTACATCCTTCAGCTCGCGCAAGGCTCGGTCGTGGAGCTCGATGCCCTCGCGGGTGAGCCGATGGACGTTCTGGTCAATGGCTATCTCATTGCCCAGGGCGAGGTGGTGGTTGTGAATGACAAGTTTGGTATTCGCCTCACGGACGTGGTGACGCCTTCCGAGCGTTTGCGGCGGGTCAGTCGTGGATAGTGGCAGCATGACCCAGACGCTGCTCGTGGTCGTCCTTTTTGTGGGCGCCATGGCCTTACTGCCCTGGCTTGTCCGCCGGTTGCAGCAGCGGCAGGCGGCGGGTAGCGCTGGTGTGGGAGCCGCATCCCGGGTACTGTCTGCAGTGGCTGTCGGCCCCCATCAGCGCGTGGTGACGGTGGAAGTCGGGCCCGAGCATGCGCGAACCTGGCTGGTGCTGGGCGTTACCGCTCAGCAAGTGAGCTGTCTGCATGTGTTCCCTGCGGGTCCGTCAGCCGCCCCCCATTCGGCACCCAGAGCGGAGCCTTCTTTCGCGCAGGCAGTCGCTTCCGCCGTGAACCCCCCAGGAAGCACCGCCAATGGCTGATGTATCGCTCACCCGTCGCGTGGCGCTGCTGGGAGCGGTCGCTTCTGTGGGGTTCATGGGGCATGACCTGGCCTTCGCGCAGGCGTCTGCCGGGTCCCTGCCGCTGGTGGTGGGAAGCGGTCCGTCTGGCAACAGCTACTCGGTGCCTATTCAGACACTGTTGTTCTTCACGGCGCTCTCCTTCTTGCCAGCAGTGCTGCTCATGATGACGGGCTTTACCCGGATCGTGATTGTTTTGTCGCTGTTGCGCCAGGCCCTGGGCACCCAGTCCGCGCCGCCCAACCAGGTCATCATCGGTCTGTCGCTGTTTCTCACTTTTTTTGTCATGGGGCCTACCCTGGACCGTGTGTACCAGGATGCCTATCTGCCTTACACCAACAACACCATCAGTTTTGAACAGGCGCTGGAAAAAGCCGAAGCGCCGATGCGCAGTTTCATGCTCAAACAGACCCGGCAGTCTGACTTTGCCCTGTTTTCCCGCTTGGCGCGGCTGGATTCCAGTGTGACCGCAGAAACTGCACCCCTCAGGGTGCTCGTGCCTGCATTTGTCACCAGTGAGCTGAAGTCGGCGTTTCAGATCGGGTTCATGATCTTCATTCCGTTTCTGGTGATCGACATGGTGGTGTCGAGCATCCTCATGTCCTTGGGCATGATGATGTTGTCTCCGGTGCTGGTGGCACTGCCGTTCAAGCTCATGCTGTTTGTGTTGGCGGATGGCTGGAACCTGCTGATCGGCTCGCTGGCTGCCAGTTTTGTACCCTGAAGGAGCTGCCAATGACTTCACAAATGGTGCTGACCATCGGGCGTGACGCGCTGACATTGCTTCTGATGATTTCGATGCCCGTGCTCGGGGTCGTCATGGCGGTGGGATTGCTCGTGAGCATCTTTCAGGCCGTAACCCAGATCCACGAAGCGACGCTTGCGTTTGTTCCCAAGCTGATTGCTGCGATGGTGGTTTTTGCCATTGCAGGCCCCTGGATGCTCAGCACCCTGGTGGACTTTATCCGCCGGACCATCGAATCGATTCCTTCGATGATTGGCTAGCCAGGTGAGAGGACGAGCTATGGGTTTTTTCCTGAAGCCGGGTCTTCCAGACGCCCGCTTCGAAGCCCGCTGAGGATCGTGTGATCACTTTCACCGAAGGCCAGTTGATGGCTTGGCTTTCGCCCATTCTGTGGCCCTTTTTGCGCGTGCTGGCCGTGTTTTCTGTGGCGCCGGTGTTCTCCATGCGCACAGTTCCCATGCGCGTCAAAATTGGACTGGCGTTTCTGGTGGCACTGTGCGCGCAGGGGGTGCTGGGTGATCAGCCGGTCATCAGCGTCAATGGTCGTGAGGCGTTTGGTGCTGTTGCTCAGCAGGTGGCCGTGGGCCTTGCGATCGGTTTCTCTGTCAGGCTGGTGTTTGCGGCCGTGGAACTGGCGGGTGAAATCATCGGTTTGCAGATGGGCTTGAATTTCGCGTCGTTTTTTGACCCGTCGTCCAATGCGCAGATCAGCGCCGTTGCGCGGTTTTTTGGGCATATGGCCATGCTGCTGTTTGTGGTCATCAATGGCCACTTGCTGATCCTGATGGCCGTGGTGAAAAGCTTTGACCGCTTTCCTGTCGATGGAAACTTTTTGCAGGCGCTCGGGCAGATGCGCCTGTATGAACTGGGCTCGTCGCTGTTCGCCAGCGCGCTCTGGATTGCTCTGCCGATGATTGCGCTGTTGCTGTTTGTCAATTTGACGCTGGGTATCATTTCCCGCGTGGCACCGCAAATGAATATCTATGCGGTCGGCTTCCCCGTGACGCTGACTGTAGGCATGCTGGGTATTGTGGCCACACTGCCGCTACTGGAGCAACCCGTGCTCGCGCTCATGCAGCAGGCAGTCGATCTGTTTGCTGCTCAGCGGTAGACATAGGTGGCGCTGGTGACAGGTTCAGACCAGCTGGTTTCGGATGGCGTAGACGGTAAGCTCCGCATTGTTGGACAGCTTGAGCTTTTCCAGCACCCGTGAACGGTAGACACTCACTGTCTTTGGACTCAGCATCAGCTCTTCTGCAATGTCCGACAGCCTGCGTCCGGACGCGATTTTGACCAGCGTTTGCAGCTCCCGCTCCGACAAGGCCGTGTGTGGCGCTTCCGGCGTAGGCTGTGCCAGGCTGTCCGCGAGCATCTGCGCCACTTCTGCCGTGAGGTACTTGCGTCCCTGCATGACGGTCCGCACTGCAGCAATCAGCTCGACCGGGTCCCCTGCCTTGTTGGCATATCCTTGCGCGCCCGCTTTCAGGCAGCGCAGGGCGTACTGATCTTCTGGATACATCGAGACCACCAGCACCTTGATGGCGGAATGGGTTTCGCGCAAGCTGGTGAGCACCTCCAAGCCGCTGCGGCCCGGCATATTCAAGTCCAGCAGCAATACGTCGCAGGGGGCGGAGCGCAACACCTCGCGCAACTCGGAATATCCTCCGGCCTCGCCAGTTACCTGGATGTCGGGCGCGTCGGCCAGCGTATCGCGTATTCCGCGCCGCAAGACGGCGTGGTCATCGCACAGGACCACATGAATCACTGCGCATCTCCTGGAGCTGGTGGTGTTGGGTGCGATGTTAGCGGTATGGACAGGATCACGGACGTGCCATGGCCAGGCCGACTGCTGATGTCCAGCCATCCCCCCACGGTCCGGGCACGCTCATGCAGGCCTTTGAGCCCAAAGGCTTTTGGTTTTTCGAGCATGCAGGGGTCAATGCCTTGTCCATCGTCAGTCACTTCCAATGTCAGGACATCCTCTTTGTCGGAGAGGTCAATGTGCACTGTGCGGGGATGTGCGTGTTTGGAGATGTTGGTCAGCGCCTCCTGCGCTGTGCGATAGGCAACCAGCTGAATATCTGCGGTGGCCCGGATAGATTCGCTGCTGCTGATAACCCGGGCGGGAATGCCCGAGCGACGCTCAAATCCGGCGGCAAGCCATTGCACCGCTGCCACCAGCCCCTGTTCAAGAATCGGGGGGCGCAGGTTCATCATGATGCGTTGGCTTGCTCCAATGGCATGCTGCAGCATCTCTGCCGCTGAGGCTGCATGCTCTTGCATCTCCGTATTGGTGCTATGGCGTCCGATCCATGCCACATCGAACCTGACGGCCGTCAGTGCGCCGCCGATATCGTCATGGATCTCGCGGGCAATGGACGCACGTTCCTGCTCGATCGAGGTTTGCAGATGTTCCGTCAGGTCAGCCAGTCGGCGCTCCGAGGCTTCCAGTTGCGAGACAGCCAGTTCGCGCGCCTGACGGGCTTCATGAACCTCCAGGGCGCGTGCAATGACATGCGGCAGCCGCTGAAGGTCGTCTTTAAGCAGGTAATCGGCAATGCCCAGGCGGATCGCATCTACAGCTGCTGCCTCGCCGATGGCTCCCGACAGAAGGACAAAGGGGGGGTGTTGCGGCTTTTGCACCACATGTGCCCACGCGTCCAATGCCGTGAAGCCGGGCAGCCGGTAATCTGCCAAGATGATGTCGAACGGCTGGATATCTGTGAGCCGCTGGAATTCGGAGAGCGAATCCACCCGATGGAGGTGGCAGTGGAGACCGGAGCGCCGCAGGGTCAATGCGGTCAACTCATGATCTGCCAGTGAATCTTCAAGATGCAGGATGTTGAGGGTCTGGTCTGATGCTATGGTGACCATAGGAGCGCTATCATAGGATACAAATTGGAACAAACAAGGGTGTTTGTCCGATTGGGATGGTTTCAGCGTCAGCGTCCAATGGGCGCTGACACCACGGTGCACACGGGCTTGGGGCCACTGTGCGGGTGTCGTAGTTCTGTGTTTTTGCGTGCTTTGCTGCTGCGTGCCGCGATGGAGAAACGATGCAATCTACGCTAACAACGTCTGGAGGACCTGCTGTCCAGGTTCCCGTCATGGTGGCGGCAGAACTGCAGGATTCGTTGCTGGTCGTTATGCATGACCTGCATCGCCTGGAAGGACTGCTCAACCATGCTACCGATAACCTGCTGGAACGCTTTGGGGAGGCAAACGCGGTGCTGACGGATGCTGCCGTTGCAGATTCCCCGGAGCTGGTGGCTGCCCGCGCTGCGCTGCGCAGTGCAGTGACTGAGTTGCAGTTCCAGGATATGGCGTCCCAGCTGATATGGCACACGACCAAGGTGCTTCAAGGATGCGCGTTCCGTTTGGCTTCCGAAGCCATGGGCAATGAAGATGGCGAAGAAGCGGCGCCCTTTGCGGAGATGGCGCCCGACCGGCCTAACCCTGTCACGCAGAGCGAGATGGATGCCGGTTCGGTGGACCTGTTCTGATCTTCACATCACTGGTTAACCTATATATTTAAGTCAGTTGGAGCCTTACATGCAATCGATCCTTGCCGTAGATGATTCACCGTCCATGCGGAAAATGGTGTCGTTCACTCTGACGGGTGCCGGCTATCACGTCGTGGAGGCGGTGGATGGGCAGGATGCCCTGGAAAAGGCCGAGAGCCACAATATCGATCTTGTGCTGGCTGACCAGAACATGCCCCGGCTTGACGGGATCGGGCTCACTCGGAAACTGCGTGAGAACCCTAAGTTCAAGACCATTCCCATTCTGATCCTCACCACCGAGTCCAGTGATCAGATGAAGCAGGCGGGACGCACTGCTGGCGCGACCGGCTGGTTGGTCAAGCCCTTCGATCCCAATCGCCTGATTGAAGTTATCCAGAAAGTGATCCGCTGAGTCGGGTTGTCCGGGATCACCAAGTACACAGGAGCCCATGATGGCGGAAACTTACCAAGAAGGATCGGGTGCAGGTGCTGACTTCGACCTGAGCCAGTTCTATCAGATCTTTTTCGAGGAAGCGGGCGAAAACCTGGACCAGATGGAGCAGATGCTTCTGGATCTGGATTTGAGTAGCGCCAATGACGAAGAACTCAATGGCATCTTTCGGTGCGCCCATTCCATCAAGGGTGGTTCAGCCACTTTTGGATTCTCGGATGTAGCGGAGTTGACCCACCAGATGGAGTCTCTCCTGGACCGCTTGCGCCGCCACGAGCTCCAGCCCATTCCGCAGATGGTGGATGTGCTCCTCGAATCTGCCGACGCCTCGCGGAGCCTGCTGGCCCGCCACCAAGCAGGTGGGCAGGGCGAAGCTGTTTCCACCACCTCTCTGGTGCGTCGCATTAGTGAACTTGCTGCAGGGTTGGTCCCCGGGGATGCCCCTGCTGTCGCTCCGCC
>Ga0067045_1030026_pt1 | contig 17052 bp, 12 predicted proteins | sample TerdegcTABiofilm_FD_59184 | JGI IMG/M metagenome (GOLD analysis project Ga0067045, IMG submission 59184) | Combined Assembly of (Gp0054472, Gp0054536) Wastewater bioreactor microbial communities from Singapore -Terephthalate degrading...
TCTAAAGCAGGTGATCTTTTTATTTTGAGGGAATCTATAGAGACAGTGGTAAAATTATTGTCCCCCATTACTCCTCATCTTTGCGAGGAATTATGGCAGGAGATGGGGCATAAAAAACATATCTATTTAGAGCCCTGGCCAGAATATAAAGAAGAATTTTTACAAGAAGAGCAAAAATTAATCATAGTACAAGTCAATGGTAAATTAAGAGGGAGGATACTAGTTCCCGTAGAGTATAGCGATGAAGAAATACGGGAAGAAGCATTTAAATTACCTAAAGTTCAAGAGTATATTCAAGATAAGCAGATGGTGAAAGTAATAAGCGTTTCTGGGAAATTAGTAAATATTGTGGTAAAATAATAAAAAATTGTTACTTCTGTTTATAATAAAAAGAAAAAGTGATTTACTTAATTTAAACACCTCGGCTTATTAGGGAAACTTGCTGGGTAATATTTGATTTAAAGGAGGAGTTTTCTATGGCTACTTTTGGTGACTTGAATAATTTTATCGGGATCGGAAGATTAACTAGAGATCCAGAGCTGAGATATACCCCCTCTGGGAAAGGAGTATGCAGATTTGGAATTGCGATTAATCGCACTTATAAAAACCAAGAGGGTGGTAATATCAATAATACTCTCTTCATCAATGTAGTTACCTGGGGGAAGCAGGCGGAAAATTGTTCTCAGTTTTTGAAAAAAGGCAGGAGAGTAGCCATAAGTGGAGAACTAAGATCAAATAGCTGGCAGGATAAGGATGGGAATAAGAGAGTATCCTATGAAATTACTGCCCGATCAGTACAATTTTTAGACCTGGTAAAAGATATGGAGATGATTCCAGAGGAATTTGCCGGAGATGATCTTTCTGAAGAAGAAATAATAGAGGATTCTCCTAGTTCGGAAGATGAAATTCCCTTTTAGTTAAGGATAGATAGTTATCAGAAGGATAAAAGGAAATTTCTATATCAATTTAATCTTATAGAGTTTTCTCGTAATGGCTTTAGATTTTTAATCGATTATAATAGTGATTAGTGCTCCTAATCTTTAAAGGCTTATCTTTTTACCCCCATATAAAGAAAGCTTTTCTTCCTATTTGGTTTAATAAGATTAAGACCAATACCAGAGTAAAAATTTAATCAAATATTTTGCCAAATTTTTGGGGGTTATGATAATATGATTATAGACAAAGAAAAAGTTAGATGTTATAATTACTTTTACCGAATGAAAAATAGAATAAAAAGGGGCGGATAGCTCAGTCGGGAGAGCACTGGCTTTACAAGCCAGGGGTCACAGGTTCAAGCCCTGTTCCGCCTACCATTTTTTAATAGAGAGTATTTAGGGGTCGTAGTGTAGCCTGGTTTAACACGCCTGCCTGTCACGCAGGAGATCGCGAGTTCAAATCTCGTCGACCCCGCCATGAATTCACTAAAGATAAAAAAGAGATCTTTATAGTGCCGAGATAGCTCAGTTGGTAGAGCAGTGGACTGAAAATCCACGTGTGCCCAGTTCGATTCTGGGTCTCGGCACCAGGTATATTTTTGCGGAAATAGCTCAGTGGTAGAGCGTCGCCTTGCCAAGGCGAGGGTCGCGGGTTCAAATCCCGTTTTCCGCTCCAGTGGATAAAATAGGTGAGGCGGCATAGCCAAGTGGGAAGGCAGAGGACTGCAAATCCTTCATCCTCGGTTCAAATCCGAGTGCCGCCTCCAAATAGCAAAATAGAAAAAACTAGCTAACTGAACTGAGAAGGGCGGTTAGTTCAGAGGAAGAATGCTTGCTTGACGCGCAAGAGGTCACTGGTTCGAGTCCAGTACCGCCCACTGTTTATTTTTCCATAAAAGAATAAGTAAAATTATTGCCGAAATAGTAGGCTAATCTTTTATTCCAGAGAATAGATATTTTAGTTGGGAGTATCTATAATAAAAGAGAATCTGAATACCTTTCGGTAATGAACCTAATCCCATAAGGTGAATCAAGAAGAAGATTAGGCGGGTAATATCCGATAAAATATTAGAGGTGGTTAGAATTTATGGGCAAAATCTAATTCTAACCAAGAAAGGTGGAACCGCGAGACAGATTAATTTTACTTCTCGCCCTTTTATTAAACAAGGACGAGAAGTTTTTTTATTTATTAGAATAGGAGGTAAAGTTTATGTCTAAAATACAGATAACTCTAAAAGATGGTTCAAAAAGAGAAGTAGAGAAGGGCTTATCTTTATTGGAGATTGCTCAACAGATAAATCCCGATCTGGCTAAAGAAGCTATTGCTGGGAAAGTACAAGAAGAAAAGAAAGATCTGGATTTTATACTTACCGAGGATAGTAAAGTAGAAATATTGACCTTTTCTTCTCTGGAAGGAGAAGAGATTTTTCATCATAGTACTTCTCATATTCTGGCTGCAGCAGTAAAGGAACTATTTCCTGGGGTAAAATTTGCTATTGGACCAGCGATAAAAGATGGCTTTTATTATGATTTTGATGTGGATAAGTCCTTTACTCCCGAAGATTTAGTCCTCATTGAACAAAAAATGAAAGAGATTATCAAGAAAGATTTACCCTTTAAAAGAATAGAGACCAGTAAAGATGAGGCAATGAGGTTCTTTCAGGAGAGAAAAGAAATATATAAATTAGAATTATTAGAGGAGATCACTGATCAATATGTTACTCTGTATCAGCTAGGAGATTTTATTGACCTGTGTAGAGGTCCACACCTTCCTTCTACTGGAAGAGTAAAAGCTTTTAAACTTTTAAGTATAGCTGGTGCCTACTGGAAGGGGAGCGAAAAAAATAAAATGTTACAAAGGATTTATGGCATTTCTTTTGACCAATCATCTAAGTTAGAAGATTATTTAAGATTAATGGAAGAAGCAAAGAGAAGAGATCACCGGAAATTAGGAATGGATTTGGAGCTATTCAGCATGCACGAGGAAGGAGTAGGATTTCCCTTCTTTCACCCCAAAGGTATGGTATTAAGAAATATCTTAGAAGATTACTGGAGAGGAGAACATCAAAAGAGTGGTTATAAAGAGGTGAAAACTCCCATTATTTTAAGTAAATTATTGTGGACTCAGTCAGGGCACTGGGATCATTACAAAGAAAACATGTATTTTACCAAAATAGATGAAGAAGATTATGCTATTAAACCGATGAATTGCCCGGGGGGATTATTAATTTATAAAAGTAATTTACACAGCCATAGAGAACTACCTTTAAGGATGGCGGAATTAGGTTTGGTGCATAGACATGAATTATCCGGAGTACTCCATGGTCTTTTTCGGGTAAGATGTTTTACCCAGGATGATGCCCATATATTTATGACCCCCGAGCAGATTAAAGAAGAGATAAAAGGGGTAATTGATCTGACTGATCGAATATATAAGACTTTTGGCTTCTCGTACCGGGTAGAATTAAGTACCAAACCAGAAAAAGCTATGGGATCTGATGAGATATGGGAGAAAGCTACCCAAATCCTTGGGGAGGCACTGCAAGAAAAAGGAATTTCTTATAAAGTCAATGAAGGTGAAGGAGCTTTCTATGGGCCAAAGATAGATTTCCATCTTAATGATTGTTTAAGCAGAAGCTGGCAATGTGGCACTATTCAGTTAGATTTTATTATGCCTGAAAAGTTTGATCTCTTTTATATCAATAAAAGCGGCGAAAAAGAAAGACCGGTAATGCTACATAGAACTATCTTGGGAAGTTTAGAGAGATTTATAGGTATCTTAATTGAAAATTATGCTGGTGCCTTTCCTCTCTGGATATCCCCGGTACAGGTTAAATTATTGCCTATTGCTGATCGACATCTGGATTATGGACGAAGAATCTACAAAAAACTGGAAGAATATAAGATCAGAGTGGAGATAGCAGAGATTAATGAAAAAATTGGAGCTAAAATCAGAAAGGCAGAACTAGAAAGAGTACCTTATATGCTCATCTTTGGAGATAAAGAAATAGAAGAAGAGGTAGTCTCGGTTAGAAAAAGAGGGAAAGGAGACCTAGGAAGATTTAAATTAAACGAATTTCTTAAGGATATACAGGAAGAGATAAGATTGAAAAGTATAGCTTAGTTCTATTAAATAGGACCTTTTAATTATTACTTTTTTTTAAATGAGATTATGCCTCAGCAGGAGGGAGCACCAAACTTTAGAGGATATATATCTGTTGACTTAAAAAAAAGAATATGTTATAGTTTCTAAAAAATAAATATTATTTTCAAATAAAGGAGGAAAACTAATATTAAGTCAACATCAGAGTTAAGGATTAATGAGGACATTAGAGCAAAAACTATAAGACTTATTGATGCTGATGGTAATCAAATAGGTATAGTTAGTAAAAAAGAGGGTTTAGAATATGCTCAAAAAAGCAACCTTGATCTGGTAGAGGTCGCGCCAGATACCGATCCTCCCGTATGTAAGATTATTGACTACGGAAAGTATAAGTATTTATTAGAAAAGAAATTAAAGAGTGGCAAGAAAAAGCAAAAGAAAACTGGATTGAAAGAGATCAAGATGCGCCCCAATATTGGGGAACATGATTATAATTTTAAATTAAGGAATTTACAGAACTTTCTTAAAGAAGGAAATCAAGTAAAAGTTATTATAATGTTTAAAGGGAGAGAGATGAATTACATTAATCTGGGAAAAGATTTGCTGGATAGAGTAATTAAAGAAACTGAGGAAGTTGCCCGAATTATTAAAGAACCAAAATTAGAAGGCAGGAATATGGTGTTAGTATTAATGCCGAAGTAATGAAAAGGATTATGTGCAGGAGAGGTAAAATAGATTATGCCCAAAATGAAAACTCATAGGAGTTCAGCTAAGAGATTTAGATTAAGTGAGTCTGGTAAACTATTAAGGTCAAAGGCTTATAAAAGTCATATTTTGACCAAGAAAACATCCAAGCGTAAAAGAAATTTAAGAAGATCAACTGTAGTTAGTGCTGCCGACCAAAAGAAGATTAAAGAATTATTGCCTTATATCTAATCTGTGTTGATTGTTAATCTGAAGGAGGAAGAGTCTCCTTTAGAAAAAAAATAAAAATGAACATGAATAAAACAAGGAGTGGAGAGAATGCCCAGAGTAAAATATAGCGTGGCATCAAGAAGACGAAGAAAAAAAGTATTGAAATTGACTAAAGGTTATTGGGGAGCAAAAAGTAAATTGTATCGCATAGCCCATGAAGCTATGATGAAATCACTTACTTATGCCTATAGAGATCGAAGAGCAAAAAAGAGAGATTTTAGAAGTCTATGGATTACCCGAATAGGGATAGCAGCTAAAAACCAGGGTTTATCTTATAGTAAATTTATCCGGGGCTTAAAGGTCGCGGGAGTAGCAATGGATAGAAAGATATTAGCGGAACTGGCGGTTAATGAGCCAGTTGCTTTTAACCATCTGGTTAGTATATCTAAAGAAAATTTAAATTAGCATCTAGGATAATCATAAATAATATTTTCCCATAGCGATTTAAAAGTGATTATAAAGACAAGTAGATTGTTATAAGAACCTATCTCTTGGAAGATGGGGGAAGTAAACGATCGAAATTCACTTTATCACTGCAAACTGAAACTTAAAGAGTAGGTTTAGCCAGTTCCCCACTGTTAAAGGGGTCGAGATAGGACTTATCGGGGAAAGATAAGTCAAAAAGGGTGGTACCGCGGAAAAGGTTTGTATTTTTCGTCCCTTTATAAGAAGGAGGCGAAAATTGCAGACCTTTTTTATTTTGATTTCTTATCTTTGGAAGTGAAAAGAAGGAGGGGGAGCCAGTGGAGGATAAAATTAAAAGAATTAAAGAAGAATTTATCTTTAAACTAAATCAAACAAAAAAGATAAAAGATTTAGAAAGATTGAGAGTAGAATATCTGGGAAGAAAAAGTGAATTAACTCAACTTTTAAGAAGGTTGGGGACAATCTCTCCTGAAGAAAGGCCAAGAATGGGCCAATATCTAAATCAAGTAAAAAATGAATTGGAAAGATTCATAGCAGAGCATCTCGAGGTATTGAAAATAGAAGAGGGGAGAGAAAGATTAAAAGAAGAAATGGTGGATATTACTCTTCCCGGAAAAATTTTAGAGAGAGGCAATTTACATCCCATTACTCAGGTGTTAAAGAAGATTGAAGAGATATTTTTTAGCTTAGGTTTTAGATTAGAAGAAGGACCAGAAGTAGAATTAGATTATTATAACTTCGAGGCGTTAAATATCCCTAAGGATCATCCAGCTAGAGATGTCCAGGAATCTTTTTACTTAGATGGGGAAGTTTTATTGCGAACCCATACTTCTCCAGTAGAGATCAGAATCATGGAGAAACAACCTCCTCCAGTGAGGATGATTGCTATAGGTAGATGTTATCGCAGAGATGCGGTGGATAGTACTCATTCTCCTATGTTTCATCAGATTGAAGGTCTGGCGGTAGATGAAGACATTACCTTTGGCGATTTGAAGGGGGTATTAACTTTTTTTGCCCAGAGGATGTTTGGAGAAGATAGAAAGGTGAGATTCAGGCCAGGCTATTTTCCTTTTACCGAACCAAGTGCAGAAGTAGATGTATCCTGTCTACTATGTGAGGGGAAAGGGTGCAAAGGATGTGGATATACGGGATGGTTGGAAATTATGGGAGCTGGAATGACTGATCCTGCTGTCTTTAAAATGGTGGGCTATGATGCAGAGAAGTATTCTGGATTCGCTTTTGGGATGGGTGCAGAAAGGATTGCCATGTTGAAATATGGTATCAATGACATTCGTTTGTTTTTCGAAAATGATCTGAGATTTTTAAAACAATTCTAAATTAATTATTAGGCGGTACTGGTGAATTTTTGGAGGCTATATTTATCTTATCTGTTTACTAGTAAATAAAGTAAAGGATTAAATAGATAATGATTTATTTCAGCCAGTTCTGGGTTAATTTGCTTAACGCAAAGATTAATTAATATTCTTTAACTAATTTAACTCGGTAATCATTATTCAAAGGGAGGAGAGAAGAGATGCAATTATCCTATAATTTGTTAAAAGAATATGTCGATCTCCAAGATGTGTCTCCAGAAGAGATGGTTTATAGGTTAACTATGAGTGGAATCGTTTTAGAAAGAATGGAAAAGATATCTATAGATATAGATAAAGTAGTAGTGGGTAGAATAGTAAGGATCACTCCTCACCCAGAGAATGCTCAACTTTCCATCTGTAAAGTAGAAGTGGAAGATAAAATGCTTAATATAGTATGTGGTGCCAAAAATATGAAAGTTATGGATAAGGTGGCAGTGGCTCTGGAGGGAGCAAGATTGCCTCAGTTGGGAATAATAAAAAGTAAAAGGATAGAAAAGGTGTTGTCTGAGGGAATGCTCTGCTCGGCTTCTGAATTGGGTGTTGAACAGGGGAAATCTCCAGGAATATTAATTCTGGAGGATAATCTTCCAGTGGGTGAGGATATTAGAAAGTTAATTGATTGGGAAGATATTATCTTCGACTTTGAAATAAGTTCAAATCGCCCTGATTTACTGAGTATAATAGGTATAGCTCGGGAAGTAGCAGTAATATTTGAAAAAAACCTTAAAATACCTGAGGTAGAGGTGAAGGAAGATTATGAGAATACCAGGGGAGATATTATGGTAGAGGTTCTGGCCAGTGATTTATGTCCTCGTTATACCGGAAGAATAATAAGGGGAATAAGGGTAACCGAATCCCCCTTATGGGTAAAATGGAAATTAAAGTTGCTGGGAATAAGACCGATAAATAATATTGTGGATATTACTAATTTGGTTATGATGGAGACTGGTCAACCACTTCATGCCTTTGATCTTGATTTAATCAGAGGCAAAACCATCCTGGTAAGAAGAAGTAATCCTGGAGAGGTAATTTGTACTCTGGATGAGGTAGAGAGGCAACTACCCGAAAATTGTGTAGTGATAGCTGACCGGGAAGGTGCGATTGCGATTGGTGGAATAATGGGTGGAAAGTATTCAGAAATTAGAGAAGATACCAGAAATGTGTTTTTGGAATCTGCTTATTTTGATCCAGTAAGTAATCGAAAGACTTCTTTAAAAATTGGCTTAAGGACTGAGGCCTCAAATAGATTTGAAAAAGGTATAGATAAAGATGGGCAGATATTTGCCCTAAATCGGGCAATAATCTTAATCAAGCAAGTGGCAGGGGGTAAGATAAGTACCGAAATAATAGACACCAATAACAATTTATTTTACCCAGTTAAAATAGATTTAAGAATAAAAAGAGTTCAGAGAATCTTAGGTCAGCTCTTAGAAAAAGATGAAGTAACCACCCGAAATCGGATAGTAAGTATTTTAAGAAGATTAGGTTTTATGGTAGTAGACAAGCAAGTAGATAAGCTGGAAGTATTTCCTCCTTCTTTTCGGGGTGATGTAGAAAGAGAGATAGATTTGATTGAAGAAATTGCCCGAATTCATGGTTATGACCGTATCCAGCCTTCTCTTTTTCAGACTACTCTCGCTCAGGAAGTAAAAGATTTTCGATGGAGAGTAATTGACCAGATCAGGGAAATACTATTGGGCTGTGGTTTAAATGAGGTAATAACTTATAGTCTAATTGCTCCGGAAGATTTTGATAAGATAAGAATATCAGAAGGCCAGGGATTAAGAAAGGCAATGAAAATTAAAAATCCTCTAACCCGGGATTTTTCTGTTCTGCGAACCTCTTTGGTCTCTAATTTATTGGAGGTTATTAAATGGAATATTAACCGACAGGCAGAAATAGTAAAGATATTTGAAATAGGAAAGATCTATTTACCCTTTTCTGAAGAACCTCATTCTTTACCTCTGGAAAAATGGATAATTTCCGGTGCCTTAACCAAATTATCAGGAGGAGACCTCTGGAGTAAGTCATATTTCCCGGATATCTATGAGGTAAAGGGATTAATTGAGACTATTTTACGAAGCTTGAAGGTTGATTACTGGGAAACCCTATCGGTTAATCATCCTTCTTTACACCCTTTAAGAAGTGGTAGAATTATGAGCCAGGGGAAAGAGATTGGAATCTTTGGAGAAATTCATCCTGAGGTCACCAAGTATTATCGACTCCCTGAAAAGGTCTATTTCTTTGAAATTGATAGCGAAAATTTAATTTCTCTGGTTAATCCCAGCATCAATTTTAGGATCTTACCCAAGTATCCTCTTGTACAGAGAGATTTATCCTTAATAATTCGGGAAGAGATTCCCTCTGAGGAAATTATTAAAGAGATTAGATCAGTGAATAATAGATTAATTAAGCAGGTGGTTTTATTTGATGTATTTAGAGGTGAGCAGATTGCTACAGGATATAAGAGTGTAGCTTATTCTATCTTTTTACAATCGGAAGAACACACCCTGACTGATCAGGAGGTGGATGATATTTTTCTACAAATTAGAGAAAGAATTATGGCTAGATTTCAAGCTAAGATTAGGGAGTAGCTGAGGGGAATTAGAATTTTACCTTTATTTCATCAGTAATCAAGGGTAGCTGAGAAAAAACGTTTCTGCACCTCTTCTATTATTATATATAGGATAAGTCTGAAGTTTTTTCTGGTTTAGGAAATTAATAACAAATATGATAAACTATAAAAAAGGGTAGATTTATAGATTTAATTTTATCTTGGATAATTTATAAGGAGAGGTTAAAGGTACGGTGATAAATTGGATAGATATTTTTATTATGATAATAATTTTAGTAAATATCATTACGGGAATAAGTCGGGGCATGATTCGAGGAATTATTAATTTCTTAGGGATAATTTGTGCTATATTTTTATCTATTTTTTGGTTCAGGGAGATAGGAAAATATATTTTTCAGTATTTTTCTATTAGTCAAGAGGTAGCCAACCTAATCAGCTTTATCTCCATATTTATAGGTGTCCTTCTAATAGCCAGGATAATAGAAATAGTCTTGAAAGGAGTTTTTTCCTTGCTATTGATCTCTTGGATTGACCGATTAGGGGGTGCTTTATTTGGTTTTATTAGAGGTTCCTTATGGGTTGGTATTTTCTTAATTGTTATTACCTTATTTCCGGTGCCAGAGTTTTTGAGCAAACAAGTAGAAGAATCTTTTTTAGCTAATCGGTTTGCGTTAATGATAACAACTGCCTATAGATTCTTTGAAGATTGGCTACCAGCAGGTTTTCAGTGGAACATTGATGATTTTTTCAAGAGATTTCATCTTAACCTGTTTGTGTAAGATGAAAGGAATTATTATTCTAATTTTTATTTTTTTTCAAGGTTAATTTTAGTCCAGTTAAAAATTCAGTACTTAGAAGAGGAGATATTTTGGATCAACATACCTTTTCAGTTTTAGAATTTGAAGTGATTAAAAGGATACTTAAGGAAATAGTATTTACTCCTGGTGGGGAGTATTTGGTAGAGAATATTATTCCTTTTACTAACTTGGAAGAGATAGACAAGGTACAAAGAGAAACTACTGAAATGAGGGAAATAATTCAATATGAGGGTTCCCTCCCTTTGGAAAAGTTAGAAGAGGTACACAAGGAATTAAAAAAGTCAGAGGTTGATGGTTTTATTCTTGAAGCCCACCAAATACTCAAAATTTTAAAGGTTCTGGTGACTGCTCGACAGGTAAAGCAATTTTTGTTAAGGAGTAAAGAAAAATACCCTTTAATTAGGGAAAAAACAAACCAAATTAATGTCTTTCCTGAATTAGAAAAAGAAATTAATTATTGTATCGGGGAAGATGGAGTAGTGCTAGACCAGGCTAGTTTAGAATTGAAAAGAATCAGAAGAGAAATAACCAAAAAAGAACAGATTATAAAAAAACAATTAGAATCTATCCTTCATTCTGCTCAGTTTTCTAATATCATTCAGGAACCTATAATTACCGTGCGGCAGGGTAGATATGTTATCCCTATTAAGCAGGAAAAAAAAGGAAGATTTCCCGGCATTGTTCACGATAGATCAGATAGTGGGGTTACTTTATTTGTAGAACCTCTGGAGGTATTGGAATTAAATAATTCTATACGGCAATTGCTAAAAGAAGAAGAGCAAGAAGTTTTAAAAGTTTTGTTAAGAATAACTGCTCTCATCGGTGCGAAAGCTCAAGAGATTAGAGATTCAATTAAACATTTAGGTGAAATTGATTTTATTCATGCCCGGGCAATCCTGGGAAACAGGATGTTGGCTAATGAACCAAAATTAAATGATCGAGGATATATCAATCTGATTAAGGCGAGACATCCCTTACTAAAGGAAGAGAAGGTTGTACCTATTGATATTCGCTTGGGAGAAAATTTTAATATCTTATTAATTACTGGTCCCAATACAGGGGGAAAAACTGTTACTCTAAAGACTGTAGGCTTGCTTTCTCTTATGGCTCAGATTGGACTACACCTTCCGGCGGCCAGAGGAAGCGAAGTAAGTATTTTCCGAAAGATTTTTTGTGATATTGGAGATGAACAAAGCATAGAACAGAATTTAAGTACCTTTTCTTCCCATATGAAATATATAGTCCAGATTTTGAAAGAGGCAGACTCTCAATCGCTAGTTTTACTCGATGAATTAGGTGCAGGTACAGACCCTACGGAAGGAGCAGCCTTAGGAATGGCTATCCTAGATTATCTAAATCAGCAAAGAGTTAGGGTAATAGCAACTACTCATCATGATTCTTTGAAAACCTATGCTTATTTAACTGAGGGGGCAAGTAATGCCCGGGTTGAATTTGATGAAAAAAATCTACAACCTACCTTTCAAATTTCTATTGGATTACCCGGGAAGAGTTGTGCCTTTATAATTGCTCGAAGACTGGGTTTATTTCCGAATATAGTATCCAAGGCTCAGAGTTTTTTGACCCAGGAGGAGAAGAGAGCACACAGTTTAATTGAAGAGATTGAAAAAGACAAAAGAGAGATAGAAAGAGAATTAAAGAATATAAAGATAACCAGAGATCAACAATTAGAAATTAAACAGGAGATGGAAAAAGAGTTAAATGAAATTAAAATCCAGAAAGAATTCATTTTAAGAAATACCTACCAAGAAGCTCAGGAAGTGTTAAAAGAAGTACAGGATAGGGCACAAAAGATAATAGAGAATTTAAACCAGAAAAGAATAACTTATCGAAAATCGAAAGGTCTGGTATTAAAGGACTTGCAGGAGATAAAAGAGGAAGTAAAAGGTAAGTTACTCAATCAAATAGAAGCTGTGAAAACTCCAGAGGTAAAAGTTGGTGATTATGTAAGAATTAAAAAGATAAATCAGGAAGGGATAGTTCTTTCATTTTCAGAAAAAAGCGGGATATATAAGGTACAGGTAGAAAATATGAAGATAAGTGTACCTGGATCAGAGATAGAAAGATTGGAGAAGGCGGAAGAACAAATTGAATTTAAAGAAAAGAATATTATTCCGGAATTTAAATTTTCGAGTAATTTTTATTTATCTAAAGCAAAGACCTTTAGTAATACGATTAATCTCTGTCAGTTAAAAGTAGAAGATGCTACCTTTAAATTAGAAAAATATTTAGATGATGCTTATCTCCTGGGAATTTCTCCCATATATATAATTCACGGTAAAGGTCAGGGAATCTTGAGGAGAGCAGTTAGAAATTTTTTGAATGAATTTACTTATGTACAATCTTACAGATCGGGGGATGCTCAGGAGGGAGGAAGCGGTGTCACGGTTGTCTTTCTTAAGAAGCAGTAGATATTGACTTTTTTGCTATAGATAGATCAAATAGAGGGTAATTTATTCTTAATTTCTATTTTTTGGTATTAACTAAAAAGTTCTTAAGATTATGGTTTTTTATATTTTTCTTTTAATTTTTCGATCAATGATTTAAGGGTTTCTTTTGGAGATTCTTCTTTGAGCTCATCCTGTTTAGTTTCTTCGGAATGTTTTTGTTTAATTTCTTCAATCTCTTCATAATATGGTGTTTTAATTTCAGGCGATACCTCTATTTTGGGGGCTTCAATTATAATTTTCTGATGTAGATAGCAATAAGTAGAAGGTTCGGTCCCTTCAATAAACGCTACTTCAAACTTTTCCGGGCAAGAATCGGTGGGTAATAGACCTGATTTTGCACATACTGAGATCTTAACGATATTTTCTGGGCGGTGAAAATCTCTAGCCTCTTTATCTTTTAATGCTTCTCGCATAAATTTACTCCATAGAGGAGCAACTATTATTCCCCCAGTCTTGCTGTTCCCCAGAGGTTGTCGGTCATCATTACCGATATATATTGCGGTAACTAGATCGGGAGTAAATCCTACGAACCAGGCGTCAACAAAGTCATTGGTAGTACCGGTTTTACCAGCTGCCGGTCTACCAATCTGAGCAGCTCGGCCTGTCCCTCTGGAGATTACTCCTTTCATCATCTCGATAAGTACATAACAAGCTTCTTCGGAAAATACTTTATTAGTTTGTGGGGTGTTCTTTTTTATCAGGTTACCATTATTGTCCTCAACTCGGAGGATAGAGATAGGTTCTACCCTTACTCCCAAATTGGCTATTGTAGCATAAGCGGAAGCAATTTCTAAGGGGGTAACCTCAGAAGTACCCAGGGCTAAAGATAAATCTGGACGTAATTCGCTTCTTATACCAGCTTTATGGGCATAATTTATTACTCTGGTTACCCCAACTTGCTCTAATAATTTGACTCCTACCACATTTATAGAACGCTCTAGGGCTTCTCTCAGAGTTACTGGCCCTCTAAATTCTTTTTCATAATTTTCTGGAGACCATCCATTTTCAAAGGTAATTGGCGAATCTTCTATTATATTACTGGGTGTAAAACCATTTTCCAAAGCAGTCAGATAGATAAAAGGTTTTATAGTTGAGCCTGGCTGACGATAAGCCTGAATTGCCCGGTTAAACTTACTATTTTGAAAGTCTTTTCCCCCGACCATTGCTTTAATATATCCAGAAGCAGGTTCAAGGGTAATTATTGCTCCTTCATATCCAGATTCTTGTAGTACCTTTTCAGCGAGTTGTTGCATTTCCAAATCTAAAGTAGTATATACTTTTAATCCTCCCCTAAAGACCATATTAGCACCAAATTCTTCCAGAAGTTGAGATAGGATGAAAGTAGAGAAATAAGGGGCGTTGATTTTGTCTTTTTTTTGATTGTAGTTAATAAGAATTGGACTTTGTTGAGCTTTATCCATTTCTTCTTGAGAAATAAATTTCAATTTATACATTCTATCCAGGATAATATTTCTTCTTTTTTTAGCAGCTTCTTCGTTGATCAGCGGTGAATAGTAAGAAGGGCCACGGGGGATAGCCGCTAATAGCGCACATTCTTCCAGATTTAAATCCTGAATATTTTTATTAAAATACAGGTTGGCGGCAGACTGAACTCCATAAGCACCATGACCGAAATATATTTCATTTAAATACATTTCTAAAATTTCTTCTTTAGTAAAATATCTTTCAATTTGCAAAGCTAGTAAAATATCTTTCAATTTTCTACTCAAGCTGATTTCTCGGGTAAGGAAAGTATTTATAGCTAATTGTTGGGTAATGGTACTCCCCCCTTGGGGTCTTAAATCTCTATTTTTTAATAAAAAAATATTTTTCAGATTTTCTAATTGGGAGATCAAGATTCTTCGAAGATTTACTCCATTGTGTTTATAAAAATCAGAATCTTCGATAGCAATGAAAGCATTAATTAAATGCGAAGGTATTTCCTGTAAAGATACTGGATTTCTGTTCTCTTGATAGAATTCAGTAATAATGTTCCCCTTAATATCATAGACTTTAGTGTTGATAGCATCTAAAAAATTTTTTTCTTTTACCATATCCACAATCTTTTGGTCATTAAGAGTAGCTAGACTGAGGAAAGAGATTATTAAGGAGATGGTAAAGATTAATAAAATTAATAATATTTTTTTAAAGAAGGAGAAACTTACTTCCTTTTCGATCTTCTTTTTTTCGGTCATTAATAAATTACCTTTTTTATAATCTGATTAAGTTATCTTTTTTTCAGTAGCATAAATATTATATCATAAAAGTAAATTAATGAAGATTATTCTGAGCGTACTCTCTTTTAATGTAAATCGAATTATGTTATAATTTGCAAAAGTTAAATTTCTGGAGTTTACTTTGGAAAAAGGTCATCAGTATATCATTAGAGTAGCGATGATCGCTACCATTTATCTGGTACTTAATATTTTATTTAGCTCTATTAGCTATGGTCCCATACAGGTAAGAATAGCAGAATCCTTAACTGTTCTACCTTTTCTTAATTCTTCGGCTATTCTTGGTTTGTTTTTAGGATGTTTTTTAGCCAATATCCTGGGACCAGTGGGTATGGTAGATATTGTGGGCGGAAGTCTTTGCACTTTAATTGCCGCCTATTTAACTTCCAAAATGAAGAGTCCTATATTAGCTCCTCTCCCTCCAGTTTTAGTTAATGCCTTTGGGGTAAGTATTTATTTGCATTTAATCTTTGACTTATCTTACTGGATAACGGTATTATATATTGGGATAGGAGAGACTATTGCCTGTTATATTTTAGGATATCCTTTATTGTTATTTTTAATCAAAAATCAAAAGAGACTAGGCTTGAGTGGGGAATAAAATTGGGGGATATTCCTTTATACTAAATTATAATATATACTATATAAAATAAGACTAAAAATTATTTTCTGAGAATATCAGGAAGGTGTCGATTTTATGGATATCAAAGAAGAGGTAGAAATAATTAAAAGGGGAATTGAAGAGATCATTTCCGAAGAAGAATTAATTAAGAAACTAGAAAAATCACATAAAGAAAAGAGACCTCTCCGAATTAAGCAGGGATTTGATCCCAATGCACCAGATATACATTTGGGACATACAGTAGGATTACGTAAATTAAGACAATTTCAAGATTTAGGTCACGAGGTTTATTTTTTAATTGGTGATTTTACTGGAAGGATAGGTGATCCTAGTGGAAGAAGTACTACCAGAAAGCAATTAACCGAAGAAGAGGTCCAGAAAAATGCGGAGACCTATATGGCTCAGGTTTTCAAGGTATTAAATCCCGAGAAGACCAGGGTAGCCTTCAATAGTCATTGGTTGAGCAAACTATCTTTTGCCGAGGTCCTTAAGATTTGTTCTCAATATACCGTAGCCAGAATGTTAGAAAGAGATGATTTTGCTAAACGTTATCAAGAGAAAAAACCCATTGGTATACATGAATTTTTATATCCCTTAATGCAAGGATATGATTCAGTGGCCTTGAATGCAGATGTAGAAATAGGAGGAACTGATCAAAAATTTAATCTATTAGTCGGGAGAATAATTCAAAAGGAATATGGACAGGAACCTCAGATTATTATTACTTTACCTTTACTGGAAGGAATAGATGGCCTAGAAAAGATGAGCAAAAGCCTTAATAACTATGTCGGTATTAATGAACCACCCCAGGACATGTATGGCAAGATAATGTCTATCCCGGATAAGCTTATGCTCAGATATTTTGAACTGGTGACCGATGTTCCTTTAAGCGAAATAAAGAAGATGAAGATTGATTTAGAACAGGAAAGGATACATCCTCGTAATTTAAAGAAAAGATTGGCTCGAGAAATTGTAAAACTCTTTCATGGGGTAGAAGCATCCTTAAAAGCTGAAGAAGAATTTGAAAAAATATTTAAAGAGAAGCTCTTTCCAGATAAGATAAATGAACTAATAGTAAAAAAAGAAGATTTAAAGGACGGTAAAATATGGATTGTTGAACTGATTAGTCTTTCCCAATTAGTTTGTAGTAAAAGTGAAACTCGCAGATTAATTGAGCAGGGAGGAGTAAAAGTTAACGGGACGAAAATAATTGATCCTGCTTTGGATATCACTGTGGAAGATGGTATGGTATTAAAGGTTGGTAAATTAAATTTTGTAAAGATAGTGCTCCGATAGGGGTAATATAAATAAAGATATAATTTTAATCTATTAATTTATATTTTTACTGGTAGAAATACAGGATTATCAAAGGTTTATAATAAAATATTCTTCTTTCTTACTTGATTTTCTCCTTAACTTATACTATAATATTATTGCCAGAAAAACTAACTATAAAATTTCAATCGATTGCCCTTGACAAGAATCCATTTCTTTGTTAGTATTTATTCTGCACCTCATCTACC
>Ga0067045_1030027_pt1 | contig 17051 bp, 20 predicted proteins | sample TerdegcTABiofilm_FD_59184 | JGI IMG/M metagenome (GOLD analysis project Ga0067045, IMG submission 59184) | Combined Assembly of (Gp0054472, Gp0054536) Wastewater bioreactor microbial communities from Singapore -Terephthalate degrading...
CTATCCTCTAAATATAGGTTTAAGAGGTACTCCCGTAGCAAAAGTTGAAACATTGACAACAACAAGCACTAGCTATTCTACAGTGTTTGACTGGACCGTTTCTGCAACTAAGAAGGGCTACCTCGATGAAATCAGTATCACAAGCTCTAGTTTTACGAAAGTATTGCTAAAGCTAACAGTTGACGATACAATAATTCTAACAGATGTATCGCCTCTTTCTGGTCTTGACATGGCATTCGGTGGGCTTTTGATTGCAGCTGGACATCACGTTAAACTAGAGGCAAAATCAAGCGATGGTACTAGCATTACTGTCGGTGGCTATATGCTGGGGCGTGAGATCTAATGGGATTTAAACCTATTCAGGGCGATTACTTTGAGAAGCCCACAGGACTCACAGCTGAAGATCTCTTAAAATGGGATGGAACGGCACTTGCAAGGCTTGCAAAAGGTTCTAATGGACAGTTCTTAAAGACTGATAGTGGAGCTTTAACTTGGGGAGGAGTTGCGAGTAATCTCCTATTCTATATCTATGATTACACAGCAATAAATCCAGTAAGTCTTAGCACTCCTACAACAATACTTTCTGATACAACAGAATATTCAACTACTTCAGATTCATACTCAACCGTAAAATCAGTTACATTAAATTCATCGACGTTAGGAAGCATATATGCAAGTGGTAGGTATTACTCAATATCATGGGAAACAAAGGTGAAAGGCGGGTTATATTGGAACGGTTATTCGAATATCCCTTTTTTTGGATATGTAAAAATAGACAACACAGCACAAAGTCAAAATGGGAGTACATACACATCCGCTTTAGTAAGTTGCCCATATACTTCAGGCATTTTAGCGGGCAGCACAATAAATATTCAGATTAAATCGGAAGTAAGTGGATACGGCGTAGCAACAAAAGACAATTACATCAAAATTTTAGGTTATTTCGATAAGCTTCCATCGACAATCACACCATCAACTATGTCAACATACGGACTTAGTAGTGTAAAATACATTGAGCTATACGATAACGGCGATAGTGTCAAGATTAACAATGATAGTGATTTAATCTTTACTGGAGTGTCAGGGCAACCAACATCGGTATTGGTATCTTCAAAAGGAAAAGTTATAGACTATGATGACATTACCCAAGTTGACATATTATCTGGAAACCCATTGATAGTGTTTGAAAAAGCCTAGGTGATACTTTTGATAGATACAACTTACATAGATATTGCTGGAAACGTTGCACAGATCGTTACAGCCGGGGCATTGATTGGAGTAGCTTATCAGTACGGGAAACTAAAGGGAAAAGTCGATCAGTTTATACAAGATAGTCAACACGTTGTAAAGAGACTTGAAAGAATAGAAAACAAGATCATGGATTGTTTAGGAATCACTATCATGAGAAAGGAGGTAAAATCATGAATTTTAGAGGGAAAAGAAGACTAATAGTAGCTTTAACTATGACAGGAGTTTACGCAGTTGGAACATTTACAGGGATACCTCTTGAGTATATCCTGCCAATCATTACTACAGCACTCCCAGTAGTCATAGGTGGAATAACAGCTACAGATCTAGCCAGGATTATCAAGGAATATGACGGGATTCCTGAAGACTAGGGGGCGGTTTCACGTTTAAGAAGATTTTAGATTTTTTCCTTTCATTTTTTAGGAAAAAAGAGCAAATCAGGGAAGTTAAACAGACAAAAACGGAGGTAATAAATCCCATGACAAAGGTAGAACCTAAAACAGAAACTGCACAGGAGGCTTTAGAAAAGCTTCGGAATAAAGAAGTTTTACCAGGAACGTATAGGGCTATAGTGTATCCTGTTGGAAGATGTGGCAAAGAGCTAATCGTGTATGAAATCAAAAACTCAGCCACAGGGGAAATTCTCGGAAAAGTCAGAACAACAGGATTTTTACATCTGAAAGAGGCAATTGAAGCATTTGAGAAGGAGAAAAATATCAATCTGATTTGGGATTATCATGGGAAATATTGTGATGAACAGGAGGAAAACTAATGGATGGAAAAACAGTTTTAATAGGTGCAGCCGCAGCAGCTGCAGGATTTATCGGATATAGCTTACTCAAAGGGCAGGTAACAAGAGCGGAGCAAGATCCTTTACAGAATACTATAAATGCATACAGTCAAGGGCAGATCTCTAATTATCAATCCACAAATATGCAGTCTCCTCTAAACTGGCAATCAGTCATTAATAATCCATTTGACTACGGAATTACTTTCGACGCTATGGGTCGGCCAATTATACCGCCTGAAGTCAAAGCAAGATTACCCACACTGGGAGGAGTTTCAGGAGTATTTGGTATAGGTGGCGTAACAGGCCAATTAGATTGGAAAGGAGTATATGACGACTTAGGAATATTCACTGCATTTAATGCAGGATTAGAGTTTTCGGGAAAGTATAACAAGCCTTTCCAGACATGGTTTAATAATGAAATATTGCCCTACTACACCAAATATAAGGATGAAATCGATAAAATGATGGACAAAGGAGAATTATCCCACATGGAAACATTGTATAAAGTTCATGGGACAAATCCTTTCGTCGATTTTGATAAGTTATACCTTGCAGATAAAGTGTATCAACATAAATACGGTAACTCTACGCTTGAATGTGATGGAACTGTTTCTGCTGACGTTGCTATAATAGACGGAGTAAAGTACAAAATCACAGGGGGAGGCGGTGAAAGAATTAGGGATCCCACGGGAAAACCATTAGGGGGCCAATGGCAGCAAGGGGATTTTAGGATGATAGGAAAACCCGCTACAGGATGGACACCTACAATGGAGATGGTAAATCCATTTGACGATTACTACCAGTACAAATCTGAGGATATATGGCTAGAAAGTGTCGGAGTCGTTCCAGCGGATAAAGCTAAACAAGTCTTGACTTTATTGAGCCAGGGAAAAATAGATCAAGCTAAATCAGTTGTGCATGACAGTTACGATACCCCTGCCGCTTTAATCGGAAAACCTGAAGTGGCTCAAGCGATATCCCAAACAGCAACTTACCATCCTGGAACAAAAGCAGGAGGATATGATTCATACGGAAATCTTAGAGAGTGGTGGGATGGAACTAAATGGAAGTCAACACAAGAATTAGCCAAAACAGTAGCTAACTACGATTATAGCTCATCCAATGATTATGGATATTCAACTGGATCTAGTGGAACTTATGCAGATAGTCCGGGATTGGTGTTTAATAGATGAGTTTCTTAGATACGGTTAAAAATGCATTGGGAACCGCTGTCGGCCTGACAACTCCATCGCTTACGATACCTACTGTAATATCAATAGCAAAGCAAAATCCAATATCTCAAGGAGTTCTAGATGTGGCTGTTGCCCTAGCACAGACAACTTACAATCCATTTGCTGTTCCCGGGGCTATCAACACGATTCTAACTGAGCCTAAAATGACTGAGTCAGAATTCAATCAATGGTATTGGAATAACAACACCCCAAACGTTGAAGATTTGACACCAACTCATATATCTGGCCAGTACCTGATAGATCCATTCAGCCCTACAAGCACAAGCTATAATCAGTCCTACGCAGATCTAGTTTTTCTTCCTGGTATTTCGGGCCAAATCTCAAGACAAATATCGCAAACTACAGATCAGATAGCAAAGACTACAGGGCTTGATAAAGTATCAGATTTCTTAACTGGAACTGGAAAAGGTCCGGACTGGGGCAAATATGTGCCATATCTACTGATAGGCGGGGCAGTCTTAGGGGGCGGTTATTTGCTTTACAAAGGGTTAGGAGTTGGAGGCACAGTCAAACATCTTTACAAATATGAAATCAATAGAAAGGGGGCAAAATCATGACAGTACCAGCATGGTTAGAAGAAAATGTAAGGGCTTTAGGATATTCTAGCTACGATGAATACTTAGCTAAAAAGGTTTATCCTAACAGCTTCAGCGGCTACATAGATAGAGATACCTATGGCTATGGCATTTATGGCGTAGATGACCGTTACAATGCAGGTGCTATTACAAATCCGGCAGTCCTTGAAGTTATTGAAAAATATGGAGTCCCGCAGAAAGCCTATCAGCCATCGTGGGATGATCCTTATTTCTTTCAGGGATTAGATCAGGTTCTAAACGCTGTAAAGAATCAATTCACAATACCAGATCTCAATCAAGTCATACAATCAGGGAATAATCCTGCTACAACAACGCCGCAGAACAGGAATCAGCTGCTAGGTGCAACAAATACCTCGGCTCAATCAACTGGAGTGGGTTCTGGAGGCGGGGGATCCTCAGCTCTAAAGTATGTCCCGTTGGCCATCGGACTTGGAGGCATAGGATTAGCAATCTACGGACTTTTCAAGTGGTAACTCTATGGGTGGCGAAGATCTAATCGGGTTACTGGGATTTGGGATGGTTGGAGCAGCTGTTACCCTAATGCTAAAACCTGATCTTATGTCTCAAATTCCAGTAGATTTACCTGGTGAAATTCCTATCATTCCTTCAGGATCAGAAAAAGACAGATTAATCGCAGCTGTAAACAATGAAAGAACTAAAGTTGGTGTAAGAACTCTTTCATTAGACAGTAAATTAAACCAAGTTGCCCAGTATTGGGCTAATGAATGTGTGAAATACAATATTTCTGAACATTATTACAATGGTTCAACTCCTTCTCTTAGGGCTTACCAGTTTGGGATTAGTGGGAGCGGAACTATTTACGAGATTCTCTCCAAAACTTGGTCTCCTGAAAGGGCAGTATCTAATTTTTTGAATAGCCCTTCTCACAGGTATGCCATGCTTTTGGGATCTCTTTCCAAAGCCGGACTAGGTATTGCTAGCTACGGCAACGGGTACAACATTTACGTTATTGATATGCTATAAAGGAGGTAAAAGGCTATGAAAAAGTACATTATCTGTTTACTGGCTGTTTTAGTGCTAGTAACATTGGGTGCGGTAAGTGCCAATATAAGCCCAATCTACTTGGATAAAAACTTTGAAACTAAGTACATCAAAGCAGAAACAGATTACAGAATCGGACCTGTGATACGCTACACTATACGTGAAGTACCAAAAGGTCCAGGAGATGGACAAATTATAGGATTTGTCTGGGCTAAAGGAGCTTACCATCTACAGGAAGAGCTAGAAAAGTGGGCTTATCTCAATAAAGTCAATGCAGTCTGGCACTACAATGAAGTAGGAGAAAATGGTCTTTTTAGAACTACAATAAACTAAATTTATTTTTTCTTTTTTCCATGGAAAACTTTAAGTTTCAATGTAAGTTAGGCGGTAAGAATGGCGATTAGATACCCTAAAATAAAAGATATAATTTTAGCTCATGATGATACCTTGAAAAAAGAAGATGAGCCAGGAATATTAAATTTTAATTTCCTAAGTTCTACACTTTATTTTATAAAAAATCATAGAGTTATAGGCGATAGAAAGCGCAATATAGTTGAAAAATCATCTATTCTTTACCGAGACATAATTCTAAATCATCCTTTTATGGATGGAAATAAAAGGGCGGCTGTAGCTTCTTTAATTACTTTTTTGAAATTAAATGGATATGATCTTAAAGTTGAGAATCAAGAGTTAATTACTTTTACTGTAGAAACTGCTAAGGGTAATAAAGACTTAGAGGACATTCAAAATTTTATCGAAAGCTATTTAAAATATACTTATAGTAAGTATAAATATGGTAAAAAGTGTAGCAAAAAAGGCAGTAAAAACAAACGTTTCAAAGGCAGCCGTAAAAACCGAAAAGGTAAAGTCTAATCTTGATTACATGAGCCCTAAATTTAGGAAATGCTACGAAGAAGTAAAAAAGGAACGTAAAGAAGTTTTTGAAGCTTTGGCAAATTTATAAATTTCTTTTTCTGATCAGAAAATTTGGTATTACCTAAAATTAGACATTTGTCCAATGAGTGAGCTGAGGCCTTGGGGACGTCTAAGCAAAAATCAAGAGATCTCTCAACATCATCCGAACAAATGTTCAGAAGTCCGGCTATAGTCTTTTTTGATTATGTTCTCACTTTCATGAATATAAATTTCTGTAGTCTTAATCTGCCTGTGGCCTAGGATCTCTTTCAAAGCCTTCAAGTTGCCACCGGATTCGATGTAGCAGGTTGCAAAAGTATGTCGAATCATATATGGGGTGATTCTCTTAAGCTCCGCTTTTTCACAGTATTCTCTCAAAATGTAGCGGTATCGCTGTAAGGTCATTGGATGATCTTCATTCTTGCACTTGAAAAGGTAAGGGCAATTATCGTCTATCCTAGAATCAAGGTAATTCAGGATAGCAAGCTTACATGACAAGTTAAAAGGAACTATCCTATCCTGAAAAGTTTTAGTTTCCTTGATCTTGATTAATAACTCTTTAAAGTCAATATCTGCTATTTTTATTTTTAGAAGTTCTGAAGGCCTTAATCCAGTGTAGATGTGCAGGAGCAATAAGGCCTTATCCCGTGGATCTTTCACAACTGATAGTAGCTTGATTATGTCTTTCTCGTTTGCGTGATCTCTTCTCTTCTGGTGCTGTTTTGGAGGGGTAAAAGGAAAATTTACCCCCTTGTATTCGCAAATGTATTTTACAGCATAGTAAACATTCCGCTTATGGGCATTTGAATAATCACTGTCCAAGATTTTCATGTAGAACTCAAATGGATCTAGATTATTTTTCTCGATATAACTTGCTATTTCTGAATACCTTTTTACTGTCGATTTAGACAGGCCTTTTACTCCTCTAAGGAAGATATATAATTTTTCCATTTTTAGCACCGGATTAAAAGAACATGACTTTTTTTATAGTAATTTTGAGAGAGGGTGTTTGTATTTTTAGTGTTTGTCTCGTTGCTAATCCCGTTCTCCCTGTGAGATCTAGGGTTCAAATCCCTACCCCGGCGCTTTTGATCTGTTTTAAATTATTTAAAGAAATTTTTATATAATTATCAATATATTGGATTATGATAATATGGCAAAAATCGGTATTATTGGCGGAAGTGGACTAGACGATCCAAAACTTCTAAAAGATTATGATGAAATCGATATTAAAACAAAATATGGGAAACCGTCAAGTGCCCTTGTTACAGGGAAGATAAAGGATGTTGAAGTAGTAATTCTTGCAAGGCATGGAAAAGACCATTCAATTCATCCTACAGGTGTTAATTATAGGGCAAATATAAGGGCTTTAAAGGATGTAGGTTGCACTCACATTATTGCTACTACAGCAGTTGGCTCCTTAAGAGAAGAAATTAAACCAGGAGATATAGTATTTCCTGATCAATTCATTGATTTTACAAAAAGGAGAGAATATACATTTTTTGACGAAGGGGAAGTTGTCCACACATCTATGGCCGACCCTTTTTCTGAGCACATTAGAAAGAAACTAATAGAAGCTTCAAATAATCTTGGATTAAGATACCACTCCAAGGCTACAGTAATAACTATCGAGGGTTCAAGATTTTCAACTAGGGCCGAGTCCCATATGTTCAGATTACTTGGTGCGGATATCATAAACATGTCAACAGTTCCGGAAGTATCGCTTGCAAAGGAGCTTGGTTTTGAATATGCAACTGTAGCGATGTCAACTGATTATGATTGCTGGAAAGAGAATGAGGAACCCGTGACATTTGAGATGGTTATGGAAACTATGAAAAAGAATTCAGAAAATGTAAAGAAACTTATAATAGAAGTAGTACCAAAGATATAGAAGGCGGCATTTATGGATAAAAGAATTAATAGTATAAAAGGAAAGATAAGAACAATACCAGATTTTCCGAAGAAAGGAGTTATGTTTAGAGATATAACAACGCTATTAAAAGATAGGGAAGGATTAAGGGATTCCGTTGATATTATTGTTGAAAGGTATCAAGGAAAGAAGATTGATTTAGTAGCAGGTGTTGAAGCAAGAGGATTTATTCTGGGTGGTGCTTTAGCATACAAGCTAGGAGCAGGTTTTGTTTTAATCAGAAAGAAGGGGAAACTTCCACATAAAACTGAAAATCACGAGTATGAACTTGAATATGGAAAGGATTCAATTGAAGTTCATCTTGATGCAATTATGAAGGGAGATAATGTTCTTCTTGTTGATGACCTTATAGCCACTGGGGGTACTGCACTAGCTGCATGTAAACTAATAGAGAAGCTTGGGGGAAAAGTTGTCGAAACAGCATTTATCGTTGGACTCCCTGATCTAGGGGGAATGAGGAAACTATCACACTATGGAGTGTTCACAATAGTTGACTTCGAAGGAGACTAAAAAATTATAAATTTATTTTTATTCAACAAATAAATATATTTCTCTTTGCCCAAGAATTCCTAAATTATTATAAAGAATCAAAGTATATTTATAAACACCCTCTGGCACTTCAGGATTTATAGTGCAAACAGCATTAAAAGATACTGTTTCCTTTGTTCTAATTATTTGATTTTGTGGTGAAAAGATAGCAGATGCTCCTTTAGGTAAGCCTTCTACCCTCATTTTAACATCTCTTTGTGTAAACATTCCAAAGTTTGAAACATCTAGCTTTACTTCATGTGTACCTTTAGTAAATCTGACTGCACTAACTTCCTTTCCATTATAATTCACCTTGGTGATGTGTTCGCCTTTAATACCGATGTCTTCTCCAGTTAATTCATCAGTTTTAGCTATAATTATATCCCCAGCTATTACTTTAACTACTTTAAGTTCAGGTTTTGTTATATTTTTTATTACTGCCTCTGGAATTTTTTCTGCTTGGGATTTTGAAGTAAAATTATTATAGTTAGTGGCATTATTATATATAGCTTTAATAAATGGGTAAGATTTTACATCTTTAAATATCCAAACTTCATCAACAACTCCATTAAAATACCTCCCCCCTCCTCCGGCTGCCCACCTACCAATATTAGTTTCAAATCTTGATTCAAATGCCCTAATATTATCAACTAAGGACCTATTGCATCCGCCCAAGTTATTATTTATATAGATATCAATAGCACTTCCATCGTATCTGCCAACTATAAAATACCATTGCCCTTGCTTAGGACTTCCTTTTGTGCATTGTATATATCTTCTTGTATAGGGATTATTCCCTGTTTGAACAGCAAATTCAAAATATGAATTAGTTTGAGAATGTTGAATCCAAAATTGTCCTTGATCGCCTGCATTGTTTGCATTAATAGACAATACATTTGCCCAATTGTTGCCTGTGCTTGGAGGTATTGCCCAATTGGCCCAAGTCATAACAGTGAGAGTATTGCTAAATCCATAATCAACGTTATTTCCAAGAGAATTTTTAGTTACCAAGTAGTCATTGGTTCCATCTAATCTATAACCTTCTCCTATAACTGCTTTCACAGGCAACGCTCCGTTCATAGCAGTTGCATTGTTGTCAAGTAATGAATCTATAGTTCTGGGATTCTTATCGCCTTCAAGATGGTATATCCCCGCAGCATTTTTCCATACATTTTTTGGATTTTCAAAGTTACCTTCGCCACTATATGCAGTATAGATATAGAATTCTGTATCAGTATACCTCTTAATTAAAGGGGCTTTAAAATAAACAATATACTCATAATTCACAGGGTCGTATTTAACAACTTCATAAGGACATTCAATCCCATCAATAGTAAATATACGTAAATCATTTCCGTCGTCATTGCCTTTTGACTGCCAATAAGTATCGCTTTCAGAAAGGGCTTTAAACAAAACAGGAAAATCGACCATATCTTCTTCAATGAAATTATGATTAATTACAAATAGAAATCTTGCTTTATGGTCAGAAGAGTGCCAATTATCCGCACTAAAAGGTAATATAAAGAATGCAGAAGTTAAAAACAATAAAACTACAAAGGTAATAAACTTAGTATTAAACATATGGGATATATTAAATAAAAAATATATAAATTTTGCTATTAATTATTTTTTAATTGGCTCTCCGAAACATCTGTCTCCTGCATCCCCAAGGCCTGGAACTATGTAATTCTTTTCGTTGAGTTTTTCATCAATTACCGCAGTGACAACTTCCACGTCTTTATGTTTTGATAATATTTCTTTAATTCCTTCAGGTGCGCTTATCACAGCTACTACAATGATCCTCTTGAAATCTCCCCTTCCCTTTACTTCATCAATAATCCTTGATATTGTGTGACCTGTTGCAAGCATTGGATCCCCTATCATGATTATATCATTTTTTGTTGTTTTGGGAACCTTCACATATTCTACTGTAATTTTAGATTCCGGCGCTGGGCCTCTCCAGGCACTTATTATACCTGCTCTAGCTTTTGGAAATACCTTGTAAAATCCTTCAATAAAAGGGATTGCTGCTCTAAGAATGTTAATCATGACTATGTTATCTTTATCACTTATCCGAACTCCCTTTGTATGGGTGACAGGTGTTTCAATATCTATAACCTCATAGTCAAAGGTTTTGGATAGTTCATAACCCATGTATCTTCCTAGCTTGTTTAGGCCTTTCCTAAATTTTATCGGGTCAGTATTCTTATCTCGAAGTTCATCTACAAGTTCTTGTATAGCCAAATTTTGCTTAAAAGAAATAACTCTATCATTTTTTTCTAGGTCTTCTATACCCATCTGCTACACCTATGAAGATAGTAAAAAATAGTATTTAAAGTTTAGTATCGAGTATGCGCCAAAGTTCATCCTGAGATATCCTTTCGTGACTCCTCTTCTCTTTAGTTACCTTCCCGATGATTGAAACTTCGATTTTTTCTTTAAGAAGTGATTCTATTATGCTATTTGTTTTTTCCTTTGGGGAGATAACTAATAGGGCACCTGAAGAAATAAGGCCGAACGGATTTATGCCAAGGATATTACATATAGATTTTGTTTCTGAGTAAAGATGCACCTTATCTTCATAGAACTCAAATCCTTTGTTTGATGCATCGGCTATTTCATGGAGCCCACCCAAAACTCCACCTTCAGTTGGGTCATGCATTGCATTAGCTCCTAAAGACGAGGCTATTAAGGCTTCCTTGACAACAGAGATTTTGTTTAACAGACCCTTAGCTTTTTCTATTAGGTTTAGGTCTAGATATTTTGAAAGGTATTCACTCTTTGTTTCTGCCAAAATTGCTGTTCCTTCAATTCCTGCACCTTTTGTTAGAAGTATATCATCGCCTTCTCTTGCACCACTTGTTGAAACGTATCTATCAGAAAACCCAATCATTGTACCTGAAAGAATAAGGTCAGAAACTTTGCCAGATACTTCTGTGTGGCCACCGACTATTGACACGCCTATTTCTTTGGCTGCTCTTTCTATGTCTTTTGAGATTTCTTCTAAATCATCATCTGTTGCACCCTTAGGCATAATTATTGTTGAAAGAAAAAACATAGGTTTTGCACCCATAGAAGCGACATCATTAGCACAAACATTTACAACATGGAAACCTGCATTCTTTCCAGCACCTGTAATGGGATCTTGTGAAACTACCATCATGCCAGAAAGCTTTGAAATATCTATCACTGCCGCATCAATACCGACATTTGGACCTACAAGTATTTCATCCTGTAAGCTACCAAGGTATGGAAAAACTCTTTTAGCAAGTATGCTGCCATCGACCTTACCGTCAGGTAAAAATCTCATGAAAACCTCTTCTCATATTGTTTTAAAAAGGTTATACCTAGAAAGCCTTATAAACTGCATTATGAAAGGTGCTCTACAGTCATTAAGGTGATAATTATGGCGGGACTTAGACCTTCAAGAATTGACAGAATGATTAACAGGCCTAATTATACTAGAAGAGAGTATGTTAGAGCCGTTCCAGGTATTAAAGTAGTCCACTTTGACATGGGAGAGATTGGGAAAATGTTTTCCTACGAAGTCTACATGGAAAGTAAGAACGCATGTCAAATAAGGACAAATGCTATGGAAGCTTCAAGAATTGCTGCTAATCGATATCTTATGAAAGCCCTTGGTAAAGGTAAGTTTTATTACAAGATAAGAACAATACCTTACCAGATTATTAGAGAAAATGCTATGGCCTCCGGAAAAAAGGCCGATAGATACGGTAACGGAATGAGACTATCATTTGGTAAACCAATAGGTACAGCTGCGAGAATAGGTAGAGGGCAGAGAATAATGTCTGTCTGGGTTGAAAAAGAAGACATTGAAGAAGCAAGAATAGCAATGAGAAAAGCAGCTATGAAGTTACCAACTACTGTAAAAATTGATGTTCAAGAAAGAAGCTAAATTTTTTTATAAATACTTTTTAATAATAAAAAAATTTAATATTATTTAATTTACTTTAGATTATAGTAAACTGAATAGCCTTCTGTAACCGCATATACGTTTGTGAAGTTTCTCTCTGCTAAGAACTTAGCTCCATCAACTGATTTCTGACCTGTGTTGCAGTATAATACAACCTTCTTATCTTTGGGTATCTGAGAAATCATGACTCCAAGCTTGTTATAGGGTATGTTGACTGCGCCAGGTATATGGCTTTCAGCAAACTGCTCTTCTGTTCTGACATCAATCAAATATATACTTTCCCCACCATCAATCAACTGTTTCAATTGGTATGCGGTTAGCGTCTTGTAGGTAGCAGTGACTATAGGCTGATTAGTTATTTTAGAAATGACTTGAGAAGTATACTGGTCAACAGCTTCCTTTGTAAATTCCCTGTCAGAACCAGCTAAGATAAAGACTTTTTGTTTCATTCTAAAGAAATCGCTTGTCTCATAAATAAGCTTGTAATTGCCATTTCTTAGTGCATTTTGATCAGTTTCTGAAAGGATTCTCTTTGATAGATCACCTGTATGTTCTTCTGAATCAGGACCCCCTAGTATTATGATATAATCATAAGCCGCATAGCCTGTGTCTTTGACTCCAAAATAATCCACGACCAAGTTACTTTTTCGTAGCGTTGAAACAAAGTCTGGATTCATTGATATGTCTATACTGTTTGCAACTACGGCTACCTTCCCTTGGGCAAATGCACCGGATAGGGTGCTAAGGAAAAGTGCAAATAAAAGGATTAAAGAAATAGTTTTCTTCTGCATTTTAATCACAGAAAATAATTTTAAAAAATGAATATAAGAGTTTCTATTATAAGATCAATATGGTGTTACTGGGAAACTTCATGGAAATTTTAGAAAACGAGTAGGAAACATAAAGCGAAATAAATAACTAATAATACAAAAATAAAAATTGAATATTTTAATCTTCTTCTATTATTTCACCTGTTGGTTTAGGTTTTCCTAGCCCCAATACCTTCGCTATTTTCTCTATTGATCCTTCAAGAGTGTTAACTATAACGGGAGTATATGTAGTCCTTATCTCAATGTTTTTACCGTTTGCAACGAAAATATTTCTTATCAATTTTATATTGGAAAAAGCATCATCCTTCTGTTTGTATTTAAGGCTTGGTAAGGGTTGACTTGGATCGGGGGTATCTGATCCAGCTAAAGAATCTAACATTATTCCATATTTATTTATCTGGGTTAGTCTATTGTATTCTATTGTAACGTCATGAGAACTTCCAAATAGGTATACCCCAATGTTTGAGACATTTTGAATTACATTGTTGGATATTAGAATATTTCGTCTTTCGCTGTCTTCCCCTGGAGCATTTACCTCATAAGTACCGTTTTTGAATAATGCTATTCCGTTACCATATTTAGGATGGACATCACCAATAAACATGCCACCGCAGTTCTTAATTGTGTTGTTTTTAATAGTGATATCTTTTACATTCCCAGCGCTTTCAATACCTGTTCTTCTTATGTCGTGTATGTAGTTGTTTTCAATTAAGACGTTCTGAACTAATCCGTTATAGCCAACTCCACCGCCATTTTTAGCTTTTGCAGCCCATATGAAAATTCCACAACCATTTCCTTTTATGTCTCTGATTTCATTGTTTTTAATAGTAATATTTGTAGTTGGAACAGTAACTCCGCCAATTGCAACAGCCATTCCACCGCCTGATGTTCCATCTGCTGCCATTTGTGGTCCAATGATGTTATTTTCTAGAGTAATGTTCGACACTCCGTGGTATCCTATCTCAACTAAAAATATTGCACTTGAAGGATTTGGGTCACTGGGCCTTTGATCGTTATATATCGTAAGATTCTTCAACACCACATTTGAAGCTTTGATTGAAACAGTTTTTATTTCTCCAGCAGTGCCTCTAATCTTTGTTGTAGTCTTATCAATACCTTGGATAGTTAAGGATTTATCGATAACAATGTTTTCGTTATAAGTTGCAGGATATACTGTGATTGTATCTCCATTATTGGCTGCAGCAATGGCAGCTCCAATTGTGGTATAGGTTTTTCCCGGACCTACTTCTAGAGTCGCTGCGCTAACTGGATTTAGAATTGCCAATATAGATACTATCAATAATATACTTACAAATATCGATTTTATTTTATTCATGTATTCACCTCAAGATAAGTTCTATTGTAAAAATAGTATGTCTTTTCCATATATTTAAGAATATGAGAAAAAATAAGGAAAACAGGGAAAAAAATTAAAGTAATTTTTTTCCTTTTTCAGTTAGCTCAACTTTCTTATTTCTCCCTTTTTTGTGAACTATCACATATCTATTGGATTCAAGGTATCTTATGTATTTCCTAACTGTTGGTCTTGTCATAGATAGCTGTTTAATAATACTAGAATATGATGGGTTTATTCCCAACTTATTCTGATTTAAAATGTAATAAATTATTTCAAGTAATTTTTTGTTAATGGATTCTGATATCTTCAGCTCAATTGGTTTAGTTTCTTTTTCCAATAGTCTAATCTGTTTTGGATCAAGAGTATTTTTATCAGCAGAGATAATTATTATGTTTTTACTAAAAAATGCAATCTCCCTTAATTCATTGATAAAATTATAGACTTCTATAAAACTAGAATTGTTAATAAGATAATCAATACTATCTAGTAATATAACAGATTTATTTTTAATTGCTGAAAAGAATTCTTTTAACTGTGTTGTATCAACTGAAAGATTTTTAGGCCCAATTTTTTTTGAGAGCCAATAATATTCAAAATTAATATCTTCAAAATCAAAATAGCTTTTTTCTTCCCTTGAGATGATAATTCCTTTATATCCTACTCCAATTAGTTCTGTAAAAGCATCGAAAGCTAAAGAATCAGAAGGTTCTTTGGATAAATATATACAACCTTCATCAAGATCATATTTTAACAATTGCTTCTTCAAATCTTCTTCTTTTTTCTTCTGTTCTGATATATCTCTAACCATGCATATAATTGACTTTTCACCCTTGACTTCAATTATGCTAAAGCTTATCTCAACGGGGAAAACTATTCCAGTACCACTAATGAAAAACGTTTCAATAACTAACCCCTCATTTTTGAAATCCTTAAACAGTATGTGCTTCAATCTTTCTGTTTCAAGGGGCGATGCAAGATCAAAGATATTCATGTTATCAAGAAGCTTTTCTTTTGGATACCCAAGAGTTGTTATTGTTGCTTTATTTATATCCTGTATGAGGAAATCTTTGTTTAGAATAATTATTGCCTCATGAGCATTTTGAAATAGTGATTTAAATTTAATTTCAGAGTATTTTATCTTCTCTTGAAGATTCATATTCTCAGTTATATCATTACCAATGGCAAGAATAGAAGTTAAATTACCTTTTTTGTCATAAAGTGGTTTGTTGGACCAGTGTACCCATACCTTCTCTCCATTCTTTTTAATATTTTCATTTATGTGTATACTATATTGTTTTGGATTTGTATGAATTTCATCCACAAGGTTCATAAGATTTCTGCCTGTTGACTCAATTTTTGGCGTTATTGTATCGTAAACATTCTTACCAATTAGCTCAGCTTTATCATAGCCAAAAAATGAAGCACCGTATTCATTAATCGAAATTATTTTACCATTATTATCAAAAACAAATATAATACTGTTTGCGGATTCAACAAGCTCCCTATATTTATATTCACTTTCAGTTAGAGCTTCTTCAGCCCTTATCCTCGAAATTACACTTCCAATTTCATAGGATAATGAAACTAGAATTCTCTTTGAAAGATCAGATATATCCTCTTTATCATGACTTCCAATATTTAAGCTGCCTAATGATCTGCCTGAATGAAAGAATGGAATTATTGAAAAGAATTTCAATTTCTCCTTTTCTTTTAGATATTCAAACATGTCTTTGCTTATTGAATTAGTTAAATCATTTGCTCTAACGAATAATGGGCCAGAGGTATATTTAGATTTAGGGCTAATATTCTGGAAAAAGGATTTTGTTTCTTCAGAGATATTTTTAAAGGACACTAGTTTGAAATTAGATGTTTTTTCATCAATTAGATAAATTCCTCCACAATCCACCTCTCCAATTTTTATAGCAAAATTTAGGACTTCTTCAAGGGCTTGCTCCATCTTGTTAATCCCACATAAATTTGAAATAAGTTCGGAGTGAAAAGATAAAATTTTTTCAGCTTTTTTAATTTCAGAAAGATTCCTAACAATGTGAATTACGCCTTCCAATTTTCCATCTTTTATAATTGGAGAAGAGCTGACTCTAACGGGGATCCTTTCCCCGTTTTTCTTAAAATATTCCATATCATAGTATAGAGTTTCCATATTTCCGTTCAATCTCTTGATTTGTAGGTCTTCCATTAATTTATAGTATTCAGGAGGAACTAATTGAGTAGGATTCATATTTAATAATTCTTCTTCGGAATAACCGCTTTCGTTAATGCCAGTTTGATTAACATAAGTTATTTTCCCATTGCTATCATGGATAAATATCATATCTATCGCATTTTCTACAGCAAGATTGTACCAATCCTTAATAATATCAAAATTTTGAGTGTCAATCTTATTTTTAGCAGATTTCATTGGCATCCTCACTCATAAAAGTTAAAATGAATATACTGCCCCTTGGCTTATTGTCAATTACTTTTATATCTCCACCTTGCCTTTCAAGTATTTTTTTGGAAATATATAACCCAAGTCCGGACCCTCTATTTGGTCCTTGACTAAATCCTTCATTGAAAATCTTGTCTTTATATTCATCTGGGATACCTATCCCGTCGTCAGATATCCATACTTCACAATTATTTCCTTCTTTTTTTAGAGTAATATTTA
>Ga0067045_1030029_pt1 | contig 17049 bp, 12 predicted proteins | sample TerdegcTABiofilm_FD_59184 | JGI IMG/M metagenome (GOLD analysis project Ga0067045, IMG submission 59184) | Combined Assembly of (Gp0054472, Gp0054536) Wastewater bioreactor microbial communities from Singapore -Terephthalate degrading...
CGAGCACGACTGTATCCTGCAGCGGAGAATCTGTATAATTCCCGACCTCGTCATAGAATCTCGCATATACTACCTTCTCCCCTTCTCCCTCACTTAAAACCCACGGGATTATCCCGTTCACACTTACATCTATCTCTGCTGAATTCTCAAAATTCCCATCGTTCGACAACCTCACATATCTCGCATCTCCCCTCTCCACCTTTACACTTACCTCACGACTCCTCACATACTTCTTCCCGTCCGCTCCCTTTATCCCCATCACCTCTATTCCTGCACCCTCAGGCCCCTTAGTGTCCAGTATTATCTTCCTGCTGTATTCCTTACTCTCGTTCCCGGCCTCATCTATCAGCTGTACCCTTATCTCCTTCTCCCCGTCCTCTCCGCTTATCAATATGTCCTTCTCACGGTTATATCCCTCGTAGTTATTCCCGCTTATATCCCCCTCCCCGTACCTCACTCCAACCTTGCTCGTATCCTTTATGTATTCGTGATATGCATCATACACGCTAAGCCTTATCTTTATTCCCTTCCCCTTTACATAACTCCTACCGTCCCTACCTACTATCACATCATCTATATCTATCTTACTTACATCGCTGCCCGTCAGCTCAGGCGCTGTTATGTCCCGGTACACCTTTGCCTCATAAACAGGACTCTCCCGGCAGAATATATCCCTGAACTTCACACTAAAGACCTTCTCCCCTTCTCCTTCACTCAGATTTATTACATCACTACCCCCTCCGCTTATCATCTTCCACTCCACTCCCTCCAAATCCCCTCCCTCCGTTACCTTTACGTCCTGCACTATCCCTGCCATCTGGTAACTCAGCATCACCTTACCCTTGTTCGTTACCCTTATTATACCCTTCCCCTCCTCGTCCTTTACCTGCACCAGCGCGCTCGGCTCTATTATCTCTATCTCCCCTACGTTTACCTCCTCCCCGTCCTCCTTTATCTCTACCTCCCCGGAATAACCCATTCCCAATACCTTATCCACAGGATTTACCACATATCTGCTACCCGCCTTTACGTTCATTACCACAAACGTACCGTCCCCGTTTGTTACCCCGCTGTACGCTCCGCTCATATTTACCTTACCCTCACACCTGTCTCCTTCTGCTCTCGGCACTGCCGGCACTGCACCTTTGACTGCACCCTTGCTCAGTATATATACGTTGATATACCCTGCCGCCTCCTTCTTTCCGTCCAGCCTCGTCTTCCTCACCAATCCCTTTATCGACCCCTTCTTCATAAATACACTGATATTCCCCAAATCCACAACCTTCCCTATTCCCACCTCTACATTCCCTATCTCCACCTCCCGGTATCCTGCATCATTCGGCACCACCCTTATGCTGTACCTTCCCTGCGGTATCTCCGTAAATGTGAAATTTCCGCTCTTGTCCGCTATCGTCGTATAACTCGTATCCTTGACCGATATGTCTACCTTTATGTTCGCTATATCCGAGACATTCTCCAGAACAACCTTACCCTTTATACCGCCCTTGCGCTGAAGCTCCTTAGGACTTTGCGGGTCGAACGGGTTTACTGGCTCTATCTCGGTCGAACAGGAGAGAAAAAAAGATACAAAGACCAAAACCAGTATTAATATTCTATTCATAGGATTACCTCCTGAATCTAATCATATCTTCAATTAATACAGAAAATATCTTACAAAACATCGAGCAATATTTCAAGTATCAATCATCACAAAAACTTAAATAACACCAACAATTACACTCAAAGATGTTAATTATTGCCTTTTAATAACCGGATTTGTATGTTAGAAAGTCAGACAGACTAATGCTGATAAAAATAAGGAATATTTACTCCCATATGACAACGAACCGGAAAGTAATTACCGGCCTCTTATTATCATCTCTTTTTTATCTGACAGCAGCAGTTTCAGTCACATACCCTCTGATTACTGATTTGAAAAATCAGATACCTGCAGATCCGGGTGATCCGTTATTAAACGTCTGGACACTCTGGTGGGACCTGAAAAGCATAACTGAATTCAATATCGCAGAATACTTTGATGCAAATGTAATGTTCCCCTATAAAAACACCCTTGCCTTTTCCGAGCATCTGACCGGAGAGTCGATACTTGGACTGCCGTTTTACCTGATTAATCAGAACCCTGTCTTTATTTACAACATTTTATACCTCCTCTCATTTGTCGTTGCCGGAATCGGTATGTTTATACTTGCCTATCACCTCACCCAAAGCCTAACAGCCTCCTTTTTTGCTGGTCTCATATATGCGTTCATCCCTCACAGAATAGGTCAGGCAGGCCATATCCAGACTCTATGGTCCGGATTTTTCCCAATATGCATATTATATCTTTACCGGTTAATCGATGAAGCAAGAATAAGACATATTATTCTGCTTTCTTTCTTTGTAATTCTCCAGTCCCTTATGAATATGTACTTTGCCGTTTATCTGGCAATAATTCTTCCCTTAACAGCAGTGCCTTATATAATTCATCAGAAAAAAACAACCGATGTAAGACTTATTATCAGTCTGATAATCACCGCACTTCTCTCTCTACTGATACTTCTCCCGTTCTTTCTGCCTTATATCGAATTAAGGGAGTATTTCGGACTGACAAGAGAGATAAAAACCATTTCATCTCTGCCTGAAATAAAAAATCTGTCCGGTATAAACAGATTCAGCTTTCTGTATAAGGAGTATTTCACGAAACTGGATATAAATGAGGGCTCATTCTTTCTCGGAATTTCTGTCGCCGCCGCCGCTACCTTTGGAATTATCTTCTCAAAGGTCAGAGAGATTTACCGTCTGACCCTGATTCTGATAATTATCTTTTCGTTTTTAATAATCTCAGGCCCCAACCCGACAATCGTAATAAAAGACACAGTTTTTAATTACGGCTTTTTGTACAGGTTTTTATATGACTATTTCCCAGCCTTCGACGGGACACGCGTCCCGATGCGATTTTATATCTTCACGGTACTGGCTGTCTCGATATTTGCCGGCTCAGGTATAGCTTTGACAGAGAGAATAAAGACGGGAGCAATCAGGGTTATCATTTTTCTGCTTGTACTCTCGGCAATTTCCTTAGAATATTATGCGAGAATACCGGCCATAAAATTTGACATATTTACCAGTCCTCCTGAAATCCTGAAAAAGGTCAGATCACTTGGTGACGGCGCAGTAATATACTTCCCCTTAAGGCATACATATTCACACATTATCTATGCAGCTGTTACCGGTAAACCTACATATACATCATTTACAGGATATATACATCCGCTAAATAATATTCTGAAAGAAATCGAAAAAAACCCTGACGGGGCAGATACACTCAATATACTCTCTGCACTGGGTATCAGATATATTGCCGTTACAGACAGGATACTATCAGACAGATTCGACAGAATTAATCCGGAAGAAGGTAAAAAATTCAGTAAGATATACGAGGGCAATGATGGAGTCATATATTCGCTGGAATATGACTTCGGGGGGTACTTCACATACAGGAATTTTTCCGAAATCAGTTATTTTATAAACAAAAACAGGTATTACATCTATCTCAAAACAGATATAGGGAGAAACGGGAGTAAAATACCTCTGAGATTATATTTCAATGCAGAAATTACTTACAGAAAAGACGGAAGAATAATTCAGAAGGAGAAGAAAAAAATAAGAGTACCGGAGATAGCCGGAGTCTCACCGGTCTTCGTAACAGAGGCAGAGAAATCTCAAATTAACTTTGACGAAATAGAAATTACAATCTTTGGGAAGAACAAACGGGATTCGAAAACATTCAAAAAGAGAATATCCATCTGAATAACCCGTGCCAGACCGTCATACACTCATTCTTTCCTTTACTATAAGCGCTCAATGTTGTAAACTATCAGCATTCTGGGAGGTAATTATGAACCGGTTAATCTTATTATGCTTATTAATATTCTTTCCGGTCTATGTATATGCACAGGATGTAGGAGATATTGCACTTGTGGAGGATACCGATGGTTCTATCGCCAAATACGCACAGCTACCCGATTTCTATCTTGCGGCGGCGGCAAAGGCTTTTTATAAAACTCATCAGGATATCTACGATGATATCTTTGTATTCCACAATACCACAGGAGGCGGAATCCAGCAGGGATGGCCTGTCTATCTGGATGTCAAAGGTATCGGGAGAGATCTTTTGAGGGACCAGAGGGCAAGATTCGGAGTCCCGAACGGAAAGCTGAGAATGGCAGTAAAGATGGGCAGTCTGCCAACACTTCCAGAGAATCCCGACGACAGGGCACAGATCGTCCCGGGATATCCGCTTACAGGGGCGGAACTTATGGGACATGAATACGGGCACCAGTATCTCGCATCAATAACATACAGGCAGAACGGAGTCCTTCATTGCTGGATAAGAGGAATGGAGAGCACCGGAAGTTCTACAGGTGATTTGTGTGATGGTTATTATACAGGTGATTTCAATCAGCACTGGAGTTATTATTTCAATTCAAGGTCTGTAATGTACGGGAGCTTCATCAAGGATTTGGGTAACGGAAGTTTCGAATTTTCATATCCGGCTGTAGGATATTCGGACCTCGACCAGTACCTTATGGGATTAAGAAAGATGTCCGAGGTGGACCAGAGTCAGCTCTTTCTGGTGGATACAGGTGATATGATAACCGGCTCGGCAGCAATTCCTCCTGCACATGGCTCAAGTAGTATTGTAAAAGGGAAGAAGATAAGTTTTACAATGGATGATATAATATCTGCAAATGGTGTCCGCAATCCCGAACTCGAACCCTGTCACAGGAAAGTAGCATTTATACTCGTATATCCGAAGGGACAGATGCCGACACAGTCCCAGATCAGCAAACTGGACAAATACCGTAAGCGCTGGGAGACCTGGTACGCCTGGGCGACAAATGACCGTGCATCCGCAGATACAACCCTCGACGGGAGAGGGACAGGAACTCCGACCTGCCCGGGTCAACCTGTCTCAATTGATGCCGGATATAATGACATATCAACCGAAGATACAATTCTTCCGGATATCCTTGCAGATACTACAGCAGATACAGGCACAACTGATGTAACCGATACATTTCAGGATATTACGACGACTGACGAAGTCATCAGTGATATCCCGGATACCGGAACAACCGATGCCGGATATGAGACCATGGCAGAAGATATTACTGTTCCGAAAGACAGCAATATCATAGACACCGAAAGTACGGATATAACTGCCGAAGAGGATACAGATATCCCTGAAGATGTCAAAAAACCGAAATCAGACCTGAGTTCGCTCTCCGACGACTCATCCGGTTGCGGCTGCACCCTTCTGAACTGACAACAGAAATCCCGAAGCAGAAATTTATGGTCCTGAATAATATTAAGTTGCAAATCTTCATACTTTGGATTACCTGTTAGGATATGAAACTATCCATACTCATACCGGTATATAACGAGGCCAAAACGGTAGAAAACCTGATAAAGAAGGTACTCAGTACAGAATTTGATGCAGAGACTGAAGTTGTAATTGTAAATGACGCCTCAGGCGATGGTACAAAAGATATACTCAATAAAATCAGGGACCCAAGGGTAAAGGTTCTTCATCACACGGCAAATCAGGGGAAAGGGGCAGCAATAAGAACAGCCGTCAAGAACGCAACAGGTGACTACATTATTATTCAGGATGCTGACCTCGAATATGACCCGTCCGATATTAAAAGACTCATACAAAAGGCACAGGAAGGATACGATGTAATCTACGGCTCGAGATTCCTTAACGGGAAGCCCGAGGGAGAGAATAGCATACACTATCTGGGCAACAGACTACTTACATATATTTCAAATATATTTTCGGGACTCGACCTGACCGATATGGAGACCTGTTATAAGATGATAAAAAGGGACATTTTCAGTCAGATTGAGATAGAAGAGAACAGATTCGGCATCGAACCGGAACTCACAGCAAAGATCGCCAGAAACAAATACAGGATTACCGAAGTTCCTATAAGTTACAGGGCCCGCAATTACAGGGAGGGGAAGAAGATCGGTATTAAAGATGCCGTCAGGACCGTTTACTGTATCATAAAATATAATCTCTTCTGAATCCCTCTCCCGGGAAGCAGTGTCATACAAAACAAACCGCATAGGATAAAAATCTATTGTCAATTGTGCTTTTATAATGTAAATAATGTACTGGTTTTTTAATCCTTTAAGGAGAATTTTATGAGTTCAGATATTAAAATCGAATCAACACTTTCATCAGTGCTTTCAAAAATGAATGCATCAGATTCAGTAATCGATGCCCTTGGCCTTATACTCAGCGGCAATTCAGTTATTGATTTTCTAAGACTCAATTTCAAGAGCGACAGCGAGATAGACAATTTTCTGAAACTGAATAATTTTGTCCTCACCGAGCCGAGGTCATACAGAAGAATCTATCACATTTACAATGATGCCATCAATTATCTGACATCTCTCGACGTTCAGATTCCTCAGGAATTCAGGGAACTTTCAGACATACGGGACCTCTTCAGGTATGCGTCATATCTGAAAGGGAGTAAGACATTTGCAAAGATCTCCTGCAGCATCCTCAAGGTTATGCATATTCTACATCACCTTGAGTCAAGGGAGCTTATGTATCGTACCAGTATCTCCATCGAGAATCTATTTTCAGCCTGTGAGGAAAAGGTCTCGAAGGCAATTTCCGAACTGAACAGGTCAGGCATTTCTATTTATCATTACTCTACCTGCCGCGAAAATATATTTGACAGAATTACAAAACTCACTGCCAGAAAAGAGATTATCGCTGCCCAGATGTTCGAGAAGGCATCCTTCAACATCGTAACGGAGAAGAAGGAAGAAGTCCTTTCGGTTTTGAGGTATCTCATAACAAACGTTTTTCCTTTCAACTATGTCGTGCCGGGATATTCGAGCAGCAATTATATCGACCTCATCAATGAACTCAAATCCTCCGATGAATACTCAAAAAAAATCGATATCTATCAGTTCACAAAAGAGGCTCCAATGGCAAATTCAGCATCCGACAGAGTCTATATGAGGGCAGATATCCCGCTGGATATAAATTCACTCGGCATCAGTATAGATGATGAAACGGCCGAGAATCTGGGATACACGATATTTTCACTTACTGACTTTGTCATTACAGACATAGAATCCCAGAGAAAGACAGAGCACTCCCAGAACAATCAGCAGAACCAGAAACTCCTGCTTAAGAGAGAGGCAATTGCAAGAATAACCAAAGAATAGATATGCTTCCCGGTTTTAATCACAATATCAAATACAGGAATATGGTCTTCCATGTTCAGACAGAGGACAACGGAGAGGAAAACCCTCTCGTCATCTCCCATCTGTTTATCGGCGGGAATATCATCGCAACCAAAAAGACAAATTATTCAGACCTTCTTGGCAGGGAAAATATGGGCGCAAGCGTCAGAGCGATAATGGAAAACCAGCATAAAGAACTGATAAAGGAACTGATAACAGGCAAATACGATTCGCACCCTCTTGTCTCAGGGGTACAGAAACACCCTTTGGATATTCAGCCTGCAAATACTCAGAATGCAGAGACTCCGAAAACGGACAATACAATGCCGCCTGAGAAAATCCCGCCGAAGCAGAAAGATAAGTCTCCCTTCAAACCCGTAACCTCTGCATCCGGTTTTACTGTGTTCGGCGAAAGTACGATCAGCGAAGAGTCACTCGACAAAATAATACTCAAATTCCTAAAAGAAAACAAAAACCAGTGACGATGGAGAATCTGTATCTTGCACTCGGAAGCAATGTAGGCAACAGATATGAAAATATTCTGAATGCTGTAAAAATTCTTAACGGCTCCGGAGTAACCATTGTCAGAAATTCCTCGCTCTACGAGACATACCCGTACGGATATATCAATCAGTCAAACTTTCTGAATATAGTCCTTAACTGCAAAACAGAACTTGAACCGCTTCCTCTCCTTTTGAAGATAAAGGAGACAGAAAAAAGAGTGGGACGTACAGAGTCTTTCAGATGGGGTCCCAGAGTAATTGACATTGATATACTGATTTACGGGAGTCTCGTGCTTAAAACAGAAGAACTGACAATCCCTCATGCCGAGCTCAAAGAACGGGATTTTTTCCTTATCCCGCTTTTAGAAATTGACGGCAATATCACCGACCCCGAGACCAATATTCCGCTCAGGCATTTCGCCCTGAATCTGAACTCACACATAATTAGGTCTGCTTCCGTTGATTCTGATTTCAACAAAATCCGCAACAATAAATGTTGAGTAGAGGCCGCCTTCTGTTTTAAAATATCTTACAGACTAATAGAATATCCGGTATTAAGCCTTCTCTGGTCTATTCAAACTCAACCTTAATCTCCCCGCCTTTTATCAGTTCGCTGTGATTTATCCTGAAATCACTGACCTCTTTACCATTAAAAAGAACTCTCTTTACCTTATACTTATCTCTCGAATAACCAGCTGTTCTGACCAGAAGTTTTGTATTATTGAACTTTATCTCACTCTCTGCAAAGAGCGGGGCACCTATCAGATAATAATCCTTGACAGGGAGCATCATTATTCCAAGGGAACTCATTATATACCACGCAGACATTGTTCCGCCGTCATCATTACCCGGAAGTCCGTCGGGAGAATCCTTATATGAGACCTTGAATATCCACCTGTTCCACCTATTTGAACTGTTACAGTCCTTAAGGTCACAATACATAAACGGTATGAGAATACAGGGTTCGTTGCTGTGCCAGTAGTATTTGCGGGGGAGTAATGTTGTCGGCTCTGATTTATACTCCTCTTCTGACTTTGTAAAGAGTTCATCGAGTGCAGCAATGAGATTCTCCCTGCCACCGAAAAGGTCTGCCAGCCCCGAAGAGTCGTAAGGGATAAAGAACCTGTATTGCCAGCCGTTCCCTTCCACATAATACTGTGAATGAGAGGTAGGAATAAAATTATCAATAAAGGTCCCGTCCGAATTTCTCCCTATGAAGAACTTCTGTTCATTGCTAAAAAGATTTTTATAATAGGATGCCCTTTCGAGAAATCTCCCGTAATCCTCTTTTTTACCCAGATAATCTGCGATATAGGCGATTGCGTAATCATCATACGTATATTCCTGAGTCTTCGAGACAGAACCGCTATATTTATCTGCCGGCACATACCCAAGACTCACATATTCCTCTATCCCGTCCCTCCCTCCGTAATATGAGTTCGGGTCCTTTGGTTTATCTGCTGTCTTTAGCATTGCTTCAAAGGATTTTTCTATATCCCAGTCGACAACTCCTCTCATAACAGAGTCTGCAAACATAATATTTGCACTCTCTCCGACCATCGAACCTGACTCTCCTGTCCCCATCGGCCATCTGGGGAGATATCCGCCCTGCTCATACATCTTCAGAAGAGAGATATTAAAATCCCTCTGAATGGCCGGAAGAATGAGAGATATCAGGGGATGAAACGTCCTGTACGTATCCCAGAGTGAAAAATCGGTATAGTAAATGAAATTCTCTGCTGTATGAATCTGATTGTCAAACCCCCTGTACCTTCTGTCTGAATCTGTAAACAATGTAGGCATCTGAAAGAGGTGATACATAGCCGTATAGAAAATCCTCTTATCCCGCTTATTCTCGCTCTTTACTCTAACAAGAGAGAGCATAGACTCCCAGTCTTTTTCGGTATCCGACCTGTACTTTTCGAAACCAAAGTCTGGAATTTCACTTATAAGATTCTTTTCTGCACCCTCGATATCCACATAGGATATACCTACCCTTACATTGAGAATCCCGCTCCCTTCGAAATGGAGAAGTGCCCTGATATTATCTCCGCTCAGGGAATTGCCCTCCGAATATTTCAGGTCCTTGTAAAGTCTGAAATCCTTTATCTTTCTGTCGGGTACTGCATAAAAGTATATCTTAAGACCACCATATCTGTCGGCAAAATCTCCTATCGTCTTTGCTGACCCGTAAAAGACATTCTTCTCTGTATCTATTACAATCTCCTCATCCTCTACCTTTCCGAAAGCCGCAGCGGCATCGAGGTCAACAAGGAGTACATTCGGGGACTCCCTGTTCTTAAATGTATATCTGTGAATTCCGGACCTGCTCCTGACTGTAAATTCCGCAAGCACATCTCTGTCCGGAAGAAGTACGGAGTAATAACCCGGAGAGGCCTTTTCGAGAGAATGGTCGAGAGGTGAACGGTATTTCGTCCAGTTTATCATCTCATCCGAGAAGGAAGTCACCGGCATAAACAGTATATTCCCCTGATCCGCAACACCGACCCCCGGCAGATGATTGTGAGAGAAGCCCACAATGTACTCATCTTCATAATAATAACCTGCACAGTGATAAAACGGTACTGCACCGTTCGACATTGCGGTATCCGGAGAGAGTTTTATCATGGAAAACGGTGCTGTTGCACCCGGAATCATAGACCCCACACCAAATCCTACACCACCGGTGCCGGTGAAGACATTGACATAATCAATGAGTTTCTCTTCAACACCCGTATCAGCTACCTGCTCAGGCCCTGTATCCTGAATAACAGTGACATCATCTGTACCTGTATCAGCAACAGTATTATTCTTTTCATCCGAACAGGAATAATAAACGACAGATAAGAACAGACATAAATAAAAAAGAAGATTTTTCATAATGCCACCTAATTTTTAAGAATAAAGACCTTGAGTATAAAATAAAAGATCAGACCCCCGATGATGAAAAACTTAAGCAGAACTCCGGCAGAATAACCCGCCACCGCTCCCAGAGCAACAATTAGTGATTTATTGACAAGTGCAGAGTTGACAAATTCACCGATAAAAGAGCCGGCAAAAACACCAATGAGAATACCAACAGGTCCTCCGAGAATAAAACCGGCAACCATTCCTACCATCATACCTATAAACGACAGACGTGATGCCCTGAAGATCTTTGCACCTACAAATGAAAGTACGTTGTCCACAAAAAGTGACAGTATAGAAAAGAAACCTACAACAATAAGTACAAGACTGTTGAAAACCTGATAATCAGTATGATGTGCATAGAGAAGATAGCCGGCAAACACAAAGAGGCCCGGCGGAAGAACAGGGACAAAAATAAAGACAAGGGCAGCAATAAACAGGAGTCCTACAAGAGCAAAAATCAAATCTTATCTCCCCTTACAAATGCATTGCTCCTCTTCTCAACCCCGACCTTCGTTCTGTTACCGTGTCCCGGCAGAACGTCAAATTCATCGGGAAGGTTGTAAATCTTCTTCTGAATACTCCTCTTTATCTCTTCAAAGGACCCTCCCGGAAAGTCTGTACGTCCTATGGAGCCTTCAAAGAGGAGGTCACCTACCACAACAAATTTATCCTCCCTCGAGAGAAAAGATACAGAGCCCGGCGAATGTCCGGGAGTATAGAGCACTTCGAGTCTGTTATCTCCGAATGATATTATATCTCCCTCGTCAACAAGTCCGTCTGCCGGAGGCGGGTCCTTTATCCTGATTCCGAAGAACATTGCAAAACCCGACTGCTGTGTAAGCATATCCTTCTCCATAGGGTGAAGGAGAATCTTGACGTTTTTATATTTTTCCCTGATATCCCTCAGCGCACTTATATGGTCGAAGTGTGTATGCGTCAGCAGGACATACTTCGGAATCTTGCCCAGTTTCTCGACAAGACTGATAATCTCATCGGCCTCAAATCCCGGGTCGACGATAATACACTCCTTATATTCCGAGTAGATGACATAACAGTTCGTCTCAAGCGGTCCGACTGTCAGCATTTCATATTTCATAAAAGACCCCGCAATCAATAAACAAGCAGCGAGATATCCTTGTCTGCCGGATATGGTTCGAATATCTCGGATGTATTTGAAATCTCGCTTGCAGATGAGAAGCCGCCGGTTACCAGAACAGTCTGGTCCGGAAGAACAGTCAGAGTGTGAGCTGCCCTCGCTTCATTCATTTTGACAACCGGATTGGCGGCATCTACTATGCCGGTCGGGTGAATAGAGTCAAAGAGGTCGGAGTTGACGAGAAAGAGTTCGGCAGAACGTGACGGAATAAACGGGATAAAGGAGGAATCTGTAGCAAAATCCGGGTTGACCGCCTCAAATCCGCCGGTGAACAAAATCTTCGGGTTCTTTGAATAGAGATATACAGACTGAAAGAATGCCCTCCTGTAAATAAGATTGCTGTTTCTCTCGGGATACGACACATTGTTGTTATTGATATCGAAATAGTACGAATAATCAAGAGGCTGACCGGCAAAGACATTGTACTCTCCTCCTAAGAATCCGAGTCTGAAATTCCTCATAAGCATACCGCCGCACAGGAGGAATTTGCCGCTGTCAACCGGAATTATTCCGGAGCCCAGAGAGGCAAGAATATATGCATCCCTCTTTGAATATTTATGTTCGTTCACTGAAGGAACGGCGTCTGCAAAAGAGATAATATCGAATGAATTCCCGAGGTTTTTACTTTCTTCAATCACCATACCACCTGCCACTGCAATTACAGACGACCCCTTGTCCACAACAGAAAAATCAGCAATGACCGGAAAAATTCTGCCGGCAGTCAGTGAAATCTTGCTCTCTGTCATACCGGAAGTCGGACTAATTTCTGCAAGTTTCGCCTCGAAATTTCCGCTGTTGTCACTTACCCCGCCGATAGCATAAACCTTTCCGCCCGGAGAGAGATAGGCATAGTGCATAGCCCTGCTTACAGACCCCTGAACCTTCTTGAATGTATTCGCCTGAGGGTCAAATATCTCTATCGTCAGCGATGCCTCGTCCATCGATTCCGGCATCACAAAGGGTTTGTCTTCACCGGGAACCATTTGCAGTTTTACACTCTTTACACCTCCGGCAATCAGGACCCTGCCGTCCTCAAGAAGGGTCGCTGTATGAAGTGCACGGGGGATATTCATTTTGCCTATTTTCTGAAATTCGCCTTTTTTGTAATCATAAATCTCTGCATCAGCTACAGCACCTGATAGCCTGCAAAACGGTTTGCAATCCTTCCCGTCACAATCAGGGTCACAGGAGTTGCTCGACACAGAACTGATTCCGCCCGTAATCAGAACCCTGCCGTCATTGAGCAAGGTTGCTGTATGAAAGGCCCTCGCGACACCCATCTTGTTGCGCGCGAAGACAAAATCAGAGCATCTCCCGATAAAGACAGATACATCCTTACTGTCACCTTTCTTTACAGCTATCTTATCGGTAGCCCCGCACCAGAGCATCACATCAGCTTTTGCCTTATTGAATCCCTGAAAGAATATCCTGTAGTCCTCAGCCTCGGGCAATCTGAACTTTGCGCCGCCCTTCCCCTCATCAACCGAATACTCATTGCACAACACAGAATTGAGTTTTTCGGAAAAGGCACAGAGTCTGAAGGCATCTATATCACACGGAGCCTCTCCGGCTTTGGGAGGATTATTGATATCACAGGCATATCTGACTGCAGTTCCGAAATAAGGCTTTACACTTAATTCAGTATCAGACTCAGTCCCCGAACAGGAAAAGATGAGAAAAAGAAGCAGAAATAAAATCAATGAGAAGGTCATTTTCACAATATTTATCATAATAATCCACCTCGCTTGCTGGGCAATTATATACCATAAATGCAAATAATAATAAATAGTAATCTTCAGCCCAAAAATAAAGGAAATCCTTTTGTTTTGCAAAAATAGAAAATCCGATAGACTTCAGATTCCGTCAAGAGATCTGCCGGACTTTGCAGAATAAAGCCCTGCCCCTAATCTTTATGTTCAAAAAGCATACCCGAAAAAAGAGCCTTATTCCCCCCTTGCAAGCACAAAGAGAGTCACTGACCCTGCACCTGACTTTTTCAGAAGGCCGGCACACAGAGATGCGGTAGCACCTGTAGTGTATACATCATCTACAAGAAGGATATTCTTGCCTTCGATTAGTGACATCTTCTTTGGGCTGACATCAAATGAATCTTTCAGATTTTTGAGACGCTGCTCCCTGTCGAGTCCTACCTGAGCCCTTGTATATCGGATTTTCCTGAGCACATCATACCGCACAGGGATTTTCAGAATATCCGAAAGAAGAGACGCAATATAGGCTGTCGGGGAGAATGAACGAATAAGGTATTTTAAGAAATGCAAAGGTACAGGGATAATCAAGTCAGGAGAGAACTTCAGAATCTCATCATAAAGAAATCTTACAGATTCTGTTGCAATAAATCTCCCTGCAAAAAGATTATGGCTGTACTTGAACGAAGTCACTGCATCCCCCATTGCGCCTCCGTACAGAAAACGGTAAAAAAGCCTCTCAAAAGGCTTCGGATTCTTAATACACTCACTACAGACTGACTCGCCGGTAATACCAGTATGTCTGACCCCGCATACCGGGCAGAAATTATCTCCCCTCTCTTCAACCGAAATCTTACAGATATCGCAAAAACCTCCGGCATCTTTTCTGACTGTATCCTCAAGAAGAGATGAGCAACCGATGCATCTTACAGGAAAAATAAACCCGAATAACTCACCGGTCTTTTCTGTAATGCCCTTACGGACATTTATCATGGAATCTGTTTTTTCTGAATAATCATTATTCATAAGCCAAAAAAATCCTTATCACACCTCTTAAAAACATCAAATCAAATCTTTTTCGCGGCATATTCCAAAAACCAGAAAAACAACATAAATATGCATTCAGCCCCTCCGTATAATATTTATCAGGGCGGCTATCACTCCGAGAATTGCCGCCGCCGGCAGAAGGAACGAGAGCCTCAGTTCGTTATCGGATTTTATGACCCCTGCGATTTCGGCAATGACAAGAGCAGTAATTTCGAATACAAGGACAAACGATATGATAATAACAATGGACTGAAAGGTATCCGGCGGACTCTCCATTGAAGTCTCGGGAGGATTCTTTACATATTCATCAATAGCATCGGATTTCACCGAATCATCTGTCTCGTCACGGCTGCCGCTTATAGTCACAATCGTATCATTTACATTACTTGAATAGTTGAAAAAATCCGAGCTTTTGTCGAACCGTATTCCTGACACGGAATTCTGATAGACCTGACAGTTATCTATAGTGGTGCAGCTCATATCGGATACGATTATTCCATAGCCTTTATTATGGTGAATACTGCTGTTCTTGATATTCGAACAGGAATTATAACTGATTATTATTCCGGCCCTCTTGTTGAAGGATATCTCGGAATTATCAGAGAATAAATTCGCATCGTTCAGCAACCTTATCCCTGTATTCTCTCCGTCTTTTACCCGACTGTTTATCAGAAAGAGATTTGCATAGTCCCTCACCGCAATTATTGCATCAAGACAGGAAGAGAGCAAAGTATTTTCGAGTGTGCACTTCGCATCGTCGGATACCACAACTCCCGACTTCGCACACATACCTATCTCACAATCTTCAATCCTGATATCAGACTTTTTACCGTACACAAAGATACCGGAGAGAGTTGCACCGGTGATTCTGCAGTTTCTTATCCTTGCCTCCGAATTGACAATCTCTGCAATATGCGATTTGTCATAATCGGTTCTGCCGATACCTTTGAGAGTAAGATTTTCAATTGATACCTTCTCTGTGTCAAAAAGAGAGAAGACCGGCATGATATCGCTCTGTATTACAACCTTCTCACTCGAAACACCGCGAATCAGAAGCGGCTTTCTTATTTTGTAATGTCCGTAATACACACCCGGAAGAATCTCTATCTCACCTCCCGGTTCGATATCCCTGATCGCATTATACAGAGAATCATAACACCCGTCCTCTGCGGTTTTTCCTACAACTATTTTTTTCTGTAAAGTTCTTTTTGCCGCATCACTGCCCTGAACCGGGCCTGATATACCCAGCGCATATGCCCATGAGTTCACGAGCCACTCCGCCGTCTTCTCATCAATGTTCATTCTGACAATCAGCCTCGAGGCCAGCATCTTAATCAGATAATCTGCCTCCATACGGTGTCTTTCCTTTATCAGGTCCTCTGCAATACCGTATTCGGCCGCCCTTGACAGGAGCAGAAAATCCTCCTTAATCGCACCGTATTTCTGCGAGAGCATTTCGAGACACCTGCCGGGTTTTACAGCCTCATAAATCCCGCATTCATTAACCACCTCTTTCAAGAGGTCCTGAATTTCATAACCCATTATTTACTCACAGGGACACAGATATAATTCTGATTGATTTCCGTGCAGATGTTTCCGGGAGGTGCACAGTCCAGAGGATTATCCTTATCGCAGGATTTGGTACAGAAGGACTGTTCTCCGTCATTGTAACAGAACAGATTATATTCACAGTCCAGCCAGCCGGACGGACAGGGGTCTCCGAGCTGACCGCGCTTCTTGTCCGGCCTGCAACCCATAAAATAGAGTTCGCTCCCGCTTGAGAGCCTTGCGTGCGAGACATCGCATTTCATAGACTCCCCACAGTCAGAATCCGAGAGACAGAATCTGGTACATATACCGTCATCACTGCAGAGGTCACTTGCACACTTGGGCTCGACTGTCTGCGGATTACAACTCGAGCCGAAAGACTGACCTCCCGGGACAGGCAGCATACAGGCGTTCTTTTCATACATTCCGTCAAACGAAATAAATCTGCGGCAGATTTCCGGCAGGATACAGTCCTTATCGGTAGTACAACTCCTGAGTGAACCGTTTCTGAGCCTGCAGGCCAGAGTAAATCTAAGAGAGGAATCGGCAAGTTTCAGAGGAGAATAGTCACACCTCAGAGTATCACTTCCGCAATCCGATAATGAGTTACACAAACGGTCACAGTAATTGTAATATGTACACATATTATTGCGGCATCCCGGATATCCCGTAGTAAAGGAACAACTCATAAGCGGGTCTCTACCCTCCAGTGCATCTGTACAGGATATACTGTATTCCTTATTCTCACCGACAAAGACAGAACATACCTTATTGTCTTTACATTCAGAATCCGAGACACAGTCCCTTACCTGCATCACCGGCAGACATAGCGATTTGCCGGTTGAATACAGGTCATCAGGACGGCATTCATAATTGTCGATACAATCATCGGAGGAGAGACACT
>Ga0067045_1030030_pt1 | contig 17047 bp, 16 predicted proteins | sample TerdegcTABiofilm_FD_59184 | JGI IMG/M metagenome (GOLD analysis project Ga0067045, IMG submission 59184) | Combined Assembly of (Gp0054472, Gp0054536) Wastewater bioreactor microbial communities from Singapore -Terephthalate degrading...
TTGTATACAGCTAGATCAGGTCTTGACCATCCTCTGAATGCACATCTCAAGTTAACCGGTCCAAATGTCCACTCCCCACCTTTCATAACTCTGAATTCACCGTGACCAGGTCCTTCTGGATCTATTTCAGGGCTAAATTTGTAGTAATCTTCACCGTAATAATCGCGAACCCACTCGAGAACATTACCCGCCATGTCGTAAAGGCCAAAACCGTTCAGTTTATATGTTCCTACCGGCGCAACATATTTGAATCCGTCATCCGCATCGCGGTCTCGCCATTCGAAATCAGTATTTTTATCCGCATAATTGGCCTTGTCCCCGTCTGGCAAAGCATCGCCCCACGGGAATTGGGCCATCTGCAACTTGCCTCTAGCAGCATATTCCCATTGAGCCTCGGTGGGGAGTTTATAGGGTAGCTTCTCTTTTGCGCTGAGCCATTCCACGAAAGCCTGTGCATCATTGTAAGAAACCATTGTCACAGGCTGATTGGCAGAAATGTCCCAGCCTGGATTTCGCCATGAACTACCATCCCTCTTTTCAAACCTATTTTCAGTTGGATTGAAAATTTGACCACCATTTTCTTCTTCTGCATCAGTCACATATCCGGTGTCATCAACAAACGCCTTGAATTGTTTAACCGTGATTTCTGTCTCCGACATGTAAAACTGTTTTGATATCCTTACCTTGTGAAATGGATATTCGTTTTCAAGATTTATCGGCCTGCCTTGCGCCAAAACTGTCATCGCCCAAGCAATGTCGGCCTCAGAGCTGCCCATGACAAAAGATCCAGCTGGTATCCGAATCATCTTCATGCCATAGGTATTGGTAAAAGATTGAATAGACTGATCAACTGTAAGATCCAGAAGCGTTTCCAAAGTATTTCTGACGAATATTTGAGAATCCTTCAAACAAAGCTGGTCATCGTTGCTATCAATTTTGATGCTATCAATAAGAGTTCTCGCACTATGTCTCTTTCCCGACTGTGTGAGTCGCTTAACCTCTGAGAGTAAATTACCGAGATTTTGATCCGTGATGGGAGAAACAAAATTTGTTTGAATTTGGTTTTTCTTTTTTTCATGTTCATCGGGTTTCAATTCGGCTACCACTCTGAAACCGCAGAGATCCAGACAGAGGTTTGTCTCAAGTCCGAACCTGAAAGAATTTCTAGCTATTTCAGGACCAAACGCCCAGTTACCTCCCCTGACAACGCTCTTTTTCCCAGATTTGGGACCTGTAGGATCGAAAAGTGTTGAGTCGGCTTTGTCCTTGAAGATTTTGGCATCATAAGCGTCGGCGCAGAGTTCCCATGCATTCCCAGCCATATCGTAAAGATTAAACCCGTTTGGGTCGAAGCATCCGACGGGAGCGGCAGTAGCGTATCCATCATTCATGGTTCGGTCAGCCCATGGGAATGGCGAGCTTTTATCAGCTATATTCAACTGAGAACTACTTGGAACTTCGTCTCCCCAAGTGAATCTCATCTCAGAAATGCCGCCTCTAGCTGCATACTCCCATTGAGCCTCTGTAGGAAGATAGTATTTTCTGCTTTCCTTAGCGCTAAGCCACTCACAAAAGGCTTGAGCGTCCTTGTGGGTTATGAACGTTACCGGAAGATCATCCCAGGGCTTCTCACCAGTACTTCGCCATGATGCCCCACTTTTTTTTACCCACTTTTTCTTATCCAAATCATACGACCATGCCCATCCTTGAGACTCTGCAACTGTCTTGTAATTAGTTTCTGCGACGAACTTTCTGAATTGGCCAACCGTGACCTCATATTTGCCGATCAAGTAAGGCTGTGTAATTCTAACTTTGTGTCCCGGAGTTTCAGGCTCAAGAAGACTCTCTTGAATGTTCCATTCACTTCTTACTCTCCTGACCTCAGCCGATGAACTGCCCATTTGAAAAGTTCCAGCTGGAATCGTTACGAGAGTCATCCCTATAGAATTGCGTTTGTCTGGGCCTGCAGCTTGTTCTTCAGTCATTTTGGATGACTGTTTGGATTTGATTTCTGAGATCTTTTTACTGATAGCCTCGATTTTGGACGAGTCGGACACTGCGGAAGCCATCTGGAGGGCCCTTTGAAGAGATATTGAAGCAAGTTCCCATTCCAGGTTTTGTTCTCTCCGACGACTTATACCTTCCTCTTTAAATAAATACCGTTTTTGTACTTCTATGTTTTCATCTGCAAGAACTATTAAATCGGGACTTCTTCGCTGATAGTTTCCTTCCTTCGGCTTTGGATTTCTACCATTAACCGGCCCACCTCTCATTCCATCGAGGTAAGAATTTATCGATTCGAAAAGCTTTGACTCACTCGGTTCCTGAAAGGTCTGTTTAGAATTGCTTGGAAGCATTTCATTTTTTAAAACCTGCGCATCACCGGTGGTCAAATAGGCACAAGTTACTAACAGTAGCATTATGGCGTAAACATAGTTTGTTTTCATGATTCCTAGAACCGATTCTGATAAGGGAATTCGAGAGTGAGTCTATCTAAGACATTGAGAACCCTTGTTTAAGACAGAAAATCTAAAGCGCTTTATAATGTACCGATAACTTTATCTCAAACATAAAGTGGTGACTCGAAATCGATGTAAGCCACTAAGTCATAAGTGATTAGGATAACCCATTTATTTAAGGAGGAACTATTTGACTGAAACAGGGATTTTTTGTTTCAATTGTGCGGTAATATCATTATGCAATTTGGTATTTCTTTCGTTTTCAATTCGGCTCTTGATCATGCCTCTAACCTGAACATAAGCTGGAGTAGCAGGCTGGCGTTTGTCATCGACTTTCAGTATATGCCATCCAAACTGCGTCTTTACCGGTCCTCCAATCTGGCCCTTAGGAATTTTAAACAAAACATATTCAAAAGATTTCTCGAAGGAGCCACGTGGCAACCAGTCCTTCCCATCCATCAGCTCAAGTTTGCCTCCTTTTGAGGCTGCCGGATCAATCGAATTCTTCTTGGCTAAATCTGAGAAATCCACTCCACCTTTTAGTTGCTCAATGAGTTTGTTGGCTTGAGCTTCAGTTTTTACAAGAATGTGTCTGGCCTGTAATTCTTCAGGAGGGGTAAACTCCGAAAGGTGGCTATTGTAGTACGATTTGAGTTCTTCCTCCGAAATTGGGGGAATTTTTGATTGAAGACGTCTGAAATATTCTCTTGCAAGATACTGCGTCTGTTCATATTCCAGCCGGGTTTTTATGGCTGGTTCCTTGTCCATAGCGTCACTTCTGGCTGCCTGAGCAAAGAGTTCGAAATTTATAACTTCATCAAGAATCTTTTTCTTTCCGTCTGGAGTTAAGAAAGGAACCCTGTTCTCCTCTGGAATAGTAGAAATTACATGATCAATCATGTCGCGGGTAATTTCTTTGTTGCCTACTTTGGCCAATACTTCGCCGGTGGTGGAAGTCGCGGTCTGCTGGGACCAAACGTCTCCAGCAGATAGCATAGTTAAACAAAGCAGGCATAGAAAATACTTCATGACTCAAACCTCATTAGCCACAAGACAAAAGTATGGCAGTAACGGACGCATGCCCTAACATAACGTCAAAACTGCCTTATATCCCTGCATGATAAGATACTTAAGATTCAAAATCAAGCGTGGTAAGTGTGGAGTGACTTTCGAATGAGCAGAACCTGCCCTTGGGCTGACTATCAAGTAGACGAACGAACGGATCCACAATCGTCATCCGAACACGAATCACATGACATACACAGAATCCTCTCAGCAAGTTCACTATCATCTCTAAATGTCGGTCCAGCCTCAACGATATTTGACGCTCCGCAAACAGTGCATTTGGTTGGCGCATTCTCCAATGAAAAATAAATTTTTGAGAACTCCTTACCACAATCCAGACATCTGTATTTCGTTATTGGCATCGTTTACCCCTTCATTCAAGTTATCAAGTTTCACCAACGTTTTCATTTTCATTCGACTTCAGACGCTTATAATCTGCTACCTCAATCTCATGTCTTGCCGTAAGCCTTAATCTTTTTTTCCACTTTGGATCCTCTTCAGATAGATCAAGTTCAGCCGCATAGCTTAAAAGCCTCTGTTCATCAGGTTTCCCCATTTTTTCCCATAGGGCAACATTTATGAATTCCCATAACTTAAGACCACATTTCTCAGACTCCTCTTCTGCCATTGTTAACAAATATGGGCTCATGGTCAACTTTACGGAAATGATGCCCTCAGGCCAATTTTTAGAAGCTTCCGAATTTGTAACTGAACAATCTGTCATTGTGTCTCCTCAAGCAAGTCATTTGTTAATCACTGTAGAAAGAGTATTTCAAAACTAAAACTAAAGCGAATTTTCTTAAAAAACATTTTAAAGGGCTCTATTTTATCGTCTCTTCAAGTTTGATGAAAAATATTCCAAAGGGTTTCAGAATGAGCCTACGCAAATTTATATCGACGAACTTGACAGTTACATGTGTCTAAAATATTGTATGAAGTTATCATGATGAAAGATTTGACGAGAGGTTTTGATGAGAATTCTCGTTTCGGGCTCTTTAGCCTATGACCGCATAATGGATTTTCCAGACAAATTTGCCAATCACATTTTACCGGACAAGATTCACATTCTCAATGTCTGTTTTATGGTGAATGGTTTGAAAGAACAATTCGGAGGAACGGCAGGCAACATTGCTTACAATCTCTCACTGTTGGGTGAAAAACCAATTATACTCGCGAGCGCTGGCAAAGATTTTGCCTCGTACGCTGCATGGCTTGGAAAAAACGGTTTGTCACTGGAAGGCGTACGAGTTGTAGATGATGAGTTTACTGCTGGAGCATATATCACTACAGATTTGGCCGATAACCAGATTACGGGTTTCAACCCGGGAGCCATGAAGTATCCTTGTCAGTATGATGTTCAAAAATACCGTGACGAACAGAGCTTAGCCATAATTGCTCCGGGAAATTTAGACGATATGGTATCGCTTTCCAGATCATACAAGAGCCTCAAAATCCCTTACATATTCGATCCAGGCCAGTCCATTCCCGCGCTGACAACCGACAATCTCCTAGAAATGATTACCGGTTCAATGCTGTTCATCTCAAATGATTACGAACTTGAGATGGTACTGCGATCAACTGGGTTGTCCAAGGACGACCTGCTTGACAAAACGGACGCTGTAATAACAACTCTGGCAGAAAGAGGATCTATAGTTAGGGATAAGAATGGAGAAACATCGGTGCGGGCTGTTACACCGCTAAAAGTGTCAGACCCCACGGGCGCTGGGGACTCTTTTCGCGCTGGGCTTATCAAAGGCCTGGTGATGGGAAAGACAATAAGAGAAGCGGCTCTAATGGGAGCTGTTTGCGCGAGCTTTGGAGTTGAGTGTCAAGGGACTCAGTGCCACTGGTTTTCAACAGAAGATTTTTGGACTAGACATGATGGCTCTTTAAATTGACAATAAGTAGTGAACTGGCCCAGGCGCAACTAATAGGATAAGTGTTCAGCAATGACTAGATCACCTTCAAAGATCTTTAGTAAGTTACGAGAGCTATTTGATGGCATGGGTCTGATGAATCAGGAGATAACGATAGAGGTTTCAGGCAGAAACTACAAAATCAAATGTGATCAAGACTCTTTCATGGTTTATCGACTCCACAACAATGTTGGACCGAGGAGCCACGTCCCGGGCTGGCCTGTGTGTCTAGTGAATCAAGATACCATCTTTGAAGAATGTTCATCGGCTGACGGAGTTGACGATTACTTCAGTTGTGGACTCACCATAGAGAGATGGATAGAATTACTGGAAACAGACAAGAACAAAAGAGTCGTTGAAAATGGGACAACTCTGGATCGTTTATCCAAGCTCTGAGTCAACACAAAAAACTGGTCAAGTTAGAACGCGCCAAACAATGTAAACAAATGTTTTGGCGCGTCATATTGACTGTGAAAGTAGCTCATGTAAGGTCAGAAATTTACCTTCTCCGATCCTTTCAGTTTAAGCATCCGCCTTGCGTCACTCGGTGTGGCAACCTCTCTATGTAACAACTCTGCAAGCTGCTTAACCTTCTCAACCAATTCTGCATTGCTTTTTGCCAGAACTCCCTTCTTTATGAAGATATTATCTTCAAGTCCAACTCTGACATGTCCTCCCATGTGAATAGCCATCGTCGACAGGTTAATTTCGGCGGCTCCGACCCCTATCACCGACCAAGTGAAATTCTCCCGTCCGAAAAGTAAATTGGCCTTAGTAACCAGATACGTCAGATCTTCAGGTGTTCCCCTGATCGCTCCCAACACTCCCATGACGAATTGAAGATGAAGAGGAGGCTTCATCAGCCCTTCATTGACCAGATAATCCAGGTTGTACAGATGTCCTACATCGTAAATTTCAAGTTCTGGTTTAGTATTATTAGCCCTCGTTACTTCACATAAGTATTCAAAATCTTTAAATGTATTCTTGAACACGAAATCTTTGCTCATTTCAAGATATGGCTTTTCCCACGGATATTTGAATTCTTTGATGTGTTTCAAAGATGTATGAAGGGCAAAATTGATAGATCCCATGTTGAAAGAACACATCTCAGGCTGGAATGTGGGAACCACTTTAGCGCGTTCTTCAACCGTCATCATGGCTGATCCCCCAGTAGTAATGCATATTACCACGTCTGAGTTGTCCTTGATTCGAGTCAGAATTTCTTTGAAATGGTCTGGATTTGATGAAGGAAAACCATCTTCAGGTCTCCTGGCGTGTATATGCACTATGGCTGCTCCGGATTTAGCAGCCTCCAAAGCTGAATCCGCGATTTCTCGTGGAGTTAAAGGTAGGTATGGGCTCAACGACGGAATAGTCGCTGCCCCGCTAATGGCCGCAGTGATAATTAGTTTGTTCATCAATAACTCCTCAGCTAGACCAGTATTCAGCATACTTTCCCACTAATTTGAAAGCTCTGAAAAATTTTTAATATAATCTTTATCCTAGAGATACACAGCGCTAGGTAACATTCGTTTTATTACGAATCGCAACGTTTCTAATTGTCAATTCTTTTTGTTCTTCGGGAGAAAAATTCCAGGATGCCATTAGGCATAAATACAATGACAACAATGAACAGGCAACCGTAAATGATTCGAGCCAATTCTGCTTTTACAAAGGTCGATAATCCCTCGTTAACGACAGTGAGAGAAACAGCGCCAACTACCGGTCCGATCCATGATGAAGCGCCACCAAAAAGCGCCATAAGCACCTGAAGGATCGACATGTTGACGTCAAAAACTACATCCGGATGGATGTAACTTAGATAGCAAGCATAAATGCCCCCGGCTACTCCGGGAAAAAAAGCAGATAATGCAAAGGCTGTTATTTTAAGTCGAGGAGCGTTGACTGCCATAGTCTGAGCAACTTCTTCATCCTCCTTTATTGCTCTTAAGCCAGCTCCGAATTTAGACCTGCCCACCAAAAAACTCACTAATACGGTAACAGAGGTAAGGGCTAACATCAGTTCGTAAAAAATTGTCCGATTTATTTCAACTGAAACATCCATGGTCTTTAGCCACAGACCGTCGGCTCCCCCCAGAATTTCAAGGTTCTTGACTGTCAGCTGTGAAACAAACGCAAAACACAGGGTGATGACCGCAAAATACGGCCCCCTAAGACGAAGACAAGGGTAACCAACAATTATGGCGATCAAAGAGGCGATCAGACCCGCTGGTATGGTACCAAGCAATGTCAGGGAGACACTGAGGCTGAATATCTTACCAAACATTGCCGTCGCGTATGCACCTATACCGAAGAAAGCCACATGACCAAAAGACAGATATCCAGCATATCCCCCTATCAAATTCCAGGAACTTGACAAACATACATATAGAAAAATCCAGAATACGAAGGATATAAAATAAACTGGCGGCTCGGAAAATGGAAATAGCGCCAAGCCGACAAGAACTATCGGAATAATCATTTGATATAGTCTGTTGCTATTAGTTGATGAAAATTGATCAGATTTCACTCTGGAACAATCCTTGTGGTCGCACAACCAATATGACCATGAGTAATCCAAATGTCAGCAGGTTCACCCACTGATAAGGCAGGAAAGCCATCGATAAACCGGTGATGACCCCGACAATCACACCAGCTAACGCAGTTCCCAAAACGTTTCCAACACCCCCTACTATGACAACCAAAAATAAATGTATGAGCCAGAGATTGTGAGAATGAGGTTCAAATGAATACAACAATCCCATACCTAATCCCCCAGCCCCTGCCGTGGAAACCGCCAAACCAAAGGTAATCGCGGAAATTCTCTTCAAATTGATGCCACATAACTGCGAAGCGTCAGGTTGTTGCCAAGCAGCTCTGACTGCCTTACCCAAGTAAGTTTTTTTCAGAAAAAGATGAAGAAGGGTCACTCCAACTATCGACATCAAAAACCCTATGACCGGAGGGTACTGAAAATAGAAAGGACCTATTATGATCACTTTGCTTGTGTAACTTGTCGTGAATAAACGCGGATCAGCTCCCCAAAGAAGCAACATGAGATTTTCAAGAATGATAGCTATACCAAAAGTTAAGATCATCGACGAAACGATTACAGCTTTAGCGCTTGTGATTCGAACAATAAGCAGATGATAAAGCGTGCACCCTATCAAGAACAGCAATGGCGCCGACACAACGAGTGAAATTAGAGGATCTACTCCATAAGCCTGCAAAGCCGTGTAGGCAAAAAAGGCGGCAAGTAATCCAAATGTGGCGTGGGCTACATTGATGACCTTCATCACGCCCCATGTTAGAGAGAAACCAACCCCTAATAGCGCATAAACAGATCCCATCATCACGCCACTTATCAGTGATTGAATGATCAGTGTAGAATTCATCTAGGTCCGTCTTAAAAGCATGTCTTTCAGAGAATCAGTTTTCTGACAATCAGTTAAGTCTGCGGGACGGGTTGCATTCTCCCGCAGACACATTCCATTATTTCCAGGCCGGTTTAGGATAAACTGGTTTGGCTGTCTGGACATTTAATGGCCAAACAAGTTCGACCTGGCCATTGATGATTTGGGTGCAAAAATTAATCGGTTCGGGTAACCCCTTGTCATCAAATGTCATTGAGCCTGCTATCGTTTGAATTTTATTAGACTTAAGCCAATCTCGTATTTTGGTCTGATCCAGGCTCTTTGACCCTTCCACTCCCTGCGCCAAGGCCTGCATCCATGCATAACCGAATCCAAAATAAAGCGGATACCCATCTATCTTGAATTCTTTTTTGGAATATTCATTAAGCTTGTCGTTACCAGGAAAATTCAGTTTGTTGAAAAGAGAGGTGCCTGAAAAAACGTAGTCTCCATCCTTTCCAAGTTCTTTGATCCAAGCGGGAACCACGGATCCTATCCCTTGTAGGATAGCTTTCGGGTTATAATCGAGGGCTTTTGCCGCCCTGATCATCATTACACCATCTCCGAAAAAACCGTTGGCAAACAGCATGTCACATTGAAGCTGTTTTGCCTTCATTATCAAGGGCGTTGCGTCAGGAAGAGGAAGGTTGTATTTTTCATCAATAGCGATTTCTATTCCGAGTTTCTTGGTCCATTTTTGAATCGATCCTGTAAGAGACGCTCCAACGGGATTGTTCATGGTGTACACAGCGGCTTTTTTGGGTCTTTGATCTGCAGGCACAGTTTCCATCCACTGAAAAAATCCCTCATACCACCATTCCCCCATGAGTGGGGGAGCTCCAAAGCTATATGTGTAGCCTTGTTCAAAGCTTTTCATATGCCCACCCATGGAAACATAAACAAACTTGTGTTTCTCCGCCACCGGCATCACTGCTCTAGCTGCTGTTCCAGGATAACCCCCAAAAAGTAGATCAACCTTATCCACTGTGATTGCTTTTTCCGCATAGGTAACTGCTTTACCTACATTAGATTCATCGTCGTAAATCTTAAATTCTACTGGCCGGCCAAGTAAACCACCCTTTTCGTTGATTTCCTGGGCCCAAAACTTCATGCCCTTTTCAATCAGTTTGCCAGTTTCAGCAAACTCACCTGTTAAAGGCAAAGAACCACCGATTACGATAGGTTGTGCAGCAATCGCTGAGTTGACGTAAAAACTTAAAACCATGATGACCAAACCCACGAATAAAAATGTGGCCGTCTTTGTTACCGTTAGAGACGAGTTCATCGAGCCCACTCCTTTCAAGATTTACTGCCAGCCAAACTGCAGTCTTTTTTAAAGTCCCAGATAGGATTCTTTGACCCTAGGATCCGTTAACAAATCACTGGAATTACCGCTCAGGTTAATACCTCCGTTCTCCAGGAGATACCCTCTTTTTGAAATATTCAGCGATTGTAACACCTCTTGGGAAACCAGGAGAATCGAAAGGCCAGTTTGGTTAAGCTCTTGTAATATTTTAAATATTTCGAGCGTTACAATCGGGGCTAAACCGAGGGACGGTTCGTCCAGCATAAGAAGTTTGGGCTGAGCCATGAGAGCCCGCGCAATAGCCAACATTTGCTGTTCACCGCCGGAAAGACTTCCGGATCTTTGTCGACGTCTCTCTTTAAGCCGTGGAAACAATTCGAACATCTTGCCCAGATTCCTAGAATACATCTTCCTCGGTTCCGGTAAGTAAGCGCCTATTTCCAGGTTTTCCTCAACCGTCATTTGCGGAAACAGCTTTCTTCCTTCTGGGACTTGTATGACGCCGAGGGATGAGACATAATCAGGGGCTAGATTGGAAATAATTTTCTCTTCGAAAACTATCGAACCTAGATCAATTTTGTTGAGTCCGGAAACAGCGTTAATCAGGGTGCTTTTCCCCGCGCCATTAGAGCCGATTAAAGCCACAAAATCGTTTTTCTCAACAACCATCGAAACATCTGTAAGCGCCCGATGTTGTTGATAACTAACACTTATTCCCTTAATTTCCAGCATACCCCGCGCCCAAGTAAGCTCTTATAACCTCGGGATGATTGGCCACATCCATCGGGGAAGCGTCACAAAGTTTTACTCCATGATGCAGTGCGATAACACGCGAACAGGCAGTCATGATGGCTTTCATGACGTGCTCAATCATTATTATCGCGACCCTGTAGGTTTCCTTGATCTTGTAAACCAGTTCGATCGCTGTGGAAATTTCCTTTGGGTTAAGTCCTGCAAAAACCTCATCGAGCAGAAGCACTTTAGGATTGGATGCCAGAGCGCGAGCAACTTCCAGTCTTTTTAGATCCTCAAGCGCCAACTCTCCGGGATAACGTCGAGCCCTATGGGATAATCCCGTAAACTCCAGAATTTCAAATGCCTTAGCCCGCGCTACTTGCATTTGGGAAATTCCATTTCGTCCATAAACTACGGCTATGGCTACATTTTCAATCAGATCCAGATCACGCAGCGGTCTAACTATCTGAAAAGTTCTTGCTACTCCAAGAGAAGCTATTAAATGAGGTGATTCGTGGGTTATGTTGGCTCCTTCAAATTCTATCTTGCCGGAATCTGGGTGAAACAAACCCGAAATTAGATTGAAAAGGGTCGTTTTTCCGGACCCGTTTGGACCAATTAAACCCAATATTTCTCCTACCTTGACCTCGAAGCTGAACTTGGAAAGAGCCTTAAGTCCTCCAAAGCTCTTATCGATGTCATGACCAGTCAATGTTGCTGACAGAGACAACTCCACCTCAGGCAACCTTAATTTAATGTGAAAAAACTTGTACAGCCACAAGAAAGGCTAAACAGCTATGCCGTTTCATTGGTTAAAAGCAGATCCGGCTATTAGCTGCAAAAACGTTAATCCAAATTCGTCAAATCCTACTGATCCAACAGGGATGAGTCGAGACTATTTTTCTTCAACAATTGCCACAGGTCTAACCCATCCGGCGGTGGCTCGTTTTATGTTAACAGGAAAACAGCAAACCTTGAAATCTCTTTGCCTGCCTATAGCGTCCAGATTGGCCATCTTCTCCATGTGACAATAGCCGATGTCTATACCCGCAAAATGGGCCTCCCAAATGACTCTAGGATCACCAGTTTCCGAGAATTCTTTGGCCAGGTATGGCAAAGGCCTATCCCAACTCCACGCATCAATGCCAACCACTTTAACACCCCTCTGTGTCAGAAAAAGCGTAGATTCCCTGTCCATTCCACAACCTTTGACCAAATACTCGGGCGTCCCCCAGTAACTATCGGCCCCAGTACGAATTAAAACAATGTCTAATGGTTTTATTTCGTAATCAATTTTATCAAGCTCGGTTTCAAGGTCTTTAACCGTAATGCGATCGCCATCGGCCTTATGACTAAAATCGAGCATTATCCCGTCACTGAAACACCATTCCAAAGGAATTTGATCTATCGTCATTGCAGGAACGCCTTTGTCCATTGTAGGATGGTAATGGTAAGGAGCATCGAGATGTGTGCCACTATGTGTGGTCAGACTGATAAACTCCATTGCCCAACCTAAACCTCCAGGAAGCTGAGCTTCCGTCAATCCTGGAAAAAATTGCTTCATCTGTTCAGCGCCAGCATTGTGATCGGAATAATCTATCTTGGGGATCATCATGGGAGGATCACTAGGTAATCCAGACTCGATAGCTATGCTCAAATCTATGAACCTGCTCTTCATAAATTGTTCTCCAATTTTCCGCGGAACATCCAGACCGAGAGGAAACAGTTCTTTTGTCCGAGGTGTATAGCAGCTCCTTACGCTCAGTTCAGTGAACGATCGGATCGGAAGTTTCAATTATGTGGGAATTTTGCGCAGGACGATTGAACTTTATTGCAGGTTTTCAACTCTTGGCGGACAACCGGCTCTGACACCGTCCAAAAACATCCTCGCGCATTCATCACTCAAGGCTTCTATTGTAACAAAATCCATAGTCTTCATGACATTCTTGTAAATCGCTAGATTAGAGATCATGGCTTGATAACAATATATGATAACACGTGGATCCATTTCACGGAAAACGCCATCCTTGACGCGCTGTTCTACGTATTCCGCTAGGCGCCCGATCATGAGGGTGTCTTTTTTGTGGAAATGAGTTCGATGAAAACTATCTTCACGCAGCCTGGCATACATGAGGATCTTGAATATCTCCCTATCTTCACGACCAACTGTATGCTTAAGGATGTGCCCGGCAAAGGCTTTGAACACTCCGTAATCATCCTTGCGCTGCATTGGCTCAATCAAATCTTTATCCATAGGATGGGAGCTATATGCCGCTTCGGCTATAGTCTCATAAATGTTACGCTTGGAGCCAAACAACTGTATGATTCTGGGGCGACTCACTCCTACTTGGGCGGCAATGTCATCCAAAGTGACCTCGGCGTAACCCTCTTTTGCGAATAGAGTCCTAGCGGCAGCCAACACCTGAGCCTTGCGATCTTCAGATGATAGTTTTTTCTGTTTCATGATTTATTATATTAATCTGATCTGAAATGTTTGTCCAACATTTTTTACTTACTCGTCAGTTATTAACCAATCACTTTAGAAACCGCAACTAGTTATTAGGACTGAATAATTACAACTCAACATGATGACTCTTTACATTTCATCTCTCAATGAATTTTTAAAATTAAAAAAATAATGCGTCGTTGCTGTCCAAACATTTTGCCTTTACGTATGTTTCATTCTTTTTAAGTTACAGAAGAGAGTCTGAAAAATAATCAAACTGTGACTATTGGCTCAAAATGTTCATGTGACTTTAACCACCGTTTATCACCGGCCCGTCAACACAAGATCGCAATCCAGAGGGGGTTCCGCAGCTGCCACAGATACCTATCCCGCACTTCATGATATCTTCACGCGCCTGGTAGATATTTTTAGCCGGGGTGAATTCCTTCAGGAGAACAAAAACTGATTGCATCATAGGTTTCGGTCCACACACAAAGACCGTAGAGTCACAAAAATCCTCTCTTCTCTGGAAAATCTTTTCAGACAGATCCTGAATTACCTTACCGGGGTTACCGCGAGAATCTATTGAAATAAGAGCGTTTTCAGGCCATAGACCTCGTTGCTGAATTGGGCTGATCTCAACATCAGATGAGAAACCCAAGAATACCTTGGGACTGCAATTTGCAAACTTTTTTGCGGCCATGATTATCGGACCTGCTCCAGTCCCACCTCCTACCATAATCAATTTAGCATCAGCTCTAGGTTTGGGAAAACCACGTCCGTACGGTCCTCTCAATTGTACCTTGCTGCCTTGAATGAGCTGCTGAAGAGCATTAGTAAAAGGTCCCACAGCTCTTACTAGGAAAGTCAAAGGTTGGGAACTCATCGGAGAAAAAGGTTTTTCTCCCACATATGGAATTCTCAGAAAGAAGAATTGACCAGGATCGCATGGGATATCAACACCAAGACTCAATTCAAACATATTTTCTGAAACTGGGTTGTTTGATACTACCCTTGCTGTCTTGTAGTCAGTTCGTCGACCTACTGGAGGGTCATTCTGTAGTAGTTCCTTGTTAGTTCGTCCATCAAGTCCCGTAGCAAGCCATTCGAAAAAACCGGGAATTCTGGAAGTTTCTAGGAAAGCCATTGAAGATCCTATTCCGAACAAGGAAGCTCCGGCGCTTTTGTATGCTAGTATATCTGTAGGTTCCGAAATCCCACCACATGCGATTATCGGTATTTTTATTAACCCAGCCGCCTCTCTGACGAGTTTTAAACCCAACGGCTTTATGGCTCCTCCTGATATTCCCCCGTTAACGTTAGATAAAACGGGACAACCTTCCATGTCTAATGCTGTTCCAGGTCCAACGGTATTTATGAGTGTCAGACCATCGGCCCCTTCCCTCTCGCACAAAACCGTAATCTCTTCAAAATTGCTTATATTTGGGGATAGTTTCGGAATTACGGGCTTGTTCACGTTGTGCTTGAGTAGACCTACTATGGTCTTAACTAGCTCCGGGTCGGATCCTACCGATTGTCCGGCGCCTTTAACGTGGGGACAGGAAAGGTTTATTTCAAAAGCATCAGCGATTGGGTCAAGTATCTTGGCGCATTTTAAAAATTCTTCCGGAGAAGACCCCATTATTGAAATAACGAGGGGCTTGTTTTCATGTAGTGGTCTCAGAGCCTCCATGGACCCCAGAAACGCATGTGCGCCAGGATTCGCCAATCCAACAGCGTTAATGAAACATCCTGGATAATATTCATGAATGATAGGTTCTCTATAACCTGCTCGTGGTTCTATGCTGATGGTCTTGGTGGTCAGGAAACCTAAAGCCGGCACATCTCTGGCCAACCTGGAAATTACTGAAGGGGTTGTGGTTACTATTCCAGATGGGATAGTAAAAGGACCTTTGATAACCAAATTACCGATAGTAACCTGAAAATTTTCCAACATATTCTTTGCCCCCAAAGCTTCATTGAAGCAAAATCTAATATTCATCAGTGCGAGTTAGAAAAAAAAGTGGATTTCTTGGTTTCGAATTAGTCCTGACTTCAAAATATAGCGAAGGGTGGTTGGCTCTTCCGGAATTTCCGACAGTTCCAATGGCTTCCTTTCGATTAACCACCTTACCTTTAACCGTTCGAGTTTCTTTGAGATGGGCATAGACGGTAACCAGCTTTTGTGGATGGTCAAAATGTTCAATCAGGATAACTTTTCCATATCCTGGTATCGAACCAACATATCCAATCTTACCATTTTCAGCTGCAAGGACCTCAGTTCCCTCTTGGGCTTTTATTGTAATTCCATTGTGTAGAGCTCCCTCCCTGACACCGAACTCAGATACGAGCGGCCCTTTTACCGGCCACGACAACTTGGATTTATCCTCTTCGGGCGACTCAACTTCCTGTTCCACGCTTTCTTTCTTTTCTGGTGGCATTTCCGAACCGTTGCCAGGAATGAATATCCGCATGCCTTCTTTTATTAGATAGGGTGGTTTTAGATTGTTTAATTCTGCCAGTAGCCTAACTGTTGTCCCATAGTTCTTGGCAATCCTGGACAGATTTTCATCCTTAACGACGTTGTGATAAGATCCACTAGCTGGAATTGATGAACTTATATTTGGCGTCAGACTATCAGCTTGATACGCCAATTCGGCGCGTCTCGGACAACCACATGACAAGGCCAATGAAAAAAAGCAGATAATTAGGAGAGCGGATATCTTTATATTCAAAGATTGCAATTAAACATTTTCCGTAGGAACGGTAACTCAAGAAACATAATTTTCCAATTTTAATCCGTGGAAAATTCTCCAGAGATGACTATCTAGTCGGGCCATCCGTAACGACCGATCAGATCAACGAATCTGCAAGGCGTAAATTTTTGAGATTTCAGGATACCATTTGACTTAACTATTCTTTTGAGTGTTTGCGAAAAACGGTCTCCTACTGGAATTACCAACCTTCCGCCATCAGCTAATTGATCACAGAGAGTCTCAGGAACAGCAGGGCAGCCCGCAGTAACAAGTATTGCATCAAAAGGAGCTTCTTCTGGCCACCCTAGGGTTCCATCACCAACTCTGAAGACGACGTTGGTCAAGTTTAGTTCCTTAAGATGAGTCTGAGCCCTAAGGGAAAGAGCTTCTATCCTTTCTATAGTGAAAACTTCTGCGCAGAGCTTCATTAAGACTGCTGTCTGATAACCGCAACCAGTTCCAATCTCGAGTGTCCGTTCGTGACCCTTTAGTTGAAGAAGTTCTGTCATGATCGCAACGATGTACGGCTGACTTATCGTTTGACCGTGGCCGATAGATAAAGGACTGTCATCGTAAGCGTGAAGCCGCATGCCTTCTGGTACAAAAACATGTCGTGGAATTTCGTTCATAGCAGTCAAAACTCTGGCGTCTCTTATTCCCCGAGATTCTAACTGAGTACGTACCATGCTATTTCGTGCTTCATCGTAATTCGGTTCCCTGTTCCCGAATAACATTTCAGACCGACCTCTCCAGGTTATCTTCCCGAGGGATTGTACGCGCTCGCAGGCGGTAATGGAGTTTGAGCCGATGCGTCATTGACATTCTGAGGAACACCGGGACCACTAGTTGCAGGTTTATTTGGAAAAACTCGAGTATCCATGAATTCTGAAAATCTATCGAAAAGATTTGAAGGAAGAGCCATAATCCAATCGACGGTGTCTGACACCATGC
>Ga0067045_1030031_pt1 | contig 17045 bp, 15 predicted proteins | sample TerdegcTABiofilm_FD_59184 | JGI IMG/M metagenome (GOLD analysis project Ga0067045, IMG submission 59184) | Combined Assembly of (Gp0054472, Gp0054536) Wastewater bioreactor microbial communities from Singapore -Terephthalate degrading...
CCGAGGAGTACGCCGCCATTCCCCTGGAGATGAAGTCGGTGGCGGCCCTGTTCGGGACAAAAACCCTGGACCGCGTCACGAAAGACGACCTTCTGGAGCGCACGTCGGAGATTCGGGCCCGCTGCGGGGACAGGGCCTTTCTGCGCGCATGGCACTTCGTGCACGAGACGAGGCGCCCTGAGCAGATGCGGGCGTCACTTGCCCGGAACGATATGGCGACCTACCTCTCGCTTGTCCGAGAATCCGGAAGGTCGAGCTGGATGTACCTGCAGAATATCCATGCAGGCGACCCCCGCCGACAGAGCCTTGCCGTGGCGCTCGCGCTCAGCGAGGCCATACTGGGAGATGGGGGCGCTTGGCGCGTCCACGGAGGGGGCTTTGCGGGAACCATTCAGGCGTATATTCCAGAAGCGAAGTTTGATGAATACCTTGAGCGTATGGAGGCTGTATTCGGAAAGGGCAGCGTCCGCAGGCTCAACATAAGACCATATGGCGTCTGTAGAATAAGCATGCACTAGGAGGCTGCAATGAGCAAGAAAAAAGGATTTGGACCATACCTCGGGCTGACGTTTCTCATAGGCTTCGGCTTTTTTACGATGGGCCTCATGGACCCTCTGTACGACACCTATGTGCCGATCTTCTTGAGCAGGTATATAGACCGCATGAGCATGGTCGGATTCTTCATGACCATCGACAACATCCTCGCCATTTTTCTCATCCCCCTCGTGAGCGCGTGGTCCGACCGTACGTACACGAGAATCGGGCGCCGCATGCCCTACATCCTCGTGCTTCTGCCGCTCACCGCCGTGCTGTTCGGGGCCATTCCATATGCGGCAGACATATCGCTCGGCATCCTCCTCGCAGTACTCCTCCTGCTCAATATGACAAAACAGTCCGTGCGCGGTCCGGTGGTCGCCCTCATGCCCGACACAATCCCTGCAGATTATCGCTCCGAGGCCAACGGCGTGATCAACACCATGGGCGGGATCGCCAGCATCGTAGGCACCGTAGGCCTTGCAAGGCTCATGGACCTCGATACGACGCTGCCGCTGCTCGGCCCCACCAAGGACAGACTGCCCTTCCCCCTTGCCGGCATCTTTGTCGTGCTGGCCGTCATTCTTCTCTTCGCCTTCATCAGAGAAAAAAAGTCGCCTCCCATTGAAGCACAAGAAAAGAAAACGCCCATTCTCGAGAGTTTCCGAAATGTGGCTGCACAGAAGGACAAAAGTGCTCTCTATATTCTCATTTCGCTCTTTCTGTGGTTCCTGGGATACCAGGGAGTGCTGCCGTTCATCGGTAAATATTCGGTCGATGTTCTCAAGACCTCGAGCGGCACTGCAGCCCTCGCCGCGGGGATGGTCGGCATTGCTTACGCAATCTTCGCCCTCCCCTCGGGCTACGTCGCACACCGCATCGGCAGAAAAAAGACAATCCGCACAAGCCTCCTCGTCATCGCAATACTGACGACCCTGCTCTTCGGACACCCTTGGCTCACCGCCTCGCTCCCAGGCTCCCTTAAACTGGGGAGCTTCTGGGCGATCATGTTCCTCTTCGGCATCTTCTGGGTCTCGGTCATCACAAACTCCTTCCCCATGCTCTGGCAGATGGCGGAATGGGGGACGATCGGCATCTATACGGGCCTCTATTATACTGCGAGCCAAGCCGCGGCCATCCTGGCGCCCGTCCTCACGGGCAGCATCATCGACATCTTCGGCTATCAAGGAATATTCCTTTTTTGCACGCTCTGCATGCTCTGCGCACGCTTTGTGATGGGTAAGGTGACGAAAGGCGAGCCTGTGGGGAACTCCACAAGTGAAGAAAGGTAATTTACAAGGCCGTCGTTTGTTTCGATAATATGGCAAGGAAGAGGTGAAGTATGAAATCAATGGATAAGCCAAAAACGGCCGAAAAGAAGAAACCCCAGAAGAGCCTCAAAGAAAAACGCGCAGAGAAGCGGGCTAAGAAAGAGTCGAAAGAGGCTGAAGGCTAAATAGCCCAACAAAAAAGCCGCCCAGAGGGTGGCTTTTTTGTTGTTGTACGCTTCAGCCCCATGCGCCTCGCGCAAGAGCAACTCACACATTATTCCTGTTCGTTCCACTTGACGGGCAAAATGCTCTTTTCCGTCTCCTTATCGAAGTAGATCGCCTTGGCCATGACAGGCGCAAAGGTGATGTCATCGCCGTGCTTGTACAGATGGTGTGGAGGAATGCGTGCGACCATGCCCTGCGTCGGCGTCGTTGCCTGAAGGTGTATCTCCGATCCGAGCGGCTCGACGACGGTAACCTTCGCATTGAACTTTTGACCGCGGTGTGCAGCGTCGGCGACAGGGAGGTCCTCCGGCCTGATGCCGAAATAGACACTCTTGCCGACATAGGGCGTTAAGAGCGCCATATGCTTCTCGTCCGGCGCAAGTCTGAACGAGCCCTCATCGATGAGCACTTGTCCTCCCTCTTCAATGACGTTGACGCTCATGAAGTTCATGGGCGGGGAGCCGATGAATCCCGCGACGAATTTGTTGATCGGGTTGTTGTAGAGATAGAGGGGCGAGCCGATCTGCTGGATGACACCGTCTTTCATGACGACGATCTTGTCGCCCATCGTCATCGCCTCGACCTGGTCGTGCGTGACGTAGATCATCGTCGCCTGAAGCCGGTCGTGCAGTTCGATAAGCTCGGCGCGCATTTGCACGCGCAGTTTCGCATCGAGGTTGGAAAGCGGCTCATCGAAAAGGAAGACTTTGGGTTTGCGGACGATGGCGCGTCCCACCGCGACGCGCTGGCGCTGACCACCCGAAAGTTGCTTCGGCTTGCGGTCGAGCAGTTTTTCGATGTCCAGGATGCGGGCCGCCTCTTTGACGCGGGCGTCGATCTCGGGTTTTGGCAACTTGCGGATCTTAAGCCCGAACGCCATGTTATCGTACACAGTCATATGGGGATAGAGCGCATAGTTCTGGAACACCATCGCAATATCCCTGTCTTTGGGCGGAACATCGTTGACGAGCTTGCTGTCGATATAGACCTCGCCCTCGGTGATATCCTCGAGCCCTGCGATCATCCGGAGGGTCGTCGTCTTTCCGCATCCCGACGGTCCGACGAAGACCACGAATTCCTTGTCGTTGATGGTGATGTTGGCGTCCGAAACAGCCCGGACATTACCTTCGTACACCTTACCGACACCTTTGAGTTCTACCTTTGCCATGGATCCTCCTTGTAAGAGGTGTATGTTATGGACTTAGTGTATGCCAAATTGATCGAGCCGTCAATCTTCGCATTACCTCATTGCATCTCTTAGAGCACGATAGCCGATAAGCACGACTCCCTCGCGCGCGATGATTTTTTTCACTTCGTCGCTGCGCATGGTCCGGTAGTTCCACACGCGGCTCTCCCAGTCGGGCGTGATGGCCCGCAGCTCCGGGCTGTCGGTCGACGCGTGGAGTATGAAGTGAGTGACCCCCTCGGGCAGGGAGCCGAAGAGGCGCCTCACCGTCTCGGTCTGATCTTTGGGCTCGTCGAGCGGCATCGCCACGATACAGTCCATAAGCGGCATCCCTCTCTCTTCGAGCTGTCGAAGATATACCGCAAACTGGGCTCGGCGCGCGGCGTCGGGGACAATGCTCGCAAAGATGGCGCTGTCCGGGTTGGGGAGCATGGCAGGTATCGTGTGGGCTATAGCCTGAGCAATGTAAGCCTCCACGAACTTTTCATGGGCTACGGCACCCATGTGACTGTCGACGTGCGTGGGATCGACGCCGGCCGCATAGACCATCGTGGCCTGCGCCGCAAGTTCGCGCGCCGCAGCCTCGGGCATGCCCTTGCTCTGAACTTCCTTGCAGCCTCGCGGAAAGTATCCTTCCGTATCCATGAGGCCCGAAGCCGGATCCCTTGTGGACACGGGGCCCCAACGATAGCCCTTCCACTCGCTCGTCAGCGTTGCATGGATGCCGATGTCCACCTCAGGGCGAGCAGCGCAGCGCGCCGCTGCCTCGGGAAACCATGGGCAGGGCGCCATGAGGGCACCCGAAGAGATGGTGCCAAAGTCATAGAGATCGAAGAATGCCTCGATCGATGAGAGGCACATACCCACATCGTCGACATGGACGATGACCGCCCGGTCGCTGTTTGAAAGCCCTAGTTTCTTCATGAATGGATTCATGTTCATATCTCCTCTTTTCTGAAACATTATAAAGCTTCAGGATCTCAGCTTGTGGAATGAAAAGAGAGCCAAGCAAAGCCGGCGATACCGAATGCCGTGGCGACGTTGAGAGAGGCCTTCGTGCCCACAAGGGGAATTTCTACGCGACCTCGGGAGCAGAGGCGAAGCGCCTCCTGGGAGACGCCGAGCTCTTCGGAGCCCAACACCATGATGCCCGGCAAGGGAAATGCGAAATTCTGCAGGGCGCTGCCGCCCACCTCGAGCGCGAAGACTCCTTCCATCTCCGCAATCGCTGAAATAGGTGCTCGGCGCCAGGGCAGACGTCCGACAGTCCCCATTGCGGTCCGCAGTGCGCGCGGATGCAGAGGATCAGCGCACTCGGGAGAGAGAATGAGCTCCTCGAAGCCGAGGGCTTCCGCCGTGCGAAAGATGCTCCCCACGTTGAAGGGAGAGCGTATATCCTCGAGGTAGGCGCGCATGCCGTGCCGCCGGATTGCGAAGGACCGGGAAGGGCGCGGCGCTGAGATGAAGTCCCAGTCGGCGGGGCTCTGTCCCGAGATCGCCATGAGAGCGTGGCGAAAACGGTTGATGGCTCTGAGGGCGAGCCGAGAACAATCATCGCCGCAATATGTCTCGAAAGGACCTTGCGCAACGGCTGTGTCCGGCGCGACGATTGTGTCCGGAACGCTGCCTGTCTCAGGCTGCGGTAGAGCGGCTATCGCTGGATCGAGAAGAAAAGTCCGAGATGCAAGGACGATATCCGAGGAGCTTTCGTCGGAGGTGGCCATGAATTCGGCGAGACTCTTGGCATAGCCAAGCAAACGCTCGAGAGAGGGCCTGTCCTGAGGCTGCCACTCGCGCTCGATGCGCTCGAGGATGAGGACGGCCTTGCGAGTTCTGGCGCGGCCGTGAAGATTGGCGAAGTGGCGGAGGTCCATCATAGATCGTCACCTATATTGTCGGCAGACGGCCTATCTGCAAAACCCCACACGACAAGGCAAAACTCGCCCTTCGCCGATTCGGCGGGAAAGCGCGCGGCGAGTTCGGCAGCAGTACCCTCGATGATCTCCTCGTGCAGTTTGGTGAGCTCTCTCCCCACGCACACGAGTCTCCCCGGCTCGATCGAGGCGATGTCGGCGAGAAGCTTGCCGATGCGGAAAGGAGACTCGTAGAGTACGAAGGATTCTCCTCTCGACAGCAGCTCCTTGAGTCTCGCACGCCGCTTCCCTGGTTTTGGCGATAAAAAACCGTCGAAGAGAAAGGTCCGGCCCGATACGCCGGCTGCGCTGATAAGGGCGGCAAAGGCGCTAGGGCCCGGGATGGGCACCACGCGGTGCCCCCTTCGACGAGCCTCGCGCACCAGCACGGCACCGGGGTCGGAAAGCCCCGGTGTGCCTGCGTCGGAACAGTAAGCGACAGTCTTTCCTTCATCCAAAAGATCGGCTACACGCGCTGCTCCCCTCTGCTCGTCGTTTGCGTGGCAAGAAACGAGCGGCTTGTGAATGTCATAGTGCGAAAGCAGCTTGAGCGTGTGTCGTGTATCCTCGCAGGCGACCGTATCGACCGATCGTAGTGTTTCGAGGGCTCGCAGCGTAATGTCCCCCAGATTGCCGATGGGCGTAGCGACTATATACAACGTACTCACACCATCATACTGCACGAGGATCGCTTGTTCTGTCTAGCGCGCCCGCCCATACGCGCTGCCGTCACCGCCACCTCAGCTCTGATGGTCTGTACTCCGTCCTCTTGGCGATGAGGAGGAAATGAGCAAAAATAACGCCGGGCAACAAAGCGCTGCGTCTCCAAGAGGAGAAGCGAGCACAGGCTGCACACCCTGTCGCCTACGAGATGCTGTGCTCGTGCGGTGCATCAACGAACCAGTGATGGAGGAATCGATGAAACATGTCGCGATCGACCATTTCTGTAGGTATCTTTTCCCTTCGAGCCTAAAGGCTTGCGGCGATCATGTCGCATTCATCGGAAAACGGGCCAGCGTCGAAGACAACAAATACTACTCCGACATCTACCTGTTCGATGGCGCGACGGCGCGCAAATTGACCTCTTCGGGAGAAGTCCAGTCGCTGTACTGGCTCGGAAACAGCCTCGTCTTCCCCGACATACGCAAAGAGAAGGACAAGGAACACATCGAGAAGAAGCTACCCCTCACCGTCCTTCAGCGCCTCGACCTCGGCTTCGGAGAGGCACAGGAGTTCGCTCGATTTTCGATGCCCATAACCGACCTCGTATTCATCTCGGAAGATGAGTACTTCTTCACCGCCACCTACGACCCGATGATGGAACGACTCTCCAGCGAGGATGAGGAGAAGACTGCCAAGGCGCTCAAAGAGGAGAGCGACTACATCGTGTTCGACGAGATCCCTTTCTGGCACAACGGCCGGGGCGTGACCAACAAGAAACGGAATCGACTCTACCATTACCGCGCAGGCGAGGTGACGGCGGTGACCGACCCCTTTACGGACGTATTGTCGTTCAAGCTCGACGAAGGTTCGAAACATCTCGTCTTCATCGCCAGGCGCTTCACCGACAAGATGGACACAAGCAACAGACTCTTCCTGCTCAGAGAAAACGAGACGCCTGTAGACATTTCCTTCGAAAAAGAAGATTTTGACCACCAGCACGTCATGTTTGTGGCACCCGACACCATCCTTCTCGAGGGGACCGACCGGAAGGAATACGGACTCAATCAGAACGGCGACTTCTTCCTCTATAACTATGTCTCCGGAGAAAAGATCATCATCGACGACAGCCACGACTTCAACGGCAGCAACTCGGTGGGCAGCGACGTGAAGATGCCCGGTGGGCACGAACCCGAGTGGCAGCTTCAAGATGGTATCGCCTATTTCATCGAGACCATCGATGACAGCTCTCACATCATGTCCATCGACCTCAAAAACCGCAAGATCGAGCGAGTCACCAAGGCCGGCGGCCTCATCCAGGACTTCGTGCTCTGTGGCTCGAGCTTCATCGCCATCGCCATGCGGGGCAACGACGGACCCGAACTCTACCGCATCGAAAAAGATGGGACCGAGACCCGCCTTACGACCATGAACGCCGACGCTATCGAAGGCTACGAGATTTCGACCCCGGAGACCCTCACATTTACCAATGAGGTCGGCGATACGATACGCGGCTGGGTCATGAAACCCGTCGAATTCGACCATAATGCCAAGTACCCTGTGATTCTCGACATCCACGGCGGACCCAAGACAGTCTACGGCTCCGTATTCTTCCACGAGATGCAATATTGGGCTGCCTGCGGGTATGCGGTCATCTTCTGCAACCCCACGGGAAGCGATGGCAAGGGTGCCAAATTCGCCGACATCAGGGGAAAGTACGGCACAGTGGATTACCGCGATATCATGACCTTCGTCGATACATGCCTGGCACAGAATCCGTGGATGGATGCCGATAGGATGGGCGTCACGGGTGGTTCCTACGGCGGTTTCATGACAAACTGGATCATCGGCCACACGGACCGTTTTAAGGCGGCGGTATCGCAGCGGAGCATCTCCAACTGGCTTTCGAAATCCAACACTACCGACATCGGTTACTACTTCAGCGCCGATCAGATCGGAGAAACCGCGTGGTCCAACCCTGAAAAACTATGGTGGCACTCTCCCTTGAAGTACGCCGACCGCGTGCACACCCCTACCCTTTTCATCCACAGCGATGAGGACTATCGCTGCTGGCTGGCCGAAGGCATCCAGATGTTCACGGCCCTTAAATTCCACGGTGTAGAGGCCCGCATGTGTATTTTCAGGGGCGAAAACCACGAGCTCAGCCGCAGCGGCCTGCCGAAGCACCGGGTGAGGCGGCTCGAGGAGATCACGAGGTGGTTCGACGAGCACCTCAAATCTTGTGTATAGCGTAAACAGGCCAAGAGCGGCCTATCGAAGGAATTTGCGGTGATCGAAAGGAGACAATGCCGTCGATCAACAGCGCTGGGGCGAAAGAGCATATCTATCCATAGACCCTAAAAATAGTTATCATATGAGGTCATGAGAACTCTCAACCCACGAAAAATTTCTTTTTTTATTCTATTTCTGTTGCTTTTCTTGCTCGTAGCCCGGCTCTTCTATCCTTTTTTGACCGTGATTCTCTGGAGCGGCCTTCTCTATGTGTTTCTCGAGCCCCTTCACAGAAAGATGAGCGGCCCTGAGCGCGCACGCGGCAAGAAAACCCTCGGTTCCTATGCCAGCGCAATCGTCCTTGTGGTGCTGGGGATCCTTATGTTACTCGTCCCCCTCGGGTTTCTCGCAGTGACGACTACCCAGCAGCTGGCAGATCTTTTAAAATCGGGAGCCGCCTTCTTCGAGGCCAACGCGGACAAGCTCAAAATCGACCCTCAGAGCCAGATCGCCACAACGCTCCAGTCTCTCTTGGGCGATTCATTCGACATTAGCTCGCTCGATCTGACGAAAGAGCTACAGTCTCTACTCGCCTCGGGGGCTAATCAAGCCCTCCAATTCTCGACGACGCTCATAAAGGATATCGTGCAGTTTGTCGTCACCATCTTCTTCATCATGTTTACGCTGTATTACCTCTTGATGGACGGAAAAGTGCTGGGCGATACCGTTGTCTCACTGATGCCCATCGATCCTCTGTATACGCGCCTTTTTATGCAGAAACTCAGGGAAACGGGCCGACAGCTCGTCCTCGGCTATTTTCTCGTCGCCATGTTCCAGGGTCTCATGATGTTCATCGTGAGTCTCATCTTCGGCTTTAAGAACAATGTGCTCCTCGCGGTGCTCACTGCGATCTCGTCGTTTGTCCCCATGCTCGGCACCTCGGTCGTGTGGGTACCGATGAGCATCTCCTTGGCCCTGAAGGGTGACATCGTCATGGCAATTGTATTCTTAGTCTCCGCGGGGATCGTCGTTTCGGCGCTCGACAATTTTATAAGGCCGATGGTGTTGGGAGGCCAGCTCAAGGTACATCCCCTGGCGTTATTCTTTTCGATTATGGGCGGCATGGTTGTCTTCGGCTTTAATGGATTAATCCTCGGACCTCTCGTACTCATGCTCTTCCTCGCCGCCGGCGAGCTGTACCGCGCCATCAACGAAGAAAGCGAAGTCGCCCCTAAAGAAGGCTCGACCTAGTCCCCACGGGGCGCAAGCCGTGCAAGCGCGCCGACGAGCTCATCGCGAAAGCGTCGATCTATGGGCATGTTGCCTGCGGTGCGCCCAAGCCCACATTCGGGTCTCGCCTTTCCATGAAAGTCGGAGCCTGCGGTCACGAACATACCCCTCTCACGGGCCATGCGCTCCAGAATTACACACTGGCCGTACTTCGCCGTCGGATGATAGGCTTCGATGCCGCCGATTCCCATCTCCTTCCACTGCGAAAAAAGCGTGCCGAGCATTGCTTTCGAGACGAAGAGCGAATAGGGGTGCGCAATCACGGAGATACCACCCGCCGCGCGGATCACCGAGATTGCCTCTTCGAGCGGCAGACACGATTTCTTTATATAGAATGGTCGCCCCTTTCCCAAATACTTGTCGAAGGCGTCCTGGCGGTTATGGGCGCAGCGGGCCTCGACGAGGAGGTCGGCGAGGTGTGGCCGCCCTATGTACGAATTGCTGGAGAGAGCAGCTATCTTCACAGTGTCGAGAGGTAATCCTGCGCCTGCAATGCGCTCGAGGATCGCCGCGTTACGCTCGTGGCGGGCTATGGCAAGCCTCTTCGTTGCCTCCAGAAGTGGACCTGAGTCGGGATCTATGCCGTAGCCCAGCAGATGGAATTCCCCGGGCTCGAAGTCGATTTCGATCTCGATGCCGGGGATGAACTCGATTCCCGCCTGCGCCGCGGCGCTGCGCGCTTCGACGATGCCGGCGACGGTATCGTGGTCCGTCAGCGCGATCGTCGATAGGCCAAGGGCGCGTGCCTTCTCGATGAGAGCGGCAGGGGCAAGTTCGCCGTCGGAGGCGCTCGAGTGGGTGTGGAGATCCACGAGACTCATTCGATGTATCCCGTCCGCCCGAAACACTCGACGCCGATCTTTTCGGGAAGCGCTGCCCGCACAAGCCTGGCGATCGTCAGTAGTTCCGCATCGTCCAGGCTGGCAATCCATGATTCGGCGGGCGGCCTCGCCACGGTATAGAGTTGAACGCCGGTGATTCGCGCCCTCTTGCGCGCAAAAATCCGAAGCGTCGCAAGGTAGTTCTCGGTATCGAAAAGCGTCCGGCCATTGCGGCTGTCGCGACAGATCATCGTCTGGAGCTTGACGGGCACGCGCACCGCAAAATCCGCGATCGCATCGACGATGCGTCCATATGTAAAGTTGGAGCCCGAGAGAATGCGGTGCATGGCCGGAGATCCCCCATCGAGCTTAGCCCAGACTTCAAGGCGTGCCCTTTGGCTGAAGTTCTCCAGCATTTTGCAGATCTCCGGCCTTAAAAAGCCGCTGGAGTTGGTGATGAGCACGATGGGAACGAGGTCGAGGCCGGGGTCGGCCGTCGCCATCTCCCGGAGCACGGCACTGGCCGCATCGAGCGCCTCCTCCAGAAAGGGCGAAAGCGTCGGCTCCCCATTGCCCGAAATCGAGATATCCTTGAGCTCGAACTGCCCGGCATAGAGAGGCCAGTCCTGCGAGAAAAACGCGCGCAGGCTCGCCTCAACCATGCCCGGTGCAATCCGCACATCCGGATTCGAAAATGGTCGCACCTCGCAGTAGGGGCAATTGTACGTGCACCGCTTTTGGTCGGGAAAGAGATTGATGCCGAGCGACAGTCCTCGGGCGCGGCGAGAGATGACGGGATAGATGATCGCCGCCTCCGCCCTTCCCCGGGGATGGGATTCCGGGCCGGGCAAACAGTCCTCTTTCTCCTCATGATGATCACTCATGTGCGCTTCGCCGCCTATAGTTTTCATGATAGTGGATTGGAGGAACTTTGGCGAGGGGAGTGCCGCTTTCCCAGCCGAGCTTTCCCAGCCGATTCGCGAAGTAGCTCGCCACAGAGGTCTTGACTCTCTTCGAAGAAACCGAGATACTGCTTTTAGTATGATTATGGTGTGTGTCGGAAAAGCGTCTGTTCTCCATCATCATTGCGGCTTTGGCATATGGAGCCGTAATGCGGTGCGGGCGTAGACCCGACAGGTAAAACTGAAACCGAAGCCGGCTCCGTGGGGCCGGCTTTTTCGTTGATGTATATCTCCGAAGAGCCGGCTCCGGAAAGAAGCCGGTTTCTTTTTTCCCAGAACGGGAAGAGGAGATGACAATGAACGACGACAAAAGGGAACAGTGCGAGCTCAGAATCGGCCTTCCCAAGGGCAGGATGCAGGCGAAGGTGATCGAGCTCTTCAACGATGCAGGTATTTCGGTCTCGGTCGATGAGCGCGAGTACCGGCCACGCATCGGCAACGGCAAGGCACAAGCCTTGGTGTCGAAGGGCCTCGACTACGAAGCCAAGCTGCTAAAGCCGCAGAACATCGTGGAGATGCTTCAGACGGGAAGCCGCGACATCGGCCTTGCGGGTGCAGACTGGGTGCAGGAACTCGGTGTAGACCTGGTCGAGCTTTTGGACACAGGCCTCGATCCGGTGACGATCGTAGCAGCCGCGCCCGAAGCCGTCGCCGCAGCCTTCCGCGCCTCGCGGGGCGACCTGAACACAGTCAAGGAAGCCTGTGGACGCGTCCCCATCATCGCCTCCGAGTACGAAGGTCTCGCGAGGTCCTGGATCGAAAAAAATCTCCCCGGCGCGGAATTCGTGCGCTCCTACGGGGCAACCGAGGTTTTTCCTCCCGAGGATGCCGACATTATCATCGACAACTGTGCGACGGGCACGACCCTGCGCATCAACAAGCTCGAAATCATCGACACGCTCATGACGAGCTCGACGCGCCTGTACGCCTCGAAGGAGGCAATGCGCATTCCTGCCAAAAAAGAGGCGGCAGCCTCGCTTGTCCTACTGTTCAGATCCGTGCTCGAGGCGCGGCGCAGGGTGATGCTCGAGGTCAACGTCTCCGCAGCTCTGCTCGACCAGCTCGTGGCCATACTCCCCTGTCTGAGGGCTCCCACCGTCTCTCCCCTCGGGGGAGGCGATGCCTTTGCGGTCAAGGTTGCAGCGCCACGCGACACGCTCGCGAGCCTCATCCCTGAAATCAAACGGCGCGGCGGCACGGACATCGTGGTGACACAGATGTCCCAGCTCGTGCCATAAGGAGACCACCATGCTTCGACTCGATGCCAATGAAGGACGCTGTCTTCTCTCGGAAAATGATCTGCGGGCAATTCTTAGCCCGGAAATCGCGCGCCGCTACCCCGTGCGGAGTCTCTTGGAAGAGCCCCTGGCGAAGCGACTGGGACTGCCTATCTCCTGCGTGCTCGCGACGGCAGGCGCCGACGACGCGATCGACCGTGCCGTCCGGACACTCGCGGGCCCGGGAGGCCTCGTGATGAGCACACACCCGGGCTTCGTCGAATTTCTCGCCACCGCACAGCGGTCCTTTGCGATGTACCAATCGATCCCCAAGGACCCTTTCGCACCCTTCCCCTTAGACGAAATCTGCAGAGCCCTCGCGGAAAGACGCCCTCAGATACTCATCCTCGCAAGCCCGGACAATCCTTCGGGCTACGTGCTCAGCCCCATGGAGCTTGCACAGATCGCTGCAGCCTGCCGCGAATCTGGCACAATATTCATTTTCGACGTGACATATGTAGATTTTTCCACCAACGGCGCGACGCCCGTCGACGCCCTTGCCCTTCCGAATGTCCTTGTGTCGGGAAGTTTTTCGAAGTCGTGGGGCCTTGCGGGCTTTAGGATCGGATATATCGCGGGCAACCCCGGCATGGAGGGAGCCATTGCGCGGCTTGCGGAGGCGGGGCCGCCCTTTTCGCTGTCGAGCTCGGCCATCGAGGCTGGGCGGCGCGCCCTCGCTCTCGACCGGGGCCTTGTGGACGCCTTTGTCGCTGAGATCAGGCGCGAGGTGCGAGAACTGAGCTCACTTCTGAAAGGCTTAGGTTTTCTCGTCTCCGAAAGCGAAGCGAACTTCGTGCTCATCAAGACCGACGAGGCGGAAGCATTCGCCAAGGCGCTGCGCGAACAAGAGATATTCGTGAGAACCTGGCAGAATACGCCAGGCTATGAGAACCTCGTACGGATCACCGTGCCGGGCCAGGCCGATGAATTCGACCAGCTCGCGAAGGCGATACACTCCGTAGGAACACTCATGGGATTGACCAAGGAGGCGCTTGTATGACGGCCCAGAATGCTACGGTCCGCCGCACGACAAAAGAGACGGATGCCACCCTTTCGCTTGCCTTCGAACCAGGACCGATCGAGATCGACACCGGTATCGGGTTTTTCAATCACATGCTCACCCTCCTCGCCTTTCACGCAGGCTGGAGTCTGTCCGTAACCTGTAAGGGAGACCTCGACGTCGACGACCACCACAGCGTCGAGGATACGGCCATCGCGCTGGGAATGGCCTTTGCAAAGCTCGCACCGTCCGGCGCAGGCCTCGTGCGCTTCGGCGCTGCGTATGCACCCATGGACGAGGCGCTCGCCCGGGTTGTGGTGGATATTTCGGGTCGCAGTTACAGCGTATTCGAGGGCAGCTTCGCCACAGCCTCGATCGGCATGCTCTCGACCTGCAACATCGCGCACTTCTTCCAGAGCTTTGCGGCGAACGCAGGTCTGACGCTGCATCTCGACATCCTGCGCGGAGAGAACGACCACCACAGGGCTGAGGCCCTCTTCAAAGCCGCGGCGCTCGCCCTTAGAATGGCCCTCCAGCCACGCGCCGGTGCAGAAGGCGGAAGCACCAAGGGCGAGGCGGCCATCGATGTGGAAAGGACCTAGTCTATGAGCGAAAAACCACGGCTCGTCATTGTCGAGACGGGCGTTGCGAACCTCGCATCCGTACGCGCGCTTGCGGAGCGCCTCGGGATGGAGCCTGTCGTCAGCGCGGACCCGGAGGAAGTGATCCGCGCACGGACCGTCATTCTGCCCGGCGTCGGTGCCTTTGGCCCTGCGATGCAGAAGCTAAAGGAAGATGAGCTCGACGTCGCGATCCAACATCGCGTGGCCGCAGGCCTCGCCACCGCGGGCATCTGCCTCGGCATGCAGCTTTTCTTCGAGGCAAGCGAGGAATCCGAGGGTGTGGACGGCCTCGGCATCTTTCAAGGGAAAGTGCGTCGACTCGAAAATAGCCTTCCTCTGCCACAGCTCGGATGGAACAGGCTCGAACCCGAGCCCGATGCACACCTATTGCAGCCCGGCTGGGTCTACTTTGCGAACAGCTATGGGGTGGCTGTACGCGCGCATCCTGAAACGGGCGGGAAAAAGGTCTCCGGCGATTTCAACTTCGACACCATTGCCCTTGCCACGACCACCTACGGCAGTCCCTTTGTCTCGGCCATTGAGGCCTGGTGCGAGGGCAGGCCTTCGCTGCTCCTGTGCCAGTTCCACCCGGAGCTGTCGGGCATCTTCGGCACGCAGCTCTTCGCGCGCTGGCTCGACCTGAACGGCGCAAGGAGGCCTTTATGAGCGGACTTGCAGTGAGGATCATTCCCTGTCTCGACTTCAAAGATGGACGCGTCGTCAAGGGCGTGCAGTTCGAACACCTCGTGGATTCGGGGGATCCCCTGGAACGTGCGCGTATCTACGAAGCACAGGGGGCAGACGAACTCACCTTTCTCGACATCAGCGCAACCATAGAGGGCAGAAAGACCATGGCCAAGGAGGTGGCGCGCATACGGCGCAGCATCGCCATCCCCATCACGGTGGGCGGCGGCATCTCTACGATCGACGATGCCGCACGGCTCCTCGATTCCGGGGCTGACCGCGTCTCGGTCAACAGTGCCGCAGTCCGTACGCCGAAGATCATCGGCGACATTGCAAATCAGTTCGGCGTGCAGTGCGCTGTAGTGGCCATCGACGCGGCGAAAAACAGCGCAATGCCCTCAGGCTACGAAGTGAGGATTGCAGCAGGCGCCGTGCCGACAGGGCTCGACGCAGTGGCGTGGGCAAAAGAGGCGGCCAGCAGGGGCGCAGGCGAAATACTCCTCACCTCGATCGACAGAGACGGCACGAGCCTCGGCTATGAGTGCACACTGTTAGGCCTTGTCACCCACGCAGTCGGTATTCCCGTTGTCGCATCGGGAGGCGCATCGAAGCTGGAACATTTCTTGGAAGGATACCACAGCGGCGCATCCGCTCTCCTCGCCGCGGGAATTTTTCACCGTGGAGAAATATCAATTCTAGAGATAAAGAATTATCTTGCAACACACAATGTGGAGGTCAGACTATGATCGTACCGAGCATCGATATCATGAACGGCAGGGCCGTACAGCTCAGAGGAGGCAAACAACCTCCCCTCGACGCAGGCAATCCCCTTGATCTTGCAGAGCGCTATTCGCGCATTGGAGAATTTGCCGTCGTGGATCTGGATGCCGCCATGGGCAAGGGCACGAACCGCGAGCTCATTCTCAGCCTGTGTAAAAAATACAGCGTGCGCGTCGGTGGAGGCATCCGTACGCCGGAACTCGCCATCGAATACCTCAACGCCGGCGCCCGCTTCATCATGCTCGGCACTGCGGCCACCCCGGAATTCCTTGTAGGGCTGCCGCGGGAGCGCCTCATCGCGGCCCTCGACAGCCGCAACGAGACGCTCATGGTCGAGGGGTGGACAAAACCCCGCGAAGGCATGCTGGAGGACACGATCGGCGCCCTTGCACCCTATGTGGCAGGGTTCTTGGTCACCTTCATCGAAACCGAGGGTGACCAGTGTGGCATCGATCTTGAGCGGGCCAGAGCCCTCATCGTGCGGGCGCCCGATAGAAAATTCACCTTTGCAGGCGGTGCTGCCGGAGGCGCGCGCGGTGTGGCCGACATCGCAGCCCTCGATGCCCTGGGTGCCGACATCCAGGCCGGCACCTCGCTGGTGTTGGGCGATCTCTCTCTCGCCGACGCCTTCGCGGCACCGCTCAAGACCGACAGGCCCGACGGCCTGTGGCCGACAGTCGTCTGCGACGAGTCGGGAAAACTCTTAGGCTTCGTGTATTCCAGCCGCGAAAGCCTAAAACTCGCCCTGGAAACGGGAAAAGGCGCCTATCACTCGAGGTCGAGAGGACTCTGGATCAAAGGAGAAAGCTCCGGCAACGACCAGAGGCTGGTGCGTGCCGACCTCGACTGCGACCGCGATACCATCCGCTTTACGGTCCGCCAGAACGGCGCAGGCTTCTGCCATCTGGGACGGCGTACGTGCTTCGATGACGGCTATGGGCTGGAAAAACTGAACCGAACGATCACGCACCGCATGAAAGAGGCTCCTCAGGGCTCTTACACGCGGAGGCTCTTCTCCGACGAAGCCCTGCTCGCCTCCAAACTGCGGGAAGAGGCGCAGGAACTCGCACAGTCGAAGACCAAGGATGAGGCAGTGGCAGAGGCTGCGGACCTCATGTACTTTGCGCTCGTAAAGACGATCAGCATGGGCGGAAGTCTCGTAGACATCGAGGCGGAGCTCGAGCGGAGATCTCTCCGCGTCACTCGCCGGGGCGGGGACGCAAAGCCGGGCTTTGAGGACCACGAAGGCAAATTGGAATGGAAAAGCATACATTAAAAAGAATTAAAATCGAAGAAATTCCCGAACCCTCGGTGCGTCTCTTCGACCCAGAGGTCGATGCCGTGGCCTTATCCGCGATCGACGCGATCCGCACGGGAGGAGAGACGGCGCTCAGAGACTGGGCGGCGAAGTTCGACGGGCTTTCGAGGGATGAGCCGCTCATCATCCATCGCGACGAGATGGGGGCGGTCTACGATTCACTGCCGGCCGCGACCGCCGAGCTTCTTGCGCGCGCCAAAGGCCGCATCGCGGCCTTTGCGGCCGCCCAGCGCGCCTGCCTTGCCCCACTCGATATGCCGGCCCCGGGC
>Ga0067045_1004648_pt1 | contig 17043 bp, 22 predicted proteins | sample TerdegcTABiofilm_FD_59184 | JGI IMG/M metagenome (GOLD analysis project Ga0067045, IMG submission 59184) | Combined Assembly of (Gp0054472, Gp0054536) Wastewater bioreactor microbial communities from Singapore -Terephthalate degrading...
CCCGCCTGGCGCGGGATGCGAATCGACTACGCCACCGCGGTGCAGGACGCCTATTCCTTTCAGGTCGGGTCCGGCCTTCCGCTGGGGGATGTCCTCGCCGTGACCGAAGTCGAAAAGGGAACCCCGGCCTGGGACGCCGGCCTCCGCCCCGGCATGCTCCTCAGTCACGTCGAGCGAACCCCGGTCCGCACGCCCAGGCAGTTCCGCGACGCCGTCGCGCAGAAACCCGGGCCCGTCGAAGTCCGCGTCGCCAGCAGCCAATCCGCCGAGCCCGCCGAACGCACCATCCGGCCGGGAACGTGAGGCCGCTCGGCAGTGAACCGTCTGGCTGCTGGGGCGATCGCTTCGCTAGAGACCGAAGATGTTCATAAGGTGAGCGTCCACTTTGGACGCCGCAGCTTGGCACACCGTTCCTAGGTTGCTCTCAAGAGTGTCCGGGCCAGATGCTGACGCCGATTTCTTGCGGAAGACGCAGAGATTCGCACCAAGATACCGCGGCGCCTTCGCGTATGTAGTATCGTCAGGGGAGAGTTCCGTTTGAGGGTATGGACAGGGACGAGACAGCACTTCCATGCCTTGTACGTAGCCGGTCTTCAGGTTGTGTTTGTCGTTGCTCACGATGATCCAGGGATTCCGTTGGCCTTGCACGGACCAGATGGAAAGGCGTTCGACGGGCAGGCGGCTAGTGAGAGCCTCATTGGAGACATCTTGAGGATTGCGGTATAGCTTGGCCAGTGCGTGCATTCTGCCAGGAAGCTGGAGCTGAACCCTGATGGCGTCATTGGCGCCATAGCCTTGCGTGCATCCCGAACCGGTGAAGAAGGTGTCCGAAACGTAGCCGACTCTGTCTCGAAGGCTGCCGAGGGGAACGGTCGCAAGCAGCGTGGGGGTGATGGGACGCTCGGTCAGGAATGGCCTCCCTCGTTCGTGCGTGTACACTGAATCCTTGATGAAGAAGGCAAACGGAGCCCGGACTTGGCCCGTACTTCCCGTCGTGGTCGAAATGAGTACGACCTTCTGATTGGCCTGCGCGAACTTGTCGTTGCTTACTGCAAAGGCGTGGTGCGACAACCCGGAAAGAGGTGCTCCCGCGAGGGGGATCGCCAGATCGTAAACGTTGCCGCGTAGTGTAGTCATTCGTGTTCTCCGAGTGGTCCAAGAGACTCGCGGAACCGCCAATGCTACGCAAGTCAACTCTCGTCCACAATCAGGGCCGTGCTCGGCCCATGTCGACGACGATCGCGTCAAGACTCGACCGGGCCGCCCTTCTCTCTTGGGGGGGGCGCGTTTCGCCTTTTCACCAGCCACCTGGGCCGGTATCATGGGGGGTTCTGTGGTTGAGACCTTGTGCTTTCCGGTTGGGTGCGAGCGATGAAGACCGACGAACTCCGCGAAAAGTACCTGAGCTTTTTTGAGACCAAGGGCTGCGTGCGTCGTCCGAGTGACGTGCTGGTCCCCCGATGGGATCCCTCGGTCCTCTTCACTCCCGCCGGGATGAACCAGTTCAAGGACCATTTCCTGGGCCGCTGCAAGCTGGACTTCACGCGGGCAACCACGTGCCAGAAGTGCTTGCGCACCAACGACATCGATAACGTCGGCCGCACGGCGTACCACCACACCTTCTTCGAGATGCTGGGCAACTTCAGCTTCGGCGACTACTTCAAACGCGACGCGATCCACTGGGCGTGGGAGTTTCTGACCAGCAAGAAGTGGCTCGGCATCGACCCCAGCTTGCTGTCGGCCACGGTCTATCTCGACGACGACGAGGCGGCAGCGATCTGGCACGACGAGATCAAGCTCCCGACGGAGCGGATCCAGCGCCTCGGCGAAGATGAGAACTTCTGGCCGGCCAACGCCCCAAGCCAGGGGCCCGACGGCGTCTGCGGCCCGTGCAGCGAGATCTACTTCCGCACCCCCTGGGGTGAGGTCGAGATCTGGAACCTGGTCTTCACCCAGTTCAACCGCGTGGGCGCCCCGCCCGACAACCTCCGGCCGCTCCCGAGCAAGAATATCGACACCGGCATGGGCCTGGAGCGCACGGCCTCCGTGCTCCAGGGCGTGGAGTCGAATTTTCATATCGACATCCTCCGTCCGCTGGTCGAGGCCGCGGCCGAGGTCTGCGGCGCGCGTTACGAGTGGGACAGCGAGAGCGGCCGGCGCCTGCGTCGCATCGGCGACCACGTGCGGGCCTGCACGTTCGCGATCCACGAGAACGTGTATCCCGGGCCGAACAAGGAGAAGTACGTCGTCAAGCGGCTGCTGCGCCGGGCCGTGCTCGACGGCCACCAGATGGGCGTGCGCGAGCCCTTCCTCTACAAGCTCGTCCCCGTGGTCGCCGAGATGATGAAGGTCCCGTATCCCGAGCTGGGCGACACGGTCGAACGGGTCGCACGCGGCATCGAGGCGGAGGAGAAGAGCTTCCTGGCCACCATCGACGCCGGCCTGGACCGCATCGAGCGGATCTTCCAGCAGATGCACCGCGACAGCCGCGGCGTGGTTTCCGGCGAAGAGGCCGGCGAAATGTACCAGACCCACGGCTTCCCGCCCGAACTGTTCGAGAGCATGGCCGCCGAACGCGGCCTGGCCTTCGATTGGCCGGGCTACGAGGAAGCGATGAAGCAGCACGGGATCGAGTCGGGCGGGGGGCAGCGGATGGAACTCTTCGGCCCGCGGAGCCCGTTGGACGCCCTCAAGAAAGCGGTCCACCGGACGCAGTTCCTGGGCTATGAGACCATCGAAGTGGCCGATGCGAAACTGATCGGCCTGATCGTCAACCATCAGCTTTGCGATCAGGTCGAGGACGGCGGACCGCAAGAGCCGATCGTGGTCGTCCTCGATAAGACGCCGTTCTACGGCGAGATGGGCGGCCAGGTGGGCGACACGGGGGAACTCGTCGCTCCCGGCATCCGCTTCGAGGTCGTCGATACCCAAGTGGACGGCGAGTTGACGCTCCATCGCGGCCATCTCCGCGAGGGCGTGCTGACGCTCGGCGTCACGCTCACGGCCCGGGTCGATCCGGCCCGGCGTCAGGGCATCCGCCGCGCCCATTCGGCCACCCACCTCCTCCACTACGCCCTTCAAAAACACCTCGGCAAGCACGCCCAGCAGCAGGGCTCGAAAGTCGATCGGGACCTGTTGCGGTTCGATTTCTCCAACCCTTCGGCCGTCACGGCGGAACAGTTGGAGGCGATCGAAGAAGAGGTCAACTTGAAGGTCATCGAGGCCGCGCCCGTCGCCTCGAAGAACATGCCCCTGGCCGACGCCCGCTCGACCGGGGCCATGATGCTTTTTGGCGAAAAGTATCCCGACGTGGTCCGGGTCGTGTCGGTGGGCGATTTCAGCAAGGAGTTGTGCGGCGGCACGCATCTGGACAACTCGGGCCAGGTGGGCCTGTTCAAGATCGTCGGCGAGGAGAGCGTGGCGGCGGGCACGCGGCGGATCACGGCCCTGACCGGCCCCGCCGCCCTGAAGCACGTGCGCCAGAACGAAGCGACGCTCGCCCGGACCGCCGCCGTGCTCAAGGTCCCGTTCGACGAGGTGCCGCAGCGGGTCGAGGCGTTGGCCAAAGAGGTCCGGCAACTCAAGAAGCAGGCAGCCGCCGGCGCGAAAGCGGGCGGCCCCAGCGCCGACGCCCTCCTGGCCGAGGCCGCCGAGGTCCACGGTACCAAGGTCGTCGTGGCCGAGGTGCCTGAGGCCAACCCGCAGGGCATGCGGGAACTCATCGACCAGATCCGCCGCAAGGCGACGTCGTCGGCCGTGCTGTTGGCCGGCCGTCAGGACGAGGGCAAGGTGCTGCTCGTCGCCGGTCTCAGCAAAGAGTTGGTGAAGAAGGGCCTCGACGCAGTGAAGTGGGTCAAGTCGGCCGCTGCCATCGTCGGCGGTGGCGGCGGCGGCCGCCCCGACATGGCCCAAGCCGGCGGCAAAGACGCAGAGAAGCTCCCCGAAGCCCTCGATGCCGCGCGCAGCTCCATCCAACAGATGTTGGGCTAGGGCATGGCTTCGCCGTAGGACGGGTTTCCAACCCGTCTCGATTCACGGACGGGTTGGAAACCCGTCCTACCTCGAGAATCTCGCGGTTTCAGGCCGGCCTGTGAGCCGAGGAACCTCTCATTGTGATCGGATCACGACACCTCGTCAGAACGGGGGCTGGTCGCCGGGCGAACGCCTGTGCTAGACTGGGGGGGCCGTACCAGGGATCACGAGCGAGAGCCGAACTGTTGGAGGCATAGACGCGGGATGGTGGAAGACCTGTTTTCCGTGAAGGGACAAGTGGTGTTGGTTTCCGGGGCGAGCCGCGGGATCGGCCGGGGCATTGCCCGGGAGTTCGCCGAGCGCGGCGCGACCGTGGTGATTACCGGGCGCGTGGCGGAGACCCTGGAGAAGACGGCCCAGGAGATTTGCCCCCCGGGCGGGGTCGTCCGCGCCAAGGTCTGCGACGCCGCCGACGCCAAGGCCCTCCAGGCCCTCGCCGACGAGGTCGTCGCCGAGTTCGGCCGCATCGACACCCTGGTGAACTGCGCCGGCGTGAACAAGCGGATGCGGGTCGAGCAGTACGACGAGCCCACCTACGACTTCATCACGAACATCAACATCCGCGGGGCCTTCTTCCTTTCGCTGGCGGTGGGAAGGCACATGATGCAGGCCCGGAGCGGCAACCAGATCAACATCGACTCGATCAACAGCAACCGGCCGCTCCGCCGCGTCGCCCCCTACGCCATGAGCAAGGCGGCCATGAGCCAGATGACCCGGAGCCTCGCCATGGAATGGGGGCCCTACGGGGTGCGGGTCAATGCGGTGGCCCCCGGGTTCATCGCTACGGACCTGGCCAAGCCGCTCCTCAGCAACCCTGCGATCAACGAGTGGCGGGAGAAGAACACGCCGCTGGGACGCGCCGGCACGCCGGAGGACATCGCCCACGTGACGGTCTTCCTGGCCTCAAAGGCAGCCGGATACATCACCGGGCAGGTGCTCTATGTCGACGGCGGCACCACCTGCGGCCTCTTCTGGCCGCTCGACGTGTGACACGCGCCCCAGTCTCGGCGAAGTAGCACAGGCTTCCAGCCTGTCGTGGACCAGCCAGGATGGCTGTGCTACGGGCGCTCTGGAATAGGCTTTCAGCGTTCCTTGCGTTTCAGTTCGGAGTTGTGCTCTTCCATGAACTTGCGAAGTTCATCGGAGAACGCGAGGAGCCGTTCCCATTGCTCCACGTAGAGCGTGACCGGCATGCGTTGCAGGCCATACAGGCTCATGGCGCCCTTGGGGCTCACCTTGCAGTAGAGCGTTCCCCGCCGCGTCTGCTCGGCCTGTTCGAGGAGCTTCGTTGCCTCCTCGACGGGCATTTCCCCCTTGGCCACCTTTTCCAGGATTTCCTCTTTCTTCATCTGCGGTCCTCCGTAAGCCACTCGCTAACGTTGCCCCAGGAAGATAAGATACCCGCCACTGCGGTGGTAGCAAGAGCAACACGCACGGGAGACGGAAAGAGTTGACATTCCGCGACGGCCACATCTCCCCAAGAAGGCTCCTCGGGTTCGCCTCACCTTCCGTTCTTGCCTGATTCGCCATATCGCGCAAGCCGTGTGCGGGCCCACCCTCTCGCGGTATCGCACCCCGGCAACCGCTCCGACTGGCGATGAGGGCTCGTTTCGGGTACGCTGATGTGTTCCTCGCTGGGGGCGGGACGCTGAGTCGTTGACGCCGAGCGAGGAAGCGACGACCGGACGCGGGGAAGCGCCGCGGCACACGTGCCGCGGCTAGACGACCGCGGGAAAGGCGTCCGTCCTTAACCGCCGTGATCCCCTGGCTCCTAACCCCTATCCCCTCACCCCTAACCCCTGTCCCCTGTTCCGATGGCTGGCCGCACCACGCTCCGCAACATCGGGGTCATCGCCCACATCGATGCCGGCAAGACGACCGTCACCGAGCGGATGCTCTACTACGCGGGGTTCACCCACCGCGTAGGGGGGGTCGATGAGGGGACAACCATTACCGACTACGACCCCGAGGAACAGGAACGGGGAATTACCATCAATTCGGCGTGTGTTACGTTTCCGTGGGCCGGGGTATCCATCAATTTGATCGACACCCCGGGCCACGTCGACTTCACGGCTGAGGTGGAGCGGAGCCTCCGGGTGCTCGACGGCGGGGTGGTGGTCTTTAGCGCGAGAGAGGGGGTCGAGGCCCAGAGCGAGACCGTCTGGCGCCAGGCCGATAAGTACCACGTCCCGCGCATCGCCTTTATCAACAAGATGGACCGCGAGGGGGCCGATTTCTACGGCACGCTCGAAGAAATCGAGAAGCGGCTGGAGTGCAAGGCGGTGGCAGTGAACCTGCCCGTGGGGGCGGGGCCCGGGCACGTCCAGAACCCCTTCCGCGGAATCCTCGACCTCCTCGAGATGCAGATGCTCACGTTCGAGGCCGAGAACCAGGGGGCGACCGTCACTCGCGGCGAGATTCCCGAAGACCTCCGCGAAGACGCCGAGATGTGGCGAGGGCTGATGCTCGACCGGCTCTCGCTCTACGACGACGAACTCACCGAGAAGATGCTCGGGGAAGAGCCGATCCCCAGCGCGTTGCTCCACCGCGTGATCCGGCAGGCGACGATCCACAACATGATCGTGCCGGTGCTGTGCGGATCGGCCCTGCGCGGAGTCGGCGTGCAGCCTGTTCTGGACGCCGTGGCAGCCTGGCTCCCCAACCCGGCCGACATGCCGCCGGTCGTCGGGGCCGATCCGAAGAAGAAGGATGCGAAGGCCACACGCAAGCCGGATCCGGAAGAACCGTTTTGCGGCCTCCTGTTCAAAGTCCAGGCCGACCGGCACGGCGATTTGGACTACATTCGCGTCTATTCGGGCCGGCTGAAGGCGGGGAGCCGCGTCTACAATCCGGGCAAGGACAAGAAGGAGAACGTCCCGCAGTTGTGGCGCATCCAGGCCGATCGACGCGAGCAGGTCCACGAGGTCGAGGCCGGCGATATCGTCGGCCTCGTGGGCCTGAAACACTCGATCACCGGCGACACGCTCTGCCATCCGCAGCACCCGATCCTGCTGGAGTCGATCGCCTTTCCGGAGACGGTCATTTCCATGGCCATCGAGCCGGAGACCTCCCTGGAACGGAAGAAACTGGCCGAGGTGCTGGAGATGATGAAGCGCCAGGACCCCACGTTCCGGGCCAAAGAGAGCGAAGAGACCGGCCAGACGCTCATCAGCGGGATGGGCGAACTGCACCTGGAAGTCATCACCCACCGGCTCTTGCGCGATTACCGGCTCAACGTGCGGATCCACAAGCCGCGGGTGAGCTACCGGGAGACAATCGAGAAGGCGGTCGAGGTGACAGGCCACTGCCACCGCGCCATGGCAGGTCAGCAGCTTTTCGCCGAGTTGACGATCCGCATGGAGCCCTTCCCTCAGGCCGCCCGACCCGTGACGGTGCTGGCCCTGTGCGGCGATCAGTTGCCCGGCCCGTTGCTCACGGCGGCCACCGACGTTCTCACCCAACAAGGGGAGGGCGGAGGGATGTTGGGGTTCCCCCTCATGCGAGTGAAGATCTCCGTGTTAGGAGGCAAGGTCCACGAGACCGAGTCGAACGAACTCGCCTTCCGGCTGGCTGCGGCCGACGCCTTCAACCGGGGCCTGCGTGAGGCGGGAATCGTACTGCTGGAACCCATCATGCGACTGGAGGTGACCACTCCAGAGGAGTATATGGGGGATTTCGTGAGCGATCTCCAGCAGCGTCGAGCGGAGATTACCCGGACTCAGAGCCGTGGGCGAAACACGGTGATCGAGGCCCGGGCCCCGCTTGCCGAGTTGTTTGGCTACTCGAACGCGATGCGGGGGCTAAGCCAGGGGCGAGCGACTTGCACGATGGAACCGAGCACCTACGGACCCGCCCCTCCGGAGGTGCTTCGTGGGTTCATGTAGAGTTCCTCCGCGCGAGCCATGTTTTTGCTCGCGACCCCGTTGACAAGGTTTTGGAGAGCCGGTAGCATCATTGGTTTCCCCCATGAGCGGGCGTAGGCGTTAGTGAGAAGCGAGTGTTGGGAGAAGCGGGAGAAAGTTTGTGGCCGGTCAAACGAATGAAGTAATCCGCATAAGGATGGAGGCATACGATCATGCCGTGCTGGATCAGAGCGCGGCGGAGATCGTCGACACCGCCAAGCGGACAGGTTCGGTCGTCCATGGTCCTATTCCGCTCCCCACGCGAATTGAGCGGTACACCGTGCTTTCGAGTCCCCACATCGACAAGAAGGCCCGGCAGCAGTTTGAGATTCGCACCCATAAGAGGGTGATCGATATCATGCAGGCGACCGCGAAGACGATCGAAGCGTTGAACAAGCTCAGCCTCCCCGCTGGGGTGGATATCAAGATTAAGGCATCCAGCAGGCGATAATAGGAATTCACCCCATTGACCGAGGGAAACCGGCCAACCGCTTGCTGTAACGCTAGGTGATTATGGACCGGAAGCTGCGTGGGTAATGCCGGCTGCAGGCCGGTGGTTCCCGCGGGTGACGTGACATAAGGGTAAGGACGATGACCATTGGGCTGCTCGGCCGCAAGGTCGGGATGACACAGGTATATGCCCCGTCAGGGGATGCCATCCCGGTGACTGTGATTCAGCTCGGGCCCTGCCAGGTGCTCCAGGTGCGAACCAAGGAGCGCGACGGGTACGAGGCGGTCCAATTGGGTTTTCTGGATAAACCGCGTCGCCTTGCCTCCCGCTCTGAGCGCGGGCACGTCGCCAAGCTCGATAGCAAGCGTCAGAAGGCCCTTGCCGCCACGGGCATCGCCGCTCCCCCCAAAGCCGGCTGTGAGCCGAAGCGTCTGGTGCGCGAGTTTCGCGTTTCCGGGGAGGGCTACGAGGTCGGAAAACAACTTACCGTCGGAGTCCTCGACGGGGTCTTGGCGGTCGACGTCACGGGCATCTCCAAAGGCCGCGGGACGGCGGGGCTGATGAAGCGGCACAACTACCGCGGGCAGCGGGCCTCGCACGGCGTCAAGAAGGTCCACCGCCACGCGGGTTCCATTGGGTGCAACACGTTCCCGCACCGCGTCTTCAAGGGTCGGCGGATGGCGGGCCACATGGGCCACGAGCGGACGACGATCCGTAATCTGAAGGTCGTGCGCATCGACGCCGACAACAACCTGCTGCTGGTCCACGGCGCCGTGCCCGGTCCCAACGGCGGCTATCTGATGGTCCGGCAAACCAACAAGCTCCCCACGCCCAAGGTGGAAGAGAAGAACTAGGCAACGATCATGGTGAGCATTCCCGTTTTCGACCGCACTGGGCAGGAAGTCGGCACGTACGAGATCGATACGGCCGAGTTGGCTCCGCGCATCAGCAAGCAGTTGCTGCACGACGTCGTGATCATGTACCAGGCCAGTGCCCGGCAGGGTACGTTCCGAAGCAAGAGCCGGAGCGAGGTGGCCGGGACGACCAAGAAGATGTACCGGCAGAAGGGGACGGGCAACGCCCGGGCCGGGTCGCGCCGGAGCCCGTTGCGTCGCGGCGGGGCCCACGCCTTCGCCAAGCGGCCGCGAGATTTCAGTTACCGGCTCCCGAAGAAGGCCGTTCGCCTCGCGACCCGGATGGCCCTGGCCGCACGCATCGCCGACAGCGAGGTGAAGCTGATCGACGACCTCTCGCTGGCCGAGCCGAAGACCAAGGAAATGGCCGGTATCCTGAAGGCGTTGCAAATGGATGGCCGGCGACTGCTTGTGGCCATCCCCCATTACGACGTCAACGTGTACAAGAGCATCCGCAATTTGGCCGAGGTTTCGGTGTTGCCGGTGGGCGACCTCAATGCCTTGGAAGTGCTCCGGCCCCGAGCCGTGTTGATGACGAGGGCCGCGCTGGACGCCTTCCGCGAGAAGGTCAAAGCGGAGAAGAAGTAGGAAGACGAACCGATGGCCGAGACAGCAAACCAATCCGGATTCGAGTTGGAGCCGTACCAGATCGTGCTTCGGCCGCTGGTCACGGAGAAGGGGTTCCACAAGGCGGAGCGGTACAATGCGTACGCCTTCGAGGTGAACGCACTGGCCGACAAACAGGCGATCCGCAAGGCGGTAGAGCATCTGTTTGAGGTCCGCGTGATTCGCGTCAACACACAGAACCGGAAGGGGAAGCCGCGCCGGACGCGATCCCGGAAGGGTGAGACCAAGAACTGGAAGAAGGCCATCGTCACCTTGGACCCGGAACACAGGATCAACTTTTTCTAAGGGGAAATATCAAATTGAGAATATCAAATCTCAAATATCAAATAGGCGGCTTGCGTGGTTGAATCCCTCGGCGAGTCGCCGGTGCCCTGCGTGGGCGTCGCATCGTTCCATTGGATGCTTGATATTTGGAATTTGATATTTGATATCTTCCCCGCGAGCCGAAAGCTGAAACGTCATGGGTATACGCCGATACAATCCGACGTCGCCGGGCCGCCGCGGGGCGAGCGTGAGCGACTTCGCCGAGCTGACGCCGGGCGCCAAGCCGGCCAAGGCCCTCCTCGTGCGGAAGAGGAAACGCGGGGGGCGGAACAACCAGGGCGTGATTACCTCGCGTCATCGCGGCGGCGGGCACAAGCAGCAATACCGGCTGATCGACTTCCGCCGCAACAAGGACGGCGTGCCCGCGGTGGTCAACTCGATCCAGTACGACCCGAACCGCAGTGCCCGCATCGCGCTGTTGTTCTACGTCGACGGCGAGAAGCGGTATATCATCGCTCCCGACGGGCTGAAGGCGGGACAGAAGGTGGTCAGCGGGCCCGAGGCGCCGCCTTCGGTCGGCAACTGCCTGCCGCTGTCGGCCATTCCCTTGGGGATGAGCGTGCACTGCATCGAGATGCAGCCCGGCCGGGGCGCGGCGTTGTGCCGCTCGGCAGGCTCCAGCGCCACGCTGGCCGCCCGGGATGCCGGCTGGGCCCAGATCAATCTCCCCAGCGGCGAGATCCGCCGTGTGCCGGTGCAATGCCGGGCCACGATCGGGTCGGTGGGGAACGCCGATCACATGAACATCGAGTTGGGCAAGGCGGGCCGGAAGCGCTGGATGGGGCGCCGGCCGCACGTGCGCGGCACGGCGATGAACCCCATCGACCATCCCCACGGCGGTGGCGAAGGCCGCACCAAGGGTGGCCGCCATCCGGTCAGCCCCACGGCCAAGCTCGCCAAGGGCGGCCGCACCCGCATTCGCCACAAGGCCTCGAACAAGATGATCGTGCGGCGGCGGCGGTCGCGACGGTATGGACAACTGAAGATCGGATGAGACCATGGGAAGATCACTGAAGAAGGGCCCCTTCGTCGATCGCAAGCTCTTCCTGAAGGTGGAGAAGGCGAACGAGGTCGGGGAGAAGCAACCGATCAAGACGTGGGCGCGGGCGTGCGTCATCGTGCCCGAGTTCGTCGGTCACACGTTCATGGTCCACAACGGCAAGCAACACACGAAGGTGTTCGTTACGGAAGAGATGGTAGGGCACCGTCTGGGCGAGTTCGCCCCGACGCGGACCTTCCGCGGACACGGCGGCAAGGGCGGCAAGAAGTAGCGGGGGTACCACAGCCATGCCATACACGGCGTCTCACCGGTTCGCACGGATCAGCCCCCGCAAGGTGCGGCTGATGGCCGACATCGTGCGGGGAAAGTTTGCCGACGAGGCCCTTGAACTTCTCCGCTTCCAGCCGCATCGCGGCGCGCGGATGCTGGAGAAGGTGATCCAAAGCGCCATGGCCAACGCGGAGGACCGCAGGGCCCCGAATCTTAATGCGTTGATGCTCGTCGACGTGCGCGTCGATCCGGGCCCGATGATCAAACGGATGATGCCCAGGGCGCGAGGAATGGCCTCGGTGATCCAACGGCGGATGTCCCACATTCGCGTGACATTGGAATAACGAAGTATGGGTCAAAAAGTCAATCCGATCGGATTTCGCACGGGCATCATGATCGGCTGGAAAAGCCGGTGGTATGCCTCCAAGCAGGAGTTCGCCGACCTGTTGGTCGAGGACCAGCGGCTCCGTCATTTCATCAAGAAGCGCAAGGATCCGTCGGGAAAGCCGATGTATCCGATGATCGCCAAGATCGAAATCGAGCGGACCCGCGACGAGGTCAAGGTCGTACTCTTCTCGGCGCGTCCGGGCGTGCTTATCGGGCGCAAGGGAGAGCGGGTGGAGGAGCTCCAGAACGAGCTGCAAAACCTGATCGGCCGCCGCATCAACATCAAGATCGAGGAGATCTCGCGCCCCGAGATCGTCGCCCAGTTGGTCGCCGAAGACGTGGCCGAGCAGTTGGGCAAGCGGGCGAGCTTCCGCCGCACGATGAAGCGGTCCATCGAGCAGACCATGGAAGCCGGCGCCAAGGGCGTGAAGATCCAATTGGCCGGCCGGCTCGGCGGGGCCGAAATGTCGCGACGCGAGAAGCAAATCGCCGGATCGATGCCGCTCTCGACGCTGCGGGCGAGAATCGACTACGGGTTCGCCGAGGCCTGGATCCCCCAGGGACACATCGGCGTCCAGGTATGGATCAATCAGGGTACGTTTAGCGAGGAACTCACCGATGGCGCTGATGCCCAAACGGGTCAAGCATCGAAAAAGCCAAAGAGGACGTATAAAAGGTAACGCGACCCGCGGCAACCGCGTCGTCTTCGGCGACTACGGGCTCCAGGCCATGCAAGGCGGCTGGATCAGCGCCCAGACCATCGAAGCCGGCCGTATTGCCGCCCAGCAGTACCTGCGCACCGAAGGCCGGCTGTTCATCCGCGCCTTCCCGGACAAGCCCATTACGTCGATTCCCCTGGAGACGCGAATGGGCAAGGGGAAAGGCGAGCCGGAGTATTGGGCTGCGGTGATCCGCCCGGGGAGCATTCTGTTCGAGATCGGCGGGGTCAGTGAAGAGGCTGCGCGGATGTGCTTCACCCGCCTGGCCCACAAGATGCCGGTCAGGGTCCGCTTCGTTCGGCGACGTGCGATCTGAGAGGAAAGGGATTGGGGATTCGAGCCGCCGTTTCGCTGCGGGACTTGTCCCGCAGGTGAGACGCGCTAGAGAGTCAAAATCGGGAAGAGCACGATGGGCAAGACAACGACGGCAACGGAACTTCGCGAGATGAGCGACGAGCAGCTCGCGCTAACGCTCAAGGAGGCCACCGAGAGTCTCTTTCGCCTCCGCCTGCAAGCGGAGACGGAGCGGCTCGACGCCCCCAGCGAGTTGAAGCGTCACCGCCGTTTGATTGCCCGGATCGCGACGATCCAGAGCGAGCGGGCCCGTGCCGCGGCCGCCAAGGCCCAGGCGGCCAGCGAGCCAACCACGAGTCCAGTGTAAGGGAACCGAGCGATGCCCAAACGAGTGGCGGTCGGCGTAGTGACCAGCGACAAGATGAGCAAGACCCGGCGTGTGGAGATCCCCCGCGTCGTCAAGCACCCGAAGTACGGCAAGTATCTGCGTCGGCGCACGGTGTGCTACGCACACGACGAGGGCAACGAGTCCCGTGTCGGCGATACGGTCGAGATCGTCGAGAGCCGGCCCATGTCGCGGCTGAAGCGGTGGCAGCTTGTGCGGGTGGTGGCCAAGAGCCGCCTGGTGGATGTGGCGGCCATGCGGGCCGCAGCGAGGGCCCGGTCGCGCGAGGCGGACGCGCCCGCGGCGGATGCCGCAGCGGAACCCCCAACCGAATAGTGGAAACGCCGCGGCGTCCCGTCGCGGCCATGACGACAAGCGTGAGTATCAGCCATGATTCAATCGGAAACCCGACTCGCCGTGGCCGACAATACCGGCGCGAAGGAATTGATGTGCATTAAGGTGCTCGGCGGGGCTCGCCGCCGGTACGCCGGCCTCGGGGACGTGGTGGTGTGCAGCGTCAAAGGGGTCACCGCCGACAGCGACTTCAAGAAGGGCACCGTGGTCCGCGCGGTGATCGTCCGCACCAAGCAGCCGACGCGCCGCACCGATGGCAGCTACGTCCGCTTCGACAGCAACGCGGCGGTCATCGTTGATAACGACGGAAACCCGCGGGGAACGCGCATTTTCGGCGCGGTGGCCCGGGAACTGCGTGAGCGCAACTTTATGAAAATCGTGAGCCTCGCGAGCGAGGTGGTCTGATGCACGTGAAAAGCAACGATACGGTGGAAGTGATCCGGGGCGATGACCGCGGCAAGCGCGGCCGGGTGCTGAGGATCGACGGCAAGGCGGGAAGGGTCCTCGTCGAGGGGGTCAATCGCGTTAAGAAGCACGTCCGCAAGAGTCAGAAGAATCCGCAAGGCGGCGTTCTCTCCAAGGAAGCCCCGATCCAGTTGTCCAACGTGATGTTGGTCTGCGTCGCCTGCAATGCCGCGACCCGCACCGGCGCACGCAAGCTGCCCGATGGCAGCAAGGAACGCTACTGCAAGAAATGCGGGGCGAGCATCGGGCAGATCGCCCCACCCAAGCGGGCCGAGGGATAAGTAGGTCACCATGACACCGCGACTATTGCAGCGATACACCAAGGAAGTCCTGCCGGCCCTGGCCAAGGAGTTCAACCGGGAAAACCGGCTCTCCCTGCCGAGGCTGGAGAAGGTCGTCATCAACATGGGCGTGGGCAGCGCCACCGGCGAGAAGAAACACCTGGAGGAGGCGGTCGATGCCCTCACCCAGATTGCCGGGCAGAAGCCGGTTGTTACCCGGGCCCGAAAGTCCGTGGCAGGGTTTCGCCTCCGCGAGGGAATGGCCATCGGTTGCATGGTCACCCTTCGCTCCGGCCGGATGTTCGAGTTCCTCGACCGGCTGATTTCGTTGGCCTTGCCGCGGGTCCGCGACTTCCGGGGATTGAATCCCGACGGGTTCGACGGACACGGCAACTACAGCCTCGGCCTTTCGGAACTCCTGGTCTTCCCCGAGTTGAACCCCGATAAGTTCACCCGCCCGCAGGGCATGAACATAACGATCGTCACCAGCGCTGAAAGCGACGGCGAGGCCCGGGAGTTGTTGCGGCGGATGGGGATGCCGTTCCGCGTCGATCAGCCCGGAAAGTCGAATTGACCCGAGGTCGCACTCGTTAACTCCAAGCGAAAGCGGATTCGATGGCAAGCAAGGCCAAGATGATCAAGGCGAAAGTCGCGCCGAAGTTCCCCACGCGGCGGCACAGCCGTTGCCGGTTGTGCGGCCGGTCGCGGGCGGTGTACCGCAAGTTCGGCATCTGCCGGATTTGCTTCCGCAAGCTCGCAGACGGCGGACTCATTCCCGGTGTGCGGAAGGCGAGTTGGTAAGTTTAAGGGACCCCTGACATTATGATGACCGACCCTATCGCCGACATGTTGACCCGCATCCGCAATGCGGTGCGCGTTGAACGGCCCACGGTGGAACTGCCGCTCTCCAAGGTCAAGCGCGGAGTCGCCGAAGTGCTGAAGCGGGAAGGCTACATCTGGGACTGGGAGGAGGTCCCCGGCGAGCCGTCCTGCCATATCCGGATTCACTTGAAGTACGGTCCGAACGGGGAGCGGGTGATCCAGCACGTGCGCCGGATCAGCACGCCCGGCCGGCGCGTTTACCGCGGGGCGGCCAAACTCCGGCCGGTGCTCAATGGGTTGGGAATCTCAATCATCAGCACCAGCCGCGGCGTGATCAGTGACCGCGAAGCCCGCCAGCGCAAGCTCGGCGGAGAAGTGCTCTGCGAAGTCTGGTAGGGAAGGTGGCGTATGTCGCGTTTGGGAAAAAAACCGGTTCCCGTTCCCGAGAAGGTGAAGGTCCAGATCGCGGACCGCCACGTCACCATCGAGGGGCCGTTGGGCAAGCAGGAATGGGATCTCCCCGTTTCGATTTCCGTTGCCTTGGACGAGAAGGGCACGTCGCTGGTGCTCGGTCGCAGCAGCGACGACCGCCAGGCCAAGGCCTTCCACGGCCTCGCCCGCGCCTTGCTGCAGAACATGCTCATCGGCGTGTCTCAGGGCTACGAGCGTCGTCTGGAGGTCGTCGGCGTGGGATACGTGGTGGCGGTCCAGGCGGGAGTCCTCCAGTTGCGGGTCGGATTCGCCAATGAGCTGCAGAAGCCGATTCCGCCGGAGTTGACGGTCACTTGCCCGGACCAGCAGCACATCCTGGTCAAGGGGATCGACAAACAAAAAGTCTCCCAGTTTGCCGCTGAGGTCCGCGCCCTGCGCAAACCCGAACCCTACAAGGGAAAGGGCATCCGCTACGAGGGCGAGGTGGTCCGGCGCAAGCAGGGTAAGGTCATGGCCAAGTAACGGGCAAGCTTCCGCCGCGGCGACTTCGGGAGTCTTCGAGTCTCCTGTGGTCTTGGGACGGCTTGTTAGAGAGCGAGACACCAACGTGAAACACGCGAAGAGAACAGGCCAGCAACGCCGGCGGCGGTGCTGGCGGGTGAGCAACAAGGTCAAGTCGCATTCGACCCGGCCGCGGCTGGCCGTCTTTCGTAGCCACAAGCATATCTACGCGCAGGTCATCGACGACATGGCCGGACGGACGCTTGCTTCGGCCAGCACCGTCGACAAGGATTTGCGTCAGGCCGTGGCCTACGGGGGAAACCGGTCGGCCGCCGCGGCGGTGGGAAAGGCGCTTGCCGAGCGGGCGCTGGCGGCGGGCGTGACCAAGGTGGCGTTTGATCGCCGGGAGTACAAGTACCACGGGCGGGTGGCCGCTCTGGCCGATGCGGCGCGCGACGCCGGACTCGATCTCGGTGCCAAGGCGCCCGCGCCCGAGCCCAAGGCCGCACCGGAACCGAAGAAACCCGCGAAAAAACCGGCCAAGAAGCCGGCTGTGGCCAAGGAGTGAGATTCACGACGGAGGACCCAACGCGGCGTCGCCGAGAACCGAAACAGGTCTTAGGACTTGGGTCTTAGGACTTAGGACTTAGGTCTTGGTGCGAAGACCGAAGGCCCAAGACCTAAGACCCAAGACCCAAGACCCAAGACCAAAGACCAAAGACCGAAGGCCCAAGACCAAAGACCCAAGACCGACTTCAATCTCCAAGCGAACACGTCATGTCTACTGAAACAACCCAAGGGGCTCTGATCGACAAGGTGGTCAAGATCCGGCGGTGCGCCGCCGTGGTCAAGGGTGGCCGCCGCTTCAGTTTCACCGCGATGG
>Ga0067045_1030032_pt1 | contig 17041 bp, 20 predicted proteins | sample TerdegcTABiofilm_FD_59184 | JGI IMG/M metagenome (GOLD analysis project Ga0067045, IMG submission 59184) | Combined Assembly of (Gp0054472, Gp0054536) Wastewater bioreactor microbial communities from Singapore -Terephthalate degrading...
TTCCTTCCAAAACTATCGCCATTTTTTCTTCTGCTGTCCACTTCCTTTGTTTCATTTATACTGCCCCCCTATAAAGTCTTTTCTTTCTGCTTATGCAGAAAGTTTAACCTCTACTAATTGACCGTGTCCAATTTTGAAGGGGTTCAGTATATGTAATTCAGCATAGACCCACCCAGAGGCATCATCAACCATCGCTACAAGCCACCAATGCTCACTTACTCCCTCAATCCAACGGTGTTGTGATGAATCCATCTGGACAAGCATTCCCTCTCTTGGCATCCTTCTGCGTCTCCTGTACATCCTCTTTCTCTTGTTCTCTTCATGTAATCCTGCATTAATCAGTATCTTCCTTACTGTCTCATAACTTAGGTCAATTTCATGATTCTCCTTAAGTTTATCATTAAAGTGGAGTATGTTAAAGTCCCAATAGAGTTTCTCTCTCAAATTCAGAATACTTTGTCTTAGTTCCTCAGTAACTTTAAGAGCATTTGCATGAGGAGTACTCTTACGAAATAGTCCTTCAAATCCTTTATTCTGAAATCTCTCCTTCAATCTCAAACATTGTCTGTAACTAAGTCCAAGAATCTCTGATGCTTGCCTAAGAGTGATACAGCCTCTTAGAGCTTGAGTTAAAACTTCATATCTTTTCAACTCTTCCTCCGAGATTAAATAATACTTTTTCACTTTTTCTTCCTCCTTTAGTGTCAAATCCTAAAAGAGGAAGAATAACACTAATGTGACATTTTAATTTAGTAATAACGTGTGACATTTTATTATTGTAACCACAATGACAGAGAAAAAGGTTGACAAAATAAAGAGAAAACAGTTATATTGCAAAAGTTTTAGGCGCGTAGCTCAGTGGGAGAGCGCTTCCTTGACGCGGAAGAGGTCGTGGGTTCGATCCCCTCCGCGCCTACTCAATAAAATAAAAGCTTCCTCTGTTCTCTCAGAATTTAACAGCTTTTATGTGCAAAAATTGAAATCCTCTCCAAGTTTACAAATTGAGAAATTTCAATGGTATATCGGATGAGATTCCTCACTTTGTTCGGAATGACACCCCCTTTCTGTAACCCAAAACAATAGCAAGGGGGACTACTAAAAGGAGTAAATTCCTCGCTGCATATTGGAATGAGAAGAAAGGCGTCGTCCCGTATTGCATAGCAATATCACTGCTCTCTGAACTATTCACCCCTGAAAATTTTAAACACACCTTTAGCATATTGAACCACAAAAGAATTTGCTTAAAATTTTTGTTTAATGTTAAATTAAAGAAATTTTTGAAAGGAGAAGAAGCATGAAGTATTTAAAAATTTTTGTTATCTTTACAATTTTTTCACTTTTTTTTGCATGCAGTAAAAGTGATGAAGTAGTTGTAAAAGCAGGCTCATCAAAACTTACAAAAAAAGAACTTCAGGAAGATATTAAAAGTCTTCCACCACAGACAAAAGCATTTCTTGCCTCACCTGAAGGCGTTAATCGTCTGAAAGACGAACTGATTAAAAGAGAAGTTTTATATGAAGAAGCAAAGAAAAAAAATCTGGCCAAATCAGAAGAATTTAAAAGAAGAATGGAAGAATTCAAAAAGATTACATTAATCAATATGTTACTTGAGCAGGAAATTAAAACACTCCAGCAGGTCACTGAACAGGATGCTAAGGAATACTATGAAAAAAATAAAGACATGTTTATTAAGCCAGTTGAAGTCAGATTAAGTCAAATTGTAGTAAAAAATGAAGATGAAGCTAAGAAAGTTTATGAAAGAATAGATAAAGGTGAAGAATTTAGCAAAATAGCAAAAGAACTTTCAAGAGATGAGAAAACAAAAGCATCTGGTGGAGATATTGGATTTTTTAAAAAAGGTCAACTTAATCCCCAGATTGAAAATGTTGCATTCAGCCTAAGAAAAGGACAGGTCAGCATGCCTCTTACTTTCAAGGGAGAGCTTTATATTTTTAAAATTACAGATGTCAAGGGTAATCCAATTGATTTTGAACAAATAAAAGGACAACTCATTGAACAACTTAAAGCAAAAAAACAGCAGGATTGGTTTAACAGTTATATTGATGATTTGAAAAAGAAGCACAAAGTAGAGATTAATGAAAAAGCTTTACAAGAAATACTTAATCAGTCCTTAATTGGAGGAAAATCTATACAACCACAGCAAAATAAATAATTATTTTCCAATGCAAAACTCACTGAAAATTAAATTTAGAATTTCTTCAGTAGTAACAACTCCAATAATCTGACCCAGAAAGCCAAGAGCCTCTCTGAGAAACATAGCAGTAATCTCAAGAGGCTCTTTATTTTTAAAACTTTGAAATGCGTTTTCTAAAGCATTCAATGCACTATCAAGGGCTAATTTGTGCCTTAGTTTTGTTACCACTAATCCCTCTTGCTCATACTTGCCTGAAATGGTTGTCTTAAAAATAAGCTCTTTTAATTCTTCTATTCCTTCTCCTTTTAAAGCAGAAATTTCCACAGTTGGCTTATTTTTAAGAAAATCAGGCAATTGAAACTCTTTGTTTTTTATGTCTTTTTTGTTTATTACAACAATTAATCTTTTTTGAGTAATCCTGCTTATTATCTCTTCATCAAGACTATCAATAGGTCTACTTGCATCAAGAACAAGCAAAACAAGCTCAGCTAACTCAACGGCTCTTAATGTTCTTTTAATTCCTTCAGCCTCTACAAGGTCATGAGCTTGCCTTATACCTGCTGTATCAACAATCTTGAGCGGCATTCCTTTAATATTCACATATTCTTCAATAATATCCCTCGTTGTTCCAGGAACCTCTGTCACAATTGCTCTGTCTTTCATTAAAAGAGCATTTAAAAGCGATGATTTACCAACATTGGGTTTCCCAACAATTGCAGTTGTAAGTCCTTCTCTATAAATCTTACCTTCTTCATATCCTTCAATAAGTTTTTTTATCTCATCTTTTATATGGGTTATTTCCTTTATAATTTCTTCTTCTGTGAATCCATCAATATCTTCTTCCGGAAAATCAATGTATGCTTCAATATGCGCACAAACTCTCATGAGAGCATCTCTCAACTCATTTATTTTTATTGAAAGTCTTCCACTAAGATGTTCCAGTGCAATCTTTTGTGCCTGTTCAGTTTTAGCTCTAATGAGGTCAATCACAGATTCAGCCTGACTTAAATCTATTCTGCCTCTTAAAAAAGCTCGTTTTGTAAATTCACCTGGTTCAGCAAGTCTTGCACCTTCATATAAAACTATGTCAAGAATTCTTTTTAATGTAATATATCCTGCATGACAGTTTATCTCTACAATATCTTCTCTTGTGTAAGTATTTGGGGCTCGCATAACAGTAACCAGTACTTCATCAACTCTTTCTTGGGTAGAAGGATCAATTATGAAACCGTAATGAATTGTATGTGTTTTTACATTTTGCAAATTGATTCCTTTAGGAGAATGAAAAATTTTGCTTGCAATTGAAATAGCCTGTCTGCCACTTATGCGAATTATTCCAATACCTCCTTCTCCTAAAGGAGTGCTTATAGCAGCAATTGTGTCAAATTCAGATGAGATCACACGGATTTTTTGATTTTTTTATTAATGTAAAACTGTTGAGCAATTCCAAACAAGTTATTTATAAGCCAGTAAAGAACAAGTCCTGAAGGAAAGCTCAGGAATAAAAATGTAAATACTACTGGCAAAAGTAACATTATCTTTTGCTGCGTAGGATCTGCAGTTGATGGAGTCATTTTTTGTTGAATCAACATTGTAGCACCCATAATAATAGGAAGCACATAATAAGGGTCTTTTGCTGAAAGGTCATGTATCCAGAACATAAAAGGTGCTTGCCTTAATTCTATAGCTATTGTGAGAATCTTATATAAAGCAAAAAATACAGGAATCTGAAGAAGCATTGGGAGACATCCGCTCATTGGATTAATTTTGTATTTTTTATAAAGCTCCATCATCTCTTTTTGAAGTCGCTGAGGGTCATTCTTGTATTGTTCTTTTAACTGCATTAATTTTGGTTGAAGTTCGCTAAGTTTTTGCATTGACTTCTGTCCACGATTCACTATAGGTATAAAAGGAATTCTTACAAGAATTGTAAGTATTATTATTGCTATACCATAATTCCCTATCAAGCTATATAAAAGTTTTAGAAACCAGAAAAGAGGACGAGCAATAATTGAAAAAAATCCAAAATCAACTATATGTTCAAGTCCTACATTAAATTTTTTGAGATAATCGTACTCCTTTGGAGCGGCAAATACTCTATAGCTATTAATACCATCATTAAATTCTACTCCTGTAAGAGCATCGCCATTATAAGGCAAAACAACAAATTGATTTGCCTTAGTTACAGGCACAATAGCTGAAAAGAAGTATTTATCTTCTTGGGCAATCCATTTTACACCTTCTTTGTATGTGTTAGTTTCTTTTATTTTTGAAGGATTCAACTCAATCCTGTCAGCTTCTTTCAAAATTACAGGTCCCCAGTGAGGTGAGTCTTCTTTTTCAAAAATTCCAAAATCTTTCCCAAGTGTCACATAGTAACTGCCAAAGCCTTTAACTTCCTCCTTTATGTCTATTACATAATCAGTTTTGTTAAAAAAGAACGTTCTTTTTAAAAAAATATTGCTGTCATTATAGGTGAATACAACAACCGCCTGATTAGAGTTTTTAAAAGAGACATTTGAATCATCTATATTAAACATGATTTTTGAATAATTGAACTTACCATCTTTTGAAATTGAAAGTGGAAGAATATCAGATGAAGTTAAAATAATAGGTTTACCACTGTTGTCTTTATATTTCTTAAGTTCTACAGATTTGATGGTTGCGCCCTCATTTGAAAGAATTACTTTAAAAACATCATTTTCAATAGAAACTTCTCTATATTTTATATCCTTAGAAATCTGTTTTGGTTCTTCTTTTTTTAAAGGCTCAGGTTGGACTGATTGAGAAATTTGCTTCTTATCTTCTTTTTTTACTTCCACAGGTTGTTGTTGAACTTCTGAAGGTTTGTAGTACTTTGTATATAAATACTGACTACCAAATAAAATAGCCATACTTAAAATAACTGCTAAAAATGCTCTTAATCCTGTTTTTTCCATAACCTCACCTTAATGGATCATATCCTCCTGGATGAAAAGGATGACATTTAAGTATTCGTTTTATTGCAAGAAAAATACCCTTTATCCCATATTTTTTTATAGCTTGTTCAGCATAATCTGAACATGTTGGAATAAATCTACATGTAGGAGGCATAAATGGAGAGACAAACCTCCTGTATATTTTTATCAGAATTAATAAAATTTTAGAGATTATGGAGTTAATCTCCATCTACCCTTTGCTCTTCTTCTTTTTATAACTCTTCTTCCACCCGGAGTGCTCATTCTTTTAAGAAAACCATGTGTTCTTTTCTTTTTAAGCTTATGTGGATGATAAGTTGTATACGCTCCCAATTTTTACCTCCTGTTAAAACTTATATGGAATAAGCATTCTTATTGCCTTATATTGAGTCTCATCAACTTGAGCAATCTGTCTTAAATGTCTTGTTCTTTTTGAAGGCTTCCCTGTAAGCAAGTGACTTTTATTGGCTCTTCTTCGCATAATTTTTCCTGTTCCTGTAACTTTAAATCTCTTCGCTGCTCCTCTGTGAGTTTTAAGTTTTGGCATAAATAACCCCCTTCACAAGTTTAGACAACTATTTTAATAAATTTTATCCAAAATTATCAATCTTTACCGGGAGCTATAATCATACTCATACTGTTGCCTTCAAGACGGGGCTCTTGTTCAATTTTATGTGCAAATCCTACAAGAAGGGCTTTTATTTTATCAAAAACTTTCATTCCCATTTCAGAGTGAACAATTTCTCTGCCTCTGAAAAAAAGAGTTATCCTTGCTTTATCCCCATCTTCAAGAAATCTTTTAATATGTTTGACTTTAAGCTGAAGATCATGGTCTGAAATCTGAGGTCTTATTTTTATTTCCTTTACAGTAGAAGGCTTTTTAGAAGAACCTTTTTTTTCAAGTTGATACTTATATTTTCCATAATCCATTATTCTGCAAACTGGAGGACTTACATTTGGTGCTACTTCTACAAGATCATAACCTCTTTCACGAGCTATTTGAATAGCTTCTTTTGTATTTACTACTCCTATTTGCTTACCATTTTCATCAACAAGTCTTACTTCCTTTGCCTTAATTGCTTCATTTACTCTGATATCCTTTGTTGCTATTTTCCCACCTCCTTGAATTATTTTTTATCTTTTATATCGTTAACAAGAAACTCTATAAATTTTTCAAATTTTATAAGTTCAAAATTTTCTCCATCTCTTTTACGAACAGTTATAGCATTATTTTCAATTTCTTTATCGCCAATTATTACCATATAAGGAACTTTATTCAAGGTTGCATTTCTTATCTTGTATCCTATTTTTTCATTGTCAATATTTAACTTAACTCTGAAATCATTATTTATCAGTTGTCTATAAACTCTGGCTGCATAATCAGCATGTTTTTCAGAAATAGACATCACTTCAATCTGCACAGGAGCAAGCCATAGGGGAAAAGCACCCGCATAGTGCTCAATCAACACTCCCATAAATCTTTCAAGTGAGCCCATCAGAGCTCTATGTATCATAATTGGCCTGTGTTCTTTGCCATCTTTTCCTCTATATGTGATGTCAAATCTTTCTGGAATATTAAAATCAACTTGAATTGTGCTACATTGCCATGACCTATTAAGAACATCTTTTATTTTTATATCAATTTTGGGTCCATAAAAAACTCCTTCACCTGGGTCAATCTGATATGGAAGATTTCTTGTTTTAAGTGCTTCTTCTAAAGCAAATGTTGCTTTTTCCCAATTCTCAATGCTTCCAACATATTTCTCAGGTCTTGTGGAAATATATATATCATAAGCAGTGAAACCAAATGTTGAAAGAATGAACACAGTAAAATCAAGAACTTTTTGAATCTCTTCTTCCAGCTGTTCTTCTGTACAGAATATATGAGCATCGTCTTGTGTAAAACCTCTCACTCTTAAAAGTCCATGAAGAACTCCTGACCTTTCATATCTGTAAACTGTTCCAAGTTCTGCAAATCTTAATGGAAGTTCTCTATAACTCCGAAGTTCGGATTTATAAACCTGAATATGAAATGGGCAATTCATAGGCTTAAGCTGATACGCAATTTCGTCAATTTCCATAGGTGAATACATGTTTTCTCTATAAAAATCTAAATGTCCACTTTTTCTCCATAAATCAAGCCTTGCAATATGTGGGGTATAAAGAAGTTGATATCCTGCTTTTAAATGTTCGTCCTTCCAGAAATCCTCTATTATCTTTCTAACGATTGCTCCATTAGGAAGCCAGATTATAAGACCAGGACCAACTTCTTCACTTATTTCAAAAAGTCTGAGTTGTTTCCCAAGTCTTCTATGGTCTCTCTTTTTAACTTCCTCAAGAAAATTAAGATAGTCCTGTAACTCTTCTTTAGTGGGAAAAGCAGTGCCATATATTCTCTGAAGCATCTTGTTTCTTTCATCCCCTCTCCAGTAAGCTCCAGCAACACTTAAAAGCTTGAATGCCTTAACAATACCTGTATGAGGGATATGAGGACCTCTACATAAATCTATGAATCCACCTTCTTCATATATGGAAACTTTCTCATCCTCTATTTCATCTATTATTTCAATTTTATAAGATTCACCAAGACTTTCAAAAAGCTTTATTGCTTCATCTTTTGATATTTCTTTTCTTATAAATGGCTGCCTTGATTTAATTATTTCATGCATTCTTTTTTCTATTTTTTGAAGGTCTTCTTCTGTAAAAGGAGTATCTCTATCAAAATCATAATAAAATCCATCTTCAATTGCTGGTCCTATGGTAACTTTCACATCTGGGAATAAATCTTTTACAGCATGAGCCATTATGTGAGCTACCGAATGTCTAAGTATTTCAAGCCCTTCTTTGCTTTGAGGAGTAATTATTTCAATTTCTTCATCTTCATTAAGAGAAGATATGAATGATAGATCTTTTATTTCTCTATTTATTTTGAGGGCTATTGCCTGATTTTCTTTCAATAGTTTCTTTAGTTCTTCAGGCATCAACTCAACAATATTGTCTTTAATTTTTACTTTTATGCCTAACCTCCTTAAAATTTTAAATCTATATTAATCTAAAAGCAATACAATAATCAATATCTTATACTAAAACTCCATCAATCATTCTCAGTTTTCTTGTGCATTGCTGTGCAAGAGATTCATTATGAGTAACAATTATAAAAGTTGTGCCAATTTCTGAATTAATTTTTTTAAAAAGCTCAAAAAGTTCCTTGGCAGAGCTTGAATCAAGATTTCCTGTGGGCTCATCAGTAAGTATAAGAGGAGGATTTTTAAATAAAGCTCTTGCAATTGCAACTCTTTGCTGCTCTCCTCCTGAGAGTTCACCTGGACGATGAAAAGCTCTTTCTGCTATCCCTAATTTTTTTAGTATTTCAAGAGCCTTTTCCTTGAGTGATTCATAAGTTTGTCTCGCCCTTTTATGTTCATTTGCAATTAATTCAGGCATTACAATATTTTCAATAACATTAAATTCAGGTAAAAGATAGTGAAACTGAAATACAAAACCAATATTTCTATTACGAAACTCTGAAAGGGCATCTCTTGAAAGATTGAAAGGATTTATTTCACCATCAAATTTATACAAAATTTCACCTGATGTTGGAATATCAAGAGTGCCAATTACATGAAGAAATGTGCTTTTGCCAACTCCACTTGCTCCTGTAATTGCAACAATTTCACCATGATAGGCTATAAAATCAATTCCCTTTAATACTTCTATTGAGCCAGCCTTTGTCCAGTAAGTTTTTTTAAGGTTTTTTGTTATTAGTATCTCTTTTTTCATCACGAAAAGGTTTTCCAAACTCTTCTATTTTCTTCAATATAAATTGATGAATACTGTCTGCTTTATCTGCAGCATAGTGAAATCCTTTTTTAACAATTCCTGTTGTTTTATCTCCAGCTTGTCTAATTTTTTCTCCACCAAAAAACAATGCTACAACAAAAAAAATAATAAAAACAATTATACTCAGACATCCGATATTTCTTATGAATTTAAACACCTATTCATACCTCAAAATCTCAACAGGATTTATTTTTGAAGCTCTGTGAGCAGGATATATAGTGGAGACAAGGCTGATAAATAAAGCACTTGCACATATCAAAACAATATCAAGAACCTTAACCTTAACAGGTAATTTACTCAGATAGTAAACATCTGCTGGAAGTTTAACAATATCATAAGACCTAACAATTTCGCATAAAATAAGACCTCCTGTTAAACCCACCAAAATTCCAATTAACCCAATAATAAGTCCCTGACACATGAAAATTAGTTTTATCAACCTGTCAGTTGCACCCATTGATTTAAGTATAGCAATATCTCTCTGTTTTTCAGTTACATTTACCATTAACATGCTTATTATATTAAATGAAGCAACAAGAACAATCAATATTAGAATAATGAACATTGCGAACTTTTCAAGTTTAAGAGCAGAAAAAAGATTTTTATTCATCTGCATCCAATCTTTAACATAAAACTCTCCATCAAGCTCCTTAGTAATAGCCTGACTGATAAAGTTTGCTTTGTAAACATCTTTAAGTCTAAGCTGAATACCTGTTACTTTGTTTCCATATTCAAAAAAATCTTGGGCTATCTTCAGGTCTGTTATAACAAGATTCATATCATATTCAAACATTCCTATCTCAAAAATCCCAGTAACAATAAATTTTTTAACCTTAGGAATTATGCCAAGCGGACCCATTGTTCCCATTGGAGATATAACTGTAATTGTATCGCCAGGCAATACTCCGAGCATGTTAGCAAGCTCTTTGCCTATTATTATCCATGGTAACTCTGTATAATTTTCGTATTTATATTTGATATATTTGAATATTTCTGTAGTCTTTCTATCATATTCTGGAATAATACCCCTAAGATAAACTCCATGAGCCCTTTTACCTGATGAAATCAATACCTGTCCCATTATAAAGGGAGAGCATGCTTGAATTTCATTTTTTTTTGATAAAAAATCCATCATAGTTTTATAATCACTGATACCTCCAGAGTAACTCAAAAGCACAGCATGCGCTTGGGTGCCAAGAATTTTTTTCTGTAAATCCTCATGGAATCCACTTACTACAGATATAACAACTATCAGAGCCATAACACCAAGCGCAATCCCGCTTATAGAAATTACTGCCCCGAATGAAAGCCCTTTTTTTCTACTTTTCAAATATCTTAAAGCAATAAAAAAGGGAAGTCTCATTTTGTCTCTGGTCTTAAAAGAGGAAAGAGAATAACATCTCTTATTGATTGATTGTTAGTCAAAATCATGACAAGTCTATCTATTCCAATGCCTTCACCTGCTGCTGGAGGCATACCAATTTCAAGTGCTCTTACAAAATCTTCATCCATTTCTGGAACTTCTTCATCACCCTTAAGTCTTTCTTCAAGTTGGCGTAGAAATCTCTCTTTTTGGTCAAGAGGATCATTCAACTCTGAGAAGGCATTAGCCATTTCTCTGCCTGCGATAAAAAGTTCAAATCTTTCAACAAGTTCTGGATTATCCTTTTTCCTCTTTGCCAATGGCGAAAGCTCAACAGGATAATCAATAATAAATGTTGGTTGAATCAACTCTGGTTCAACGACTTCCTTAAATATCTCATCAAGCACCTTACTAAGACTACTTCCTTCAGGAATCTCTATACCTTTTGCCTTAGCCCATTTAAAAGCAAGATTGCAATCTTTCATCACTTCTTCAGGTACACCTTTATTCTTCAATGCATCAAACATGGTAATTCTTTTAAAGGGCGGAGTAAAATCAATTATATAATCTCCATATTTTACCTGAAGACTTCCACAAACTTTCTGAGTAATGTAACTTAAAAGTTTTTCTGTAAAATCCATAAGCCAGTTGTAATCTTTATAGGCTACATAAAACTCTATCATTGTGAATTCAGGATTATGTTTTGTTGAGATTCCCTCATTACGAAAGTTTTTTCCTATTTCAAAAACTCTTTCAAAGCCTCCAACCAAGAGTCTCTTCAAATAAAGTTCAGGAGCGATTCTTAAATAAAGCTCCATATCAAGAGCTTCATGATATGTTTTAAAAGGCTTTGCTCTTGCTCCACCAGCTATTGTATGCATCATAGGAGTTTCAACCTCAAGAAAACCCTCATTTTCAAGGAACTCTCTTAAATACTTTATAATTAGCTGTCTCTTTACAAATGTTTCTTTTACTGATGGATTTACAATAAGGTCAACATATCTTTGCCTGTACCGTGCCTCAATATCTTTAAGACCATGCCATTTTTCTGGAAGAGGTCTCAAAGACTTGCTTAAAAATACAAAATTATGAACTTCTATGGTTAATTCATTAGTTTTTGTTCTAAAAAGCCTTCCTTCAACTCCTACAATATCTCCAATATCAAGATTTTTAATTAATGAAAACTTTTCTCCTAATATATCTTTTCTTAAATAAATCTGAATTTTCCCCTTTGAATCCTGAACATGAGCAAAAGCTGCTTTACCAAAATCTCTTAACAGAATTACTCTTCCAGCAACTGATATGGTTATATTTTCATTTTCTAAATGTTCTTTCTCAAATTCTCCAAATTTTTTAAAAATATCTTCAGTGCTATCTGAAGGTTCAAATGTTCCATTATAAGGCTCTATACCAAGACTTCTTAATGCGGTAAGTTTTTTAATCCTCTGTTGAATCAACTCTGAAAGCGGCGTTTCCTGCATAGTTATAAGTTATACCCCCTTCAATTTTTATTTCATTAAAAAATCGGGGCGAGCCGATTTGAACGGCCGACCACTCGCACCCCAAGCGAGTGCGCTAACCAGGCTGCGCTACGCCCCGATTCAGGAAAGCATCCTCAAAATCTCTTTAAGCTTATATCTTATTTTTTCTATTATATCTTCCCTTGAAAATCTTTCACAGGGAATTAATCTATTTCCCAATTTCTGTCTTACACCTTCTACTGTGTATCTATCTTCATAAAGCATCTTTTTTATTAACAAAATAATTTCAATATCTTTTTTAGTATACAATCTTTGTCCAGTCTTTGTCTTCTTAGGCTTTAAAAAAGGAAATTCTGTTTCCCAATATCTTAAAACATAAGGCTCTACCCCAACAATTCTACTTGTCTCGCCAATTTTATAAAAAATTTTAAAAGGTAATTCTTTTTGTAATGCTTCCCCCATTTCAGCTTATGTTTTTCTGAATGGACTGCTTCAACTGTTCACTTGGTCTAAAAGTCACTACCTTTCTGGGCTTGATCTCAACAATCTGCATAGTTTTTGGATTTCTACCTATCCTACTTCCTTTCCTTCTTACTGTAAAAACCCCAAAACCTGATATTTTTACTACCTCTTCTTCCTGTAAAGCCTCCTTCATTGTCTCAAACACTGTTTCCACAATCTTGTGTATCTCTGTTCTCGGCAATCCCACTCTTTCAAAAATAAAATTAACAAGGTCTGCTTTGGTCATTACTGCCTCCTGTCTACTTGTAATTCATTGAATTTTATCCTATTATATTGCAATATTGTCAAGTTATTATAGGTTCTTCTGAAAATCAAAAAACTAAAGAGTTGTTATATTAACCAACAAAAGTGAAATGCGATATTTATTTAAAAGAGCTTAAAAGTTTTATAGAAAAATTTTTCAAAATCGTGTATAATTTAATGATTTTAGGTTTATAATCTCTCACTATGGAAAAAGAACTTCTCAATGAACAGGAAATAGAAAGAATCCTTAACAGGATTACCCACGAAATATTAGAAAGGAACAAGGGAGCTGAAAATATATGTTTGATAGGTATTGTAACAGGTGGTGTATATCTTGCTGAAAGAATCAAAAAAAAGATAGAACAAATAGAAAGTATGAATGTTCCATTAGGAAGCCTTGACATATCTTTTTACAGAGATGATATAAATCTTTCAAAAAAGCGTAAGGCAATAAAACCTACTCATATTCCTTTTAGTATTGATGAAAAGAAGGTCATACTTGTAGATGATGTTCTCTATACAGGGAGGTCAACCAGAGCTGCAATGGATGCATTGATGGATTTTGGAAGACCAGCCGAAATTCAACTTGCTGTTTTAATTGACAGAGGGCACAGAGAATTACCAATAATGGCTAACTATACAGGTAAATACATACCTACCTCAAGAAATGAGAAAATTAAAGTATATCTCAAAGAAATTAAGGGGAAGGATTCAGTAGTTTTGATTACACAATGAAAGACCTTATTGGAATAAAAGAGCTTTCAAGGCAGAATATTGAGGAAATTCTCAATACAGCTAAAGCTTTTAAAGAAGTTCTTAGCAGAGATATCAAAAAAGTTCCTACACTACGTGGAAAAACAGCCATTAATCTTTTCTTTGAACCATCAACAAGAACAAGAACATCCTTTGAACTTGCTGAAAAACGTCTTAGCCTTGATGTGCTTAATTTCTCAATAAGTACAAGCAGTGTTGTAAAAGGAGAAACTCTTTATGATACCCTGAAAACCATTGAGGCATATAATGTTGACTATATTGTAATTAGACATTCCTCTTCAGGAGCAGCCAAGTTTGTTGCAGAACATACGCCTGCTTCTGTCATAAATGCTGGAGATGGCACAAATGAACATCCAACTCAAGCTTTGCTTGATGCTTTCAGTATTCTTGAAGTAAAGGGCAGACTTGATGGGCTTAAAATAGCTATTGTAGGAGATATAATTCATAGTAGAGTTGCTCGTTCAAATCTCTATCTTTTAAGCAAATTTGATACTGATATAAGATTTGTAGGTCCCCCTACTCTTCTACCAGAAGATGCACCTGATAATGTGAAAATTTTTTATGACCTTAAAGAAGGTATTAAAGATGCTGATGTAGTAATGCTTCTTAGAATTCAACTTGAAAGGCAAAAGGGTGCTTTTATTTCTTCCTTAAAAGAGTATTTTCATGTTTGGGGGTTGAAGAAAGAAGCATTCTCCTATTTAAAAAATGATGTAATTATAATGCATCCAGGACCTATGAATAGAGGGGTGGAAATTTCAACAGAGGTTGCAGATAGTTCTCGTTCAATAATCCTCAGACAGGTAACAAATGGCATTGCTACAAGAATGGCTGTAATTTATCTTTTAACACCAAAGGAGGCTTAGTTGTTTATAAAAATTTACAATGCATATATAATTGACCCTTTTACAAATAAAGAAGGCATTGCTGACATATTTATTGATGACGGCATTATTTCAAAAGTTAAGTTCAAAAGGAAAATCACACCTATTGCCTTAAGTCTTCAACCTTCAGCCTCTATTTTAGAGATAGATGCGTCTGGACTCTATGTGTTCCCAGGTCTTATAGATATGCATACTCATTTGAGAGAACCTGGATATGAATATAAAGAAACTATTCGCACAGGAACACTTGCTGCAGTAAGAGGCGGATTTACTTCGGTTTGTTGCATGGCAAATACAAATCCTGTAAATGACAACCCTGAGGTCACATATTACATTCTTGCAAAAGCCAAAGAAGAAGGTAGTTGCGATGTATATCCAATAGGAGCTATTACAAAAGGGCTTAAAGGTGAGGAACTTTCAGAAATGGCAATGTTAAGGGAAGCAGGATGTGTTGCCTTTTCAGATGATGGAATGCCAGTTATGAATTCTCTAATTATGAGAAGAGCCCTTGAGTATTCAAAAGCAGTTGGTGCACCGATTATATCCCATTGTGAAGATCTCTCATTAAGCGAAGATGGAGTAATGAATGAAGGGAAGCTCTCTTTCTATCTTGGCTTAAAAGGAATTCCTAAAGCATCAGAAGAAGTAATGGTTTCAAGAGATGTGATACTGAGTAAACATTTTAAAACATCCGTTCATATTGCCCATGTATCAACAAAAGGTTCAGTAGAAATAATAAAAAAAGCAAAGGAAGAAGGAGTATCTGTCACAGCTGAAACTTGTCCACACTATTTTACACTTACAGAAGAAGCTGTTTCAGGCTATAACACAAATGCGAAGGTAAATCCTCCTTTGCGATCTGAAGAAGACCGTGAAGCTATCAAAAATGCTTTGAGCGATGGAATAATTGATGTTATTGCGACAGATCACGCGCCCCACCACATTGATGAGAAAAAAGTTCCGTTTCAGGAAGCTCTAAATGGAATTTCAGGACTTGAAACAGCCTTTGCCATTAGTCTTAAACTTGTGCATGATAAAATCTTAAATTTAAGGAAACTCATTGAAAAATTAACACTTAATCCTTCAAAAATACTAAACCTCAAAAAAGATGGAATAAAAGAAGGTGCTCAGGTTGACTTAATTCTTGTGGATATAAATAAAAATTGGACAGTAAAAAAAGATAAATTTGTATCACTTGGTAAAAATACACCTTTTGATGGCTGGAAACTAAAAGGAAAAGTCTTATTTACAGTTAAAGGTAAGAAAATTTTTGATATGAGGGATCAGTAATGAAAAAAGCTATTTTAGTTCTTAAAGACGGAACTGTCTTTGAAGGTTTTTCCTTTGGAGCAGAAGGAGAGTCCATAGGAGAAGTAGTATTTAATACCTCAATTACTGGATATCAGGAAATATTGACAGACCCTTCATATAAGGGACAAATTGTTGTTATGACCTATACACAGATGGGAAACTATGGAGTAAATGAAGAAGATGTTGAATCTTTCGGCGGACCCAAGGTAGAAGGATTCATTGTAAAGGAATATAAAAACTATCCAAGCAATTGGCGATCAAAAGGAAGTCTCGGAGATTATCTAAAAAATTATGGAATTGTTGGCATACATGGTATTGACACCCGTGCACTTACAAAACATTTAAGAGATAAGGGAGCTCAGATGGGAATTATTTCTACCTTAAACCATGACCCTGTAAGTTTACATAAAAAAGTTCTTGCCCATCCAGATATTTCAGAGATAGATCATGTGAGCGATATGATGTGTAAGGAGCCTTATTGGTATCACAATGGAAAAGATTTACCACTATGCATAGTCTATGACTATGGTGTTAAATTAAACATTTTAAGAAATCTTAAAAGAGTCGGATTTTCAGTCTATGTTGTTCCTGGCAAAACACCCGCTGAGAGTTTGCTTGAGATGAATCCTTCGTGTATAATGCTTAGTAATGGTCCTGGTGACCCTCAGATTTTAAATTATGCAGTGAAAAATATTAAAAAGCTTATTGGTAAAAAACCTCTTTTTGGAATATGTCTTGGGCATCAACTCTTAGGACTTGCCTTAGGAGGAAAAACATATAAACTTAAATTTGGACATCACGGAGGTAATCATCCTGTTAAGGACTTAAAAACAGGAAGGATTTCAATTACAGCACAGAACCATAACTATTGTGTTGATATTTCATCTCTTAAAGGACAAGTAAGGCTTACCCATAAAAACCTTTATGATGGAACAGAAGAAGGAATGGAACATGTAGAGTATCCAATTTTTTCAGTTCAACATCATCCAGAGGCAGGACCAGGTCCTAATGATGCTTTAGATGTTTTTGAGAGATTTAGAGAAATTGTTAGGGAATATGAAAATGTTTGATCTTTCTATTAACTTAAAGCGCTGAAATAACGAAAAGGTTGGAGGTAGTTGAATGGCTATAACTTACGATGAAGTATGGATATCTACAATGAGAGAGATAAATATCTGCAAGGATTACATTAGGAATTATGAAAAAAAGATTCTGTCTCTTGAGAAGGAGCTTGGAATCAAGGCTTCTCAATTGAATGAGGATATGTTGAAAGATAAAAAAATAAGAAAACTTTATGAGACTAAACTTGCCCTTGAAAGAGAACAAGAAAGACTTAAAGGATTGGAGGAACTTTTAAAATAGTATGCCAAAGAGAACTGATATTAAAAAAATACTCATTATAGGCTCAGGACCCATAATTATTGGTCAGGCTTGTGAGTTTGACTATTCAGGAGCACAGGCTTGTAAAGCTTTAAAACAGGAAGGTTACCAGGTTGTTTTAGTCAATTCTA
>Ga0067045_1030033_pt1 | contig 17038 bp, 7 predicted proteins | sample TerdegcTABiofilm_FD_59184 | JGI IMG/M metagenome (GOLD analysis project Ga0067045, IMG submission 59184) | Combined Assembly of (Gp0054472, Gp0054536) Wastewater bioreactor microbial communities from Singapore -Terephthalate degrading...
CGCCCGGCGGCTTACTCGTTTTCCGCGCCGAGACTGCGCAATTCGCCGCCGAAAACGGTCTGGTTGTAAGGCATGGCGCTTTCCCATTGCTGGTAGATGTCGCGCAACCAGTACACGATGTCGATGTTGCGTTCGTTGCGGTTCACCTGCTCGCCGGGATCTTCCTCCAGGTTGAAGAGATATTCTTCGTCCTTGATTTTGAGCCATTTCCAATGGCCCCAGCGCAACGCTTTCTGATCATGCCAGTTGTCGCGCCAGACGAAGGTCTGCTCCACGGGCGGTTTCCAGCCGCTGAGGAAAGCCAGCAGGCTCATGCCGTCCAGCCGGCGCGTGGGTTTCACCCGGGCGGCGGAGAGCAGGGTGGCGGTAAGATCCATGGTGATGGCCGCCTGGGAAGAGACGGATCCGGCAGGCAGCAGGTTCGGCCAGCGGCAAATGCAGGGAACACGGATGCCCCCTTCCCAAAGGGTTCCCTTTTGCCCCCGCAAGGGAAGATTGCGCCCCAGGCGGTCGCCGCCGTTGTCACTGGCGAAGATCACCAGCGTGTTGTCCACCAGCCCTTGTTCCTCGAGCGCTTGCAGAATTTGCCCGATGCCCTCGTCCATGCGCTCGACCATACGGGCGTAGGCCGCCCGGTCACCGTGCTGGGACCAGGCGGGGCCTTCGAGGACGAGATCACGATCCTCCGGTCCTTGGATAGGCCAGTGGGGAGCGTTGTAGGCCGCGTATAAGAAGAAGGAATGGCCCGCGTGACGGCGGATGAAATCGGTGGAACGCTCGGTGATCAGATCGGTCATATAGCCGTCGCGCTGGACGGGCTCGGTGTTCTCGAAGAGGTCCGGCTCGCCGGTGTTTTCAATATGGCGGAAATAATCGATGTTGCCGCTGAGAAACCCGAAGAATTCCTCGAAACCGTGGCGGTTGGGCCCCCGTTCGGGCCGCGCGCCAAGATGCCACTTGCCGAACATCCCGGTGGCGTAGCCGGCGTCTTTGAGCATGGAGGCAATGGTGATTTCCTCCGGTGGCAGGCCCACGGTCTTGATGCCGGGATGGATGGCCCATTCCAGGTTCTGCTGCCGTTGCTGGTAGCAACCGGTCATCAAGGCGCAGCGGGTGGGGGTGCAGACTGGGGCGGCGGCGTAATAATCGGTCAGACGCACACCCCCGGCGGCCAGGCGGTCGAGGTTCGGCGTGCGGATGTCGGGACAGCCATAACAGCCGAGATCACCATAGCCCAAATCGTCCGCCAGGATCATCACCAGATTGGGGCGGCCCGGATCGGGTTTCTCAAGGGCGGCCAACGGGCCCGCGGCGGCAGCGAGCGCGGCGGTGGAGAAGGTTGATAATAAAGATCGGCGGGTCAGGGGAGTATGAATCATCAGGGAATCCGGACAATATTTATTTTATTTATTGTAATGGTGGGCTACGTTTATTATGGCGGGCTACGCTCCGCTTGGAGTCCACCCTGCAACCTATGCCCTTCTCCCTGGCCTCTTTCCCAGAAAGGGAGAGGAGAGAAGCCGCGTTGGGAGGCTGCGTCGCGTTACGCCTGCCCTGCCCTATTTTCGTTTTGATGGGTTACGCGCCATGGGCGCTTAGAAAATGCGGGTTGTGTACTGGCACAATCCCACGGGTTTTAAATAATCTAGCCGGGGTGGGATTCGAACCCACAAGCCGTTTCCGGCAAGGGATTTTAAGTCCCTCGTGTATACCGTTCCACCACCCGGCCACGGTGCGTTTTTTGGAATACCCCTGATTCCATGGCATTGCATCAAATCATGATAGCCAAAAACCCTTTCTTGCTGAATGGCCTCAATGCAAGGAGTCCCACACCGGTTTGATCCCGTCCGAAGGTTTGTATTCGTGGATCTTTTGCATCAGGCTGGAACGGGAGATGTTGTAAAGCACCTTGGAATTGACGAGATCCGCCCGGTTGCGGGCCAGTTCCACCTGGAGGTCTTGTACATCCCGGAACGTGATCTGGCCGAAGTTTTCGAAATCATAGAGACCGTTCTCGAGGTTGATGGTGGCCAGGTCCACGTTGCGCTGCAGAATTTCCATGCGTTGCCGCTGCAATTGGAGATCGCGCAAATCGCTATACGTTTGCTGGATCAAATTGCGCTCGGTGTCCCAAAGGTTGGTTTTGAGTTGCTGGATGCTTTCCTCGGCGGCCCGGACGCGGGCCTTGGTGGCTCCCCCGTCACTGAAAGGCCAGGAGAAAATCAGCCCCACGCCCAGATTGCGTTGGCCTTCGTCGGTTTGCGAAGCGAAAGAGGATAGAACCAGGTCGGGTTGTTGTCCCAGCATGGCGACGCGCAGGTTGTTTTCGGCCTGGCGGATGGCCAGACGGAGGGATTCGAGTTCCAGGTTGGTAGAAGTCACAAGTTCCACGTACGCCCGGCCGCTGAGAGGCAACGGTTCGACAGTCAATTCGTCGGTCAATTCCAACTGGGTGTCGATGGGAATGCCGAGCACCAAATTGAAATTTTCCACCGCGTTGCGCAAACTGCCTTCCAATTCGATCAGGCTGGTTTCGTCTTGGAGGACGTTCACCTGAGCCTCGCCCACCTGCTGGCGGGAGGCGCTTTCGAATTCGTATTGGGTCTGGCGGATAAATTCGATCCGGCGGGACTGCAACAGCCGTTCTTGCTGGATGAGCAGTTGTTCCTGCAACCGTTTGATGTTCCAATAATTGGTGATCACTTGGTTGGTGATCTGTTTCGAGCGGATATACAGGGTATAATCGGACCGGACAGCATTCAAGCGCGAGTTTTCGAGGCGCGTTCTAATCTCCTCCCGGGGACGGGAGTTAATCGGAAAATTGTAACTGGCGGAGAGGCTGTAGCGGTCTTCGTAATTGTTCCCCTCGAGATTGCCGGGGCCGCGGTCGAAAGCCCCTTCGGAATCGTGTTCATATTGAAACTCGGGTGAGATTTCAAGGAAGGAGCCGTTTTTGAAGGTCTGCGTGTACCGGGGACCGACCTGGAACAGCGTGTTGTTTTCATAACTTTTGATGTCATCGGAAATCAGCCCCAGGTTGGGATCAAGACGGAAGGTCCCCGTGGAACGGCGGCGGATGGTCTCATTCAGCGAGGAGTCGAGATTGAACTTGGAGCGGTAGTTGCTTTCCGTCAAATCCAGGTTGGCCAGACTCTCCTCGACCGAGCTTTCGGCGATTCGCATCTGGGGATTTTCCTCGAGAGCGACAGCGATCGCTTCCTGAAGGGTTAGCACCCGGGTCAGGCCGGGTATCCGGAAATCTTCTTCCTTCAACAAACTGCCTCCCACGGTGATATCCTCGATGGTGCGCGCCACGGCAGGCGTGGGATTCAAAATCTGGGGAAGATGAGGCAGCGCCGGTTCGCCACACAGTCCCTGCCCCGCGCCACAACTCAGCCAAGCCATGCCCAACCAAATCCAGTTCTGCCATTTCACGAGTTGAACTCCCTCTCTTGTCATATCAGGTCATTGATCGATAAATGGTTATCCTTACCCATACCGCGCTTTCGGATTACCCTGCAATCCGCCCGGCCGTCTGGAGGCGGGCATCATCCCCGGACCCGCCCCCGGTGCCCTGGTCCTCTCCCCCCGGGGAGATACTCCCAAGGCCGGTTGCCTGGATGGCGGCCGGCTCCGCTCTCCCTCGCCTATCCGATTCAGTGGGTGTCGGGAGCCATCTGGATTCGCGTATGATACAGATACGCGTCTTCCAGGGAAGGTTCGACCGTTTCAGCCTCCGGGCAGGGGGGGGAATCGGCGATTACCCGCATGCGGATGCCGTTGGCCGTATAGGATTGGCTCGCGACTTTGTACCGGCGGCGGAGTTCGCGCCAGGCGGAATCGCCGGCCAGATCGAATTCCCACACTTTTCCGCGAACCGATTGCACCAGTTCTTCCGGCCGTCCGGTGAACAGGATTCTCCCTTCATCCATCAGCGCCATCGTGCGGCAGCTGTGGGCCACGTCTTCCACAATGTGGGTGGAGAGAATCACCACCCGGTCTTGGCTGAGGCGGACCAGCATGTTGCGGAAACGGACACGTTCCAGGGGATCGAGGCCCACCGTCGGCTCATCGACGATCAGGACTTTGGGAGGCCGCACCAGGATCTGGGCCAGGCCGATGCGCCGCATCATGCCACCCGAGAACTGGCCGACAGGGACATTCACCTGATCCGACAGATTGACCATGTCCAGCGCGCGGTAAATCGCCTCCCGCCGTTCCGGCGCCCGGCGGATACCTTTGAGCAAGGCAAAATAATCCAAATAGTGATAGGCCGTCATATCGGAGTACACGCCGAAATATTGCGGCAGATAGCCGATCAGTTTGCGGGCGTGCTTGGCCTCGGTTCGCATGTCGTATCCGCAGATGGAGAGATACCCGCGGGTGGCCTGGTCGATTCCCGCGATCAGGCGCAACAGGGTGGTTTTTCCTGCGCCGTTTGGCCCCAGCAGTCCAAAAAGTCCCGCTTCCACAGTCAAGGAGACCATGTCGAGCGCCTTGGTCCGCTCCCGGGTGGAAGAAGACGGCGCCGGCGAAGGAAGAGAGACCGGGAGAAATCCCGGCGCGGGAGACAACACGGGGAGCGACTGGATCAGGGATTTGCTCCGGGCCGAGATTTTCTCCAAGCGGCTGGGCGGGTAGATCCGGGTCAGATGATCGATCTGGACCACCAACGGCTCCTCGCGGGGAACCGCGCGGCGGTAGGCGGTCATGCGTTCCCAGGCCTGCTCGCGGCGGCGCCGGCTCCAGAATACCAGGATCCATCGCCAGCTGGCCACGTAACGAACCATTCGGATCACCAAGACGGCGATATCTTCCACGATAAACGAGAATCCCGGGACGATCAGCAGGGTGAGGATGGTCGAGCTGGCCAAGCCGCCGATCACACAAAGCGCGAAGGGGGACCATTGTTCATCTCCAGTGGCCATGGGAATCAATCCCAGGATGGCGGTGATGACGGTCATGAAGATGGGACGCAGGCGGTGATAGCCCGACACCATGATGGCGCGCTGACGGGGATAATGTTTCTCCTTGCGGAGGTAGCCCGAGTAATGGATCATCAGAATGGCGCTGTTGGGCAGCATACCCAATAGGAAGATCCCGCCCAGGGCCGCCATTTCGGTGAAGGCGGTGTTGGTGAGAAGAAAGATCCAGACAATCCCTACCAAGGCCAAAGGAATGGCCAGCATGATGACCAAGGGCTGGCTGAAAGATTCGAACAACGCGGCAATGCACATGTACAGCAGGATGACAGCTAAAAAGAGAATGTTCCAAAGCGCCTTCTGCATTTCGTCCATTTGCCGCGATTGCCCGCCCAGCGACATGCGGTAGCCGGCAGGAACCGGATACGTTTTGAGCAGTTCCTTGATCACGGTTTCCACTTCGGAATACTTCACGTTGGGCGCGGTTTCGAAACGAATGCGGCCGATACGCTCGCGGTTCTCGCGCTGGATGTTGCTCTGCCCGCGGCGGACCTGAATGGTGCCGATGTCCTCCAAGGGGACAGTGGTGCCCAGGGCCGGCGAGAAAATGGGGATTTGTTTGAGTTCCTCGAACCGGATGCCTTCCAACTCCTTGGTTTCTTTTTTGTACAGATCGCGGGGATCCTCGATTTGGGCGAAGATGATGTCAATCTCCTCGTCACCCTTTTTCATCTGGATGGTGGAGTATTCCCCCCGCCGCTGGGCCACCTGGATGGATTGGGCCACCAATTGAGGCGTGATTTGCAGAACGGCCGCCGTGTCCCGGTCCAAATGGAATTGAATTTCCAGGGGGCCGGGTTCGCTTTGGTTATAGACATCGCGCACGCCGTTGATCTGCATGAGGATTTCGGCGAAATTTTCGGCGAGGGTGTTGATCTGGTTGTATTCCGGCCCTCGGATTTCAATTTCCCCGCCGCTGCCCGTTTCCACAGGCGGGGTTTCGTTTTCCCCCCGGGTGCGGGTGGGATTGAAGGTTACCTCGGCGGTGGCAAAGTTTTCCAGGAAGGGCCGCAGTTCTTCTTGAATGGTCGTCGATTCCCGGGTTCGTTTCGCCTTATCCACCAACAGCACCCGCAGCGAAGCGGAATCATCCCGGATCCAGGAATGGAGATTCTTGATTTCGGGGACTTGTTTGAGAATCAAGTCCTCCACGCTGCTGACCACCTGCAGGGTGTAATCCTGTTTGGTGCCGTTGGGAAGATAAACGAAGACTTCGAACGAATCCTCGTTCCGGGGAGCTTCCAGGACATCCTGTTGGATGCCGCTCATGGTGTAGTAATACGTATAGAGCACCACCAGGACGACGGCGATCAAGAAACGGACGCGGTGGCGGAGGCAACTTTTGAGGATGGTTCCGTATCTCCGCCGGCAAAAGGCCATGGTGGGATGGGGGATCCGGCGCAGGGCGGCCATGGTCTGCTGTTTCCAGGCGGACATGCGGGTCCGCCAACGCCCGGCGGCCAATCGGCCGCCCGAAGCGGCCAGCAGGGCCTTCTTGGCGTCGAGCACCATCAATACTCTGGAAGTCAGCATCGGGACCAGGGTCAACGCGACGAGCATGGAAATCACGGTGGGAAAGATGATCGCCAGCGCCCCTTCGAGGAAAGTCAGCCGGATTTGGCCTTCCACAAAGACAATAGGGAGAAAGACGACGACATTGGTCAAGGTCAGGGCGAAAATGGCCTTGCCCACTTCATGGCTGCCCACTACCGCGGAAGTCACCGGATCCCGGCCGCGCTCGTAATGGCGGAACACGTTTTCCAGCACAACGATGGCGCTGTCGATCAAGGTGCCGATGCCCACAGCCAGGCCGATCAGGGAGATGATGTTGATCGACATCCCCTTGAAATACATCGCGTTGAAGGCGGCGATGATGCTGATGGGAATCACCAGGCAGATGATCAGGGAGATGCGGACGTTGCGGATAAAGAGATACAGGACACTGATTGAGAGGATAATCCCGAGCAAGGCCAGTTTGGATAGTTCCTTGAGCAAGTCGAGAATTTCGTCTGCCACTTCCCAGGTGACGGTCAGTTCATAACCCTCGGGCAATTCTTCGTTGATTTGCTCGATGACCCGGTGGGCGCGGCGGGAAAGTTCAATGGGATTGACCAAGGCTTCCTTTTCCAAATCCACGCCCAAAGCCGGTTTGCCATCCACGCGGCGCAGCCAGCGCCGGGAGTGAGACGTGTTTTCCACCAATCCCAGATGGCGGACGGCAATGTTCCCTTCCCCCTTCACGATCACGTCTTCGATTTCGGACGTGTCACCGAATTGCCCGTCCAACCGGACAAAGTATTTCCGGTCGCCTTCCTCGATATCGCCCAGGAACACCGGTTCGTTGGCGTAGGACTGAACCCGGTTGATCACCCGCCAAAGGGGCACGCCGAATTCGCGCAGGCGGTCTTGCAGGATGGTGACATCCACGGTCCGCCTTTTGCCTCCCCAGATTTCAGCCTGGGCAACGCCGTCGATATCCTGCAGCCGTTGCCGGTAGCGCTCGCTGTCGATCCGCTCCAAATAGGGGTCCTCCCGGGGCCCCTTGAGAACCAGATCCATGAACTCCTTGTTGAACCAGGAGGTCTCGAAGGGGAAGGCATCGATAAAGAGGGAGCGTTTGGGGAAGGTGCGGCGGAACCGGTCCAGCCGGTCCTGCAGATCCACGATGCGGTACTTGACGTTGGTCCCGAATTCGAATTCGATCGGGAAAAAGCATCCCCATCGGCTGCTGAATACCCGGATGTTCTTGACATTGGGCAGCTGGGCGATTTCACCCTCGATGGGCATGATGATCCGCCGTTCCATCTCTTCGACGCTCATGTTGTCCCGCACCCGGCAGAATGCCGCCCCGTACGGGGGGGAGATGTCGGGCAAAATCTGCATGGGGATCTTCGGCAGCGACACGATGCCGAGCATCACGATGGCCGCGAAGAACATGATGGTGGTTATAGGGCGCCGTACGGCGATTCGCGAAAGTTTCATGATTTAATGCCAGTGCCATCCCCCACGCCGCCGCCCTTGATCACGCCGGCGGCGGTATCCCATGGTGTTTTCATCCCCTTCCACGAGAATCCGTTGCTCCGAATGGGCGCGGCTTTTCTTGACCGGATCGAGGAAGGGGACCTGCAAGATTTTGTTTTCCGGATCCACTACCGTGAAGATCGGCCGGTGGGGCACCGTCAGGGTCAGGATTTGCTCATCGTGGGAGTCCAGCCATAGATCGCGGAAGACATAATCCATTTCGGTTTCCACGAAAATGGGGACCGCCATCCGGCCGGTGCCGTGATTCTTGACGCGGATGAAGATCTGATATTCCACGTTGCTTTTTTGCGGTTGGGGGATAATCTTCGCGTCGGCCTGGACGATTTCGTATTCCGGCAAGGCGTTTCCCCGAATCCATTGCTCCACAAACCACTGCAGATCCTGGCCGTAGGCGGCCTGAACCCGCGCCAGGAAATCATCCACCGGCATTTCCCGGTTTCCGTAGTCGTGAAAAATACCTTTCAATAGTTCCCACCACCGGTCGTCACCCAGCAGGTGGTGAATCATGCGGAACAGGCCTTCCCCGCGCACCTGTTCGAGTTGGGGATATTCGCCGTTCTGGCGCAGTTCGAGCAGGGAATAGCGGGACGCGACGGAAAGGGGCAATTGAGCCTGCGTCCCCACATCGTACTTGAGTTCCGCGCGCCGCCGCCAGGGATTTTGTTCCAGCAGCTTGGACACATACCGGGAGAGGCCGTTCTGAAGCCAGAACGCCAGTTCCCCGCTGGGGTGCAAGGCATAATCGAAATAGGCGGCGATCAATTTTTTGTAAAATTGATCGTGCAGATTCCGCAAAATATGGGGCAATTGTTGAAAAAACGGAATGGTGCGGGGATCGCGGTCGAGCCGTTCGAGCAGCCACATCCGCTCATGCAAATAGCAGAGGAGATTCTCGGGAATGAGCAAGGCGCCGGGCATCCGCCCGGCCGCCGCGGTGAGGGCGGCAGCGGGCGGATTCACGATCCAGGAGGGGGCCAGACGGTCCCGCGCGCCGGGCGGGGGGGAATGGGAACCCTCCTCCGCCGCGGCTTCATAGGGAATTTCAATTAAGGTCAAGTGGGGCAGAGGAATCCGTCCTAATTTGTCATAGACAATCTCCTGCTGATCCTTCATTTCTTCCAGATACACCTGCGCCTGGTATTCATGCGCGGGGAGATGATAAAACCGGATCAGATAGCCGAATTTCTGACTGTCCAGGAAATTATACGCTCCCCAGTAGACTTCCAGTTCGTTAACCCGGTAGCGGGTTTTCCACTCTTCGACACGCCGGCCGTTTGCTTCGGTCTCGTGGCTGAGTTCGCCCGCGAACGCCCCCCGCTGGCCGGGCTGCAGATCCAGAACCACTTCCGCTTCGAACAGGTCATCCTCCAGAGCAATCCAGCGATCCGGCTGCCCGGTTGGTACTTTCCGCCACGGCCGCGGATACCAGGATCCCTGCAGGGCGGAAAAACGCGGATGGAAATAGGCGGGCAACCCGTGATAGTGGATTTCCACGGCCGATTCGGTCCCGGCTTCCAAAGGCTCCGGGAAATCGCACTGGTACCGGTTACCCTGCCGGGTAAGCCCGCAAGGCTGATCCTTGAAACGCACCTGGTCCACGGAAAAACGGGGGTCGAGTTCGAAACCCAAATAGGGTAAGGCTTCCCGCGCCACAAAGGTCACCCGCGCTTCCAAGGACAGGCGGTCATAAGCGCGGGAAGGCGCCACGGTCAGGCGGTAGTGTGTGACATCCACCGGCATGGGAGGATGCGTCAACCGGGAACCTTGTTCCAATTCCTGCTTGTTTTGACGGGCGGCTTGCATTAAATCCTGGTAGCGGAACGAAGCCCAAAGCACCCCCGCGGCGGAGACGGTCAGCACCGCCGCCAGGAAGAGCCGGTAGGTCCAGCCGAGATGGCGGTCCGGGCGCAGATTGGTGAGAACCCGCATGAAGGTGGACACCGAAAACATGGACTGGCGCCGCCCGCGGGGAACGATCCAACGTTGCGGCTCTTGCCGGCGGAGGTAGAGGGGAGCGAGGGTTAGAAAAACCAGGCCGGCCAGATAATGGATTGTCACCGGGAAGAAATATTCTCCATAGGCGATCCGCGCGCCCAGGGTGGGAGAAGAATCCATCAGCCGGCGCAGCAAACCGGAGACATTGAGCAACACGCCCGCCTCGATTCCCGCCAGCACGACGAGCGTTCCCAGCACCATCCCCATCAGCAGGGCGGCGAAATCATGCTTGAAGAACGTGCGCATGGCGATGGCAAAGGCCGCGACCGGGACGATGACCGGCAGGTAAAGAAGCACGAACGCGGCCGCGAACGGCTGCCATACCACCGGCGCGTGCCCATACAAATATTGCCATAGCCCCAGGGAGAAAAGCCCCAAGGCACTTAAGGGCACCATGATGACCAAAACCCCCAGCAAGCGCCCCACCATGATTTCCATGGAACCGACTGGGAGGGGAAACAGGATCTTGTCCATGCCGGTCCGTTGTAAGCGGCCGCAGAGGTCCAAGGCCAGCGCGATGGCGCCCAACGAAAGAATGGCCAGCATCAGCCCGAAACTGGGATGCTGGAAACTGAAGGCGGAATGCAAGTAATACCCATCGGCGGCCCGGGCGAGATAGTCGGTCCGGGCGAACAAGGAGATGGCGCCGATCAGCCCCAGCAGCAGCCAAAAGCGCCATCCCCGGCTGCTCATGCGGGCTTCGTACCATGCGATTAACAGGCTTTTCCGGATCATGATTGCCTTTGCCTGCGGTTTCTCAGCCTGGATGTCCCCCGGCCTTCCCGGCGGCCGGGCCTCTTTAGATTTCCTGCTGTTCCGGAACCCATTTCCGCCAACCCAGAAAAGCGAAGAAACGCTTGACGGCGGCCAGGGCGTCCTCGAACGTCGCGTACACAATGGGGATGATCACCAGGGTCAATATGGTGGAGGTCACCATGCCCCCGATGACCGCCACCGCCATGGGGGCGCGGATTTCGGCGCCTTCGCCGAATCCCAGGGCCAACGGCAAGAGGCCCATGACCGTGGTCAGGGTGGTCATAAAGATCGGACGCAGCCGGCGGCAACCGGCATGCACGATGGCTTCGGTCATATCCTGACCCATGTCGCGGCGCAAATAGTTGATGTAATCCACCAGGACTATGGCGTTGTTGACCACAATGCCGGCCAGCATGATGATGCCGATGTAGCCCATCAGGTTGAGTGTCTGGCCGGTCAGATAAAAAGCCCAGATCACCCCGATGGCTCCCAACGGCATGGTGAACATGATGACGAAGGGATGCATCAGCGATTCGAACAGCGAGGCCATGACCATGTACACCAGGATCAAGGCCAGGATCAAGGCGAACTGCAGGCGCTCGAAGGAATCCTGGCGCCGTTCTTCTTCTCCCCCGAAGCGGATGTAGTACCCGGGGGGCAGTTGCATCGCGCCGATTTGCCGCTGAACCGAAGCCACCGCGTCGCTGAGTTTCTGATTCTCGGCGACATCGGCCAGGACCCGGGCGATGCGCTCCTGCCCGCGGTGGATGATTTCGCGGGGGCCGGGCTTGATCTCCGCCTGGACGAGCGTGCCCAGGGTGACCGCCCGGCCGGTACCCGTGGGGATCAGAGTATCCAGCAATTCGGGAAGATTCATCTTCCCGTCGCCCAGCTGCACGCGGACGTCCTTGGTCTGATCCACGTCCTGCAGGCTGGTCGCCACCAGGCCGCGCAGCTGGCTCTGCACCAGGGTGATGAGCTGCTGTTGATCCAGGCCATATTCATTCATGAGAATCCGGTCGGGGATGAGGTGGACTTCCGGATTGCCTTCCAGGATGGTGGTGCGGACGTTAGTGACTTCGTCAATCAGGTCCATGCGGTTCTTGACCTGCAACGCCACATCGGTCAGGGTTTCCAGGCTGCGTCCCCGGATTTCCACGATGATGGCGGCCTTCTCGGAGCCGATGAGCGTGGCCAAAGAGGTTTGAGAAAGCAGGAACGTCATTTCCAGGCCGCTGATATTCACGGCCCGGGGTTCCAGGTATTCGATGATCTGGGGAACGGTCAAGGCCGCCCCCTTGCGCAGGGAAACCATCATTTCGGCGGTGTGGGAGCCTTCCGGTTCTTCATCCACCGCCCCGGTGTCTTCCGGCTTGGGTCCGATGCGGGTAAAAATATGTTCGATGTTTTCCCCCAAATCCTGAGACAACCACCCTTCGATGATTTTGGCGGCCCGCTCGGTGCTTTCCAGGCGGGTTCCCGCCGGCATGCGCAATTTGATGATGAATTGGGATTCGGCCGCTTGGGGAATAAATTCTTGTTTCAAATCATCCACCAGGGGATAGCAGGAAAGGCAGAGCAACACGACGACGCCAGCGACAAGGGCCCGGCGCCGCAAGGTCCACCGCAGAAATCTTGGATAAAAGCCCGTATATTCTTCCTCGGTGTTCCGGACTTGCCGCAAGAAGCGGGAACAAAGCGCGGGAATCATCATGAGGGCGACTACCAGCGAGGCCATCAGGGAAAAGACCACGGTCAGCGCCTGCTCCTTGAACAGCTGCGCCGTCACGCCGCCCATGTAAGCGATGGGCAAAAAGACCACCACGGTGGTGAGGGTCGAGGAAGCGATCGCCGAAGCCACTTCGCCGGCGCCGGTGCGGGCGGCCTGGTGCGGCGAATCGCCGAGCTGCCGGCGGCGGAAGATGTTCTCGACCACCACGATGGCGTTGTCCACCAACATCCCGCATCCCAACGCCAGGCCGCCCAGGGTCATGATGTTGAGAGACAGGCCCATGAAATACATCAGATTGAAGGTCGCCAGAACGGAAACAGGGATGGACAACGCGACAATCAACGTGGAGCGGATGTTCCGCAAAAACAACAGAAGAACCAGGGCGGCCAGCCCGCTCCCTTGGATGGCGTTGCTTTTCACTTCCGAAATAGCCTGGTTGATGAAGAGCGACTGATCATAAGCGATCACCGCCGTGACATCCTGGGGAATCAGGCTGGGTTCGGAGGTGGGAGAAACCCAGCCTCCTGGACCGCCCGAGGACGGCTCCGCCCCCGAGGCACCCGCGCTCCGGGCGGCCAGGGTTTTGTCCTGACCAAGAAATTCGCGGACCGTCCGCACCACTTCCACCGTGTTGCTGCCCGCTTCCTTGTAGAGGGAAATCCCCACACCGGGATGGCCGTCCATGTGGACCGCGTCCACCGGTTCCTGGAACCCCCAAGTCACCTCGCCGAGGTCGGTCAGGTAGATAGGCACACCGGAAGAATAGCCGACTACGGTACGGACCACTTGGTCGAGGTTCTTGATCTCGCCCACCGCCCGGATCATGTAGCGTTGATTGCCTTCTTCCACCCACCCGCCGGAAGCGCTGACATTGGCTTGATCGATGGCTTGCGCGACATTGGACAGGGTCAATCCGTAAAAATGAAGAAGTTCCGGATCCAATTGGCATTTCATTTCAGGAATCAACCCGCCGGTCACTTCGGCGCGGGCGACTCCGGGAAGGCGTTCCAGGGCGGGTCCGATGGTGCGGTAGGCCAGATAACGAACCTCCTCCAGCCCCCGGTTGCTGTAAAGTCCGAGGGTCATGATGGGCAAAGCGTTGGGATCATAGCGCAGGGTCTGGATTTCCTCGACTTCCTCGATGTTGGTGCCCTGGACGTTTTTCTTCACTTCCAGCAGGGCGAAGTCCATGTCGGTGCCCCAGGCGAAGTCGATGATGATCGCGCCGGAATCCGCCCGCGAGACACTGGACACTTGGTCCACCCCTTTAATAGTGGTCAGCCGCCCTTCGAGCGGTTCGACAACGATGCGCTCGATTTCCTGGGGCGCCAGTCCCGGGGCATCGGCCTTCACGGTGATGCGGGGGGCGCGCAGGTCGGGGAAGAGGTTGGTAGGCAATTTATTGAGCGAGATCCATCCCAGCATGATTATGCCGAGAAAAAACATGCTGATGGTGACCGGATACCGCACGGCGAAGGCGGCGGCGCCCATGCCCCGCTTGGACACGCCATCCGGGGAGGCATCTTCGGGGGGGATGACGTCGCCGGGAGAGGGCATCCAGGATGCGTCTTTATTTTCACGTGTCATGATCGTAGTCCATATTCAGTTTCAAAGTGGCCGTATACTCCGTTCCGGGCATCGGCGTTCCGGGCATCGGCGGTTGAAAACCTCTCACGTGAACCATTCCGCCGTGCGCCGGAGCCGGCGGAACAAATAATCGAGAACAAAACCCACCAAGGCCAAAACAAAAAACCGGTTCAGGATCAAGGGCATGCAAGGCGATATCTTGCCGAATACATACGAGAGTGCGGACGATACAGTGGAAAAAATCAGGGTATGGATCGATAAAAGCGAAACCGCGGTTTCCGGGCGCGGCGGTCCGCCCCGGAGCGCCGGGGGAGCGGCCGGCAAGGTATGGTAGAAAATTTGAACCGGCCCCAGTTGTTGAAGCCAATAGAAATGGATGCCGAAAATCAACAGCGCCACCAGCCCGGCCGCCATGCTGTGGCGGGTAAAGGTGGAAATCAGCACCGTCACGGCCCCAATGGCGAACGATGAAGTAACCACGAGTGGAACAATCCACCACCGGCCTTCGGTATAGGCGGCGTATTGACTGAAAAAGAACACCACAGCCGTGCACAGCACCCATTGCCAGAACGTGATGGTGAGCAGTTGGATCACGATCAAAGAGCTGCGCCGGATGGGTTGGCTCCAGAGAATCTCCAAGGTGTCTTCATCCCGCTCCCGGGGCAGTAAGCTCATGGTAAGTAAAATGGTCACGACGCTGAAATATAAATAACAGTAGTAGAGCAAATCCCGGGGATTGTCCGCCAGGTTGCGCGAAACCACCCAGCCGAAAAAAACGAACGCGCCGGCCAGCGAAAGCGCCACTTCAACATGCAGAATCCGCCGCGTGGTATAGAGAAACAACTTGATCCAATATCCGGCCTCCCACCACGCGGCTTGGACGCCGTTTTGGATGAGGCGGGAGGTGTTGTTCCATCTTCGCCGGAACCGCCGGAATCTGCCCTCGCGGGCCGCGGGCGCGTACGGCTTTTCGGCTGCATGTTGGATCCCATCCATCATGATTTCCATGACCGTCTGGTTCTGAATGCTTCTCTCCGGTGGTTCTAATCCCATCCAACTTCCCCAATAGAACTACCAAACAAATCGTATCAGGTTGTCCATCAGGCCGCCTGCCGGACGGTTTCCAGGAAATGGACGTAGGCGTCTTCCAGGTTGGGCATCACCGGCCGGGCGTTGTCCCGGGGGGGAGTGGGGGAAACCACCCGGAAGCATATTCCGTTCATTTTTTCGCAAATGGACACGAGATTCGGCCGGGAGGCAAAGTGCTCCACCTCGTCGTGCGAACCGAAAAATTCCCAGGTTTTTCCCTGGACGGCGCGGATGAACGCCGTGGGGGAACCTTGAAACCGCAGGCGGCCCTCATGCAGCAAAGCCAGCTGATTGCATGTCTCCTCGACATCCTTCACGATATGGGTGGAGAGGATCACTACGCGGCCCTGTCCCAGTTCGAAGAGCAGATTGCGGAAATGTACCCGCTCTTCGGGATCGAGCCCCGCCGTGGGTTCATCCACAATGATCAGTTTCGGATGGCCGAGCAGCGCCTGCGCGATCCCCACCCGCCGCAGCATGCCTCCCGAGAAAGTCTTGAGGCGTTTGTGGGCCACGCCGCCGAGCCGCACTTGGGCGAGCAATTCGTTCACGTGGCGCTTCAATTCCCTGCCCCGCAAGCCGCGCAAGCCGCCCAGGTATTCCAAAAATTCCACGGCCTTCAGTTCGGGGAAAAAGCCGAAAAACTGCGGCAGGTAGCCCACCTGAGAGCGGATTTGGTCCGGATGTTTGCGGATGTCGCATCCATCAATCCACACTTGGCCGCGGGTGGGCTCCAGCAAGAGAGTGAGAATCTCCATCAGGGTGGTCTTCCCTGCGCCGTTGGGGCCCAGCAGGCCGAAAAGCCCTTCCTGGATGTGGAGATCCAGATCAAGAAGAGCTTCCTTTCCGTCGGGGTAGATTTTGGTCAATCCTTGGCAAATCACATCCATGCCGAAATGCTCCCCGAAAGGGTTGCTTGGCGCCCGCCGCGTTCGGATTCCCGCCAGACGGGGAGACGGACCGGTTCGCCAGCGTCAAGAAAAACGGGTTTTCAAGGAACCGGTGTTTCCGGAACGCCGATGAAAACCCGCCGTTCGTATGCCTGATAGAGCCGGATGTTCATAGAATCCGGCTGTATTCGGTATGCCTTTATTCCACCGGTTCGGTCAGGCGTTCCACATCCATTTCTTCCCGGAGGGTGACATTGACATCCACGCCATTCGTCAGGGTTTCGTATCCCAACACCACCAGGAGGTCGCCCGCCTGCAATCCATCGACGATTTCAACCTGTTCCCGGTTCTCAATCCCCAACGTGATCACCCGCTCTTCCGCGATGAACGGGATATCCTGCCAGGTCGCGGATTCTCGCGGAGGAAGGAATGGACGTCCCGCCTCTGTGGCTTCCGGCAGCAGATCCGATGCCATGGCGAGTCTCTCCATCCCGCCTGCCATCACCAACTGCTTGGCCCGGTTGTCCGGTTCCGGAGCGGTTGGCAGTTCATTGGTGGCGCCCGGAGTCTCCTCCAGCGTTTTTTCTTTCACGACATACACCACCTGGCGGTTGTTTCGAAGCAGGACCAGTTCGCGGGGGATGCTGATGGCGTCGAGCCGCTCATCGGTGATGATGCGGGCTTTGGCGAACATGCCCGGCCGCAATTCGTGGTTGGGATTATCCAACAACACGTTCACCGTATACGTGCGGGTGTTGGCATTTAACGCGGTGGAAATTTCCGCCACGGTCCCCTTGTAGAGGGTACCCACCCGGGAGTAGATTTCCACTTCCACGTTCTGTCCGATCTTAACCTCTTCCAAATCTTTGGCGGGAACATCAAGCGCCGCGTGCACTTGATCGATGTTGGCGAGGCGGAAGAGAACTGTCCCACTGCCCACCGTCTGGCCGTTGAGCAAAGTCAAG
>Ga0067045_1030034_pt1 | contig 17028 bp, 16 predicted proteins | sample TerdegcTABiofilm_FD_59184 | JGI IMG/M metagenome (GOLD analysis project Ga0067045, IMG submission 59184) | Combined Assembly of (Gp0054472, Gp0054536) Wastewater bioreactor microbial communities from Singapore -Terephthalate degrading...
CGGCTCCAGCATATCCGCGCTGACAAACCGTAGGCAAGTACCATTGGACACCGGACTTATGCCTTGAAAATCCCGGGCCGAAGGCCCGCGCACCCTTCAGTCGGATGAACCAGAAAAAGGGGCCCCCGAGCGTCGGCGCGGAACCGGCTTCCGGCACAGCCGAGGGCGGCTGTGCCACACTATTTCGGCGCCAGGGGTTGCGGCAAGCGCGGGTCGGCCAGGTCGAGGCGGTACATGATCTGGTTGTAGTCGTAGCGCGGCGTGGGATTCGGGTTGCCGGAGAACGTGGTCGCGTAGGTTCCCTCGAAGTAGAGGATCCGCCCGCCCTGCTGGTCGAAGAAATCGTGATGGACCGGGTTGTAGAACGTGTACTTGTCGTGCGTCACGATCCGCTTCGCCCATCGCCAGGGACCGGTCGGGGCGTCGGACTCCGAGTACCAGATCTCCCCGAGAAACGACGGGCCGCCACCCTTCTCGACGGCAATCAAGATCCACTTCTTCCGGAACGCGTTCCAGCGGATCGAGCCGAGGTGCATCTCCACCGGCTTGCGGGTGTCGACGTCGCGGGGTTGATAGCGGGCCTCGTCCGGCTGGATCTTGCCGGCCCGGAGCAACTCCCGCTCCTCCGGCCCCGCGATCGGATCCGTGTTCGGTTTCCAGCCGTAGAGCAATCGACCGTCGGCTGTCCGCTGGAGGCGGGACTCGGCCTTCTGGTAGCGCGTGCCGGGCTCCAGGCAGGTGAAGGCCTCGTAGCACGAGGGATCGAGCACGGACTTCAACTCCGCCTTGACCCGCGTCATCACATACGGCCTGGGGAAGAGATAGTACGCCGCTGCGCCCTCGTGGAAGAGGATCGGGTGGCCCTGGGGGAATCGCCACGTCTCGTGGAGATCGAGTTGGACCCGCTTCTTGAACACCTTCTCTCCCTCGTCGAAGACCACCAGTCCGTGCTCGTGGATCTCCCCGAGGTTCTTCATTCGCGAGTACCGGCCCGCGAGGCGGTCCTGGCCGGCGTCGGGGACGACCACGAGCCCATCGATCCAGACCGGTCCCGGCCCGGCCATCGGAACCATGGCCCTGCTGAAGCCATCCTTGCCGACGAAGTATTCGAGGTCGACGCCGAGGCTCGGGTCCAGGCCGCCGCGCCCCGGCAGGCTCGACGTGGCCCCCGACATGTGAAACAACCCGAGGGGGTAGGAGGGGCGATTGGTGTCGCCCCAGAACCACCAGATGCGGTCGCGCCACACCACGGCCATCGCGCTGTCCTGGCCGAAGACCTGGCCGTTGAGCACTGGGTGGCGGATCGGCGCAGGCACGCCCAGCAGCACGCTGTCGCGGTAGATTCCCGCCCCGGTGATCCGGTAGAGACGCTCGGCGATGTTGCGGCGCGTGACCTTGATCTCGGCACTGCCGCCTTCGCGGACCTCCAGGACAATGCCGGCGTTTCCGAATCCGTCCTTGGGATACTCGTAGCCGTGACTCCCGACATAGAAGAAGACCTTCCGGTCCATGAGCCCCGGCTCGTAGAACGCCACCAACCCGTTGCTATCGGTGTCGTAGCGAGTCTGGTGCACCGTGCGGAGTTCGACCAGCGGCACGCCGCGGCCGGTGCGATCGTCGACGACCTTGATCTTGAAGTACCGGCTCTCTTCGGCCCGTGCCGCGACGGACGCAGCAGCCACGATCGCGGCGAATACGAAATACGAGGCTCGGCAGCGAGTCATGTCGGACACTCCTTCGGGCCAGTCGGCATTGACACACCCCGCCCGGGGCACCAGAATGGGCGGACGGTTCATTATGGGCGACAACGCGTGGGAACACCAACTAGGTCCCGTTTGCCGAGCGGGACCTGCCGCGCCGAGGATGTCCGAGTCGTGTGAGGTCCCGCTCGGCAAGCGGGACCTACTGGAGCCTGCCGCATGGATGAAGAACGCATTCGCCGGGAGAACCTGGAAAAAATCCTGGTTTCCCCAAGTTACCGTGTGGCCTATAAGGACGTCGATTTTCTCTCCCAGCCGAGGATGCGGGCCGCGCGGATCGAGTTGGAGTTGCTGAAGCCGGAGTTGATCTTCGAGCGGGAGGGGATCGAATCGACGATCGTGGTGTTCGGGAGCACGCGGATCCCGGAGCCGGCCGTCGCGGCAAAGCAACTGGAAGAGGCCCGGGCCCGGCTGGCCGAGACCCCCAACGATCGGCGGCGCCGCCGGACCCTGGCCCGCGCCGAACGAATTGCCGCCAAGAGTCCCTACTACGAAATGGCCCGGCGGTTCGCGGCGCTGGCCTCCTCGGAAGGCCAGCGATCTGGCCGGCGCGACTACGTGGTCGTGACGGGCGGGGGGCCGGGTATCATGGAGGCGGCCAACCGCGGGGCTTACGACGCGGGAGCCAAGTCGGTCGGCCTCAATATCCGCTTGCCCATGGAGCAGCAGCCCAATCCGTTCATCACCCCCGAACTCTGCTTCCAGTTCCACTACTTCGCGATGCGGAAGTTCCATTTCCTGATCCGCGCCAAGGCCCTGGTGGCCTTTCCCGGCGGGTTCGGGACCCTCGACGAGCTGTTCGAGACCCTCACGCTCCGCCAGACCCGCCGCATGCAGCACATCCCGATCATCATCTTCGGCCGGGAGTACTGGAAGAAGGTCATCAACTTCGACTTCCTGGCCGAGGAAGGCGCGATCGACGAGGCGGACCTCGACCTGTTCCGCTACGCCGAAACGCCCGAAGAGGCGTGGGACATGATCGTCCGGTTCCACCAGAAGTAAGACGATTGAGAACAACCCGCGACCCTCGGTCGCACAGTCCAAAAGAAGGAAGAACCATGCGATTTCCTCCGGCTCGTGGTGCGATAGGGAAGGGCCTGCTCGCCGTGGCTGCCGTTGTGATGCTCGTGTGGCCCTCGGTCGTACGGGGCGCCGAGCCTGGCAGCGGCAAGCCGATCGAGATCAGGCCCGGCGGGCCGGACAACAAGCCCAAGCCGGACCCCTTCGTCGTCCCCGAGGGCACGCCCGAGCAAATCCTGAAGTATCTCGACACCCTCGGCGAGCTGGAGCCGTCGGCGCAGGACCCCGAGACCATCAGCCAATTCAATAAGAAGGCCATGGGCGCGGTGCTTGAAGCCGCCGACAAGATCTTCGGCGGCAAGCCCACCGAAGCGCAGGCCGACGAAGCGGCCAAGTGGAAGTTCGGCGCGTTGGCGATGCTCAACCGGTTGGGAGACAAAGAGGCCGGCGCCAAGCTCAAAGCCCTTCCCGCCGAACTCGAACGCCTCGGATGGAAGAAGCTCGCGCGGGTCGTGGAGGGGACCCTTCTTGGCAGCGAACTGGGCCGGGTCCAGGAGGACGACGCCAAGGGGTTCCTCGACTTGCTCGCCAGGATCCAGGCTTATCTCGCGCAGGGCCAGCTCGGGCGCCAGGAGATCGGCCTGGCGATGGAGACCGCGTTCGCGGCCGAACGTTTCGGAACGGAAACGGCGGTGGCGGCCTACGAAGGGTTCGCCAAAACCCTCGCCGCCGGCCCGAACCAAGACCTCGCCTCGCTGGCGGCCAAGATGCTCGGCTCGGCACGACGCCTGACGCTCGTCGGCAAGCCGATGGACGTTGCCGGCCAGACCCTTTCCGGAAAACCGCTCGACTGGGCGGCGTATCGGGGCAAGGTGGTCCTTGTGTCGTTCTGGGCGACCTGGTGCGGGCCGTGCCGGGGAGAGGTCGAGAACATCCGCAAGAACTACGAGGAGTACCACCCCAGAGGATTCGACGTGGTCGCGGTCAGCATCGACAAGGATCGCCGGGAGCTCGAAGACTACATGAAGGACAACCCCGTGCCGTGGACCGTGCTGTTCGACGGAGCCCAGGAATCGGGCGGGGCGGACAAGACCATGGCGACGGCCTACGGGGTTCTCCGGATCCCGCAGTTGATCCTGGTCGGCAAGGATGGCAACGTGATCGCGCTGGACGCCCGCGGCCCCCGGCTCAGGAAACTCCTTGCCGCCCTCTTGGGGGCGCCCGCTGCCCAGGACCAAGGCCCTTCGATCGGCCTCCCCCCGCAGGCGAAGTAGGTCGGCCCGACCTTCCACCCTTCGGCTGGCGGCTGACCTCCCTGCGCGTGGCCTCGATCGGCCGCGGGGTTCGACACTTTTCTTGCTCCGCCTGCAAGCGATGCGTAGAATGAATTTGCCATGAAAACGCTGAGCAAGTTCATTTCTTTGGCCACCTTGCTGGCGATTGCAGCCAATCCGGTTCTGGCGGCGGCCATTCCCTGTTGCTGCACGAAACCGGCGGGGAGAGCGTGTTCGTGCTGCGGTGTGGCGAACGTGCCTCCGGCGGCAAGGGGAGTTCATTCCTGTTGTGGCGAGAAGCCGTCGCCGCCTCCCGCAACGGGTCGAGGGCCGGGGTGCTGCTGTGTCAAGACGCCACCGGCCCTGGTTCCCGCACGCGACCATCGCGCCAACCTGCCGCTCGACGACCAGGTCGTTCTGGTTGCCGTCTGCACGCTTGACCGAAGTCCCGGAGATCCGAGAGACGCCCGGCCGCGTCGATCTTCCGGGCATCTCGGTCTTCACGGTCCTCCGCTTCTGGCCCTCTACTGCATCTGGTTGAATTGATCCGGCCGTTGGGCTTGCTTCCAATCGGTTTCGGTCTTCAATCGTTTTCAGTGAGGAGTCTCCATCCATGAAGCGTTTCTATGCGATTGCCGTGTTGGTCGTGGCGGTGGGCTTGACCTATGCCTTCGCTTTCGCCGGACAATCCTCGTCGGCGTCACGGTCGAAGTCGACCTGTGCCTGCACCGATTGCCGGTGTCCCGACTGCGACGGCGGGTCTTGCACGTGCGAGGTATGCCAGTGCGGGGTCTGCGGTTGCTCGAAGGCCTCTTCGGCCCCCGCCTCCGCCTCGTCCGCCAAGGCATGTTGCTCCATCGCCGTCGAGGCGAGGGCAAACGCCGCGGCTTGCGGTTGCAAAGTCTGCAAGTGCCCCGATTGCACCGGGGACGGCTGCACTTGCGACGTGTGCAAGTGCGACGGCTGTGGCTGCGGGAAGTAGTGTGTGATCGCCGGAGGGGGCGTCGCTTGTGACGCCCCCTCCCTTCTGGCCCCCGCCATGGGCCCGTTTCGTGACTCCGACACCTCGAACGGAACGCGCCTCTTGACACGGCGGGCGGTCGTACCGTAGGCTCCACGAGCCGGGGAAACCCGCAACGTTCGGGTCGGACAGCATTCTGCCTACGTCATTGGATTGCACCTCATCCGGTTTCCGAGGTCAACAAGCGATGGGCCTGCTCGATCGTTTCTTCGGGAAGCGCCCCAGTTCCGGGGATGCTTCAAGCGGAGCGAACGGGCACTCACGGAATCCCCTTCCCATCTCAGCCAAAGGACTTGCCATGTCGGACGAAATGATCACCCCCGAGAACCTCTCCAAGGAGCTGTTGAAGTCCGTCTTGGAAGCGGCCTATATGGACGTTTCTTACGACAAGGACGGGGACATCCGGGTCAAGGACAAAGTGACCTGTTTCGTCTTCCCGAACGAGAAGTGGAAGGACCGCATCACGCTGTGCGCGATTTTCGGATTCAAGGCCCACGCCACTCCCACCCAGCGGCTGGAGTGCGCGAACCGGATTAACGGCGAGTACGCGATTCTCCGGGCGGTGGTCGGCAAGAACGACACGCTTCGGTTCACGTACGACGTTCTCTTGGAGGGGGGCGGGATCTCGCGAAAGGCGTTCGTCCTCGTCCTCAAGCGATTCTGCTCCATTCCCCACGACGCGGTCCGCGACTGCGGCGAGGACTTGATCGAGTAGAACGCGGCGCGGTCTGTATTTCCCCAAGCCGCTCGCCTCACGCGGCGGCGTCGAGCGGGCCGGCAGGGCATTGGAGGTCGAACAGACCGAAGATTTCCTGCCGGGTCAGGCCCGACTTGCGCGGTTGCCCGGCCCCCGACGAGAAGACGGCGTCGAACAGGTCCCGCTTCTCCTGGAGGATCCGCTCGATGCGCTCCTCGATCGTGTCGAGCATGAGGAATCGAGTCACCGTGACCGGTCCGGAACTGCCGATGCGGTGGGCCCGGTTGACCGCCTGGTCCTCGATGGCCGGGTTCCACCAGCGGTCGAAGAGGAACACGTAGCCGGCGAACTGGAGATTGAGCCCCACGCCGCCCGCGCCGTAGCTGATCAGGAGCACGTGGTGCCCGGCGTCCTCGCGGAATTGCTGAAGGACGGCCTCGCGCTGGCGCGGCGGGATCTTGCCGTGGTACTCCAGCGGCCCGAACCGCTTCAAATGGCCGCTCAGCCGCCGCAGCGTGTCGACCCACTGGCTGAACACGATCGCCTTGCGTCCGCAGGAGGCGACCTCTTCCAGGTCGGCTTCGAGCCGCTCCAGCTTCGCGCTGGCCCCGGTGGCGGGATCGAAGTTGCAGATCTGCTTCAATCGCAAGACCAGCTCGAACACGTGCTGGATCGTCATCGAGTGGCCGAGTTCCGTCAGCCGCAGCACTCCCTCGTCCTCGGCCAGCTTGTAGGTTTCGAGTTGCTCCGGGGTGAGCTCAAGCTCGGCGTCGCGGAACAGCTTGGGCGGCAGCTCGGTCAGCACCTGCTCCTTGGTCCGGCGCAGGACATAGTCTCTCACCGCGCGGGCCATGCCGCGCGGGGCCATCTCCGAAGAGAGATAGCCCGGCACGAGGAAATCGAAGATCCCCACCAGGTCCTCGTGACTGTTCTCGATCGGCGTCCCGGTGAGCGCCCAGGCGCGGCGTCGCCGGATGGCCTGGGCCGCCTGGCTCGTGGCGCCGGCGCGGTTCTTGATCCGCTGCGACTCGTCGAGGATCACCAGGTCGAAGTCGAGCGCTCCCTGGCCCGAGCCGTCGCCCTCAGACTCACACTCACACTCAAAAACTTCCCGGTCGCGGTGCAGCAGTTCGTAGTTGGCGAGCTTCACCGGCACGCCGGAAAGCTCCCATTGCCAGCGCCGCCGCGCCTGGTCGCCTTCGATCACCAGCAACGGCACCTCGGGCGCCCACACCTGGAACTCCCGCTGCCAGTTGCTCACCAGCGGTTTGGGACACACGAGGAGCACCTTGCGGACCTCCCCGCCGTGCAGCAACAAACGCACGGCGGTGATCGCCTGCATGGTCTTGCCCAGACCCATCTCGTCGGCCAGGATCACCGTCTGCCGCGGATACAGGAAGGCAATGCCGTCCCATTGATAAGGAAACGGCCGGAACGGGAAGCTCAGCGACCGGCTCTCCAGCAGCGACTCCAGCGAAGGCTGCAACACGTAGCGCAACCGGTCCTCCAACTTGATCACGTCGCCGGGCGGCTTCACCCGGGTACACGTCCTCGGCCCTTCGGAGCCCTGCGGTTTTGCGCTGCCCGCGTCCTGCTCCTTCACGCAATCCGCCGCTCCCACCGCCGGCTCGGCGAAGTAGAAGCTCTTCACCCGCGTCGAAGGTCGTCCGATCGGCACGGAGATGACCCGGGGCGCAGGGGCCTGAAGGTCTCGCCGTTCGACCTTGACCTCGGTTTGCCTCGCAATCGCCCGGTTCCAGCCGGTGGGAAACACCGCGACCCGCAGCGCGAGATCGTGCTCCCCGGAGACGATTGTATCGGACGGACGCCAGCTTCGGACTTCTGGAAAGGACGGCATGATCCTGGGAGCGCGCCACGCTGCTCGACCGCTGCCGAGTCACGTTTCAACCGATCGAGGTAAGCCGTGCTGGCGGCAGCGGTCAAGCAGTGCCACACACGGCGCTTGGGACATGCGTCGGGCTACCCGCCGCGGCGGGCCTCCTCAAGGGCCTCGCGGATCCGCTCAAAGGGCTCCCCAAGATCGAACGACTCCGCCAGTTCGCCGAACCGGGTCGTGACCTCGTGGCGGTCGTCGGCCGCCCAAGAGGGAACGGCCAAACGGTTCCGGCCCAAATGAAATGCCGCCACTTGGCATCCGCTGGGATGTGAGGGATCTACGCGATAGGAGTTCTGTGTAATCTCGGGGATTTGCGAACGATGGGACGTGTCCTCGATGCCCGTTTCGGCCTGCCGTGGGGCGAGCACGAAGACCACCGGCCGCTCGACGAATTCACGCAAGGCGAGGGCGGACTCGCGGTCGGTGAAGATGGCCTGCGGGTCGGTTTTCGCGCTGGCGACCAAGGTCCGGCCGATCTGCTCGCCAAAGAGATACGGCTCCAAGGTCGCGCCGTAAAGAATCTGCTGGGCACGACTTGGCTTGATCGGCGCGGTGCAATGGAACTCCAGGGGACGGCCGAGGTGGTTCAACACCAGGTAGCCCCCAAATAGCCCGCATTCGGGGTACTCAACGACCGTCAAGAAACCCATGGTAAGACAGGACTTAGCGTCGCCGATCTTCATGCAGACTAACTAGCCTATCTACGTTATGCAGGTTGCGTATTTGTCCCACGATTCGGGACTGTAGCCGGTGTCTGCACCTGGATCGGGTTGCCGATGTTCGGGACTTTAGCCGGTCGCGACGGAAGCAATCTGACAGACACTCGACGTACCCGCAGATTCGTGTTTATACTGGAACTTGTCGTGGAGTAAGGAACCGGGTCAAGGAACACTCCCCATGAGTCAGGATCAGCGCTCGCGGCCTTCCCTATACTCACAGATCGATGTAGCTCACGGTGCGTTGGCGGCGGGCGGGACTTCCGGGACAGGAGGGGCCACCGAGGGCGTCAGCCTCTTGCGGGAGATCCTGGCGGCGCAGGATCGCCAGAATGATTTGCTCGAAGAATTGGTGAACCACTTCTGTTCGGCCCAGCGTCAGCGGGCCAGCGAATTGGGCAACTGGAAGCAAGCCAACCCCGGACTGGCCCGCAGTTGCCGCATGGCCGCCGAGGCCCTGAGCAAGGTCCAGACCGAGTACCTGATGGGCCTGACCCAAGAGATCGGTGAGAACTACGAGTCGCTGCGCGACGGCGAGTTCATGCTCAACGAGTTCATCGATCGTTTCGGTCCGCGCCTGGCGCACCTCAACGGGCTGCTGCAAGTCCTCTCGCAGTTGAGCAGCACCCCGAGTCCCACCAACACTCCGAACACGCCTTGAGCTGGCGCATGGTTGGGTTCCGAATGCACGGCGGTTGCTGCCGGCTGGCGCTCTGCGCCGTCCTATTGATTTTCGGGTGCCGTCGAGCCGAGGAGAGGTTGGAGCAGCCGGCCACGTTCCCCCAAGCGACGCAGGACCCGGTCGGCTGGCCGGGGTGGCGGGGGCCGAACGCATCGGGGGTGGCGCCGGGCGGATGCCGTGCGGTGCATTTCAACCCGGAGGCCGGCGTCCGCTGGAGAGTCGAGGTGCCGGGGCAAGGGTACAGTTCGCCCGTGGTCTTCGACGACCTCGTCTTCCTCACCTCGGCACTCCCGGGCGACGATCCGCCGGTGCTGGCCGTGCTCTGCTTCCGCCGGACCGATGGGCGGCTCCTCTGGAGGGCCGAGGTCGGCCGCGCCTTCGGACGCACCCACGCCAAGAACGGCTATGCCTCGGCTACCGTGGCCACCGATGGCAAGCGCATCTACTCGTTCTTCGGGTCCACGGGTCTGTTTTGCCACGATGTTTCCGGCAGGGAACTCTGGCGAGCGGACCTGGGCAACCTCGATCACCAGTGGGGCACGGCCGCATCGCCCGTCCTCTATGGCGACTTCGTCATCCAGTTGTGCGACTGCGAGCACGACTCGTCGATCGTGGCGATGGACAAGCTCTCGGGACGCCGGGTGTGGCGCACGCCCCGGCCCAGCTACGGCTGTTGGACGACCCCGGTCCTGGTCCAAGCCAAGGTGGGCGACAAAGAGCGTCCGGAGTTGATCGTCAACGGCACCAGCAGCAAGGTGCCTGAAGAGCGTCTGGTGATCGCCTACGATCCGGACCGCGGGCGCGCATTGTGGCAGGTGCGGGGGACGACCGAGCTGGTCACGCCGACGACGCTGGTCGGCGACGGGCTCGTCTATTGCGCCAGCGGGCGCAACGGTCCCATCCTCGCCATCCGGCCCGGCGGTTCCGGCGACGTCACCGATTCCCGCGTCGCCTGGAAGCGGGACCGCGGCGGGCCGTACATCCCGACGGGCGTGCTCCACGGTGGGCGGCTCTACGTGCTCAACGACGCCGGTGTGATGACCTGCTACGACCCTTCCACGGGTGCGACGCTCTGGAGCGGCCGGCTTCACGGCACGTTCACGGCGAGCCTGGTGGCCGCCGACGACCATATCTACGCCGTCGACGAGCGGGGGACCGTCTACGTGCTGGCCGCGGGCGACCGTTTTGAAATCGTGGCCGAGAATGCGATGAAGGCCCGCGTGTTCGCCACGCCCGCCATCGCCGGCGGAGAGCTTTTCCTCCGCACCGAGTCCCACCTATACTGTATCCCAGGGGCCAAGGTGGCCTCCGAACGGTGATTCTTAGTTGGCACATCGCGATTCAGGAATCGGGATGGATCGCATCATGAGGAAGTACCCTTCTCTCGTTCCCACGCTCTGCGTGGGAACGCACGCCCCCGCCGCTCCGCGGCGCGAGCGAGCAAGGACGCGGAGCGGGCGAGGAAAGGGCTGGAACCGAAAAGCGGCACCGCACTTTTCTTCGGTTCATCCGGAGTTGCCGGGAAACGCCGGGCCGCACGAGATCGCACGGAAGTACCGGTGCCTCTCCTCTGTTCGCTCTCTGCACGGACGCGGAAGAGAGAAGAGGCACCGGTACTTCCGAGTCGCACGCCTGCAACTCCCTGGAATTCTGGGAAGAACCTCCTTTTCTTGGGCGGCGTTTGCGTTCACCTTGATCGTCCTCGCAGGATGCTCGGCGGGCGACGTCGCCGTCGAGGCCCACGGGGCTTCGGATGCGCCCCAGGCGGCCGCCGCTCCGGGTGGCGACTCCTGGCCCTTGTTCCGCGGCGACAGCCACGCCAGCGGAGTGGCCGCGTCCCCATTGCCCGAGAAGCTCGAACTGCTCTGGACCTTCTCCGTCAAGAAGGGCGGGTTCGAGGCCAGCGCCGTGATCGCCGACGGCGTGGTTTATCTCGGGAGCGTGAGCGGCAAGTTCTATGCGCTCGATCTGGCCTCCGGCCGGGCCCTCTGGGAGTATCCGACCGAACTGGGATTCACCGCCTCGGCCGCGGTACGAGGGGGCCGCGTGTTCGTCGGCGATTCCAACGGCCGCTTCCATTGCCTCGACGCCAAGACAGGCAAACCTCTCTGGCACTACGATACCGACGGAGAGATCAACTCCGGCGCGAACTTCCACGGCGACCACGTGCTGGTGGGATCGCAGGACAGCAATCTCTATTGCCTCCACGCCGAGAGCGGAAAGCTCGTCTGGAAGTACCAGAGCACGAACCAGATCCGCTGCTTCCCGACGATCGTCGGCGACCGCACCCTGGTGGCCGGCTGCGACGGCCGGCTCCACGTGATCGAGTTGACCCACGGCAAGGAGACGGCCGACATCGATCTCGAAGGTCCCACCGGCTCCACGCCCGCCGCCCTCGGCCCGCTCGTGTTCGTGGGAACCGAAGAAAGGACTTTTTTCGCCGTCGACTGGCAGCAGGCGAAGGTCGTCTGGCGATATGCCAATGAAGATCGCGGGGCCCCGTTCCGCTCCTCGGCCGCAGCGTCGCAGGAACTCGTCGTGGTGGGCTCCCAGGACAAGCGGGTCCACGCCTTCGAGCCGAAGACGGGCAGGCCGCTCTGGTCCTTCCCCACGCGGTCCCGGGTCGATAGCTCCCCGGTGATTGTCGGCGACCGGGTCTTCGTCGGCTCGGCCGACGGACGTATCTATGCCCTCGACGCCAAGACCGGCAAGGAGCGTTGGCGATTCGAGGCCGGCGGATCGGTGCTCGCCTCCCCTGCCGTGGCCGCCGGACGCCTCGTCCTCGGCACCGACGCCGGCGATTTGTATTGTTTTGGGAAGAAGTAAAGAAAGCTATGAGTTGTGAGCTATGAGCTATGAGCTATGAGCTTTGAGCAGTGAGCTATGAGCTATGAGCTTTGAGCTATGAGCTATGAGCGTTCAGCTCATAGGTCTCCCGTTGCTTCGGGGGAGAGCCGAGGAATTCGTCTCGTGCAAACCGGCATCCCACTGCTGATAGCTCATAGCTCACAGCTCATAGCTCAAAGCTCATAGCTCATAGCTCATAGCTCACTGCTCAAAGCTCATAGCTCATAGCTCAAAGCTCAAAGCTCAAAGCTCATAGCTCATACCTGCCCGCTGAGATTCCGTGCCATGCCTAAACCGTTGGTCTTCATGATGGGCCGGTCGCCGGCGTTTCTGCCGGTCGATCGGCGGTACACGCGCAGCCATTTGTGGGCGTTGGAGGGGGAGAAAGGGCATCGCTTCGGGTTCTCGGCCTACGCCGTGAAACTTCTCGGAGAGGTGTGCCACCTGGAGTGGTCGGTCGAGCCGGGCGCGTCGGTCGAACGGGGCGAGACCGTCGGTCACGTGGAAGCTTCCAAGGCCACCAGCGACCTCTATGCCCCGGTTGCCGGGCGCATTGTCGAGATCAACGCCGACGTGCCCGCCCAGCCCCTCCTCGTGAACACCAACCCCTACGACGCCGGATGGCTGCTGACGATCGCGGCCGAGCCCGCCGGCCTTCTTAGTCCGGAGCAGTACGCCGCCTACCTGGAAAGCACCTGGCCGCTTGCCCAGCGGCTACTGAAAGGCAAAGCCTGAAAACGTGCCACCCCGGGGCGTCGAAGGACGCGCCGGGGTGGCCGAGCACGCGTCGTGCAATCACCCCTTCGCGCAGACTTCCGAAGTCTCCAAGACTTCGGAAGTCTTGTTTGCCGTTACCGTTGGAGCAAGGCAGTGAGCCGTGCCTTGTTGGCCAGGCCGGAATGCGTGGCGGTCGCCCGGCCGTCCTTGAAAACCATGAGCCGGGGGATCGCGTCCACGCGATACCGGGCGGCCAGTTCGGGGTTCTCGTCCACGTTGATCTTCACGACCTTCGCGCCCGGATTCTCGCGGGCAAACTCCTCCAGCACGGGCGAGAGGGCCCGGCACGGGCCGCACCAGTCGGCGTAGAAGTCGACCAGGACGGGCAGTTCGGCGCGGAGCACCTTGGTCGCAAAATCGGCTGTGTCAACGTGTTCGATGCGGGGTTCGGCGGGTACACGGAGCATGGTTTCACCTCTTGGGAAAAGGGCTCTTGCGGGCGTGGTTGGCTTCTCAGGAACCGTGGAATCGGCGGGAGCGGCGTTGAGGAGGCAGCCGGGCGTCCAGGTGCAGAGCGAAATCGTTCCGGCCAGGGCGAGCAGGGCCACCCCTCCGAGCGTCGTCCAATGGGAAAGCCAAAATGACTTCATGTCCGTAATCCTTCTTCTCGGGTTGTCGGTTGGGCTTCTTGCCGACGGCCTCGTCGACTAAGGGTATGGATGTCGGCCGCCGCCGAGAGGTTACAGCCCCGACGACAAACGCGAGCCGGTGGTTACTCCCCTCCCCCATAGGGAGAGGGGAGATTCGCGTTGGTAGGTCCCACTTGCCGAGCGGGACCTACCCGACCAGGTACCGCCCCGCCTGGCGAGCCGTTATACTCTCCGAGGTCGGACCGCGAAGGTCCGCATGAGAAATCGCACCACGACGGAGTCCATGGCAGCCATGCGAGGAGCGATCGTCACCGGAGGTTCGCGGGGAATTGGCCGGGCCGTGGCGTTGGAGTTGGGACGCCTCGGGTACGCGGTCCTGGTGAATTTCGTTTCCCGGCCCGAGGCCGCCGCCGAAGTGGTCGCCAAGCTCCAGGAGGCCGGCGGCATGGCGGTTGCCGCGCGGGGCGATGTGGGCTCATCGCACGACCGTGAGGCCCTCGTGCGCACGGCCCTCGAGAGGTTCGGCCGGCTCGATCTGCTGGTCAACAATGCGGGCATCACCTCGCCCGGTCGCAAAGACCTCCTGGAGGCCACGGAGACCGGCTGGGATCTGGTGTTCAACACGAACCTCAAAGGCCCCTTCTTCCTGGCCCAGCGTGCCGCCAACGAGATGGTCCGCCAGATCCGCGACGGCGCGATCCCGTGCGGGAAGATCATCAACATCTCCTCCGTCTCGGCCTACGCGGTCTCGACGACCCGCGCCGACTACTGCCTCACCAAGGCCGCCATGGGAATGATGACCCAATTGTTCGCCCAGCGTCTGGCCGAGGAGAAGATCGGTGTGTTTGAGATCTGCCCGGGCGTGGTGGCCAGCGACATGACCGCGCCGGTGAAGGCGAAATACGACAAGCTCATCGCCGAGGGCCTGTGGCCGATCCGCCGCTGGGGCCAGCCCGAGGACGTGGCCAAGGCCGTGGCCGCCATCGTGCTCGACCACTTCCCTTTCACCACCGGCCAACGGTTCGACATCGACGGCGGATTCCACATCCGATCGCTGTGACGGCGTTGCGAGCCCTATGTTGCCAATCGGCAACATGATCGGCAGGGGAGCGTGCCGATTTGCCCTCGGGCCGTTCGTGACCTAGAGTTGAGTTGGACTATCCGGTCCAGCGGCGACTCCGAAGCACTTCTCTGATGATGGCAGCCGTGTCGGTGGCTCTCTCTCCAGTCCAGGCGAATTGCGCGAGCGCGCGTGAGGCGTTGGCCGAACTCGCAGCGAGCCGCGAGGACCTGGAGCAGTTTCTTGCGGAGGTCCTCGGTCACTTGGAATCGCTGTGGGGCCAATTGGAGGAGCGTCAGAACGAATTGGCATCGCAGCGGCAGCGACTTGAGTCGGTGTCGCACAGGCGAAGCGAGGAGTTGAACGGCCGGTCGGAAGAAACGGGGAGGCGGAAGAGGGCGAAGCGCAACGAGCTGCGGCGCGGCATCGCCGCTGCCACGGCCGAGTTTGCCGAGGCGATGGTGCACCAGCGTCTTCAGATGGCCGAAGAGCGTGCCAGGTGGCACGAGGAACTTACGCAAATGCGGCGGCTCCTGGAGACCCTCGCCGGCCGCCACACGAATTCCTCAACGAAGTAACCGATCGACATGGAACTGATTGACCAAGCGGTGTTCCTGTCCGCGGAGCGGGACTGCTGCGAGGATGCGCGGCGCATCGTCGTCAGCGAGGGAGTGCGGGAGGCCGACGCCCTGGAGATCCTGGCCTGGGGCCCGACGAGCGACGAGGTGCTGGGGTCCGACGGCGGGGCGTCGGGGATCTACGGCCACCGATTGCGGAGCGGGGCCTACGTCCTCGGCCGGACGACCCTCTTCGGAGGCCCGCTGGGCACGCGTGATGGGGTGCGGGCGTCGACGCAGTGTCTCATCCTGCGGCCCCGCACCCTGGCCCGCTTCGCCGGCAATCCGTTTGCCCTGCTGCACGGGGCCGAAGCCGCCGGGATCCTGCGGCCGCACGAGGAGTTGCCCACTCGGCTGGAGCCCCTGGCGTTCGGGGGCCGGGCCGGCATCGTCGATACGGCGCTCCTTTCGCAGCTCTGTCTCCGACCCGGCGTCGATTGGATGGCGGCCCTCGTTCAGGCCGCGATCGACTCGGCGAGCACGGGCGTCGTCGAGGGGACGGACCCGGAAGGCGTCTTCGCCGGCGTGGTCAACTGCCTGCCGCCCGAGTGTCGCATGGGAATCTCGTTCTCCATCGGCCTCCGCTTCTGCTCCCGCCGGCCCTATCGCCTTGTGGCGGTGCCGGACGAGGCCGGGGAGTTGGAGCGGATCCGGCGGCTGTATCACGTGACCGTGCTGGATCTTTCCAATCAAGCGCCGGCGCTGGTCGCGCCGGCGGGGAGTTGGGGGAGCGTGGTCCAACGGGTCTTGCGGTCGGGGCGGACTTCGTTCTTCGCCGGCCAGTTGGCCCGGCGTCCCCTCGACTTCTCGCCTCCGGACCTTCCCGCCCTCGCCCTCCAGATGCTCGAAGAGATGGATGCCTCGGCCACGGCCGGCGAAGAGGAAGAAGGCGGGTGGCCGGCCGCACGTGAGTCGATGGAGCCCTTCCTCGCGCAAGGCGAGAGCGGCGACGACGAATACGAGACAGACCCTTGGATGGCCTCGCCCGACGAAGCCGCGCCGCCGCTGCGGCAAAACCGGCGCCGGGCCCATGCGCCGCATTCTCCCGGACCTCTTGGCGGGGAGATCCCTACCGCGGCCGTGATCCGGCCGCGCCCCCCTTCCAAGGATCTCGATCCCGACAGTCCGGAAGTGCTCCACGCACTGGAGCGGCTCGACGACCTGGTGTTCGACGCCGTTTCCGGAGACCGGGCCTCGCTCGAGGAACTGAAGACGGCCTGGCCGGAGGTCCGCGACGAGTTGGGGGATACCCTTCTGGCCGAGTCGCGCGCCCAGTATCTCCGTTATGCCTTGACGAGTTGGGAGAAACTGGCCCATCGCGACGCCCTCCGCGATCCGGCCCTCGCCATGCAGTCGCTGGAAGTGCTCTGCGTGCTCTTCACCGGGGCCATCGACTGACGCCGGCCTCGCGGGCCGCCTGGGACCCGTTCTCCCCGGCCGGCGCGGCCGAACCTCGGCCCACCATCCACTACGCCGTGACCTTGTAGACCAGGTCGTGCTGCCGGGCGTGGTCCTTGACTTTGATTCCGATGGCGTGGCCGGGCACGGCCGTCGGGATGGACTGGTTGTCGAGCTGGATCGAATCGACCGCCTGGGTGAAGTCGGTCGTGTGGCCCTTGACGTGGATCGTGTCGCCGACCGAGAGCGAGCCGTTGGTGATCTCGATGGCCGCAACCCCGATCTTGCTGAAATAGTGGGTGACCTTGCCGATTTCTAACTCCGCCATGGCGACGCACTCCTTTCCGGGTGCCGATTGCGGCACGGTATGACCGCCGCGGAGGTCCACCCAGGCCCCGCAGTCGCAGCGGACCCCGCGGCCGAACTGGAACAGCGTGACATCGTAACCCGCGCCGCAGCGCGGACATTGAATCGCCACCAAACGGACCCCCGTCCCCCCAATTATGGCTGTCCTGCAGCCCAAGGCAAGAGGGCTGGTCGCCAATTTCCGTTCATCCGGCTGAAGCGTACCTGGGGGCGCTGCCCCCAGACCCCCGGGATTTTCGGAGGCATCAGTCCGGTGTCCAATGGTACTTGTTTGCGGTTCCCAATAATCCATATCCTGGAACTGCC
>Ga0067045_1003808_pt1 | contig 17014 bp, 13 predicted proteins | sample TerdegcTABiofilm_FD_59184 | JGI IMG/M metagenome (GOLD analysis project Ga0067045, IMG submission 59184) | Combined Assembly of (Gp0054472, Gp0054536) Wastewater bioreactor microbial communities from Singapore -Terephthalate degrading...
CCCGCCGTGCCACAACCGGTCGAGCAAGGCGGCCGCCTCGTAGCCGATCCGTTCGGAGGTCAGAGCCACTCCGGAGAGTGGCGGGTTGCAGGTCTCGCACAGGAGGCTGTCCTCGTCGCCGCCCATCACAGCCACCTGCTCCGGCACCGAGAGGCCCAGGGCCCGGCAGGCGTAGAGCACTTCGCGTCCCCGGTCGCTGGTCCAGGTCACGACCGCGACCGGCTTGGGCAGCCCGGTGAGCCAGCGTCGCAGATCGTTCTGCCGCCGCTGCCACGTGGCCGCAGGCCCCTTGCCTCGACGCGCAGGAAAGAGCGAACAGTCCAAGCCGGCCTCGGCAAGGTTCTCGACGAAACTGTGGTAGTGGGTCTCGACATAAGAAAGCCCCCGCGGGGCGAAGTAGCCGAAGCTCCGGAAGCCCTGGTCGAGCAAGTGGCCCACGGCCAGACGCGCCGCCGTGCGCAGGTCGGCCGTGACGGTAGGGAACTCGACCCCGGGAATGCGTGCGGCCGACACGTTGACCACGACGCCCGGCGCGCCGGCCAGGTAGCGGCCCATGGCCCGGTCGGCCACCCGGGCGATGACCCCGTCGCCGCGCCAGCCCGGCGGCAGACGCCCGGGGGCGTGCTGGCAACGCTGCTCCAGCCAGATGTCCCATCCTCCGTGCTCCTGGGCGTAACGCCCGATCCCCCGGATCATGCGGCGTCCCCAATCGGTCGCGGTATCCACGAGCAAGGCAATCTGGGGACAACGGCGTTGGGTCATCGGAGTCACTCGTTCTTCCAAAGAACCGTTGAGGCCCGCATTGCCTGACCTCGTGGGGCAGGCCGCTGGCCTGCCAAAGCGTCTCGGCAGGTCGGCGGCTTTCCAATACGTCTCGGCAGGTCGGCGACCTGCCCCACGGGATTGGGTTAGTGACAAAATATCTTACATTATTTACGCATCTTTGCATTGACCGCAAGCGGCTCCGCGGTCGAAAATCTGGGGACACGGTGACTTCCGGGGAGAACCATCATGAGCCGACCGATCACGCTCGTTACGGGCCAGTGGACCGACCTCCCCCCGGAGGATCTGGCCCGCAAGGCCGCAGGCTGGGGTTACGACGGCCTGGAGATGGTCTGTCGCAGCGGGTACATCGATGTGGACCGCGCGGCCCACGACGCCGCGTATTGCCAGGAAAGGCTCGATCTTCTGGCCCGATTCGGCCTGAAGTGCTTCGCGTTGAGCAATCACGCCGCCGGGCACCTGGTGTGCGATCCCAACGAGGACCGCCGGACCGACGTCCTGGCCCCCCCGGCGTGTGCGGGCGATGCGGAGAAGAAACGGGCGTGGGCCGTGGCGGCGATGAAGAACACGGCCCGGGCCGCGAGGAACCTCGGAGTTGGGGTGGTGACGGGTTTCACCGGCTCGCCGATCTGGCATCTGCTTTACCGATTCCCGCCCGTGCCGGAGGAGTGGATCGAGGAGGGGTTCGCCCGTTTTGCCGCGGCATGGAATCCGATCCTCGATGTTTTCGAAGAGTGCGGCGTCAAGTTTGCCCTGGAGGTGCATCCCGCGCAGATCGCCTTCGACGGGCCTACCGCCCGGCGCACGCTGGAGGCCCTGGGCGGGCGCCCCGCCTTCGGGTTCAACTTCGATCCCAGCCATCTGCTCTGGCAGATGGTCGATCCGGTGCGGTTCCTGCGGGAGTTCTCGGACCGGATCTACCATGTGCACATCAAGGACGTGGCACTGCGTTTCGACGGTTTCGCAGGCGTGTTGGGTTCCCATCTTCGATTTGGAGACCGGCGGCGGAGTTGGGATTTCCGCTCGCCCGGCCACGGCGATGTCAAGTTTGAAGAAATCCTGCGGACGCTCAACCAGATCGGCTACCATGGGCCGCTCTCGGTCGAGTGGGAGGATTCCGGCATGAACCGCGAGCACGGTGCCCGCGACGCCCTGGCGTTGGTGAGGCGGCTCGATGCGCCGCCATCGAGGACGGCGTTCGACGCTGCGTTTGACAGGCAAGGAGAAGTGTAAGGGGAAAAGGGAAAAGAATGAAGGGAAAAGGGCAAAAGAGGTTAACCGGGAAAGGAAGAATAGAACGATGAGTAGCTCACCGAAGACGAAGGTGGATGTCTCTCCGCGGACGACGCGACGGACCTTTCTCCAGGGGACCGGCGCCGTCCTCGCCGCGTCGGCATGGCCCGGGGCCCTTTCGATTGCCCGGGGCGCCCATGCGGCCGGCAGCGACACGATCAAGGTGGCCCTGATCGGCTGCGGCGGGCGGGGCACCGGCGCGGCAACGCAGGCCCTCGCGACCGCCGGGTCCGTGAAGCTCTGGGCCATGGCCGATCTGTTCTCCGACAAGCTCGAGGCCAGCCTGACCGGCCTGTGCAAGGGACAGGATGGCCAATACGACCGCGCCGCGCATAAGGGACTGGCCGGAAAAATCGAAGTGCCCCCGGAGCGGCGCTTCCTCGGGTTCGACGCCTACAAGAAGGCGATCGACTCCGGGGTCGACATGGCCATCCTCACCACCGCGCCCCATTTCCGGCCGATCCACTTCGAGTATGCCGTGAAGCAGGGCAAACACGTCTTCATGGAAAAACCCGTGGCGGTCGACGCCCCGGGAATCCGTTGCGTGTTGGCCGCCGCCGCCGCGGCCAAGCAGAAGGGCCTGAAGGTCGGCGTCGGGCTCCAGCGCCACCACGACGCCCTGTATCAGGAAGTCGTCAAGCGGATTCACGACGGGGCCCTCGGCCAGATTCTCTACCTGCGGGCCTACTGGAACGGGGCCGGCTACCGGATCCGTCCGCCCCGCGAGGCGGACATGACCGAGATGACCTACCAGTTGCGCAACCCCTATCACTACACCTGGATCAGCGGCGACCATATCGCCGAGCAACATGTCCACAACCTGGACGTGTGCAACTGGATCCAGAAGGGCCATCCGGTCGAGGCCCAAGGGCAGGGCGGCCGGCAGGTCCGCATCGGGCCGTTGTTCGGCGATGTCTTCGACCACCACTGCGTCGAGTTCACCTACGCCGACGGCAGCCGGCTGTTCAGCCAGTGCCGCCACATCGCCGGGTGCTGGAACAGCGTGTCCGAGCACGTGGTCGGAACCAAGGGGAAGGCCGACGTGGGCAACGGCCGGATCGAGGTCGGCGCCGACGCGTGGCGCTATCGCGGCCCGAAGATCAACCCCTACCAGGTCGAGCACGACCGGCTCTTCGAGGCGATCCGCAACGGCAAGGACCACAACGAGGGCGAGAGCGGTGCGCTTGCCACGATGACGGCCATCCTGGGCCGCATGGCCACGTACTCGGGCAAAGTCGTGTCGTGGGACGAGGCGTTCAACTCCCAACTCGCCCTGGCCCCGGCGAGCTACGACTTCAACGCGACCCCGCCGGTCGTGCCCGGCAAAGACGGCCTCTACCCCTGCGCCATCCCCGGCGTGACCAAGGCGTGGTGAAGAGAAGGGGTCGGGGAAGAACTCGAGCGGATGCCCCACGGCGGGCAAGCCCGCCCGCTACGCGGAGATGCGCCGGAACGAACGGCGGTAGGAGATGGTTGTACGTTTGCGCAGAAGGTCCGATGTAAGACCCTGAACCCTGAACCCTAATTCAAGGAGCCAACCCGCGTGAAACTGTTTCTCGATACGGCCCATTTGGAGCACCTCCGCGAGGCGTGCGCGTGGGGGATCGTCGACGGCGCGACGACCAATCCCACGTTGGTTTCCAAGACCGGACGCGAGCCGGCCGAGTTGTACGCCGAGATCTGCCGCATCGTTCCCGGCCCGGTGAGCCTGGAGTGCGTCGCGACCGAGGCCGACGCCATGGTCGCCGAGGCCCAGCAACTGGCCAAGATCGCCGAGAACGTGGTGGTCAAGATCCCGATCCTCCGCGAGGGGCTGATCGCCGTGAAGCGGCTGGCCGCCGTGGGCGTCAAGACCAACGTGACCGCGGTCTGCTCGCCGCTCCAGGCCCTGCTGGCCGCCAAGTGCGGGGCGACCTACGTCAGCCCGTTCGTCGGCCGGTGGGACGCCATGGGCCAGATGGGCATGGACATGATCCACCAGATCAAGACGATCTTCGACAACTACGGATTCGGCACCCAACTCCTCGTGGCCTCGGCGCGCCATCCCCTGCACGTGCTGGAATCGGCCCTGGCCGGCGCCGACGTGTGCACGATCCCCATGGAAGTGATGGAACAGCTCTATCACCATCCCATGACCGACGCAATTCTCCGGCAATTCGCCAACGATTGGCAGAAGGTTCCCGGCAAGTAAGGCAAGGTGGTTTGAAGGAATGTCGATGGATAAGCTGCGTGTGGGATATGTGTGTTGCGCGCGATTGAGCTTCGACGGCGATTACGCCGGCCAGCTCTTCGAGCGATCGCTGCAAAGCCTCTCGGGGATGGACGTGGAACTGGTCCACGGATCCGGACTCACGGTGACGGAGGAAGACGCCGAGTCGCTGGCCGATCGGTTCCACGCCGAGCGCGTCGACGTGGTCCTGGTGCAATACGGCACGTTCGCCCTGGGGACCCTGATCCCCATCTTCGCCGACCGGCTGACCGCGCCGATCGTGCTCTGGGGCGTGCCAGAGCCGACGCTCGACGGGCCGAAGCTCTGCTCGAACTCGTTCTGCGGGATCAACATGAACGCCCACACGCTGATGCGGTTGGGGCGCAAGTACGACTACATCTTCTGCGAACCCCACGAAGCGCCCGAGGCCCTCGCCCCGTCGTTCCGCGTGATCCACTGCCTCAAGCGGCTCCGGCGGCTGCGGTTGGGCCTGGTGGGCTACCGCGTCCCCGGGTTCTACACCTCGACGTTCGACGAGCTGGACCTGCGGCGCCGGTTGGGCGTCGAAGTCCATCACGTGACCATGGCCGAGTTGTTCGACACTGCCCGGGCCGTGGACCGGGAGCGCCGGCAGGCGGAGGCCGAGGCCATCCGGGCGACGGCTGCCGTTTGCGACGTGGCCGCCGACGAGTTGGACAAGGCGGGCGGGCTCATGGTTGCGTTCCGCGAGATCGCCTTGCGCAACCGGCTGGCCGGCTTTGCCGTGAAGTGCTGGCCGGAGTTCACCGCCCACTACGGGATCATGCCGTGCAGCACGATCAGCCGGCTGAACGACCAGGGCCTGCTCACGGCCTGTGAAGGCGACGTCTACGGCACCGTGAGCATGTGGATCGCCAACTTCCTGAGCGGCCGCCACGCCATGTTCGCCGACTTCATCGCCGTCGACAACGAGCACAACGAGGGCCTGGCCTGGCACTGCGGTTCCGCGCCCACGTGCCTGATGGCCCAAGGGGCCGGCAACCGCCTGGGCAAGCACCCGTCGGTCGAGGGCGGGGGCAAGCGGGGCGTCAACGTCAACTTCCCGATCGAAGGTCAAGGGCCGGTCACCATGGCCCGGCTCGGCGTCGGACCCCGCGGCCTGCGATTGTTCTTCGCAGGCGGGCAGTCGGTCCCGCCCCGTGCGAACCTGCCGGGCAATTGCTGGGGCATCCGGTTCGATGCGCCGGTGCGCCGCGTCGTCGATGCGGTCATCGGCCAGGGGCTGGAGCATCACACCGCCGTGGTCCATGCCGATCTGCGCGACGACCTCCGCCGGCTGGCCCGCTGGCTGGACCTCGAAACCCTTGACGTCGACCAGGAGTAGAACATGGACTATCGCGTCGTGTGGAAGCCGCGTCCCGGATTCACTCTTCTGTCGAAGCCGGGCGACGCCGGGATGCAGCATTTGAGTTTCGGCATGGTCGCCCTGGCCCCGGGCGAGCATTACCGCCTGACGCCTTGCGACCAGGAGACCGCCCTGGTGCTCCTGCGGGGCGCGGCCGTGGTCACGGGCGGCGGGTTGGAGCGTCAGGCGATCGGTCCCCGTACCGATTTCTTCCAAGAAAAGCCCTGGACCGTGATGCTGCCCGCGCAGACCGCCTGCGACGTGGAGGCCACCGCCGACTGCGAGATCGCCGTGAGCCAGGCGCCCTCGACCCGGCCGGGTCCGGCGCTGGTGATCCCGCCGGAGAAGGTCAAGGAACTCTCGCTGGGCAAGCCCGGTTTCCAGCGCCGGGCCCTGTTGATGGTCACCGAGGACGTGCCGGCCGATTACCTCTTCATCGGCGAGGCGGTCGTGCCGCCGGCCAACTGGGCCAGCTTCCCGCCGCATCGCCACGACTTCGACGACTTGCCCCACGAAGTCGACATGGAGGAGATCTACTACTTCCGCTTCGACCGGCCCCAGGGTTTCGGTATCCAGAAGATTTATACCGACAACCGCTCCATCGACGAGACGCTTACCATCCAGGACCACCACACGGTCCTGATTCCCGAAGGCTACCATCCCGTGGCCACGGCCCCGGGCTACTCGATGTATTATCTCTGGGTCATGGCGGGCAAGAACCGGCAGTTCCTGTCGCGGCTCGATCCGGATCACCGTTGGGTTGTGCAGGGCTGAGCGAGGCGGCGGGCATGAGCCAGTTTCTCTTGGGCATCGACACCGGCACGAGCGGCTGCAAGATCACGGTCATCGACCGCGAAGGGCGGATTGTCGATACGAACTCCGGCGAGTTCCACACGTCGCGTCCGCATCCCGGCTGGTCGGAGCAGGACCCCGACGAGTGGTACGACGTGGCCTGCCGGCTGCTGCACGAGATCTGGGCCCGCGGCGCCTGCCGGGCCGAGGAAGTGGCCGCCGTCGGCCTCGACGCCTCGACCCACAACACCGTGCTGGCCGACGCCGATTTCCGCCCCCTGCGCCCGGCCATCATGTGGACCGATCAGCGGAGCGTGTGTCAGGCGGCGAAGCTTGAGGCGCAAGCCGGGCCCGAGATCTTCCGGATCGGTTACCAGAAGCCGACGCCCACCTGGACCTTGCCGCAACTGCTCTGGGTGGCCGAGCACGACCCGGACGCATTCGGCCGGGTGGCCCATCTCCTCTTCACGAAGGACTACGTGCGGCGCCAACTCACGGGCACCTGGGAGACCGATCACATCGACGCCCAGGGGAGCCTGCTCTACGATATGGCCCACCGCGCCTGGTCGTCCGAACTCTGCGAGCTGGCCGGATTGCCGAAAGACGTGTTGCCGCCGCTCGTGGAGCCGACCGAGGTCGTCGGGTCGGTGACGCAGGCGGCCGCCGAACAGACGGGGCTGCGGGCGGGTACGCCCGTGGTGGCCGGATGCTCCGATTCGGCCGTCGAGGGCTACGCGGCCGGCGCGATCCGGCCCGGCCAGATGATCCTCAAGCTGGCCACGGCCGGCAATGTGAACGTGATGACCGCGAAGCCGCATCCGCATCCTCGCACGCTCACCTACTCCCACGTGATCCCGGGGCTCTGGTACACGGTGTCGGCGACCAACACGGCCGCCTCGGCCGAGCGGTGGTTCCGCGACGTCTTCTGCCAGCAGGAAAAGGAGCAGGCGGCCGGCGAGGGGCGCAGCGTCTACGAGCGTCTCCACGAAGCGGCCCGGCACATGAAGCCCGGCGCCGAGGGCCTCTTCTTCCATCCGTATCTGCTGGGCGAGCGGAGCCCCTACTGGGACGCGGACCTGCGGGGCAGCTTCGTGGGGGCGACGATGCGGCACGAGAAGCCGCACTTCGTCCGGGCCTTGCTCGAAGGCGTGGCCTATTCCCTCCTCGACTGCTTTCGCACGGTTGTGGAGATGCAGTTGCCGGTCGAGGAGATCCGGATCATCGGCGGCGGGGCCCAGAGCGATCTCTGGACGCAGATCCTCAGCGACGTCTTCGCCCGCTCCATCGTGCGTCCGGCCGGGTGCGACGCCAGTTTCGGGGCCGCGCTGCTGGCGGGGGTGGGCGCAGGGATCTTCGCCGACACGACCGACGCGGCCGTCCGGTGCGTCCGAGTCCGTGACGTGGTCCAGCCCGATCCCCGTGCCGTCGAGGTGTATGCCAGGCTCTTTCCGCTGTATCGCCGGATCCACGACGATCTGGCCCCCACCTATGCCGAGTTGACGAAATCGCTCGGCGAACTCCAGCCATAGACGGAGGCCGGCCATGTCTGCCACGGTATCCCGCCGGAAGTTTCTGAAATCCGCTTCGGCCTTGGGCGCCCTTGGGGCGGTTGCGTCGTACCATGTCGGCGGCGTTCCGGCCCGGGCAGCCCATTTCCGCTCCAAGAACGACCGCCCGCTGATCGCGGCGATCGGTGTCGGCGGACGGGGCTCGCACGACGCGAAATGGGCCGGCCAGTTCGGCGACGTGGCCGCCGTTTGCGACGCCGACCTGGAGCACGCCGAACGGGCCAAGGCCGCCTTCGGCGGCAAGCCGGCCGTGTTCCAGGACTACCGCAAGCTGCTCGACTCCCGCCCCGACATCGACGTGGTCGTCAACGGCACGGCCGACCACTGGCACACGGCGATCAACGTCGCCGCCTGCCGGGCCGGCAAGGACGTGTACGCGGAGAAACCGATCACGATCACCATCGAGGAGGGGCAGATCCTCCGCCGCGTCGTGCGTGAGACGGGCCGGATCGTCCAGGTCGGCACGCAGCAGCGCAGCATGGCTCATTTCCGCACCGCGTGCGAGCTGGTCCGCAACGGGCGGGTCGGCAGGCTGCGGCAGGTCGTCGTGCTCCTGCCTCTCTATCCGGCCAGGGGCGGACCGTTCGCCCCGCAGCCGGTCCCGCCCAAGCTCGACTGGGACCTCTGGCAAGGCCAGGCGCCCGTCCGGCCGTTCTGCCCCCAGCGGCTCCACTTCAGCTTCCGGTGGTGGTCCGACTATGCCGGCGGCAAGATCACCGACTGGGGCCAACACCACATGGATATCGCCTACTGGGGCATGGGCATGGAGCAGTCCGGACCCTTGGAGGTCGAGGGCAGGGCCTTCTACCCCAACCACGGCAAGCCCGACTGCTACGACAACGCCGACCGCTTCGTGGTCCGGATGAAGTTCCCGGGCGACGTGGATCTCCTGTATCTGGTCGTGCGCGACAAGAAGTATCTCAAGGACATGGCCGACGGCGGTATGACCGCGGCCGAGGACGCCGAACTGTTCGCCGGGGTCCCGGAAGAATGGCGGCGCGAACAGCGCGACGGCATCATGTTCATCGGCGACCGGGGACGCCTGTTCGTCAACCGCGGCAAGGCCTACGGCAAGGCGGTCGAAGATCTGCCCGGGAACCCCTTACCCACCGACGCCCTGCGGCTCTACGAAAGCAACGACCACATGGCCAACTTCTTCGAGTGCGTGAAGAGCCGCAAGCAACCGATCAGCACGGTCGACGTGGCCCACCGGGTCATCAGCGCCTGCCATCTGGGCAACGTGGCCATGCACTTGAAGCGAAAGATCCGCTGGGACCCGCAGAAGGAGCAAATCGTCGGCGACCCGGAGGCGGGCAATTCGGTGTATGTCCGTCGTCCCCAGCGTAAGCCGTACACGATTGTGACGTGAAGATCGCGGACGGAGACGGGACTGCAAATCAACGTAACACTTCAGCCGTATAAAGTTGTCGGAAGAGGAGAAGGAAAAAGGAGAAAGCGGGGGAAAAGGGGAAAGAACAGGAGAGGGGTCCCTTTCAGAATTGTGTGATCAGGGGACGATTTCTTCCCTTTCCCATTTTTCCAGGGCTTTTCCTTTTCCCTTCCTCTGCTCGCACTTCATTCCGCTGAACACTTACGAATCAACAAGAATCCGCGGCTCATCACCGCTTGCGAGAGAACCAAGAAGTGCTCAAGATTGGCATTGCCGGGTTCGGCTTCATGGGGCGCATGCACTACCGGTGCTGGCGCGCGCTCGCCGGGGCGACGGTGACGGCCGTCTGCGACGCCGATCCGCGGGCGTTCGAGGATTCGGCCAGGAACCGCGGCAACATCGCCGGGGCCGAAGGGGATGTCGACCTGAGCGGCGTGACCGTCTACCGCGGTTTCGAGGAGATGATCCGGCAGGAGCCCCTGGACGCGGTGTCGATCACCCTGCCGACGTGCCTGCACGCCGGCGCGGCCATCGCGGGCCTCGAGGCGGGCCTGCACGTGCTTTGCGAGAAGCCGATGGCCCTGAGCCTGGCCGATGCCGAGCGGATGATCGAGGCGGCCCGGCGTACCGGCAAGACGCTCCAGATCGGCCACTGCATCCGCTTCTGGCCGGAATACGCCAAGGCCAAGCAGCTCGTCGATGCCGGCGAGTACGGCCCCGTCGTGGCCGCCACGTTTCAGCGACTCTCGGCGACCGCCGCACGCAAGGCGGGCACCTGGTTCCTCGACGAACCGCGCAGCGGAGGCATGCTCCTCGATCTGCACATCCACGACACCGACTTCATCCAGTACCTCTTCGGAACACCGCGGGCCGTTTTCAGCAGCGGCGCGACTGGGCCCGGAGGGAGACTCGCCCATATCGTGACCCGCTATCGCTACGACGACGGTAAGCTCGTCACCGCGGAAGGCGGCTGGGCCATGATGCCGCCGTTCGGATTCGCTATGCGGTTCCACATCGTCCTGGAGCGGGCCACGATCGACTTCGATTACCAGCGCACTCCGAGGCTCCGCCTCTGCCCGGCCGAAGGCGATGCGATCGTCCCCGCCTGCGATTCGGGCGACGGCTACTCGCATCAGATCGCCCACTTCGCCCGGCGGGTCGGCGGGGAATCCGTGCCCGAGGTGATTACGCCCGGGCAGGCGTGGGACTCGCTGCGGATCGTCGAGGCGGAGCGGGAGTCGGCACGGACCGGTCAGGAAGTCCGCATCGAGAAGCGGACATGGGACACACCGGGGGAGACAACGCCATGAACTGCGGCAAGTGGCCGGTGGCCGTGTGCAGTTGGTCGCTACAAAGCGACGTGGCCGGAGTGGCTTCGGCCATGCGGCAGTTGGGGATCGACCGGGTCAATCTGGCCCTGAAGCCGGCGTTCCGGGACGATGGCGAGGCGTACCTCGACGCCGTGCGACGGCAGAACTGGACGTTCAGCGCAACGACGATCGGCTTTGCCCAGGAAGACTACTCGACGCTGGAGAGCATCCGCGCGACCGGCGGGATCCTGCCCGACGAGTCCTGGCCGGAGAACCGCCGCATCGTGGTGCGGGCCGCGGAGATCACGGCCGAACTGGAGGTGCGCTATCTGACGATGCACGCCGGGTTCATCGAGAGCGACGATCCGGCCCGGGCCCGGCGCCTCCGCGACCGGCTCCTCTCCCTGGCCGACGAGGCCGGCCGGCGGGGGATCTTCCTGCTGATGGAGACCGGGCAGGAGACGGCCTCCTCGCTTCGCGCCTTGCTGGAGGAGCTGAATCACCCGGCGTTGGGCGTCAACTTCGACCCCGCGAACATGATCCTCTACGGCAAGGGCAATCCGGTGGAGGCCGTACGGACGCTGGGCCCCTGGATCAAGCACGTTCACATCAAAGACGCCGTGCGGACCCGGCAGCCCGGGACCTGGGGAACCGAAGTGCCCTGGGGCGACGGCGAGGTCGGGGCCGAGCCGTTCTTGCGTGCCCTGCGCGAGGCGGGATTCTCCGGCACGCTGGCGATCGAGCGAGAGGGCGGGAACCATCGTTTGGGCGACATTCAACTGGCTGCGGAGCGGCTCGCAGCCACCGGCCGGCTTCTTGAACCCGGAGGACATCCATGAGCGACTCCCCGAGCTTGGGTCTGTACTTGAGTCTCAGCGGCATGAAGTTCCTCGAGTTCACCATCTGGGGCGCGTGGGCCCCGGTGCTGGCCTCCCGGGTCCTCGGACCGCTGAAGATGAGTGGGAAGCAGTTGGGTTGGATCTACGCAACGCTTCCCTTGGCGTGCATTCTGGCCCCCATGGCGGCGGGCCAGATCGTCGACCGCTGGTGTCCGACCGAGTGGTACATGGCCGGAGCGCACCTGCTGGGCGGGGTCTTCCTGCTGGCCGCCGCCCGGGCCACGCGCTTCGTCCCCCTCTTTCTCTTGATGCTCGGCCACTGCCTGTGTTTTGCCCCGACGCTGGCGATGGTCAATTCGCTCACGTTCGCCCACCTGCCGAATCCGCAGGTCTACTACTTCTGGGTCCGCGTGTGGGGCGCCGTCTCCTGGGTGCTGATCGGCTTGACGCTGACGCTCTGGCGCCGCTCGGGCAAGCTCCAGGTCCGCAGCGCCGACAGCCTGGTCCTGGCGGCGGTCTGTTCGATCCTCATGGGGCTCTACTGTTTCACCCTGCCGCACACCCCGCCTGCCAATACCGGCAGCAGCGCGTTGCCGTTCGTCAAGGCGATCTCGATGCTGGGCGACTCGAACTTCCTGATCTTCCTGGTGATCTCGTTCGTCGTCACCACGCAACTACAATTCTATTACCTGGGCACCTCGCGATTCCTGGAGGACATCGGCACTTCGCACTCGAACATCCCCGCGGCGATGAGCGTGGCACAAATCGCCCAGGTGGTGGCCATGGCAGCCATCCTGCCGTACATCTTCAAACGCCTGGGATTCCAGTGGACGTTGGCCATGGGCACGGCCTTCTGGCTGGCCATGTTTGTGGTCTACGCCAGGATGCGGCCGAGGACACTGGTCATTGCGTCGATGGCCTTGCACGGCCTGGCCTTCGCCTTCTTCTTCGACGCCGCATACCTCTACATCGAGCAGGTGGCCCCGAAGGACATCCGCGGCTCCGCCCAGGGTTTGTACACCACGGTGACCCAGGGACTCGGTCTCTTCTTGGGAACGCAGTTCACGGGCGTGGTGATGGACCGTTTCCGCGGCGAGGACGGCAAGTTCCGCTGGCGTCCGATCTTCCTCGTCCCGTGCGTGCTCCTGGGCCTCTGCGCCGTAGCGTTCGTCGTGTTGTTCAAGGGGTGAGGTTTGCGCCGGGCAGATAGACTTGGAGTACCCGAGAGAATGGTCGCATCGTCGTGCGGGAGAACTTCGATCCAAAGGCAGGACGCCGCAGCCGACGTGCTCGTCGGGGTGGCCTTCAGCCCCGAAGGGGCGAGATGCGATAGCCCAAGGCAACGCCCTGGGCCGAGGGGATGTCCAGAAACGGAGAGCCCTGAAAGGGCGGAATTCAGGCTTATCGGACTGAGGCGCGCGATCGCTCCTCGGATGCCAGGGCCGAGGAGCGGAAGAGGAGTATGGTGCCTCTTCTCTGTTCCCTTCTTCTCCGTCCTTCCCCCGAATACACGATGGACGTCTCCTCGCATTCGTGAGTCGGGTGAACCGGGATTCAGGTCCGACCCGAACGCGATGTCGCCCCTTCAGGGCTCGGAGATTCCTCGCGGCTCGCTTCCCCAGGGCGTTGCCCTGGGCTTTCCGATTTCGCCCCTTCGGGGCTGAGAAGGAGGCCTGATCCATGCCGCTCCACTGGGTCCGCAAAGACGATTACGAAGCGATGAGCCTTGACGGCGCGGAGCGCATCGCCGCGGCTATTGAAAAGCGGCTCCGGCAGCGCTGCCCGATGTTGCTCGGGCTGGCCACCGGCAACACGATGATCCGGCTCTACGAACTGCTGGCCGGGATGCTCAACCGGAGCGGCCTCGATCTGGCGCACCTCCACACGATCAACCTGGACGAATACGTGGGCGCCGACGGCGCGTGGGTCCCACCCGGCCATCCGCTGAGTTACCACGCCTACATGGACCAGAACTTCTTCGCCCGGCTCGATCCCAAGCTGGGGATGCGGCGCGAGCACATCCACTTCCCCGATCCCGCCCGGCCAGCCGAGTTCGACGACATGATCCACCGGATGGGCCGGCTCGATTTGCAGTTGCTCGGCATCGGCTTCAACGGGCACATCGCCTTCAACGAGCCCATGTCCGAGTCGGAAATCTCGACCGAGGCGTTTGCCGCGCTGCCGACCCGGGTCATCGACCTGACCGAGCTGACCCTTGAGACCAACGCCCGGCTGACGGCCGGCGGCGACCGTTCCCAGGTGCCGCGCCAGGCCGTGACCTTGGGAATGAATTCGATCCTCGCCGCCCGCGAGGTGCTGCTCCTGGCGTGCTTCCCGGAGCAGCAGGAGCCGCTCTCCAAAATGATCCGGGGACGTCCGACGCCGACGCTGCCCGCCAGCTACCTGGTGGATCATCCGAACAGCACGGTCGTCTACACGGGCGACCGGATCTCGTTGGACGTGGGAGGGTGAGATGGGCACAAATGGGGACTGTCCCCTTTTTCCGCGAGGGACTCTCTTGGTTGGATACGACGTGGAGCGCATCCCGGGCCGCGTGCCGGGCGAGAAATGGGTCGGCCAGACGCTCCGCCACGATACGGCCGAGGTCTTTCTGGAGGCCGCCCTGCGGGTCCATCGGGAACTGCGCGTGCCGGCCACGATCTTCGTCGTCGGATGCAACATCGAGCGACTGCGGCCGCAGCTCGAAGCCTGCCTGGCGTCGGGCTGGTTCGAAATCGCCCAGCACACGCACGAGCATTTTCCGCTGAAGACCGTGGTCGAGGAAAGCCCCGACAACGTCTACCTGCCCGGCCTTCCCTTCGACCGTATCGAGGAGCAACTGGCCCGGCCCGTGGAACTGCTGCGGCGTCACCTTGGCGTCGAGTGCCGGGGCGTGACCGCGCCCTACTCGTATTACCGCGGTCTGGCCGACCGGCCCGACATCCTCGAGATCGTCGCCCGCCACGGCATGTCGTATGTCCGGTCCTACGGCCGGAACAGCAAGGACTACTTCCCGCTGGAGTGGGACGTGCAGCCGTTCTGGTATGCCCGGCAGGGGTTCCCCGGGCTGCTCGAAACGCCCATGCAGGGCTGGATCGACGCCCAATGGCGCCGCGAGCACGGGTGGCAGAACTGGCCGGCCTATCACGAGTACCTGAAGGGCCGGGCCGACGAGGCGGCGGCCGGCGGCCGGTGCTGGTCGCACTGCCAGCACGATTGGACGAGCACGCTCTACGACGAACAACTCGTTTGGACTCGCAAGTTCTTGGAGTATGCCGCCCAGCGTCTGGAGATTCTGACCTACTACGAGTTCTATCAGCAAATGGAGCAACTTCGCGAGCCGTCGCAAGCTGGAGCGTAAGGACCGATGCACACGAAAACCGATAGTTACCTCAACGAGTTCTTGTATACCGAGCTGGCCGACGCCGTCGGGCCGGAGAATGTCTCCACGAGCCAGTCCGACAAGATCGCCTACTCGTGCGACTACTACTGGATCCCGGAGTTGTGGATCGACCGCGGCTGCCGTAACCCCGAGCCGGACGTCGTGGTCCATCCCCGCTCCACCGAGGAAGTTGCCCGCGTCTGCCGCATTGCCGGCAACTACAAGATGCCTTTGACGGTCTGGGGCGGCGGCTCCGGCTCGCAAGGCGGGGCGCTGCCCATCCACGGCGGGATCGTGCTCGATACGAAGAAGCTGAACCGCATCCTCGCCATCGACAAGACCTCGCTCACCGTGACTGCCGAGACCGGCATCCTCATGCAGCACCTGGAGTGGGCGCTGGAGCGCGAGGGCCTGGCGACGATGCACGTGCCCGCCTCGATCGGCTGCGCCACGCTGGGCGGCTTCCTGGCCCACCGCGGCACCGGCGTGCTCTCCACCAAGTACGGAAAGATCGAGGACATGGTCATGTCGCTCGAAGCCGTCCTGCCCGACGGCACGATCGTCAACACGCTGGCCGTTCCGCGGCACGCCTCCGGCCCGGACTTGAGCCAGCTCTTCCTCGGCTCCGAGGGGACCTTCGGCGTGATAACCAAGGCGACGCTCAAGATCCATCCGCTCCCCGAGGTCCGGCGGTTCCACGCCTTTGTCTTTCCCGACCTGCACACGGGCCTGGAGGCCGGACGCCAGCTCATGGTCCGCCGCCTGCGTCCCTGCGTGATCCGGTTGTACGACGAGGCCGAGACCCGGCGCCTGATCCGCCGCGTCCTGGGCATCGAGAAGGAGGGCGCGTACCTCGTCTTCGGCTTCGACGGCGACCGGGATCTCGTGGAGCTGGAGATGAACAAGGCGCTGGCGGTCTGCCGCTCGTTGCCCCACGAGGATCTCGGCACCAAGCTGGGCGAAGACTGGTGGGAGCACCGCTACGACTTCTTCTTCCCGAACCACATGTTCCACTTGCCGCAGGCCTTCGGCACGCTCGACACGGTCGCCACGTTCGCCAACATCGAGAACGTCTACCGGGCCATGAAGCGGGTGATCGAGGAGCGGTTTCCCATGGCCCGCTACATCGGCCACTTCTCGCACTGGTACGAATGGGGCTGCATGCTCTACGCGAGGTTCATCATCGACCAGGCGCCCGACGATCCCCACGAGGCCGCGCAGCTCTACAACCGGATCTGGGACGCCTGCCTCCGCGCGGCCATGGAGCAGGGCGGCCTGCTCAACGAACACCACGGGATCGGCCTGAAGCTGGGCCGCCTGATGAAGGAACTCTACGGCCCGGCCTACGGAGTCCTCAAGAAGATCAAGAAGGCGCTCGACCCGGACGACCTCATGAACCCCGGGAAAATGGGGTTTTGAAGCGTCTTGACAAGAACGCACCTGGAATCTGTGGAGGTTAAAGGCGAGAGGTTGAAAATGGGTTGTCCGGTTACCGCTTTTGTTCCAGACGATTCAACGACCAGCGGAGTCTTCAGCCCCGAAGGGGTGCAATAGGAAAGCCCAGGGCAACGCCCTGGGGAGCGAGGGTCCGAATATGAACGGAAAGCCCTGAAAGGGCGACATAGGAGTGGACGCGACCGATATCTCGCCCTTTCAGGGCTTCGTCTCTCACCGGGACTCGCTTCCCCAGGGCGTTGCCCTGGGCTGCCATATTCCGCCCCTTCGGGGCTCCGGCCCCCTGGGAAACAAGTTCCCAGGAAGAACGCCGGGATACAGACACTGCCCTTCAACGCCGAACTTTTTACCTTCCCACCTGGAATCCAGCCATGTTGATCTCTGAACATATCGGGACCATTGAGGCCTGCCGGTTCTGCTTCATGTGCCGCCACGTCTGCACGGCCGGGGTGGTCAGCGGCAAGGAATCCGACACGCCGCGGGGCAAGGCGTTGATCCTCTTCAAGGCCCTCAAGGGCCACATCGACTACGGCGTCGATACCGTCGAGACGCTCTATCGCTGCTGCCTTTGCGGGATGTGCGAGACCTGGTGCAAGGCCGGCTGCACGC
>Ga0067045_1004531_pt1 | contig 17013 bp, 11 predicted proteins | sample TerdegcTABiofilm_FD_59184 | JGI IMG/M metagenome (GOLD analysis project Ga0067045, IMG submission 59184) | Combined Assembly of (Gp0054472, Gp0054536) Wastewater bioreactor microbial communities from Singapore -Terephthalate degrading...
GGCAAAGCCCTGCGGGCTGGCGTCAGCCCCCGAAGGGGGCTTCGCTCCTTGAGCGCGGGGGCTTTAGCCCCGCGCGGTGTACTGGTCGCCCGACGCTGAAGCATCGGGCTGAACGGGCAAAGCCCTGCGGGCTGGCGTCAGCCCCCGAAGGGGGCTTCGCTCCTTGAGCGCGGGGGCTTTAGCCCCGCGGCATACGCGGCTGCGTTTTCGCGGCTTTCGCGCCCTTCGCGATCCAAAGGCCCCCTCAGCGCGAGGTAGGCGCGCGGCAAACTTGTAGCCCTGCTCAGCGTCCTCGGCGGCAAAACCCCCTGGCACGCCCCGCGGGCTGCACCCCTCACCCTAGCCCTCTCCCAGCGGGAGAGGGAACGAGGCGGGCGGCATCCACGAGTAACACGAATCTACGCGAACGGTATTGCGCCCGACGCTGAAGCATCGGGCTGAACGGGCAAAGCCCTGCGGGCTGGCGTCAGCCCCCTTCGGGGGCTTTTCGCTCCTTGAGCGCGGGGGCTTTAGCCCCGCGGCATACGCGGCCGCGTTTTCGCGGCTTTCGCGCCCTTTCGCGCCCTTCGCGATCCAAATGCCCCCTCAGCGCGGGGTAGGCGCGCGGCAAACCCGTAGCCCTGCTCAGCGCCCTCGGCGGCAAGACTCCCAGGCATGCCCCGCGGGCTGCACCCCTCACCCTAGCCCTCTCCCAGCGGGAGAGGGAACGAGGCGGGCGTATTCCCCCTTCCCGCCCCGCCTGCGGGGAGAGAAGGGGGCAAGGGGGATGTGAGGGGTTCCCCCAGCCGCGAATGGCCGCGAAACGTTACGCGGCCCCCAGCACGCGCACCTGTTCCTCCAGGCGCGCCTTGCGATCGCGCAGGGCGGCCAGTTTCTCCCGCTCCTCCTCCACCACGTCCTCCGGCGCCTTGCGGATGAACCCCTCGTTGGCCAGGAGTTTCTCCGAGCGCGCGATGTTGGCGGCGACGCGCTCCAACTCCTTCGTGAGCCGCGCGCGCTCCTTGTCCACATCCACCATGCCGGCCAGCGGCAGGTACACCTCCACGCCCGGGAACACCAGGGCCAGCGCCTTGTCGGGTCGGCGGGCGAGCGCGGGGGCCAACTCCAGCCGCGCCGCATCCAGACGGGCCAGGCGCACCAGGATGTCGCGTTGGGACGCGAAGGTGTCGTAGAAGGCGCCGGCGGCGATGTGCGCCTCTATCGGCTTGCCGGCCTCCACGTTGTACTCGGCGCGGGCGTTGCGGATGGCGCGGATGGCGTCCATCAGCGCGCCCATCTCCCGCTCGGCGGCCTCGTCGCGAGGGCCGGGTTCGGGCCACGGCGCCACGATGAGCGCCTCGCCCTCGTGGGGCAGGTTCTGCCATATCTCCTCGGTTACGAACGGCATGAACGGGTGCAGCAGGCGCAGGGCGCGCTCCAGCACGTACACCAGCACCGACAGCGCCGCCTGCCTTGAGGCTATCCGCGGACTCTCGTCCTCTCCGTACAGGCGCGGCTTGGTGGCCTCAATGTACCAGTCGCAGTACTCGCCCCAGAGGAAGTCGTAGATTTGGCGCCCCGCCTCGCCGAACTGGTAGTCCTCCATCAGGCGGTTGACGTCGGAGATGAGGCGGCTCAAGCGGCTGAGAATCCACCGATCCACCGGCTCCAGCGCGAGCGCCCAGGGGTCCGGCGCCGGCGGTTCGTCGCCCAGGTTGGACAGCACAAACCGTGCCGCGTTCCAAATCTTGTTGGCGAAGTTGCGGTTGGACGCGATGCGGTCGGGCGAGAGTTTCATGTCCTGGCCGGGCGTGCTGCCGGTAACCAGGGTGAAGCGCAGCGCGTCGGCCCCGTACTCGTCAATCACGTTGAGCGGGTCGTACTTGTCGGCGTCGGGCATGGACTTGGAGATTTTCTTGCCCTGGGCGTTGCGCACCAGGCCATGCAAGTACACGACGCGGTAGGGCACTTCGCCGGTCATCGCCAGGCCGAGCATGATTTCCCGCGCCACCCAGAAGAACAGGATGTCGTAGCCGGTCTCGCGCACCGTCGTCGGGTAGAAGTAGCGCATGTCCTCGGTGTCGTCGGGCCAGCCCAACGTGGAGAAGGGCCAAAGGCCCGACGAGAACCACGTGTCCAGCACGTCGGGGTCCTGGCGGATGTTCTTGCTGCCGCAGGAGCCGCACGCCGTCGGGTCGGTGAGGCCCGTCGTCTGCGCGCCGCAGTCGTCGCAGTACCAGACGGGGATGCGATGGCCCCACCACAGTTGGCGGGAGATGCACCAGTCGCGGATGTTCTCCATCCAGTTGGTGTAGATTTTGACGAAGCGCTCGGGCACGATGCGGATGCGGCCATCCTGGACGGCCTGAAGCGCCGGCTCGGCCAGGGGCTTGATGCGCACGAACCACTGCGTGGAGATACGCGGCTCAACGATGGTGTGGCAGCGCTGGCACGTGCCCACCGCGTGGGTGTACGGCTCAATCTTGACGAGCAGGCCCTCCTTCTCCAGGTCGGCCACCAGGTTGCGGCGGCACTCAAACCGGTCCTGGCCCTGGTAGGGGCCGGCCAGTTCGTTCATGCGGCTTTCCTCGTCCATGACGATGGGGGCTTCCAGCCCGTGCTGAAGGCCGATTTCGTAGTCGGTGGGGTCGTGGGCGGGGGTTACCTTGACCGCGCCGGTGCCGAAGGCCGTGTCCACCGTCAGGCTGCCGATGATGGGGATGACGCGGCCGATGGCGGGCAGGACGGCCTGCCGCCCGATGAGGCCGGCGTGGCGCTCGTCGTTGGGGTTGACGGCGACGGCGGTGTCGCCCAGGATGGTCTCGGGGCGGGTGGTGGCCACCTGGATGTACTCCGTGGCGCCCTCGGCCCAGCGCCCGCTGCCCCACTCGTGTCGTGGCCCGCCCCAGTCGCCGTTGAGCAGGGGATAGCGCACGTACCACAGGTGGGTGGCCTGCTCCTCGTGCTCCACCTCCAGGTCCGAGATGGCCGAGGTGCAGCGCGGGCACCAGTTGACCAGGTAGGTGCCGCGATAGATGAGGCCGCGCTCGTACAGGCGCACGAAGGCGGTGCGAACGGCGCGGGACAGGCCCTCGTCCAGCGTGAAGCGTTCGCGCTCCCAGTCGCACGAGACGCCCAGTTTGCGGTGCTGGTCGGTGATGCGGCGATGGTAGATGTGCTTCCACTCCCAGCACTTCTCTATGAATTTCTCGCGGCCCAGGTCATGACGGGAGATGCCCTGCTTCGCCAGTTCGCGCTCCACCACGTTCTGCGTGGCGATGCCCGCGTGGTCCGAGCCAGGGAGGAACAGGGTCGGCTCGCCGCGCATGCGGTGCCAGCGCGTCATCAGGTCCTCAATGGCGGCGGTGATGGCGTGGCCCAGGTGGAGCGCGCCGGTAACATTGGGCGGCGGCATGGTGATGGTCCAGGGCTGCTTCGCCGGGTCTATGCGCGGGCGGAAGTAGCCCTGCGACTCCCACCACTTATAGAGGCGCTCCTCGGTGGCGGTCGGGTCGTAGGTTTTGGGCATTTCCTTGGGGCTCATGGGTTCACCTCCAGCGTCTGCAATCGGCCACTGGCCTCTAGCGTTTAGCCATTAGCCATTAGCCTTTAGCCTTTAGCGTTTAGCCGTTAGCCTTTGGCCGCGAGCGCAGGGCTGTGGGCCAATGGCTAGAGGCTAACGGCTAATGGCTCTACAAAAACAAACCCCCTTCGCCACAAGGACGAAAGGGGCTAACCTTCCGCGGTACCACCTTGCTTCCAGCCGCGAACGTATCGCGGCGGACGCTCTTGGGCTATAACGGGCGGACCCGGGGCCGCTTACTCGCCATCGGTTCGGCGGCCCGACTCCCAGGCGACCTTCGGCGGTTTCCGCTGCGAGGGGCTTTCAGCCGGCGACCCCTCTTCTCTACCAGCATCCGCGCGCCTACTCCTCCTGTTCGGCGTCTTTGCTGTTCGGTTGTTGCGCGGATTATAGCATGGGCGGCAGGGGGTGTCAAATGCGAATCCCAGGTTGACACCTCACGAATCCATGCTATACTGAAGCCATGACAACGCTCAGTTCTATTCTGGGAAGCGACCAACAACCCGACACGCGCACCTACTGGGGCAAAATCTCGGCCCAGGGACTCGCCCAGGCCCTGGTGGCCCATTTCCAGACGCCGACAACGCGCGCCCAGATGACCGGCGACCCCACCCGCATCCTGGTGCAGATCGGGAATCGGCCCGTGGAGCCGTCGGATCCGGCGACCGCGCTCACCGTCGGCATCGTCCAGGACGAGGACAGCATCACGGTTACCATGGGCCAGCAGAAGTGGATCGGCATCGCAGCCGACCTGGCCAGGACCGGCATCATGGCCCTCATCAACCCCTGGTACCTGCTGGGCGAACTGGACAACGTGGCGCGCAACGTGGACTGGCTGGCCCTGCGCAACCAGGTGTGGGAGGTCATTGACCAGTACTGCCACTCGGTGGGCGGTAGCCTGGGAATCCCGCCGGAACTCAAGCAGGTCGTTTGCCCGTATTGCGGCGTGGGCAACCCCGTGGGCCAACCCAAATGCTCGGCGTGCGGCGCGCCCCTGGGCGACTACCAGCCCGTTACGTGCCCCAAGTGCGGGTACCTGCTCCCCTGGAACAAGCGGTTCTGCACCCGCTGCGGTGCGTCGCTCACCGGCGACAAGCCCGCCCAGCCCAAGCAGAAGCGTTCGGCGCTCATCTAGCGCGACGCCGCCATCTGCGGACGAGAGTCTCTCGCCGTGAGTAACCGCAGGACAGGAAGATCGCCCCGTCCCCGATACCGCGCTACCGGTACGTAACCACCAACACCGGCTCCTTGCCCGCCACGCTCCGCGACGAAAACTCGTACAGGTTGCTGGAGCCGCTGGTGTACACCAGCAGCAGCCCGTAGTTCGGCGTGCCGCTGACCCACGCCTGCACAGCCGACGTTACGTCCACGCGCACCCATGCGCTCACCACGTCCAGCGGCACCGCGCCATCCGACACCGCCTCCACATCCGACGGGTCGGTGGCCCCCGCGCCCGACCACGGCACCACCCACGTTACCGTCATTTCCTCCCAGGCTCGCTTCAGCCTGTACGCGCTGAGCGTGCCTGTGCTGGTATTGGAACGGGCCGCGACGTACAGGTGCAACTTGGCGTCCACAATGCGGCGGCCCATGATCTCCGCCGGCAGCGCGGCCCTGACCAGGGCTTTCTGGACGCCGCCGGTTCGCACCTTCAGGTTCGCATCGTTGCCGTGGTTGGCCGGCGGGTTGTCCCATTGACTGATCCACGAGTCCGCAACGATGGCCGCGCTGACCGTAACCGGCTCCGCAAGCATGGTCCAGTCGGTGAAGACAATGGGCAACCACAGGGCCTTGCGCGCGCCCGGAACCCACGTCGGCGAGGGGCCGGGGGTATTCGTAGGCCGGGGCGTGTAGGTAACCGTCGGCGTGGGGGTTACCGTGGGTGTGCGGGTGGGCGTCGGCGTGCGGGTCGGCGTCGGCGTGTGGGTGGGGGTATGGGTCGGTGTGGGCGTGTGGGTGGGCGTATGGGTAGGCGTGGGCGATAGCGGATAGAGGTAGGTAACGCCGGCCTTGTCATCGTCGGTCAGAGATCGTTTCTTGGTGTCGCCCAACGTCGCCTTGCCGTACATCGTCTTCTCCCCATCTGCAGCGCCATGTAAACCGTGCAGCCCAAGCACAGCGCCCATCGCCCACGCCGCCTCGTTCTCCACATCGTGGCAGCCGGCCCTGCCATCGGTGCACCAGGTATCCGACCAGTCGTTGAAGATCACGTCCGCCTCCACAATCTCGGTCGGGTTTTCAGGTACCCACCACCGATGCACGGAGGCAGCGAATCTGCTCGCTATTTCCGAAGGCGAATCCGACCAAAACACCACATTGTACCCATCCTTGGCAGCGCCCGCGATGGTGGTGGTGCCACCGTAGCGATACTGGAAGTTGGCGGTTGGGACTGTGCTCCATGTGTTCATCGCCCGCCGGACGGCCTCCAGTTCGCCATCACAGTCGGCCGTGTTGGGGTTGATCAGCACCTCCTCGCCCATCGGCTGGGGGTAGGTGCCTTTGTCCCAGCGGCCCCCAGTCGCGCTATAGGTAACGAAGAAGTCTTTGGTGTTGCTGGTGCCATTGGCGTTCACGACGCGCACCGGCCCGCTGGACGTCCTCCCCGGCACACGCACGCGAATCACCGTGTCAGACCAGAAGTCCACGCACCCCGGCAGCCAGACGCCTTGATCCTCAAAGAACTCCACCCGACCTGTGCCCTGCGTTGCACCGAAGTTGGCCCCCGTTATCGTTACGAGGGTGGAATCCTGGGCGCAGCCCGTTCCCTCATCCACACCTCGTAACCGATCCTTGTGCGCCGCGCCCTTGTTGGGGGAAAGGCTCGCGATGGACGGAGCGGCAGCAGACCTGGGTGCAACCGCCAGCGCCGCCTCGCGCCACAGGTCGGCGGGTATTCGTATCCCTGGCGCGCCGGCAATCCGGCCCAGAAAGACGCCCAGCGGCACGAACTCAAAGCGTTCGCGATACACGAAGCCCGCGTCCACAAGAAAGCGGCCCTCCTCGCCCCCCACCGTGCCCGCAGGCGAGCCGTCCAGAAACAGGATGTAGCGTTGCCCAGGGGCAAAGGTGGGCATCCCGGTTACACTCAATACCCAACCATCCGCTTCCCCACCCTGGATTTCAAAGGCAGCCGAGCCGGTCGCCGCCCCCTTGAGCACGTGCTCCACCTCCACCGTAACCGTGGTGAAGATGAGAGTATGCTCTGGGTTCCAATGGGAGTGAAGGCGGGTTACCGTCCCGACAACCACCCTCTGACTGTCGTCGGCGATCTCCCTCAAGGAGAGCCCAGGCCACTGCGCCAGCGCACGCGAGGACAGGATTGCGGACATGGCGGCGGCGAGCAGCCATCCCAAGAGGAGAACCCGCGCAGAGGGAATCCTGCGAGTTTCTGTAGCCATGATTCACCTCCCGTCGCACAGGCCGAGCCATGTGGCCGCAGGGGTTGCGATGCCGCCCCGGGCCACCTGGCGGCTTCGCATGGAATCGCCTCTAGCCTACACGACAGGACTGACAAAACACTGACACCCGCGGCGGGTGTCGGAACACCGAGGCACAAAGGTTTCTCTGTGTCTTTGTGCCTNTGTGTGAGAAAACTANCCCACACAAAGACACNAAGGCACGAAGATTTNTCTTTGTGTCTCCGTGCCTTTGTGTGAGAAAACTACCCCACACAAAGACACAAAGGCACGAAGATTTCTCTTTGTGTCTCCGTGCCTTTGTGTGAGAAAACTACCCCACACAAAGACACAAAGGCACGAAGATTTCTCTTTGTGTCTTTGTGCCTCTGTGTGAGAAAACTATCCCACACAAAGACACAAAGGCACGAAGATTTTTCTTTGTGTCTCCGTGCCTTTGTGTGAGAAAAATGCCCCGCAGGGGAGCGGCCATCAGCGCGGCAGAGGGCACACGTACAGCGCATCGCCCGCGACGAAGTACAGGCGGGCGTTCGCCTCGTCCACGCGCAGGTCGGCGATGCGCGCGAACAAATCCCCCTCCCGAAGCCGAAACTGGCGCACGAACTTGCCGTCCTTGGCGAATTGCACCACGCGCTGGCCGCCTGGATCGGCCACGTACACGTGCCTGGCCTCATCGTCCACGTCAGTATAGATGGCCACCGGCTGCTGGAGCGGCTGGGCCAGGCCCTCCAGCGAGAAGGTCTGCCTGTCGCCCCGCTTGAACTTCTCCAGTCGGCCAGCGCCGTAGAGCACGTAGATGGCCCCATCAATCGCCATGTCCACCGCGCCGCGCAGGTCGCGGGGCTGCGACAGCGCGAACCAATCGTCGGGAGGGCTTTCGTAGCCGCCCGCCGTGGGCGTATAGCGGAGGACTTGATTGGCGCCCGCGTCCAGGACGTAGAGGTTGCCGCTGTAGGCCGCCATCGCCACGGGCTGCTGCCAGCGGGTCGCGTCGGCCAGCGCCAGCAGGCTCAGCCCCCGCCGCGTGCTGTACTCCAGCAGGCGACGGTCGTCGGTCAGCACGAGCAGGGCGCTGGATGTGCGATTGCCGGCCGCGGCGGCCCACGCCATGCGCCACAGCCCCCCGACGGTGTAGGCCCCGACCGTCGCGCCCCGACTCACGACCGCAGGCGCGCCCTGATCCGCCTGGAGTCGGACGCCCGTCTCGTCCAGCATCTTGCGGATCACGCGGCCGTTCTTGCCGTCCAGGAGATACAGGTCGCTGCCCGCGATGACCAGTCGCTGCCAGGCCGCCTGCTCGGCGGCGGGCGCCTGATACAGGAGCGCGGGCGCGTCCAGGCGGATCGTCCCCTCCACCTGATCCAGCGTCGCCTGTACCTGCGCGGCCAGTTGCGCCGCGCGCGTGTCCCGCCCGCCCAACGGTCGCGCCTGCTCCAGCAGCGCCAGCGACTCGGTCAGCAGCGCCTGCTTGTCCTGGACGGTCGGCGCGCTCTGGGCCAGGCCTGCCTTGCTCTCGGCCAGGCGCACCAGTTCGTCGTACCGCTGGAGCCGCTGCCGCGACTGGAGGAGTTGCATCACCAGGACAAGCGCGACGATGATCGGGATGGCGATGGCGAGGAGCAGCCAGAGCCGCCGCGCGGCGGGCCTGGCGCGTGGGACGTGCGCGGGACGCGGGCCGGCGACGGGGCGCGCCCTTCGGCGGAAAAGCGTCGCCAGCCAGCCTGCGACAACCGCGCCCCCCAGCGCCACATCCGAGAAAAACGCGCCGATGCCCCTGCGCAGCGCGCGGGCCAGGCCCAGGAGGGAGATGCCGCGTCGCGAGGGGCGCCTCGCCGCTACCGGCCGGACTGTCGGCTGCGGTTGCGGGGCTTCTTCGGGCGCGGGGGCCACAGGCTCCAGATAGACCTCGGCCTCGGCGGGTGGGAGCGGCGCCAGGGCCTCCGCGGCGGCTTCCCAATCGGCGGCGAGCGCCTCTTCCTCCACCGCGGACGGCGCGGCCTCGCCCACTTCCGCCTCCGCGGGCGCTTCCTCCGCGGCCGGGGGCGGTGCGGCTTCCGCAGCCGGGGCGGGCGCGGCGGGACGTTCGCCTTTGGCGTGGATCAGGATCACCATGCAGGCCACCTCGGCATCGCCGCACAGGCGCGCCATGTTGTAGAGCGCGTCGTCAATGGAGCGGAACAGGACCGCCTGCTCCACATCCTTCGTCGCCACCGCGTGCGCCAGGGAGGTAGTCCCAAGCACCACGGCGTCCCCAGGCTGCACCGAGGCGTGGAAGAGGTTCGCGTGGACGGTCGGGTGGACGCCGAGGGGGGCAGGGTACAGCCGTTCGGGAACATCGGGGAGCGGCCGCTCCAGCCACGGCGAAGATTCGGGGAAACGGCGCAGCGCCCCCTTTTGCCCCAGGTAAACGACGGCTGGCCCCGCTTGCCCAATGTACACGTCCTGGCCCATGTGGAACACGCAGGTAACGCCCCCGATGAGGCGCTCTTCGGGGAGAAGCGCGGCGTTGGCGTGCACCAGGAGCGCGTTGGCTTCCTGGATGGCTTCCTGCAGGCGCGCGGTAATGCTCCCCGGGTGGCGGAAGTAGGCGTCGCTGATGGCCTGGAGGAGTTCCTCGTACATCTCCTCCTCGCCCAGGGACCGGCCGACCAGTTCCACGGCGATGGCCAGTTGGCCCGCCTCGCGGCTTTGAGGGTCCAGCGGCCCGCGCGTTACCAGTAGGTTCGGGGCTTCGTCCTGGACGGCGCCGTCCACGATGCTGAACAGGCCCACAGTTGAGGTGAGGTCCACGGCCATATTTCCCCCTCCTCCTCCGCCACCGCGAGCGACGCGAGGCAATCCCGCGCCCGCGCGGAGATGGCTTCGCCCCCGCGACGATGGGCGCCAACAAAACTTCGGACCCAAATCCGCATCCGCGGAAACCCGTTCCTGTTTCGCCCTACGATACCTGGTGCAATCCCTGTGCCTCGCTCGCGCGCCGCACTCAATCCTGTTGCGAGGCTGCCTGGTTCAGGATTTCGCTCCCCTTCTGCAGCAGGCGGTCAAAACGCTCCTTGGGCTCGCCCCTCTGCTCCAGGTAGCGGGCGAGAATCTCCACCGGCGTCAGTTGCTCCAGCGCGCCGACGCCCAGGCGGGTCCGAACCTGCCGTTCCCGCTCAACGTTCACGGCGGCCACGTAGAACGCGTCGGCCAGCGCCTCGTTCAGGGCCTTCTGGTCCAGGCGCAGGGCCTGATCCTCGCGGGCGCGGATGAAGACGCGGACGACGGCATCGCGGGGTCTGGCCCGCGCGATGGCGTTCAGCGCCTCTTGCGTGGGGTCGTCGCCCTGGATGTCCACGCTCACGGTTACCATGCGGCGCGCAGGGACGGTGCGAAACTCAAAGCGGGCGCGGCCCTTTTCCACCTCGGCCACGACGAACCCCTTGTCCTCTTTCTCCTCGCCGAAGTCCACGCGCTCCAGGCTCCCCGCGTACACGACGGGCGGGTACTCGCGCAGCACCTGGTGCTTGTGGATGTGGCCCAGCGCGACGTAGTCAAACACCGGGTCCGCGATGTCGCCCGCGGGCAGGATCAAATCCTGGCCCAGCATGATGTTGCGCTCCGAGCCGAACGCAGCGCCCTGGATGCTGGCATGGGCCGCCAGAATTGTGGGGATGTCCGGGGACAGGGCCTGCTTCTCCTGGTTCAGGAACGTGAGGATGGCCCCGATGAGCATTTCGTCCACGTCTTTGACCGACTTTCCCCGCGTGGCATCTTTGGTGAGATAGCGGCTGCGCAGGACCCAGGGGAGCGTAACGACCTGCACGGGGCCGGCCTTCGTGTCTATGCGGAGCGTCTGAATCGTGCGGCCCACGTACACATTTTCGGCGCTGAACGTGGTAAACACATCCAGCGTGCTGGCGCGGCCTTCGGCGGGGGCCAGGTCGTGGTTGCCCACCACCAGGACCACCGGAATGCCCGCCCGCGCCAGTTTCAGGATGCGGGTGTTGAACTCGCGCTGGTAGGTGGGGTTAGGGTCGCGGGTCTTGTAGGCGTCGCCCGCGAAGATGACCAGGTGGACATCGCCCGCCAGCGCGTAGTCCACCATCGCGTCCAGCATGGCCAGGAAATCCACCACGCGGCTGGGCAGGCCCGTCGTCGCGTCCATGCGGCCGTAGGCCTCGGTCCCCAGGTGAAAGTCCGCAAAATGCACAAGGCGTATCATCCTCACTCCCATTCTATGGTTGCCGGCGGCTTGCTGGAAATGTCGTACACGACGCGGTTGACGCCGGGGACTTCGTTCACGATGCGGTTGGAAATCCGCGCGAGGACCGTGTAGGGCAGGCGCGCCCAGTCGGCCGTCATGCCGTCCACGCTGGACACGGCGCGCACGGCCACGGTGTTGAGGTAGGTGCGGCCATCGCCCATGACGCCCACGGAGCGCACGGGCGTCAGGACGGCGAAGTACTGCCAGACCTCGCGGGCCAGCCCTGCCGCCTCAATCTCCTCGCGCACGATGGCATCGGCCTTGCGCAGGGTCGCCAGCCGCTCGGCCGTTACCTCGCCGATGATGCGCACGGCCAGCCCCGGCCCCGGGAACGGCTGACGGTGCACGATCTCCGGCGGCAACCCCAGCGCCAGCCCGACCTCGCGCACCTCGTCCTTGAACAGGTACTTGAGCGGCTCCACGAGTTCAAATCGCAGGTCGGTGGGAAGCCCGCCCACGTTGTGGTGGGTCTTGATGCGGGCGGCGGCTTTGGTGTCGCGGGTCGTGCTCTCAATGACATCCGGGTACAGCGTGCCCTGGAGTAGGAACCGCGCGTGCCCGATCTTGGCCGCCTCGTCCTCAAACACGCGGATGAACGTCTCGCCGATGATGCGGCGCTTCGCTTCGGGGTCCGCGACGCCCGCCAGCGCCGCGAGGAACCGCGCCGAGGCGTCCACGGCGACCACGTTCAGCCCTACTTGCTGGCGCAACCGGCGCAGGATGGCCTCGGCCTCGCCTTCGCGCAGCAGGCCGTGATCCACAAAGATGCACGTCAGGCGGTCGCCGACGGCCCGCTGGACCAGCGTGGCCGCCACCGTGGAGTCCACGCCCCCCGACAGCGCCCCGATGACGCGCTCGTCGCCCACCTGCCGGCGGATGGATTCCACCGCGGACGTGATGAACGATTCCGGCGTCCACGTGCCCAGGCACCCGCACACGCCGTACAGGAAGTTGCGGATGATGTCCTTGCCCAGCGGCGTGTGGACGACCTCTGGGTGGAATTGCACGCCGTAGATGCGGCGCTCCGGATGGCCCATGGCGGCGATGGGCGAGTTGTCGGTGGACGCCAGCGCCTGGAACCCGGGCGGTAGTTCGGTGATGGCGTCGCCATGGCTCATCCAAACCTGAAGGGAGAAGGGCAGCCCTTCCCACAGGGGCGACTCCAGGTCGTTGACGTACAGTTCGGCAGGGCCGTACTCGCGGCGGGCCGATGGGGCCACCTTGCCGCCCAGGGCGTGCGCCAGCAGTTGCATCCCGTAGCAGATGCCCAGCACCGGCAGGCCGCTGCGGAGCACGTAGGGCGGGAGTTGCGGCGCGCCCGCGTCGTACACGCTGGCCGGCCCGCCGGACAGGATGAACCCCACGGGCCGCAGGGCCATGACCTCATCCTCGGGCGCGTCGTGGGGCACGAGCACGGAGTACACATGCTGTTCGCGCACGCGGCGCACGATGAGTTGCGCGTACTGCGACCCGAAGTCCAGCACGACGATGGTTTCGCCGCTTCCCCCCTCTCCGCCGTGGAGAGAGGCCGAGGATGCGGTTGGGTTTGCGCTGCTCACTGTCCCACCCCGTTGGCGAAGGTGATCTTGCCGTCTTCCATGCTGGTGATGGTAACGAGCGCGTAGATGGGGACGCCGTAGTGTTCCAGCACAGCGCGCCCGCCCTCAAAGGTTTTCTCAATCACCGCGCCGATGCCCACCAGTTCCGCGCCCGCGTCCCGCACGATTTGGACGAGCGCATCAATGGTCTGGCCCGTGGCCAGGAAGTCGTCCACGATGAGGACGCGGTCGCCGGGGCCGAGGAATTCGGGCGACACCATCAGCGCCACCTCGTGCCCTTTGGTGTGCGACGGCGCGGTGCGCACGTAGATGCGTTCGGGCATGGTGATGGGCTTGGTCTTGCGGGCATAGACGATGGGGACGCCCAGGGCCAGGGCGGTCATCAGGGCGGGGGCGATGCCCGAAATCTCGGCGGTGAGGACTTTGGTAACGCCCTGGTCGGCGAAACGCCGGGCCAGCGCCTGCCCCGCCTGGTACATCAGCGCGGCGTCCACCTGGTGGTTCACGAAACTGTCCACCTTCAGGATGCCGCGGCCCATGTTGCGACCTTCCGCCAGGATACGCGCTTTGAGGGATTCCATGGAGAACACCTCCCCGGAGTTTAGCCTATTGTAGCAGAATGCGGCGCTGCGCGCAAGGGCGGGCGCGCCGGGTCGTGTATGTATTTCGGTGGGAGTTGGCCCCGTTGCTCCGCCGGCGATGGAAAGCCGCCCTACGTGTCTGTAACCGCGAATGACGCCAACCCACGCGAATGGGGAACGGGGCGTAGCACTATTCTCCATTCGTGTGGATTCGTGTCATTCGTGGATGACCGCAGCCGCGCGTCGGGCGCGGCCTGGCCTGCCCATTGCCGGCGTGCTATAATGGGGCAGCGAACATCCGACAGCGGCCTTGCGCCGCAAGGGGGACATGCCATGACCCGAACGAAGATCGTGTGCACGTTGGGGCCGGCCACCGACACGCCCGAGACGCTGCGCGGGATTCTGGCGGCAGGCGCGCGCGTCCTGCGCCTGAACTACTCGCACGGGACGCAGGCCCAGCAGGCAGCCCGCGCCGAGATGGCCCGCAGCATCGCCCGCGAACTGGGCATTCCCATCGGCATCCTCGCCGACCTGCAAGGGCCCAAAATGCGCATCGGCGACCTGGCGGGGGGAAGCGTCGTCCTGCGCGAAGGGGCGACCCTCACGTTGACCGCGCGCCCTGTGCCGGGGAGCGAGCGGGAAATCCCCTTCGCCGAGCCCGCCGTCCTGGCCGACATCCGCCCGGGCGCGCGCATCCTGCTGGACGACGGCCTGCTGGAACTGCGGGCGGTGCGGACGGACGGCGCCGACGTGGTGGCCGAGGTGGTCGTGGGCGGCGAACTGTCGTCGCGCAAGGGGGTTACGCTGCCCGACACCGACGTGCGCATGGCGTCCCTGACGGACAAGGACAGGGAGGATGCCCGCGCGGCTGTGGCTGCGGGCGCGGACTTCATCGCGCTGTCGTTCGTGCGGTCGCCCGAGCACGTGGCAGACTTGCGCCAACTCCTGCGGAGCCTGGGCGCCGAGGACGTGCCCATCATCGCCAAGATTGAGAAGCGCGAGGCGCTGGAACGCTTCCCGGAAATCCTGGAGGCCGCCGACGGCATCATGGTGGCGCGCGGCGACCTGGGGGTGGAAATCCCGCCCGAGGACGTGCCCATTCACCAGAAAGCCATCGTGAGGCAGTGCAACGCGGTGGGAAAGCCGGTGATCATCGCCACGCAGATGCTCCAGTCCATGATAGACAACCCGCGCCCCACCCGCGCCGAGGCCAGCGACGTGGCCAACGCCATCCTGGACGGGGCCGACGCGATCATGCTGTCGGGCGAGACGGCGGTAGGGCGCTATCCGGTGGAAAGCGTGGCGATGATGGGCAAGATCGCGCGGGCCACCGAGGCGCATTTCCCCTACGGGGCGCGCCTGCGGGAGGCCGCCGACGCCCGCGCCGCGACCATCACCGACGCCATCAGCCAGGCGACGTGCGAAATCGCCCAGGAGTTGGGCGCGACGGCCATCCTGGCGTCCACGCGCTCGGGCCACACGGCGCGCATGGTGGCCAAGTACCGTCCGGCGACGCCCATCCTCGCGCCGACGCCAGACCCCAAGGTGGCGGCGCGCCTGTCGCTGGTCTGGGGCGTGGAGCCGCTCCTGGTGCCGCAGTTTGACACCACCGACGAGATGATCGCCAAGGCGGTGGACGCGGCCAGGGGCCAGGGGCTGGTACGCGCGGGCGATGTGGTGATCATCACCGCCGGCGTGCCCATCGGCGGCCCAGGGCGCACCAACATGCTGAAGGTGCACGTGGTGGAGCAGGCGGGATAGCCGCGGGGTACCACCTACCGGGTATCCTCCGCGCCCGCCGGTTCCTCATCGGCCGGGACGGGGATGGGCGGCGCGATCTGGGACGTGCCGCAGTAGGGGCAGATGTTCCACTTCAGGTGCAGCAGCCGCCCGCAGTGGACGCAGGGCTTGCGCAATTTGGTGTGGCAGTTGGGGCAGACCATGTAGTCGGGCTGGACGGGTTGCTTGCAGCCCGGGCACGCCTGCTTCTCCTCAATATCCTGCAAGAGCGCCTCTTCTTCCAGCGCCCGCTCGTAGGCTTCGGCCAGGGTCTCCTTGGGGCGCAGGATGAGGTAAATGACGAGGCCCGGCACGTTGAACAGCAGGACGATGAGCGCAGCCAGGATGTGCGCGAAAACGTCCCGCGAGCGCGAGCGGATGTCGCGATACGTCCACACGACCAGGCTCAGGATGAACGCCACGAAAAAGCCGCTGATCACGGCGACGAGAATCTGCACGATGGTGATGAGGTTTGTCATCAGGTTGGACATGTCAGGGATTCTTCCTCCTGCCGGAACGCTTCATGGGGCGCATTATAGCATCCTTTGGCGAAGTTGTCATTTTCGGGGCGGCGGCCGCGGCTCCATCGCGCAGTGCGCCGGCTGCGCGCTTGTAGGCCACTCGCACCCGACGGAGTGCCCTTCCGCTGCATCATGCCGGTGGGCGATTCGGCTCCGTCTTGTGGTGGCAGCCAGGGCGCGACGCACCCTCCGGGGCCGGCGTGGGGGCCTCCAAACCCTTGATTCGCGGGCGAGGGGTGTGGTATAATGATTGTGGCTGGCATACGGCAGGTGGCCTGCCGGGGAGGTTTACGCGATGACAAGGGACGACATTTTGCGCGTACTGGCACGATTTCGGGACACGAGACGGGATGAATATGGCATCGTGCGCATTGGTGTCTTCGGCTCGGTCGCCAGAGGCGAATCCACCGAGACCAGCGACGTGGACGTTGTGGTGGAACTTGCCCACCCGGACTTGCTCCTCCTCGTGGGCATCAAGCAGGAACTGGAGGAACTGCTGCACCGCCCTGTGGACGTGGTACGGCATCGGGAGCGGATGAACCCGCACCTCAAGGAGCGGATTCAGAAGGAAGCCGTATATGTATGACGCAGCGCTGGTCGGGGATGTCCTCCGCGAGATACTGGCTGCCATACGAACGGTGGCCAAGCGGTTTGCGCCGGTACGCTCGGTTGACGATTTTGTGCAGTCCGAGGCAGGATTGGAGAAACTGGACGCCATCTGCATGCAGTTGATCGCCATCGGGGAGAGCATCAAGCGCCTTGACAAGATCACCGGAGGCACGCTGTTGCCTCGGTATCCGCAAGTGGAGTGGAAGCGCGTCATGGGCATGCGGGACGTGCTAACGCATCACTACTTTGACCTGGACGCCGAGGTGGTGTATTCCGTCTGTGCGCACCACATCGGCACGTTGGAGCAGACGGTCGCCCAGATGCTTGCGGACTTGGACAACCCATAGGGCGGCCAACCCGGGCGGGAGTTGCTGTTTGACGTTACCTTCTGGCCCGTGTACGCCTACTGGAACGCCTACCTCTTCGGCTCGCCCCTGGAGAGAGCGTGCGAGTAAGGACAGGTGCGACGCACTTTCGGAAGTGCGTCGCACCTGCGCGACCCAGGCTACCGACGTCGGGTGCAGGTATCAAACCAGCCGCTGTGCTCGCCATGAGTTGGCGGCGCAATGCCATAGCCGCCGAAGGCATAGGGCAGGTATGGAAACCTGCCCCTGGAGTTTGGCCTTTTTGAGGGAGGACTTGAAAATGGGGTGCCCCTTGGTGTAAAGTAGAGTTGTACAAACCACCACACGAAGGAGGCACCCCGAAATGAATCATACCACATTGCAAACGAGAAGTCC
>Ga0067045_1030037_pt1 | contig 17006 bp, 19 predicted proteins | sample TerdegcTABiofilm_FD_59184 | JGI IMG/M metagenome (GOLD analysis project Ga0067045, IMG submission 59184) | Combined Assembly of (Gp0054472, Gp0054536) Wastewater bioreactor microbial communities from Singapore -Terephthalate degrading...
TCTCATTTTTTATCTTGGATATCTCATCCTGAAACGCCTTAAATGCCTGGTCAGGGGCCTTGGGATCTTCCATTGGAAATAGAACTGGTTTTGGAGGGGCACTGGATACCCCTGAGTGGATACCGCTTCCGCCGATAAATATAGTAGGGTCTTTAAAATATGCGGCAATGGCCTGTTTTATGCTGTTGTTCTGACTTACAATCCACAGGACAATGAAAAGCGCCATCATGGCTGTGACAAAGTCTGAATAAGCTACCTTCCATGCGCCGCCATGGTGTCCAGCGTGACCCTTTTTCTTTACCACTATCCTTATGGGTATATTGTGTTTGTCATCGCTCATTTTGTCCCCTTCACATAACTCTCCATCTCCTGGAAGGATGGCCGAAAATCAGTAGATATTGACCTCCTGGCAAACTCAACAGAGAGGATAGGGTTTAATCCCTTGGCTGCACATATGATGCCGGATTTTATAACATGATATATCCGAGAATCATCATCGTTGGAGAGCTCTAAATTGGTAGCCAGGGGCTGGATAAAACCATATGAGGCAAAAACACCGAGGAATGTCCCTACAAGGGCTGCTGCTACCTTGTGACCAATCTCTTCAGGGGGGCCGTTTATTGCCTGCATGGTAATAACTATGCCAAGGACAGCAGCTACGATGCCGAGTCCTGGGAGGGAGTCGCCTATCTTCTGGAGAATCATACTGGGTTTTGAGCCTTCATGGTGATGGAGTTCTATGTCTGCATCCATGAGGAGTTCTATCTCATGGGGTGGCACACCGCCCATTATGACAAGACGCATGGTATCGGATATAAACTCTATTAGATGCGGCTGTTTTAGAAATACAGGATAATTCTGGAAAATAGGACTCTCCGATGGTCTTTCAATGTGCGACTCAATGGCAATAAGCCCGTCTTTCCTTATGATGCTGAAAAGCTCATATAGGAGTTTTAAAAGGTCAAGGTATGTCTGTTTGCTTATCTTTGTCCCCTGTAGTGTCTTTATAAGGTTGTTTATTATCTTTTTAAGGAGTTTACTGGGTGTGGATATTAAAAGCGCACCTACGGCTGAACCGCCTATAATCATAAACTCTGCCACCTGAATGAGGACAAGGACAGGACCACCTTCCAGTATAAAACCACCTATGACCGATACTATAACAACACCAAGACCGACAATGGTTAGCATCTCAGATACGACCTTTCAAAAAAATTAATATTTGAGTCCCCAGATACTTTTATGGATAAATATTCTATAATTCTAAGTCCCCTGCATGCTTTTGCAAAGGGCTTATCTCTTCTGCAATATGCATCCAGATAAGCCCCATACCTACTATTATCTTACACATAAAACCCTAAATCCTGAACTGGCCGATTACCTCCTGTAGCCTCTTTGATAGGGCTGCAAGCTGGGCAGAGGCATCTGCATTGCCTTGAATATTTCTTGCAGTCTGCTGCATAACCTCAGATATCTGCTGGATATTGTTGGCAATCTCATTTGTCGTTGCTGTCTGTTGTTCTGATGCCACTGCTATCTGATTCACCTCTGCTGTGACTGCCCCTATCTGTTCAAGGATATCCTTTATAGCATCCCCTGATTTTTTTGCCTCTTCACTGCCCTTTTCTACCTCCTTTACCCCCTGTTCCATTGAGGCAACAGCGCTCTTTGTCTCTGACTGCATGGCCTGGATTGTATTGGCTATCTCCTTTGTTGCCTCTGTTGTCCTTTCTGCAAGTTTACGGACCTCATCGGCAACAACTGCAAAACCCCTTCCATGTTCACCGGCACGGGCCGCCTCGATAGCTGCATTTAATGCAAGGAGGTTTGTCTGGTCTGCAATGTCATTTATAAGGCCTACTACTGTCCCTATCTGATCAGACCTCTCCCCGAGCCTTTGATTGATTTGTGCTGACTGCCTTACGATCTCCCTTACATGGTTCATGGTTGATACATTATTATGGATGATCTTCTCCCCTGTTACAGCAGATGTATTGGCCTTCTCTGCGCTCTTGGCCACCATTACACAGTTCTGGGCAATCTCTGATGATGTGGTTGACATCTCCTCACTGGCAGTGGCCACAGAATTGACCTGTGTTGCTGCCTGTTCAACTGCGGCGGCCATCTGTTCTACACTTGTATCGAGGGTGTTTGATGCAGATGCTACCTTATCACTACTTTCCGAAACATTAATTATGGTCTTGTGAAGTGTATCGACGAAGTTGTTAAAGTGATTCGCCATCTCTCCAATCTCGTCACTGGAAAAGATATCCACCCTCTTTGTAAGATCTCCCTGGGCAATATCCTCTATTACTTCTATTGTCTGTTTGATTGGTGTCAGTATGAGTTTTGTCATGTAGATGCTTATGATAAGGGAGAGGGCAATTGCGACAATCATAACCGCTGCCATGATTATGATTACCCCATAAAATACCTTGATGGAAAATCCGTAACTCTCTTTGCTCAGTTTATTTTCGAGTTCAAGAAGTTCCTTCAGGTTTTTGTTTAGGGCCTCAAATTTTTCTTCAGCGGGTGTCATTAGTGTTGTAGCCAGACCATAATCGGCAGTAGCCATTTCTATGACTTTCAATATAGTTGTTTTGTAGTCGGATACCAGATTAAGAACCGTACTGTAATATTTATTTTCATCTTTTGTGAGCTTTCCCGACTTTATTCCCGAGTCAAGATATGTAATGGTCTTATCGATCTTATCCATCTGCTCTTTTCCTAAATCCTCTATCCTCTTTGAATCGTAATTTGCATTTGTCCAGCTTAGAAGCTTGTATGTATTTGCATGAGCATCCGTTAAGTTGTTCATAATCTGGAGACAGTTTTTATAGGCCTGAAACCTGTTGTTGTATATATCGTTTATGGCGGACTTCTGCGTCGCAAGCCCGATATATGCCATTATCCCGAAGATAAAGAGTAAAATCATGACACTCAAGGGAGAAAGAAGTAACTTTCTCGACATCTTGAGGTTCATCAGGTATGTTTTCATATATACTCCCTAGTCGTTTTCTACATCACATGGTTGGCGTAATGATTCAAAAAATCTGCTATTTATATACACCACATGCTAAAATTACATCATCGACTTTGTATATATAAGTAGTTTTATTTTCGATCTTTTTTGTTTCGGGATTCAAGTATTTATAATCTACCCAGCCGCTTCCTTTTGTCTTGGCAATCTCCACAACATCTCTCCTAAAATACTTACCACTGCTGTCAGGAACATCATATAGATTTTTTCCGATTATTTTAGGATTCTTGGGATGGGCAATGACAGTTGCCTTCATATCATAGGCAAATATGTATAGCTCACCCTTATCAAACTGCCCCTTCGCCTTGCTAATTTCTGCCAGGGTTTTATCTTTACCGTTGGCTTTTAAAAATGCCGCTGCCTTTTTTACCAACGCCTCTGCCTCAGAAGCAGTACCTGCACCTATAGCCTGGCCCATAAAACAGAACAGGAAAACAAACGCAAAAACCAAAACCAATAACCTTTTCATGCTAAATCCTCCTTATTATTTTATTTATGCAGTTGCATGGATGCCACTGCAATCTCAGCCCTTTTTTGCTATGTCATTCGCCTGTAACTTGGCGACCATTGCCTTCAGGTTATTTACCCTGTTTTTCCAGCCCTTTAGGTATCTGCCAAAGACATCAGGTCTTCTTTCAGCAAGCCTTGTATATCTTTGTTCCCTCATGTTAAGGAATGTGTTTATATCCCCCCCTGATTTAGCAAGGAGTTTTTTTGCCATGGCCGGGGAGTTTACATATGTATCGAAATACACGATACTAAGGATAGGGGGGAGTTTAGCAGCCCCTGACATCTCCCATAGCTTTTCATATATGGCCTTTGCCTGTTCCCTTGTAATATCTTTTATGTGGCCTTTAAAACCCATTGACCTTGCCGTTGACTGGAGGATGCCGTATCTTGATGACTCTCCGCTTGCACCGTCCTTGTTTACCAATCTGTCGCCCTCATGCCTCAAGACAAATTCAAGGGCTGTCTCAAAACACCCTTTATTATCTAATGGTATATTTAATTCCAAAAGCGGGGTAATATTTAAATGTTTGTCAACTTTCTTGAAAGGGCTTGGCTGGTTCGACACGTTATTTAGCCTCGAGACCTTCTGATTCAATATATTGTTAAATTTCGTGTTATTTGAATGGGTTACCCTGCTTAAATCGAACCTCTTTTTTTGGGCAATCTGGTTCATGACGATTATGTCGAGCATATCAGTATAGCCGGCCATATCTTGCTTAAATGCAATATTCATTCCAAATACCTATTATCTTTTGTCAATCCTTATCCTGGAATTTTTCAACATCTCCCATGAATTTTTCCTGTCTTCCTCTGCCTGGTCTTTTTCCTTAGAGTCTGACTGGCCACCAATCATATAGACTGTCTTGTCCTTATCTCTTTTGATGTCAAGCTCTCTTTTTTCCGAGTCACCGTAAACTATTGGGGACATAATAAATAGAAAAATTAGGGCAGAAAATATAATAGTCTTCATGGAATACTCCTTTTTAAAATATTAAGACCTCTAAAAGAGGTCACAACAGCGCACATCCGTAAGACCCCAATAACCCTGCAATTATAATGTCCACAATCATTTACCGTTTTTTTTGCAACCCTTTGCTTTTATATCTTATCGGCTTTTTTCAGAATTTATTAAGATTTTTTTCATCGGTGATTGATTTTTTATCCTTTATTTTATAGTCTGTCTATATTCAAACTAAAAAAATTTTTTTTACAATGCTTAAGTTTATCCAGTTTTTAAACGATAAAATATACAGGTTTTAAATCTTTTTATGGAGGATTAAAATTATGAATGTCCTTGTAGTGGATGATTTCTCGACAATGAGAAAGATAATAAAAAATGTCCTGAAACAGATAGGGATAGAGAGTGTTATTGAGGCTGAAAACGGTAAGATGGCCCTTGACCTTCTTAAAAAAGAGGAGATAAATCTTATCATAAGCGACTGGATAATGCCGGAGATGACAGGGATAGACTTTTTAAAGGCATGTAAGGAAGATGAGAATATAAAAAAGATACCCTTTATCATGGTTACTGCAGAGGCACAGAAGGGGAATATAATGGAGGCAATCAAGTCAGGGGTTGATAACTACATAGTGAAGCCCTTTACCCCTGAAAAGCTTCAGGCAGCCATTGAAAAGGCTAAAGAGCGTATAGCAAAATAATTTTTTGGAGGAGTGTTATGGATGTCCAGTATATCAACCCCTTTATTGTTGCTGCCCAGACGGTCTTTAAGACCATGCTCAGTATAAATATAGATATGGGGAAGCCGCAATTAAAGAACACCTGTGTAACATCAGGGGATATAACAGGCATAATGGGGCTTGCCGGTGATAAAAAAGGTACAGTAGCAATAAGTCTTAGAGAGCAGGGCGCAAAATTTATCTACAAGACCCTTGTAGGCGATGAGTGCGATAGTATAAATCAGGATGTAGTGGATGCAGTGGGAGAGATAACCAATATAATCTCAGGCCAGGCAAGGAAGGAGTTTGAGAAGAAAGGCATAAACCTCAATGCCGCCATCCCTATGGTTATAGTGGGAAAACAGGTGGAGATGAATTTTATAACAAAACTGCCGATCGTGTCTCTGCCCTTTTATTTTTTCCTTGATAATGGTCACAGCGGAGAAAAAGAGGTTGTCTATATAGACTTCTCCTTTGAATAAGATGGGGGGTCAAAAACTATATAAACCCTATATGTAGGCATCTCCAGAGACTTATATATTCAAATGTCAAATTGTTGACGCATCGATTTAATCGGATTGCATACCCTCTGAGGACCATCCTAGAAAAAATCAACTTTTTTAAAGGATTAAAATGGAAAATTTCAAATGGATAGGATGAGGATATGGCCTTTAATGATATAGTTTATAAGTTCTTTTCTCTCTTTGAGGGTGAGCCTGAAATAATTGTTGCTCTCCATGAGTATGCCTATAATTTCTCTTATGGATTTAATGTCCATCACCATATCCTCATATATCTATTATCGGTTAAATCAATAAAAAGTTAAACCCGAACAAAACCAAACCACTTTACAAAATCCCCAAAATCTTTTAATCTGTTATAAGACCTCTGCAAAAACCATGCAAAGGATGACAGAAATCTTGTATAGTTTTTTTGAAAGGGTCACGATTAATTGCCCCTGATGCCTGGGATTTTTGTATAGGCCTCCATAAGGGGTGGGATGGATATGTCATCGGATATTGAGTCAAAAGGCAGGATTATCATTGTAGACGACGAGGAGAGTATCCTGATGCTCCTTACAGAGTTTTTGCGGGGCAATGGTTATGAGGTAGACCCTTTTACAGATAGTAGAGATGCCCTTTCAGCCCTGAAGACAGGTTCTTATCATATATTGATAACAGACCTCTCCATGCCCAAGATAGACGGCCTGCAATTAATAAGCTATATACAGAAGGAGTATATCAATACACTGGGCATTGTTATAACAGGCTATGGGACTATGGAGACTGCTATAAATGCCATGAGGAGCGGGGCATTTGACTATATACTAAAACCCTTTAAACTAGAAGACATACTCTCTACTGTTGAATCAGCCATTTATTATTACAGACTTTTAAAAAGTGAAAACATAAACAAAGAGCTATCTTCGAAGGCGAACCTGATGAGGAGGTTTTCCCAGAGCAGGCTTTTGCTGGAGAATGCATTGTTAAAAGACTGCCTTAGAGAGAAATACAGGTTCAATAATATAATAGGTATGAGCCTTGGCATGCAGAAGGTCTTTGAGCTTATAGAAAAGGTGGCGGATACCAATGCTACAACCCTTATTACAGGTGAGAGCGGTGTAGGCAAAGAGCTCGTTGCAAAGGCAATCCATTATAATTCATCAAGAAAGGATAACCCCATTATCGTGGTGAACTGTGGTGCCATACCAGAAAACCTGTTAGAGAGCGAACTCTTTGGCTATGAAAAGGGTGCATTTACAGGGGCATATAATACAAAACACGGGAAGTTTGAGGTGGCAGATAAAGGTACTATATTTCTTGACGAGATAGGGGATATGAGCCTCAGTCTCCAGGTAAAGCTGCTCAGGGTGCTTCAGGAAAAGACCTTTGAGAGGATAGGAGGGGCAAAGACTATCAAGGTGGATATAAGATTCATTGCAGCAACCAACAGAGACCTGGAAAAGATGGTCAAGGATGGCCAATTCAGGGAGGACCTTTACTACAGGCTAAATGTAGTGCCCATACATATACCACCTTTGAGGGAGAGAAAACAAGATATACCACTACTTTTGAATTATTTCCTCGAACATTCCAACCGTCTGAATGATGCTGCTGTCGAGGGATTTGATGATAATGCCATGGAGGTCCTCATGGCATACGATTATCCTGGCAATGTCCGCGAGCTGAATAATATCGTTGAGAGGGTTGTTGTATTAAAAAAGAAGGGTATCATAACCATAGATGACCTGCCGGAGAAACTCTGGACATTAAAAGAAAAGGAACAGCAAATAGACATTCAGAGGGGTTATGAGACCCTCGTTACAGAGTTTGAAAAGGCTATTATTATGAAGGCCCTTAAAGAGACAAAAGGTGTAAAGAGTAAGGCAGCAACCATATTGAATATAAACAGGACAACCTTAATAGAGAAGATGAAGCGCTTTGGTATGGAATAATCATCGTTGTCAAGAATTTGACGGTTATCCATATCCCACATGAATACAGGCTATAGAAGATAGATAGGCCATAGATTATAGATTTTTTGATTATAAGATCCAATACCCCTGAAACAAACAGAACAAATTGATTTCCGATTTACGGTTCTTTAATGGGTATCCCACAGAGCAATACATCTAAAATCTTTTTGGTATGTAATTTGCAATAAAAATGGCATGGTCATATCAGAGACAGAGCTATTAAAGGATGCATTTTCAGAGTTTGCAAAGGCATCGGATTCCATAATAAACTACTACAATGTCCTTGAGGCACAGATAAGGCTTCTCAAGGAAGAGGTGGAGAATAAAAATAAAGAGCTCGAGAGGGCAAAGGAGTATCTCCATAATATACTGGATTCTATCCCCATGGGTATTGCGGTTCTGGATCAAAAATCCATATCATTTATTAATAAGGCAGCAGAGCGCATAGACTCCAATAGGATAATTGACAGCCTCAACGGCAGCAGGGATAAATCAGGTATAGTAAAAAACGGTAAGGGCTATTACAGGTGGAAGAAGGATACACTCCAGAATGGGTTTAATGGCAAGGAGGTCCTGATTATTGAGGATGTCACAGAGTTTGAGAAGATGAAGGAGAGGCTCGACAGGGACGAGAGGCTCAAGGCTATGGGTGAGATGGCTGCAAGGATAGCCCACGAGATAAAGAATCCCCTGGGAAGCATGGTACTCTTCCTTTCCATGCTCTCAGACAGTAAGATGAGAAGTAAGGATAAGAAATACGTGGAATATATCCGCTTTGGCGTCCAGACCATAGACAGGATTATCAACAACATCCTCTCATACACAAGGCCAAAGACCCTGGTATTAAAGGAAGACAGGATAACAAAGGTCATAGAGGAGATACTGGAGTTTATGATGCCCTCCATAACCAGTAGAAATATTGACGTCCATTACAGGGTTGACTTTAGTGGCACATGCTTTTTTGACCCGGATATGATGAAGCTGGTATTCATGAACTTTTTGAGCAATGCCATGGATGCCATAAAGGATAAGGGTTTGATTAAGATAGATGTAAAGGAGGAGCAGGGATATATCGTAATAGCCATCAGTGATAATGGAATAGGTATGCCGGATGAAACAAGGAAAAATATATTCAACCCGTTCTTTACCACAAAGGACAAGGGGGTTGGCCTCGGTCTATTTATTGTCCATAATATTGTTCATGCCCATAATGGATACATAGAGGTAGAGTCCCAGGAGGGTATGGGCACGACATTTTTTGTATATCTACCAAAGGATAGGCAGCAATGAAGGCAAATGTCCTTGTTATAGATGATGATTACCATATGAGGGTTGCCTTAAAAGAATCCCTTACAAAGGTAGGTTGTGCAGTGGCTACTGCCGAAGACGGGTTAAAGGCAATAAACGAGATGGGTAAACGCATCTTTGACCTTATAATAACAGATGTGAAGATGCCCCATCTCAACGGTATAGATCTGCTAAAGCATGTAAGAAAAGAACACCCCTTTCTCCCTGTCATACTTGTTACTGCCTATGGGACTATACAGGATGCAGTAACAGTCATAAAAGAGGGCGCCTTTGACTATATCCAGAAGCCTTTTACAGCAGAGGCACTTTACAATACAGTCAGGCGTGCCCTGGGGGTTAATAACGGCAAGATAATATATGCCTCCAAGGCAATGAGGGAGGTGCTTTTAAAGGCAGAGAGGGTGGCAAAATCAGATGCCACTGTCCTGATACTGGGGGAGAGTGGTGTTGGTAAGGAGCTTATCTCCCGTTTTATCCATGAACAGAGTGACAGGGCCCAGATGCCCTTTGTCCCCGTAAACTGTGCAGCCCTCCCGGAAAATCTCTTGGAGAGCGAGCTGTTCGGTTATGAAAAAGGTGCATTTACAGGGGCATCTTCAAGGAAGATGGGTAAATTTGAGCTTGCAGATAAGGGGACGATACTCCTCGATGAGATAACAGAGATGGATTTTAGGCTCCAGGCCAAGCTCCTTAGGGTCCTCCAGGAAAAAGAGATAGAGGTGGTGGGTTCAAGGTATCCAAAGAAGATAGATGTGAAGGTTATTGCCACTACCAACAGGAATATAAAGAAGATGGTGACAGAGGGGAGGTTCCGTGAAGACCTCTATTATCGCCTTAATGTATTCCCCATATATGTCCCGCCCCTTAGGGAAAGGAAAGAGGATATCCCTGAGCTTGTGGCATATTTCTTGCGTAAGCATTCCAAGGGTATGGATGTGAGCATAAGCGATGATGCCATGAGGTTTTTAATGGATAACAACTGGAAGGGTAATGCCAGGGAGCTTGAGAATGTCATAGCAAGGGCGTGTATCCTGTCCAACTACTCTGTTATAAAATTGACACACCTCATGGATATGGAATTTGCACAGGAGTCTTCGCAGGGGTCAATAAAGGAGATGGAGATAAAGCTCATACTGGATGCCTTAAAAACCTGTCATGGCAACAGGACAAGGGCTGCATCCCTCCTAGGTATAACAGCCAGGACACTGAGAAACAAGCTTAAAGAGTATAAAGAGATGGGGATACTCCCAGGAAAAGAGGTGGAAAATGGATATATTTGATGTCGTAGAAAAGGCACTAAATGTAAGGTCTTTCTATCATAAAATCATTGCAGGGAATATTGCCAATGTAGAGACCCCTAATTATAAGGAAAAGGACATAGATTTTAATAGTGAGCTTGAAAAACAGCTATCAGGCACAAATACCTTTAATATTATAGAGAGGACAGAGAATGACGGCATAAACTCTGCAGACGGCAATACAGTGAACATAGAGACCCAGATGGTGAAGCTCAATGAAAACAGCATGATGTATAGTGCCCTTGTCCAGATGATAACAAAAAGGTTCTCTATGATGCGTTACATGATAAATGAGGGGAGGAGATAATATGAGTATCCTCAATATATTAAAGATAAGCGCATCGGGGTTGAAGGCCCAGCGTATACGTATGGAGACAATAGCCACAAACCTCGCCAATATACACACAACAAGGACAGACGAGGGTGGGCCTTACACAAAGAAAGAGGTGGTATTCAGGACAGAAGACCTCTCTGGGGCAGAGGGCTTTGGAAAGGTTTTCTCAGAGAAGATGGAGGGTGTAAAGGTTGAGGAGATAACAAAGAGCAGCAAGGGTTTTGAGAAGGTATATGACCCTGGTCACCCTGACGCAGATAATGAGGGGTATGTCATATACCCAAATGTAAATCTCATGGAGGAGATGGCGGATATGATATCAGCTACCAGGTCATATGAGGCAAACATAAATGTTGTGAATACAACAAAGGAGATGTTTGTCAAGACACTGGAGATAGGTAAGTAGGGGGGAGAAAAATGAAGATAGAGTCTTTACAACTTCCAGTTTTTCCTGAAAGCAAAGCAGTCAATGAGAAAAAGGCCCCTGGCTCCTTTGTGGAGATACTCAAAGAATCCATCAATAAGGCCAGCGAGATAGAAAAAGAGGCGGATAAGGAGATCCAGAGGCTGGCAACTATGGAGAGCAAAGATATACATTCAACAATGATTGCAGTGGAAAAGGCAGATATGACCTTTCAGCTTATGATGCAGATACGGAACAAGATTATAAACGCCTATGAAGAGATTATGAGGATGCAGGTGTAATCATGGCAGCGGCAGAAATGCTTATCAATAATGTAAAAAACTTCATTAAAACAACACCTAAAAGCAAGCTATATCTATATATATTCATATTGATTGCCGTTGTAGGCGGCTCTGTTGTGGGTCTCTCTTTTATGCAGAGGGAAAACTACCAGCCTTTATTCTCTGGCCTGGCAGTGGAAGATGCATCCATGATTGTGGCAAAACTCAAGGAACAGAAGGTCCCTTATAAATTGGGTCTTGGTGGGACAGCCATCTATGTCCCCAAGGAAAAGGTAAACGAGATAAGGCTCAGCCTTGCCTCACAGAATGCCCTGCCAGGGAACAGCGGTATAGGGTTTGAACTCTTTGATAAAACTAACTACGGGATGACAGAGTTCATGCAGAATATAAACTACAAAAGGGCAATCCAGGGCGAACTGTCGAGGACAATAAACCAGATGCCAGAGGTAAAAGGCTCCCGTGTCCACATAGCATTACCGGAGAAGACTCTATTTACTGACAGGGAAAAACAGGTAACTGCATCAATCTTTCTCAAGCTAAAACCCGGCAAGATACTCTCAAAAGACCAGATAAACGGTATTGTCCAGTTTGTGGCAGGGAGTATTGAGGGTTTAAGGCCAGAGAATGTTACTGTTATTGATTCTTCCGGCAAGATCCTCTATAAGAGTGGTGATAGCAATTCGGCAGTAGCCCTTTCAGGTCAGCAGTATGAACTCCAGAAAAGTATAGAGAGAAAGCTCGAGGAGTCTATCCAGTCCATGCTTGATGCCTTCCTCCCTGCAAGTAAGTCTATAGTAAGGGCAAGTGTGGAGCTTAACCTCAAAAAGGTGGAGGTCGTGGAAGAGGAGTATAACCCTGATAAGGCTGTTGTATCTCAGATAAGAAAAAGCACAGAGAAGTCAACAAATAAATCTGCAAAACCAGGTGGTGTCCCTGGGGTTGCCTCAAATGTGAATGCTGCCCCAAAGAATGTGGCCGCCAATGACAGCGATAAGATAAACGCCTCTGAGAAAGAGGATGAGCAGAGGACATACGAGCTCAGTAAAAGCATAAAGAAGATCGTAGAACCATATGGTGATATAAAGAAGTTGTCCCTTGCAGTAGTAGTGGATGGTAAATACGAAAAGGTCAAGAGCGGCAAGAAAGAGGAGCTTAAATATACGCCCCGTTCACAGAAGGAGATCCAGGATATAAGGAACCTCATTGCCAGGGCAGTGGGTTACAACGAGGAAAGAGGCGATAAGATTGAGGTCTTGAATGTCCCCTTTGAGACAGAGACCCTGACAGATGAAAAGGGGTTCTTGGAAGCTACAAGTAAAAAAGAGATGATATACGACATGGTCAAGTATGCCTTTTACCTGGCCATACTGTTTGTGGTCATCCTGTTTGTCGTAAAACCTTTGATAGGGATGTTCAAGGATAAGGCCACATCCATACCATTAAAAGAGATTGATAAGGTAAAGGATGTGTATACGGGGGGGCAGGTGGCAAAGCCAGAGGCAGTAGAATCTGGCCCTGCAGAAAAGGCACCGAGCCTCACCAGTATGCAGCCTGCTATTGCCAATGCCCTTCAGGATAAGGAGCTTGTAAAACTGATACTTAAAGAATGGGTAAGACAGGGTAGCTGATGGATAATACATCTAATATATCAGGGATAAAAAAGGCAGCAATCCTCCTTTTAACCATGGATGAGAGTCTGTCTCAGGAGATACTCAAAGAATTTGAAAAGGAAGAGATAGAGGCAATAGGAAGGGAGGTGGCCAAGCTTAAGTTTATCCCTAAAAGCGCTGTAAAACAGGTGCACAGTGAGTTTTTAAGCCACCTTGAAAAAAGCGGTCCTGTTGTTATAGATGGTCAGAATAGGTTTAAGAGCCTTATAAAAAAGAGCTTTGGCGATGAGAGTGCTGAGGCATATCTCCAGGCAATGGAATCAAGGGGCGGGGCCCCTGGAGACTTTCTCAAGACATGTGATTCCCGGTTGATTGCCACAACCATTAAAGGCGAGCACCCCCAGACCATTTCCCTTATTGTATCCCTTTTGCCGCCGAAGAAGGCATGCGATGTTATAAGCATGCTCCCTGAGAAGATCCAAGGTGATGTGATAACAAGGATGGCCAATCTGGGAAGGGTAGATAAGAGTATACTCCTCGAGATAGAGGATATAATAAGGGAACAGTTGCAGGACCTGGGGGTGGGCGAGGAAAAACAGATGGGCGGCGTAGGTGCAGTGGCAACCATACTCAACCAGATGGATAAGAAAAGGGAGGGGGAACTCCTTGCAGCACTGGAGGAGCAGGACCCTGAGCTTGCCCAGAGGATAAGGCAACTTATGTTTACCTTTGAAGACCTGATAAAACTCGACAACAAGAGTATCCAGACCCTCCTTAAGGAGATTACATCAGAGGAGCTTGCCATTGCACTAAAAGGTGCATCAGACGCCATAAAAGAAAAGATATTTGCCAATATGTCAGAGAGGGCAACGGCCATGTTAAAAGAGGACCTTGAGGCAATGGGGCCTGTGAGGTTGTCTGAGGTGGAACAGGCCCAGACTAAGATTGCCCTCACCGCCAAGAGACTTGAGGCAGAAGGCAAGATAATAATAACAAGTGATAATGAGCAATTTGTCTAAGAATAATCAAACCATTGAGCCGCTTACATTAAAATCCATTGATGATATAGTAAACGACAGCACCAAGGGAGAGGCAGAATTTATCTCTTTTTTCCATGAAGGCAAGAAATTTAATGAAGAAGAAAAAGACAATGGACCATCAAAGGACGAGCAAGTTGAAAAAATAGACATAGAGGCAGAGGCAAGAAGGATTTTTGAGGAGGCATACAAAGAGGGTGAAAAGGCAGGTTTTGAGATGGGTATGAAGAGGGTTGAGCCTATAATGAAGAGGCTAAATACCTATCTGGAGGCCCTCTCTGAATTTCAAGAGGAGATGCTAAAAAGGGTTGAGACCCTCTCTGTTGAACTTGCCCTTGCCTTTGCAGAGGCCATCATCTTAAAGGAATGCGAAGAAAAAAGGGAAACCATTATAGAGATGGCAAAGAAGGCTATGGAGATATGTGAGGATAAGTACGATATAAAGGTCAGGGTAAGAAAGGATGATATAAAGTATCTCTCCGAGGAGATTATAAAATCCATGAAGATTATCCCTGACGACACACTGAAAGAACCAGGTTTTGTTATTGAGACAAACTTCGGTGACATAGATGGTAGTATTTCCACCCAGATAGATGAACTGAGAAAGAGATTTCTGTCAGAGTATGGCTACAGATGATATATTGACGCAAACCCGAGAGCGTCTTTCAGGCATTTATCCATACAAGATATACGGTAAGGTGAATCAGGTAGTGGGGCTGGTAATAGAGGGTAGGGGTCCTATATCCTCGGTTGGCGATGCAGCATTAATCTATCCTGTTGATGGCTCAGCCCCTGTTGAGGCAGAGGTGGTGGGTTTCAGAGAGGGAAAGACCCTTCTCATGCCCTTAGGTGACATAAGGGGCATAGGGATAGGCTCAAGGATCCTATCTAAAAAACAGACCGTAAATATTACAGTGGGCGAGAGCCTTCTGGGGAGGGTGATAGACGGCCTCGGGAATCCCATTGATGGAAAAGGCCCACTTAACTGTTTTGATACAACACCTGTATATAGAGACACTGTTAACCCTATGAAAAAAAAGAGGATTACAGAACCCCTTGACCTTGGTATAAGGTGCATAAACGGGCTACTCACATGTGGAAAAGGTCAGAGGATAGGCATATTTGCAGGCTCAGGGGTAGGTAAGAGCGTACTCCTGGGTATGATAGCAAGGCATACAGAGGCAGATATAAATGTTATAGGTCTTATCGGTGAAAGGGGAAGGGAGGTCAGGGAATTTATAGAGAAGGACCTGGGAGAGGGTATAGAACGTTCTGTTGTTATTGTGGCTACATCAGACCAGCATCCCTTGATAAGGGTAAGGGGTGCTTTTTTGACAGTGGCCATAGCAGAATATTTCAGGGACAGGGGCAGCAATGTCCTGTTGATGATGGACTCCCTTACACGATTTTGTATGGCCCAGAGGGAGATAGGTCTTGCAATAGGTGAGCCTCCCACCTCAAAGGGTTATACACCCAGTGTGTTTTCACTGCTGGCAAAACTCCTTGAGAGGGCAGGAAACGGTGAAGGTGATGGGACGATGACGGCCATATACACAGTACTTGTAGAAGGCGATGACCTGGAGGACCCTGTGGCAGATACAACGAGGTCTATACTTGACGGTCATATTGTCCTGTCAAGAAGGCTTTCAGATATGAACCACTACCCGCCCATTGATGTATTGAGGAGTATAAGCAGGACAATGAAAGATATTGTCATGAAGGAACAGATAGAGTACTCCACAAAGATAATAGAGGTATTATCAGAGTATGAAAAGGCAGAGGATTTGATAAACATAGGTGCCTACAGGCCAGGGAGCAATCCAAAGATAGATTATGCCATGTCCATGATAGATAAGGTAAGGATATTCCTCAGACAGGACGTAGATACAAGGGTCACCCTTGAGGATGCCATAAACAGTATGAAGATATTATTCCATATGAAATAGATAACATAAAATATGGCTAAATTTCGCTATAACAAGCTCATAGAGATAAAAGAGAATGCCCTTAACGAGAAAAAAAAGGAGCTAAAAAAGACAATAGACCTCTATGAAGGTATATCAAGGGAGATTATAGATACAGAGGATGATATAAGAAAGAATTTCAACAGGGCTGCAGAGCCTGAAATGGACAGCAATGATATATATATCCTGAGAGAGCATATTATGTGGCTTGAGGCCAAGAAGAAAAGATTAATAGAGGAAAGAAAGGCAGTTGGCGAGAAGATAGATACCATGAGGTCAGAACTGGGAGAGATATTAAAGGAGATAAAGATACTGGAGTCGCTTAAATCCAAGGCATTGCAGGCCATGAGGACGGCATACAACAAAAAAGAGCAGAAAAAACTCGATGAATTGGCCCTACGGGTCAACATAGATAGATGAGGAATTTTTTTCCCACCTGGAAATAATTTTCCCTCCCATAATATCAAAATAATCCTTTAAAAAACTGTAAAGTATTGTAATTATTGAATTGTTAGTTTTGGCACGTGTTTTGTTATATATATCTCCATGAACATAATGCCTTTTAATGAGATATTAAACTTAGGGATATCTGGAGTTCCCACTCTGACAGATAATGCCCCTGTGAAAACTGACGATACTTCCATTGATTTTTTTGATGTCCTTGAGACATTAATCGATGAGACACCTGAATTGAAGCATCTGTTGAATGATCTGGATATTGAAACACAAAGTTTTATAGATAAAAAAATTGATGACATTAATATTTCAGCCATCTTGTGGCAGTTAATGACCAATAAAAATGTCCATTCTTTTGAGGCCCGCCTTATAGGTGGGGAAAAAGGATGGGGAAACATATCCTCTACTGTAGAAAAAACAGGAGATGTTAAGGTTGGGGATGAGATAGAGGGTATAGAAAAGGCTTCAGTGGAGCTGATGAGGGTAATACTCGGTCTTATTTCAAGATTGAAAAACCAGATAATTAATACCCAGGTCAATCCTGATGCGCATATATCTAATCTAAGCGAAAAAGACCTCCTCCCCGACCTA
>Ga0067045_1003841_pt1 | contig 16999 bp, 16 predicted proteins | sample TerdegcTABiofilm_FD_59184 | JGI IMG/M metagenome (GOLD analysis project Ga0067045, IMG submission 59184) | Combined Assembly of (Gp0054472, Gp0054536) Wastewater bioreactor microbial communities from Singapore -Terephthalate degrading...
CGCTCGTATTACTGTTCCCGCCGCTTCTGCCTCCGCCGCTTCTGCCTCCGCCGCTGGTGCCGCTGGAGGTGCCGCTGGTGGTGCCGCTGGTGGTGCTGGAGGTGCCGCTGGTGGTGCTCATGCTGCCGGTGTTTGGTGCGTTGCGATCTGTTCCGGGGGAGTCGCCGAGGATGCTCCTGAAGGCTGCCGGAATGTTGGCCTCGTCGTTGATGAAGGCCTTCGGCATGGCCGGTTCCAGGACCTGGGGGATCGGCCCGGGTTCGGACACCCCTCTCTCGCGGGTGACCGTCACGCCCTGGCCCACGGCCATGTTCACGGATTTGCCCATCTTGTCCGTGAAGGCCAGGGGGCGGTTCTTGTGGCCGGCGATGTGTCCGTGGGCCTCCTGGGAAACGGCCGCGGACGCTGCCGCAAGCAAGGAATCGAGGCCTGCGGCCGCATTCCCCTTGGCCGCGAAGATATCGCTCAGGGCCGCGCTGAAGGGCTTGCCGCCCGCCTGGGCCGGCGCGGCCACCAGTGACCCCAGCTCCGTTCCCCGTATCCCGATATGCCCAAGCGGCGTATCGATCTTGACTGCGGCCGGGTTGCGGTCCGAGATGATTCCGGTGACGGCCCGGAAGATTCCGGGTCCGTAGGAAAGACGCATGGTGTTGGTGAGGGTCTTCTCCAACCCCCATTCGTTCACGTATTCCTTGACCAAAAGCACGCTTTCCGGCCCCATGGCCAGGATCGTGCCGTCGGAAAACATGATCTGCGCCGAGGATTCGGCCTTGGTGGCCAGGGTGTCGCCCTGCCAGACCGGGTCCTTGGCTCCGAGCGGACGCGATTGGCCGTCGCGCGAGGCAAGGACCTCTCCCGCGACCTCCTGGACGTATCCGGCGGGTCTCGCGTTGTCGGCGGCAAGAATCGGGGTCGGGAAACACATGCACGACAGACACAGCGCGATCCAGAGCAGGAACAGTTTCATGCGGTCATCCTTCAATGGCCGGGTGTGGAGTGTGCCTTGTCATCACTGTTCCGTACAAGTTCCCGGGAGAAAGTCAACCGGAAGGGGGGCGCAGCATGCAGTTCCAGGGTTTGGTGATTCATGGGTTTCAGGAGCAAGAGACGTAGGTTCTTTCCGGGACTGTGCGTGGATGTTTCCGCAGTCCCCGCCGTCTTCCCCGGGTGGATGGGAAAATGACCGCCGCATCCCTTAAATGCGGTGCGGGGTTCTTCAGGATGCGGTGTCAGAGGGAGGAAAGTCCGAAAAAGGCCTCGGCGGTCCTGATGGTGCGGCAATGAAAAGGCCGCCCGGAACCTGGTCCCGGGCGGCCGTTTCGAGGCATTCGGAGGGCGTCAGCTGCAGCCGCCGCCACCGCCGCTGTTCGATCCGTCGCGGTCGGATCCGGGGGTGTCGCCGAGGGTGCTTTTGAAGGCCGCCGGGACCTTGGCCTTGGTGTTGATCGGCGCCTTTGTCAGGACGGTCTCCAGACCCTGGGGGATCGGCCCGGGCTCGGAGACGCCGCGTTCGCGGGTGACCGTCACGCCCTGGCCCACGGCCATGTTCACGGATTTGCCCATCTTGTCCGTGAAGGCCAGGGGCCGCTTGTTGAAACCGTTGATGTGGGCGTGGGCCTCCTGGGGAACTCCGGCCGCCGCTTCCGACCACAGGGCGCCGAGCAGGCGTGCGGCCGCGTCGCCCTTGGCCGCGAAAACCTCGGCCAGGGCCGCGCTGAAGGGCTTGCCGCCCGCCTGGGCCGGCGCGGCCACAAGTGACCCCAGCTCCGTTCCCCGTATGCCGATGAGCCCCAGCGGCGTGTCGATCTTGAACGCGGCCGGGTTGCGGTCCGAGATGATTCCGGTGACGGCCCGAAACACCCCCGGGCCGTAGGAGAATCCCATCTTGTTGGCGAGGGCTTTGTCCGCGCCCCATTCGTTCACGTATTCCTTGACCAAAAGCAGGCTCTCCGGCCCCATGGCCAGGATCGTGCCGTCGGAAAACATGATCTGCGCCGAGGATTCGGCCTTGGTGGCCAGGGTGTCGCCCTGCCAGACCGGGTCCTTGGCTCCGAGCGGGCGCGATTGTCCGTCGCGGGAGGCCAGGACCTCGCCTTTGGCCTCCTGGACGTATCCGGCGGGTTTCGCGTGGTCGGCGGCATGGAGCGGGGCCGGGAAAGACATGCACGACAGACACAGCGCGATCCAGAGCAGGAACGTTTTCATGAGGTCATCCTCCAATGGGCGGGGGTATTGTTTTGCGCAACATTCTTTCTACGTACAAGTTCCTGGCAGGAAGTCAACAGGAAGGAGAGGCGGAACATGCCGCGTCAATGTTTATCGATGCATGGCATTGAGGAGCAAGATGCGTAGGTTTTTCCCGGGGCTGCGCGGGGATGTTTCCGCAGTCCCCGCCGTCTTCGCCGGGTGGATGGAAAAATGACCGCCGCATCCTTAAAATGCGGTGCGGAGTTCTTCAGGATGCGGTGTCAGAGGGAGGAGAGTCCGAAAAAGGCCTCGGCGGTCCTGGCGGTTGTCCGCCAGACCTCCTCGGTCGGGATGCCCTTGATCCCGGCGATGCGCGTGGCCGTGAAACCCAGGTGGCACGGTTCGTTGCGCTTGCCCCGCCAGGGCTCGGGGGTCAGAAACGGCGCGTCGGTCTCGAGCATGATCCGGGACAGGGGGATTTCGGCCACGGCCCGGGCCAGATTCGCGTTTTTGGGATAGGTCACAGGCCCCGGGATGGAGACATGCCAGCCCATGGCCATGATGCGGCCGGCCAGGTCCGTGCCGCCGCCGAAGCAGTGCCACACCAGGGGCCTGCCGGCGAACCCCATGTCCGCGAGAATGGCCAGGGTTTCGGCCTCGGCGCTACGGCTGTGGATGACCACGGGCAGGTCGAGCCCTCTGGCCAGTTCCAACTGTCGGGCGAAGGCCCGCTTCTGGTCCTCGGGGGGCGCGGCGTCCCAGTAGAAGTCCAGGCCGATCTCGCCCACGGCCCGAAGCCTGGGGTCGGCGCGGAAGGCGGCCTCCATCCCGGCCGTGAGGGAATCCGGGTAGGCCGCGCATTCGGTCGGGTGCATGCCCAGGATGAAAAAGACCTGCGGGGTCTGGGCGAAAAGCCGGGCGTTTCGGGCATAGGCCGTCGGGCCGAGAAACACGTTGCCGATGCGGGCCACTCCGGCCGATGCGGCCCGGGCCAGGATGTCCGGAATTTCTTCAGGGGCGTAGCCGGCCATGTCCAGATGGGCGTGGGTGTCCACCCCGACCGGCGGCAGGCCCAGGCTTTCCGGCGACGGTCGTTCGCGATGCTTCTTTTTGGACACGGATTCCTCCCCCGGGCGCCGCCGGGACGCGGCGCAGGCCCGTGTGGTAGCAGAGGCCGCGGCCCCTGTCATCCGCGTACCGGCGGGTTCGGGCGTACGGCCGGGGCGGAGCCTTGGCTGCGGTTTCTTGCTTGAATCCCTGTCGCGGAGGGGATACGAAAACCCGTTGTCCGCCCCGCGAAAAAAAACTCCCCGGGGGCGCGTGCGAACCGGAACCCCATGAGCCTGGAATCCCCGCTTTTTCTCTTCCTTTTTCTTCCCGCCGTGCTGGCCGGCTTCCTGCTGTCGCCGCGTCGGGCGCGTCCCTACGTCATGCTTTTGGCCAGCCTGGCATTTTACACCCTGGGCGACATTGCCGCCCTGCCGGTCCTTATCGGCTCCATCCTGGTCAATTTCACCCTGGGTCTGGCCCTGGAACGGGGTCGGGGCACGGCGCGCGGCCGGCGTCTCCTGGCCTTGGGCCTGGCGGCCAACATCCTTTTTCTGGCCAAGGCCAAATATCTTGGCTTCGTGCTTTCGGCCCTGCCGTCGATGAATCTGGCCGGCATCAATTCCATCACCGGACCGCCGCCCCTGGGCATTTCCTTTTTCACCTTCCAGGCCGTGGCCTATCTCATGGACGTGTCCCAGGGGGGGATCGCCGCGGAATCCAACCTGACCCGGTTCGCCCTGTACCTGTCCTTTTTCCCGAAAATCGCGGCCGGCCCCATCGCCCGCTACGCCGGCATGCTCCCAGGGCTTTGTGATCCCCGTCCCTCGCTGGCCGATTTCGCCTCCGGCCTCTCGCGGTTCGCCGTGGGACTGGCCAAGAAGGCGCTTCTCGCCGGCAGCCTCGGCCCGGTGGCCGACGCGGCCTTCTCCCCCCGCCCCCTGGGCGGCGCCCTGGACATGGGCACGGCCTGGATCGGCCTTCTGGCCTACACCGCCCAGATTTATTTCGACTTTTCTGGGTATACGGATATGGCCGTGGGCCTTGGCAGGGCCTTCGGCATCACGCTCCCCGAGAACTTCGACCACCCCTACGTCTCCCGCAGCGTGCGCGAGTTCTGGCGGCGCTGGCACATCTCCCTGTCCACCTGGTTTCGCGATTACCTGTACATTCCGCTTGGCGGCGGCCGCGTGTCCCCGGCCAGGGTCACCCGCAACCTCCTGGTCGTCTTCGTCCTGTGCGGGCTGTGGCACGGGGCCGACTGGACCTTCGTGGCCTGGGGCCTGTGGCATGGTCTGTTTCTTATTGCCGAAAGAACCAGGATGGGCAGGATCCTGGACATCGCTCCCGCCGCGGTCCGCCATGCCTATGCGCTTCTGGCGGTGATGCTCGGCTGGGTCTTTTTCCGCAGCGCCGACCTGTCCCAGGCCGTAAGTTTCCTCGGCGCGCTTTTTTCCTTCCGCTTCGAGGGGGTGGAGTATACCTGGATCACGTCGGTCACACGGCAGGCCATGGCCGCCTTCGGCGCGGCCGTTGTTTTTTCCCTGCCCCTCGGGGGGCTCGTCCGGGCCTTGGCGGATTTCCTCGGGCGGTCCGGGCCTCTCGGCCGGGGCGCTGTCCTTGCCGCTCGGGCCGTGGCCCCGGCCGGGCTGCTGCTTCTGTCGGCCATGCAGCTCGCCGCCGGAACCTATTCCCCCTTCATCTACGCCAGGTTCTGATGGTGGGGCCGCGCCTTCTTCCCATTGTCCAATCGGCGCTTGTGATCACCGTGCTGCTCGCGCCCATGGTCGCCTTGCTGCTGGGCCTTGAGCCGCCGTCCGTGGTGGTTCCCGAAAACCGGGACCCGGCCAAGGCCCCCCGTCTCGCCGGATTCTTGGCCGACCCGGCGGAATGCGTGTCCCGGCTTGCCACCGGTTTCGCGGAGCGCTTTCCCTTGCGGCAGACGCTCATCCGTTCCGGCAACCGGCTGCGCCTGGCCGTTTTCGGCGAATCACCGGTGCCGGGGGTGGTCATCGGTCAAAAGGGCTGGCTCTACTATTCCCTGGAACAGGCCCTGGACGATTATCTCAATGTCATGAACCTGCCGCGAACGCTCCAGGACGACATGGTCCGCGTGCTGATCGAGCGCCGGGACCGGCTGGCCGCCCAGGGCATCGCCTTCTACGTGCTGGTGCCGCCGGACAAGCACACCGCCTACCCCGAGTTCCTGCCGCCGTCCGTCCGCAGATTGCGGCCCTTGTCGCGTCTGGATATCCTGAAGGACCGTCTGGCCGAGGCCGGGATCGCCGTCGTCGACGTGCGCGACGAACTGGCTCGGGCCAAGTCCGTACGCCGGACCTACTGGAAGACCGACACCCACTGGAACGGCTGGGGGGCGTTCACGGCCGCGAAGGCGCTTGTCGAGGCCTTGCGGACGCGTTTCCCGCGCATTCCGCCCCTTAAGGAGAGCGACTTCGACGTGGTGGAGACCGTGGTCCCGGGCGGGGATCTGGCCGGGATGCTCCTTATGCCCGACCTTTTTCCGGAAACGAACATCCGGCTGGTCCCCAGGACCCCCGAGGGGCTTGGTCGTCCCGCCGTTTTCGGCGCGCCGAGGCCTTATGCCGATCCGGCGGACCATCCGGAGCGGGCCATGCTTGTGGCCGAGACCGGGGACACGGCCCTCCCGAAGATCCTTTTTTTCCGCGATTCCTTTGCCTCGGCCATGATCCCCTTTCTGGTCGGGCGCTTCCGGAGCGCCGTATTCCTGTGGACCCACGCCTACCATCCGGAGATCGTGGCCGCCGAGCGGCCCGACGTCGTGGTCCTGGAGGTGATCGAACGCCAACAGTACGCCTTCCTCCTGGAAAACCCGCCGGAATCCTCCCGGCCCACGACCTCGACGCCCTGACCCGGCCAGTGCCCGGGGCCTCCGGCAGTTTTTTCCCGCCCGGCCCGGCCTGGAAAATGCTTTGCATGGACGCAGGCAATCTTTTTGCGTTGTGTCGGCAAATTTTTCCATCCCAGGGAGCAGGGGAAGGTCTCAAACAACGGAGTCGCACCATGGAGATCAGCAGCGTCCTGACCAGCAGCTATGCCTCGGCGATCGAGTCCATCACCAAACAGAACAGCGATGAGGATTCCTCGTCCAGTTCCAGCACAACCTCCAGCACGGATACCGTGAGCATTTCCGATGCGGCCAAGCAACTGGCCGAGATTCTCAACAACGCCACCGGCGAGGCGGAGTCCACGAGCAGCGAAAGCGGCGAGAGCGAGTCTTCCTCCAGCGCCAGCGGCAGCGGCGGGTCGAGCGGCAGCTCCAGTTCCGAGTCCGTCGAGGACCTCCAGGCCCAGATCGAGGCGCTGCAGGCCAAGATTCTTCAGGTTCAGGAACAGGATATCCCCGACGCCACGAAACAGCCCATCGTGTCCACGTTGCAGGCGCAGATATCCTCCCTGCAGCAGCAGATCGCCCAACTCAAGTCCGCCGGCACCGCGAGCGCCTAGCGTGACGTCCGCACCGGTCCTGACCCGGTGCCCAAAGCCCGCCCTTCGCGTCCATTCCGGGACAGTGTGCCCGGGATGGACGCTTTTTTGCGTGTCGGTGGGAAAGGGGGATTCCGGCCGGGAGGCGGCGGTCAGTGAAAGCGGAGCTCACCTTGGGTGCGCCGCAACGGCAGGACGTTCTCCGGGGCTGACCGCCCTGCGGCCTCAGCTTCCGGCGTTTGTGCGGTATTTCGGGGTATATTCGATAAGATCCACGATGAGCAGGGCGGCCGAGAAGTCCTGGGAGTTTTTCCGGCTCAGGCTGCTGACGATGAGGTCCTTGAGTTCCCGCGCGCTTGTGGAAAGCGGATGCGGGCCGTCCTCGGGCTGGCGGGCCGAGTCCTTGAGCAGGTCGAGGAGCAGGACCGGCCACCTGCCGTCGCGCCCCAGGTGCCGGGACAGGATCTCGGCCACGGCGCACACGCCGAACACCACGCTGTCCACGAGGGAATAGTCCCTGGCCCATATCTCCGCGTCGGAAAAAAGCGGCAGGGCGCGATCCTGGGCTTGCGCCGCGGCCGGACGACCGCAGGCCGCGTCCAAGCGGCGTCCAAAGCACGATGCGATGACCCGTCCCATCAAGCCCTCCATGGCTGGACGCGGCATGCGGCGACCGGCGTTTCGTGTCCGGGCCGCGCCGTTTGCCCATGACCTCTTTTCGGACCGACGCGGAAATACTTTACGGTCGAATGCGATATCTTCGGGCGGCCCCGGATTTCCGGCCGGGAGCGGAGGATACCCGGAACAGGGCGGATTGTGCGGCGGGTTATCGGAGATATTCGGCCACGTATTTCCAGACGGTGAAAAAAATGATCGCCGTGAGCATGCCCTTGATGATCCTGGCCGGAACGAACCGCTGGCAGCGGGCGCCGAGATACATGCCCACCATTCCGCCCAGGCCGAACAGGAGCCCCAGCTCCCAGTCCGGGGCCACGGACATGTGCGGATAAAACGGGGCGATGGCCTGGTAGAACGCCACCCCGGCCACGGAGGTGACGAAGGTGCCCATAAGCGCGGCGCCGGCCACGGTGTAGACCGGAAGCCCGTAGATGGACACGAAAAACGGAGCGATGATGGATCCTCCGCCGATGCCGTACACCCCGCCCACGACGCCGACCACAAGGCTTAAGGCGAAGATGCCCGGTGTCGAGACGTCGTAGGTTTCTCCCTGGAACGCGTAGGCGATGCGTGCGGCGGTGAACCGGACCACCCGCGCCGCAGGGAGCCCACGTCCGCCGGGTGCCCCGGAAGCGGCCGCCGGTCCCGGCCCGCGAACCGGGGCCGGCGGGCCCTTTTCGGCCTTGGCCTTGTCGGGGCCGCCGCTTTTTTTGAACAACAGGTCGCGGACCATGCGGCAGCCGATGTACCCCAGGACGGCGGCCGCGAAGAGCTTGAACCGGCGCGGATCCGGCAGCCAGGCCACCCGCACCCAGGCCCCGAGGAGCACTCCGGGCAGGGTGCCGATGATCACGGCCCAGGTCAGGGGCCAGACCATGCGCCCCTCCCGCAGATAGCGGTACACGCCGCTGGGGATGGCCACGATGTTGAAAAGCTGGTTCGTGGAGCTGACCGACGGGTTGGTGAAGCCGAGGACGGACATCTGGAAGGGCAAAAGCAGGAAGGCCCCGGACACCCCGGCCATGGAGGTGAAAAAGGAAATGGCCAGGGCGGTCAACGGCGGCACGAAGGGCGAGACGTCGATGCCTGCGGTCTCGAAGTACATGGCTTCCCCCCGACGAGGTCCGATTCTGTTGTCACGAATTTAATAATTTTAGTGACAAGAGTCAAGACCCCGGACCGGAAACGATTCCTGGGCGAATGCTTGCGTTCCAACCAATCGGGGCTTACCAATCCGGCGATGGACACCGCGTTGCCCGATTCTCCGGATGCCCTCCCCGCGACGGATGCGCCTGCGCCGGCCGGATCCTCCGGCGCGCCCGGTGTCCCGGCCTCCTTGGACGGATTGCCGCGCGCGGACGAGGTTTTTTTCGTGCCCGACGGGGTCAAGCACCTGGACACCCTGGAGTTGGAACGCCTGACCTGGGCGTTCACCCGGTGGGCCGCACAGGCCCGGCGCGTCGATTCGGCGGCCTCGCGCTCCCGGGTGCGCCTCGTCTATCTGGTCATTCGCCATACCGGAGCCAGGCTCGGCGAGGTGCTGGCCATCGACGATCGGACCGACATCGACCTTTCACGCGGCATCCTGGTCTTCGGGCGTGAGAAGGGGGAAGCCCGGCGCGAGGTGCGCCTGCCCGACGCCCTGGCCCCGGAACTGGCCAAGGCCCTGGCCGATCCCGTTCTGGCCAGGTATCGCGGCCGGATTTTTCATCTGGACCAGGGGTTCGTGCGCCGCGCGTTCTACGAGCGGGCCACGGCCTGCGGCCTGCAAAAGGACCTGGCCAATCCGAGCGCCCTGCGGCGTTCCCGGGGCATCGAGCTTCTGCGCCAGGGGGCGCCGCTTTTGGTGGTGCAAAAGATCCTCGGCCATTCCACCCCGCAGCTTACCGCCTCCTACCTGGACTTTTCCGAGAAGGACCGCCGGCGCATCGAGCGCCGGGTCCTGGCCCGCGAGGCCAGGCGCAAGACCAGCGCCCGCAACGCCTTCTACGGCAAGGTGGTCCGGGTGCTCCAGGCGGATGTCCATTCCATCGTGGAGGTGGCCACCCTGGGCGGGCACCGGCTGACCTCGGTCATCACCAATGAAAGTCTGGAGACCCTGCACATCCGGCCGGGCGCGTTTTTGACCGCCGAGATCAAGGCCCCGTTCGTGACCGTGACGGCCGGCCCGAACCCGCCGGCGACCACGGCCGAGAACGTGTTTTCCGGGGTCGTGGAGAAGATCACGGCCGGGGAACTGGCGGGGGAAATCCTGGTGCGGCTTGCCGACGGCACCCGGATCTGCGCGGCGGTCACCTCGGAAAGCCTCCGGGAACTGGGGCTTTCCCCCGGGGAAGCGGCCTTCGCCTTCTGCAACGCCTACAGCGTGGTGCTACGCGCGGACTGATTTTTCCGGTTACATGCCGTGGGAAGATGCAGCGCAGGTGTATCGCGTTTTGGAAGCGTCGCCGACAAGGCGGCGTTTTTTTGTTTTTCTACGTTCCTTCTTTATCTGGTCCATGGTATGGGGGGATCGGGGAAGTGTCCCCGGAGCCGGTGCGTCTTTGGAACCGTCCGCGCCTCTTTGCGAAAAGGCCTGAAGCCATGAAACGTTCGATGCCCACAATCGTGGCCGTTATGGCCGTCGTCGGGCTCCTCGCCGCGCTTGCGGCCATCTTCCTGGCCCGGGAAAGACCGGATGCGGTCTGGTCCGGAAAAATCCTGCGCCTGGGCTATGCCGAGGAATATCCCTATTCCTTCCGGGACGCGTCGGGCCGGGTCACGGGCGAGTCGGCGGAAACGGCCAGGGCCGTCCTTGACAGGCTCCGGATCAAGGACGTGCGGTGGGTCCTGGTGGATTTCGCGGACCTGATTCACGAACTGGAACTCGGCGAGATCGACATGATCGCGGCGGGGATGTTCATCACCCCGCAGCGCTCCCGGCGCATCGATTTTTCCCTGCCCACGGCCGAAGTCGGCCAGGGCCTTCTCGTGCGCCCGGGCAATCCCGAAAATCTGCATTCCTATGCGGATCTGGCGGGCAGATCCGATGTGGTCGTCGCCGTGCTGTCCGGGTCCATGGAGGAGCAGGACCTGAAAAGCATGGGCGTCCCCGACGCCCGCCTGTTCCGCGTGCCGGACGCGGCCACCGGCGCGGCCGCCGTGAGGGCCGGACGGGCGGAGGGCCTGGCCCTGTCCGGGCCCACGGTCAATCTGATGGCACGGGATTCGAACGGATCGCTCGAGTCGGCCACGCCGTTTCAGGGCCTTGTAAAGGACGGCGCGGAATGCAGGGGAAGTCCGGCCTTCGGATTCCGCAAGCAGGACGAGGCGTTGCGGCGGGCCGTCGACGAGGTGCTTCGGGGGTTCGTCGGATCGCCGGAACACCTTGCCCTGGTGGCCCCGTTCGGATTCACGGCCGCGGATATGCCGGGCAAAAAGGGGCCCTGATCCTGGAGGCTCCAGGATGGACGCGGGAAAAGAGAGGACGGGAGACCGCGCATGGCGCATGAAAACCGGAAGAGAGCCCTTCGTGACGTCTTTATGGACGGAAACGTCCCGTTTTACGCCATCGTCCTGGTCACCATCGTGTCCGGTACGCTTTTCTGGTTCGCCAACGACTCCTGGACGGAAAGCCGTCGCGGCTTTCTCCCGGTCATCGAGGGGCTTAAGCGGGTCAGGATCGAGGTCCTCAAGGGCAACCTGGCCGCCCAGCGTCTGTTGTCCGGGGAGGAGGGCGTGTCCCCGTCGTCCCGGGACGCCCTGTTCGACCAGGCCGTCCGGCGTGTCCAGGACATTCTGGGCGGACTGGATGCGGGAAAAACGCCGGCCAAGTCCGCGGACACGGAATCGCTTCGGGCCGGGCTAGCCGGCTATGCCAGGCGTATCACCGACCTCGGGAGGCTTGCGGCCAGAAGAACGGCACTGTCGGGCGGCGAGGGCGAGGCGTTGGGCCTGGAATTGCGAAACGCGGCGGCGGATGTGGATCGTCTTGGCGACAAACTGGAGCATGAGGCCAGAAGACGATTCGAAGAACTGTCCGAGAAACAGGACGCCTTCACCAAAGCGCTTCTGGTTTCCTGGATGTGTTTTCTGCTCCTGCTCGCGGCGTTTGTGGCCGCAAGCGCCGTGGCGCGAAAGAGAAACCAGGCCATGCTTCGCGAGAGCGAAATCCGCTGGCAGTTCGCCCTGGAGGGGGCCGGCGACGGGGTCTGGGATTGGGACATCGCCAGCGGCGCGGTGCAGTATTCCAGGCGCTGGAAGGAAATGCTCGGCTACGTTCCGGACGAGCTGGCGAACACCTACGAAACCTGGAGCGGGTTGGTGCATCCCGAGGACCTGTCCCGGGCCGAGGCCGCCCTGGCGGACCACATCCAGGGCCGGACCCAGTCCTATTCCTGCGAATTCCGTATGCGCTGCAAGGACGGCTCCCTCAAATGGATTCTGGACCGGGGCAGGATCGTGGCCTGGGACGAAAACGGCATGGGCCTGCGCATGATCGGGACCCACGCGGACATTACGGCCATCAAGGCCACGGAGGAGGCCCTGCGCGAGAGCCGGGAAAATCTGGCGGTGACTCTGCGTTCCATCGGCGACGCGGTCATCGCCACCGGCCCGGACGGCCGTATCGTCCGCATCAATCCCGCCGCCACGCGGCTCACGGGGTGGGAGGAGTCACAAGCCCTGGGCCAGTCTCTGGAAAAGGTCTTCGTGATCGTGGATACCGTTTCCCGGAAGCCTTGTCCGGACATCGTCCGGCGGGTCATGCGCAGCGGGCGGGTGGTGGGGCTGGCCAACCACACCTCGCTTTTGTCGCGCGACGGCCGGGAATACCAGATCGCGGACAGCGCCGCGCCCATCCACGACGCCTCCGGGGCGGTGATCGGCGTGGTCCTGGTGTTTTCCGACGTCACCCTGCAGTATCGGGCCAGGGAGGAATTGCGACAGAGCGAGGAGCGGTTCCGGGCGGCTGTGCGCGAGGCCCCGCTGCCCATGATGATCCACTCCGAAACCGGCCGGGTGCTCAGCGTCAATCGGGCCTGGACGAGCACAAGCGGCTACAGCGCCGAGGAATTGCCGGACATGCGGCACGTGTCCGCGACGGTGACCTGCGTCGACCCATCCCTCGCCGGCCTGTCCGGGGTTCCCGACCGGGGTTTCGAGCACGGCCGGACCGTGGAGTGCCGCATCCGCTGCAAGGACGGTTCGACGCAGGTGTGGGAGATGGCCAGCGCGCCGCTCGGGACCATGCCCGACGGCCGGCCAGGGGTGATCACCATGGCCGTGGACGTCACCGCCCGCAAGGAGGCCGAGGCCTCCCTCCTGGCGGCCAAGGTCCAGGCCGACGCGGCCAACCAGTCCAAAAACGAGTTTCTGGCCAACATGAGCCACGAGGTCAGAACGCCCCTAAACGGCATCCTGGGCATGCTGCAACTGCTCATGTTCGCCAATCCGACGCGGGAGCAGGAGGAGTACATCTCCCTGGCCGTCAAGTCCGGGCATCGGCTGACGGCCCTTCTGTCGGACATCCTGGACCTGTCGCGCATCGAGGCCGGCAAGCTCGTCCTGTCCGACACGGAATTCTCTCTTGAGGAACTGCTGTCCGGGGTGCGCGAGACCATTGCCCCGGCCTGTCGCGAACGGGGGCTCGACCTGCGTCTGGCAAGCCCTCCCGGGGCCGCCCATCTGCGCGGGGACGAACTGCGGCTGCGCCAGATACTGATCAACCTGGCCGGCAACGCCGTGAAATATACGACCGAGGGCCACATCGCCATCGACACGAAGGTCCTGCCCGGGCGCAGACCCGGAAAGGCCATGCTGCTCCTGACGGTCGCGGACAGCGGCATGGGCATCTCGGACAGCCATCTCGAACGCATCTTCGACACCTTCACCCAGCTTGAAGGCGCCTATACCCGCAAGAACCAGGGGGCCGGGCTGGGCCTTTCCATCGTGCGACGCCTGGTTTCGGCCATGAACGGGTCCGTGTGCGTGGAGAGCGAGCCGGGACGGGGAACGACGTTCTATTGCGTCGTGGAATGCGGACGTGGCGACGGAGTCCGACCGGTCGAGGCGGCCAGGGGCGAGGAACCTGAAACGGTCACGGCGGGGAGGCGGGTTCTGGTGGCCGAGGACGACCCGGTGAGCCGTCTGGGGTTGCAAAAGATGCTCGGGAAAATGGGGTACGAGGCGCAGATGGCCGAGAACGGCCAGGAGGCCCTGGACCTGCTTCTGAGCCGGGACTTCGATGTCGTGCTTATGGACGTGCAGATGCCGGTCATGGATGGGGTGGACGCCACCCGGCGCATCCGGCGGGAAGCGGCCTTCGCCGCCAAGGCGGGCATTCCCATCGTGGCCCTGACCGCCTACGCCATGTCCGGGGATCGGGAAAAGCTTCTGGCCGAGGGCATGGACGCCTATCTGTCCAAGCCGTTCGAGATGGACGAGTTGCGCGCCGTTTTGCAGGACATGGCGGAGAAAAAGGCCGGCGAGGTTTCCTGAACCCGGGAAGAACAGGCCTCGCGCCCCACTGGCGGTTTCCGCCGCGATGGGCTATGTGCTGCGGCACATCATCGCGGAGGTTCCCTCATGACGAAAATCGCGGTTCCGACCAGGGATGGCCTGGTCGACGAACATTTCGGCCATTGCCAATCCTTCACCATCGTGACCGTGGGCGGCGACAAGGTCGTCACGGCCAGGGAATCGTTCACCCCGCCGCCCGAGTGCGGCTGCAAGTCGAACCTGATTCCCACCCTTCTGGACATGGGCGTGTCGGTCCTGGTGGCCGGGAATATGGGCGAGGGCGCGGTGGCGCGCCTGCGTCAAAGCGGCATCCAGGTCTATCGCGGCGCGTCCGGGGCCGTCGAGGCGGCCGTCTCGGCCTATCTGGAGGGCCGGCTCGCCGATCGCGACGAGGTCTGCGTGCATCATCACGGCCATGAATGCGGCCACGGGCATTGATGCCCCGCTTCGGACCCAGCGGCCTCCCGGCCGGCGTTGTCATTCCTTTTCGCCGATGGTAGGCAACATCGAATGATCCTGTAACGAAAAGGGCGGCGCGGCCGGACTTGGCCATTCGCGTCCGGCGGGACGGGAGCCCACGCGCCGAGGGAGGTGCCATGAAACGTGGAAGGCTGGTTGTGGCGTTTGCCGTGGCGGCGTTGCTCTCCATCGCGGCCGGAAGCCTGTGGGCGGTTCAGGAGGCGGTGCCCGAGATCACGGGCGAGGTCTGGATGAAATCGTCTCCGCAGGAGAAACTGGCCTTTCTGGTGGGCGCGGGCAGCGTGGTGGCCATCGAGCACCATATCGACCTGAGGGAGGCCGACGACCCGTCCCGGTTCACCCAGGGATGGGTGGCGGCCTTCAAGGACAAGAAGTGGTCCGAGATATCCAAGCAGATCGACGACTACTTCACGGCGAACCCGGATCAGAAGGACCGTCTGGTGGTCGATGTCATCTGGCGGGAACTGATCGCGCCGAACATGAAGATTCAGGAGGCAAGGCAATGAAACTGTGCATTGTTGCCACCCTTGTGGTGTTGACCTTGGGTTTCGGGGCCTGCACCCGGATGACCCCCACCCAGCAGGGGGCCTTGAGCGGCGCGGCCATCGGCGCGGCCGCCGGGGCCGGCATCAGCGCCATCGCCGGCGGCAACGCCGGGGTCGGGGCGCTTTTGGGCGGCGGACTCGGTGCCGTGGCCGGAACCATTGTCGGCAACCAGTACGAATACCGGAGGTAGCATCCCGCAGCCGAAGCGCCAGTGCCTGGAGTCCCCGGGCACTGGGGCTTTCCGGGACCGCGCCTTCCTCGCCCGGCGCGACGTCTTCAACAGACAGCAGGGGGAGGTCCCATGAAGATCATCCAGGAGTTCAAGGAATTCGCGGCGCGCGGCAACGTCGTGGACCTGGCCGTGGGCCTGATCATGGGAGCGGCTTTCGGCAAGGTCGTGTCCTCGTTCGTCGCCGATATGCTCATGCCGCCCATCGGCAGGCTCATGGGCAACATCGATTTCAGCAACCTGTTCATCAATCTCTCGGACAAACCCGCGACCTCACTGGCCGAGGCCAAAAATCTCGGACTGGCCACCATCAACTACGGTGTGTTCATCAACACCATCATCGACTTTCTGATCATCTCCCTGGCCGTGTTCTTCCTGGTCAAGGTGGTCAACCGCCTGCGGGCCAAACCCCAGGCCGCGCCGACAACCAAGGAATGCCCCTTCTGTCTGTCGGTCATTCCCCTGGGCGCGCGCAAATGCGCGCACTGCACCGCTGATCTGCCGAACTGAAAAGCGGAGCCCTTCATGTGCGACAACCATGGGCCGAGCCTTGAACGTGTTCTCGAGAATCTGAGGCAGCCGATGCCCTTTGGCCGCAAGGTCCGGCTGGTGATCGGCAACACCCTGCGCAAAATGATTTGGCTGCGCTCCTGTTGCGGGCGTCCCGGTCAGCCGGGATGTTGAAAATGAACCCGGGCCGCCAGGTGGCGGCCGGTTGCGCATCCTGGACCGCGAAACCGGGAGGCGTCAGTTCCCCTGGCCTGGAATGCGCCGCAGGGTCATGAAGGCGTCGGCGGTGTAGATGGCCACGGCGGCCCAGATGAACCCGAAAGTCGCGGCCCGGGCCGGATCGAAGGGTTCGCCGTAGACCAGGACGCCCAGCGCGAACATGCATGACGGCGCGATGTATTGCAGGATGCCCACCGTGGTCAGCCGCAACCGCCGCGCGGCGTAGGCGAAGGCCAGAAGCGGGGCCGCCGTGACCACGCCCGCGCCCACAAGCAGCGCGTCCGTCAGCCCCCCCAGATGGCCGAAGGCCCCGGTTCCGTCCGCCCAGAGTCCGCCCAGATACAGCCCGGCCGGAACCCCCAGCACCAGGGTCTCGAAAAAAAGTCCGGGCAGGGATTCCACCCGCATGAGCTTGCGCAACAGCCCGTAGACTCCGAACGTCGCGGCCAAGGCCAGGGCGATCCACGGCAACCGGCCGTGGGCCGCGACGCTGACGCCCACCCCGATCACGGCCAGGATCACGGCCGTGGCCTGGAGGCGGTTCAGGCGATCCCGGAAAAAGAGCGCCCCCAGAATCATGTTCACCAGGGGATTGATGAAATACCCCAGGCTGGCCTCCACCACATGGCCGGTGTTGACCGCGTCGATGTACAGATACCAGTTGATCCCCAGAAGCAGCCCGCACGAGGCCATAAGCAGCACGTCGCGCCGGCTGCGCAGGACCCGCCGGGCCTCCCGGAGCCGGCCCAGAAAGGCCAAGGCCATCCCCGCCGCCACAAGCGACCACACCAGCCGGTGGGACAATATTTCCAGCGGCGATACCCGGGCCAAGGCCTTCCAGTAGACAGGCAGAAGTCCCCAGGACACAAAGGCGAACAGGGCGGCCAGGACGCCGGAAACGGTATTGGGAGCGGGCATGGAACATCCTTTCGGCGCATGCGAATGCGGGGGCGACCGGGGCGCGGATCATGCCCCAGGTCGGCTCGCTTGTGAAGCGGGCCGAAAATGCGTGCCTCCGGCGGCCAGGGGGCAACCCTTTTGAAAAAGGCTTCTCCCCCTGGCCCCTCCTTCGAAAACTTTGTCGCGCTTCGCGTCCGCGCTCGGGCGAGATCACTTTCTCCGAACCACTTGGCTCCGGCC
>Ga0067045_1030038_pt1 | contig 16996 bp, 12 predicted proteins | sample TerdegcTABiofilm_FD_59184 | JGI IMG/M metagenome (GOLD analysis project Ga0067045, IMG submission 59184) | Combined Assembly of (Gp0054472, Gp0054536) Wastewater bioreactor microbial communities from Singapore -Terephthalate degrading...
GAGCCGGTGAAAGCCGGGCCGCCCCCGGCCGCGCTCCAGACAGCCCTGGCAGAGCTGCCGCGCGCCTGGATCACCAGGTTGCACCAGGCCACCCAACAGCTGGATGCGGAGCTGATGCAAAGCCTGATTGAACAAATCCAGGAGACTGCCCCTTCCCTGGCCGAAACGCTGGGGCAATGGTTCAAAGAATTTGATTACGAAAAAATCATGCAGTTAACCACGGTGATACTGCACACAGAGGAACAAGCATGAGCCCTACACCTTCCCCTTCCCTCCCGCCGGCACCCACCGCCGGCAACATTTTGGTCGTGGACGATACGCCGGCCAACCTGCGACTCTTAGTCAGCCTCTTGACCGAGCAAGGGTATAAGGTGCGACCGGCCTCCAGCGGCCCGCTGGCGCTGATGGGGGCCCGGGCCGCGCCCCCCGACCTGATCCTGCTGGACATCAGTATGCCCGACATGAACGGCTACCAGGTCTGCGAAGCTCTGAAAGCCGACCCGTGTACCCGCGACATCCCGATTATCTTTATCAGCGCGCTGGATCAGACAGAAGACAAAGTGCAAGCATTTATTCTGGGGGGTGTGGACTACATTACCAAACCCTTTCAGTTTGAAGAGGTCCTGGCGCGAGTGCGTACCCACCTGACTTTGCACCATCTGCAACGCCAGCTGGTCACCGCCAACCAGGAATTACAGGCCGCCAACCAGGAGCTGGCAGCTGCCAACCAGGCTTTAGCTCAGGCCAATGCCGAACTGGCAGCCAGCAATGCCGACCTGGACGCCTTCGCCCACACTGTAGCCCACGATCTCAAAAACCCGCTCACTACCATCATCGGGTTCAGCCGCCTGTTGGAGAGCCGGCTTTCCAATTTCTCGCCCGCGGCCCTGCAAGAAAACCTGCAACGGATTGCCCAAACCGGCTACAAGATGCAGGAAATCATCAATGCTCTGCTGCTCTTTGCCAGCGTGCGCCAGGAAGGCCAGCCGATAGAAACCGGCCCCTGTCCTATGGGAACAATTGTCCAGGAAGCATTACAGCGCTTTGAACTGCAAATCCAGGAGCAGCAAGCCGAGGTGATCACACCACCAGACTGGCCGGTCGCAACCGGCCAGCCGGCCTGGGTGGAAGAGGTATGGGCCAATTACATCAGCAATGCGCTAAAGTACGGGGGGCATCCTCCGCGCGTTGAATTAGGCGCGACCGTGACCGGTACCGCCATCCGCTTCTGGGTGCGCGACAACGGCCCCGGCCTGACGCCGGAGGAACAGGCGCAGGTGTTCGCGCCCTTCACCCGGTTCCACCAGACGAAGGCCGACGGGCACGGCCTGGGGCTTTCCATTGTCCAGCGCATCGTGGAACGCCTGGGCGGCAGCGTGGGGGTGGAATGCCCCGGCATCGGGGGGACCGGCAGCACTTTCTGGTTTACCTTGCCTGCCGCCAGCCCGGAGCTGCATCCCATCTACTACGGCCAGGTGGCCGGCACGGCGTAAGGTCCGGCGCGCAGATCATCCAGGTAGCCACAATCGGCCAGCGCCGAGAGCGAGAAGAGAGCCTGTCCGGCCGCGCCGAGGCTGCGCGCGGCCTCAATCCGTGCTGTCAGTTCGGCAAACGGGAGACAGGCTCCGCCCGCCGTGACCCCGATCCCCGGCAGCACCGCCCGCCCCGCCGCGTGCGCCTGGAAATCCTGCGCCGCTAACGTCCACTTGACCAGGTCTGTCACCACGTTGGAACTGTAGAGCATCGGCGCCAGCGCATCCACCGCGCCGCTTTGCAGCCAACCTTGCGAATCCTGGTAGTAATCGGTCAGCCCCTGGCTGGTTGCCGGCCAGCCCCACCGGTTGAGGTAGACCGGCCAGACCGCCGCCGAGACCGTCAACGTGGGGCGCGCGGTGTGCGTCGCCGCCGTGATGCGCGCCACCAGCGCCGTCACCTGCGCTACCTGGAAGCCGGGCCGCCAGTCGGTGATCGTCAGCGTCGCCGAAAGCGGATCGGCAGCATAGGCCGCTACCGTGAAGGGATCCCAGGAATACTGCGGGCCGGGGTAGCGGACGTTGTCCAGGTGGATGCCGTCCAGGTCGTAGCGGGCCACCAGGTCAGCCACCACTGCCGCGAGGTGCTCCTGCACCTGCGGGACGGCCGGGCTGGCCCAGGTGTACTCATTCCAGCGGATGGGCTGATAGCCGTTGGGCGCGAGCCGGTCGTAGACGCGCCAGGTGTAGCCCAGCCCGTAGCCGCCATCCGCCAGGTAGGTGAAGCGGTTGAGCGCCTGCGGGGGCGTGATCCCCACCGTCGGCGTGAGGGTGCCGTAGGTAGCGGTAGGCGGCGCCTGCCAGGTCGGGTAAACGTTGAGCCAGGCGTGGACGGTCAGCCCGGCGGCGTGCGCCCGCGTGCAGAGCTCCGCCAGCGGGTCCCAGCCGGGGTCTTGTCCCAACGTCCAGCCAAGCGACCCCGTCATCCGCGCGGCCCAGGGTTCGCGGCCGGGGGTGTAGTAGGCATCGCCCGCGCCGCGCACCTGGAAGAAGAGCGCGTTGAAGCCGGCACCGGCGGCCTGATCCACCACCCGTTGGATGTCGGCCGCCGTCGGCGCGACCCCGAAGCGCGTCCAGTCATAGCGGCTGACCCAAACGGCGCGCCATTCGGTCAGCACCGGCGGGGCAGCCGGCGCGCGCAGCACCAGCGGTAAATAGGTGGTATAGGGGACCGTCTCGGTCAACGGCGAGGACACAGCCAGGGCCGCCCTCTCCCCGGCAACCCCGGTCACAGCCGGGCCGCCGGCTGCCAGCCCCACCTGCACCAACGCCAGCCAGCCCATGGCCCAGCCCAATGCCACTCCCAGCCAACTCCAGCGCATCGTTTTCACCATCTGTCCCCTCAGGTGTGAGCAGTGAGCAGTGAATGGTGAGCGCTTTGCTTGTAGTGAGGCGCTTCAGCGCCGTTTTGCCGCGCTAAAGGGCGTCACTACAAGCACAAAGCGCGTCTACCAACCTCTTGTTCGTAGTGAGGCGCTTTAGCGCCGTTTTGCCGCGCTGAAGCGCGTCACTACAAGCATAAAGCGCGTCTACCAACCTCTTGTTCGTAGTGAGGCGCTTTAGCGCCGTTCAACGCGCTAAAACGCTGAAACGCTGAGACGCTGAAACGCTAACTTGAGCGCCGTTTTGCCGCGCTGAAGCGCGTCACTACAAGCATAAAGCGCGTCTACCAACCTCTTGTTCGTAGTGAGGCGCTTTAGCGCCGTTCAACGCGCTGAAGCGCGTCACTACAAACGCGCTAAAACGCTGAAACGCTGAGACGCTAACTTGAGCGCCGTTTTGCCGCGCTGAAGCGCGTCACTACAAGCACAAAGCGCGTCACTACGAACTATTCACGAAGCACCTGCCGCCGCCGCACTCAGTTGCGCCACCGAAACAATCGGCCCGTAAGCCGCTTTGAGCGCCTCCAGGCCGGCCCGCTGCTCAGCGTAGACCCGGAACAGCGTCTCCGGCACGCCCCGCTCCCGGCGGTAGGCTTCCTCTTGCAGGGCGATGCGCGCCAGGATGTTATCCACGTAGAAAGCAAATTGCCTGTCGTACAGCTCTTGGGGATACGCTTTGCCGATCTGCGCAAACAGGCGCTGCAAATCCTCATACCGGGGGATGTAGCCGATGGGCGTGGCAATCGCCCCCACCTCGCCGTGAGCATACAGCTCCAGCCAGCCGAGCCAGACCTTCACATCGCGCTTCTCGCCCAGCAGGGCGTTGCCCTGACCGCCGCGCGCGCCGTGGGTCAGGAAGTAGTTCAGCCCGGCCATCACCGGCTTGTGCGTCAGCTGGGGCGAGTTGAAAAAGGCAAACTGCGCTTCCATGTATTCCGCCAGCGGGCCGGGGATGAAGGGCTCGTTAGCCCACGGCTGCCGGCGCACGCCCTTCGCGCCCACCTCCGTAGCGGTCGCCGCCGAGAGGATAGAAGCGCCGATGACCACCCCGTGGTCGGGATTCTTCGCCACCCAGACGGGCGGCATCGTGTCGCTGTCGCGCCCGCTGTAGGTGATCACCTGGACCGGCACGCCGGCCGGGTCTTCGGCGAACGCCTCGTTGTAGTTGCCGATGGCCCGACAGGCCACCGTGCAGCGCGCATTGGGGTTAGACATGGGAATGGAGTTCCCGGCCGCATCGGTCTTGCCCGGCCACCATTCGCCGGTGTAATTGATGCCCCGCTCCGGCAAGGGTTTGCCGTCGCCAACCCAACGCGGCTCCCCTGCTGGCGTGATCAGCACGTTGGACCAGATCACCTCCACGCCCGGCGTGGTCAGCGCCTGGATGAGCAGCGGGTCTCCTTCTGGGTTGACATCCTGGATGATGCCAAAGACCCCCTTTTCCGGGTTGACCGCGCGCAACGTGCCATCCGGCGCGATCCACATCTGGGCCAGATCGTCGCCGATGAAGTCGCTCCCCACCATCGCGGTCGTGGTCTTGCCGCAGCCAGAGGGCGCAGCGCCGGCGAAAAAGGTCTTGCGCCCGCCGGGACCGGTCAGCCCGGTGATGAACATGTGTTCGGAGAGCTCGCGGCCCTGCCGGTAATAGGTCGCCAGGTCCACCGCGAAGCGGTGATTGCCTTTCTTGAGCAGCAGCGTGTTGCCCGCATAGGTGCAGAGCAGCGCATAGGTGGTCAGCCAGCTGCGATCCATGAAGACGCGCATGAAGGGGAAATCTTCCGGCCGGTTGGGGCCTTCGCTATGCACGTTGGTGAAAAAGACACCCGCGCGGGCCACTTCCTGGTCAAACTGGTGGTAAACGTTACGGTAGAGGATGTTGGCCGAGTGCAACACGTAGGCCGACGTGGTGATCTCCAGGGCGGGGATGGCCGCCTGGGCGCCAATCGGCCCGCGATTGAAGAAGCCGATCAGCAGGGTCTTGCCCCGGCCCAGACCGGTCATATACTGGCGGACGTAGGCGAGCGCCTCGTCGCGGAGGATGCTTTTGGCCAGCACGCTGACTTCTTCATCAGGGTTGGCGATGTAGAGCGTTTTATCCACCACCCGGCCCTGCTCTTCGGGCAGATCAAAATGGACCGTGTGGCCTGGCAGTGGCAGCGCCTGTTCCTCGCCCTTTTGCAGGCTCAGCGCGCGCACCCATTGCTGATCGGCCTCCGAACCGGTGCTGACAAAGACCGCTGCCGGGTCTAACATGACAATGGCGTTGGCAATCTTGACCAGCGCTTCCGGGGTCTGCAGGGCGGCCAGCCGCGCCTGGGCAGCGGGATCACAACGCGCCTGGAACAGCGCCCGCGCCTCTGCCACCGTCCTGATGCCGCCCAGGGCGGTCAACAGGTCACTGCCGTGTTTCAACTGCAACATGACTTCCTCCTGGTCATCAAGTCTTGGGGATCATACGCCAAGCACGAATTTGCCTCAGTGTATCACAGTTCCGTTTTTTAGAACAGGCTTGACAGCGCTAACGGCGCTTCTATAATGCCAGGCGGAGGCCTCCCATGAAAACAGAACCGCTCTTCTATCGGTTGGTGGCTACCGCCTTTGGCCCCCTGGGTCTCGTCTGGTGGGAAACGGCCGCCGGCCCTCGCGTCCGGCAGGCGTTCCTCGACAAAAAACAAACACCGCCCAGGCCTATGGAGGAAGTCATCCGGGAGCATTATCCCACCGCCCAGGCAGACGTTTGCCCGGAGATCGCGGAGCTCGGCGAGCAAATCCAGCGCTTTCTGGCGGGAGAAGCCGTCGTCTTCAGCCTGGCAAGGGTCGCGCTGGAGCGATGCGGCGAATTTCAGCGGAAGGTGCTGCTGGCCGAGTATGGCATTCCGCGCGGTTGGGTCAGCACCTACGGGCGGCTCGCGGCTGTGGTCGGCTGCCCCGGCGGCGGACGGGCCGTGGGCCGGGCTTTGGCGGAGAACCCGTTTCCGATCCTCATTCCGTGCCACCGGGCCGTGCAGGCCGGCGGTGGGATCGGGGGGTATCAAGGCGGGCCGCAGATGAAACGGGCCCTGTTGGAGCGAGAGGGCGTGCCGTTTACAACGGCGGGCAAGGTCCTGATGCAGAAGGTGTATTATGCACCGCCCTCATCGCAGGCCGCCAGCACGACCGCCGAGCGCGAGGCCACGTCATAGAGCGCCCCGGTCACGGGCAGGGCCAGGTGAGGCAGGCTGAAATCCCCCGGCGACGCCACCGCCGTATCCACCACCCGCCGCCACTGCTGTCCGGTGGGCAACGGCGGCAGTTCAAAGGTCAACGGCTCCCAATAAGCGTTGAGCATCACATGCAGATGCTCGCCGGCCTGCGGGTGATGCAATTCAAAGGCCAGCGAATGTGAATCCACCCCCCAATCGGGCTGCCCCAACCGGACGCCATGCCAGGTCAGGTGCGGCGGCTGCTCCGGCGCTACCCAGAACCGCTCCTCACGGAAGAGCTCGCACCCCTGGGTGAAGGTAATCAGCCCCTGCACAAAGCGCCACAGCCCGGCCTCGGTCTCCAGCGCGCTCCAATCAAACCAGCTCGTCTCGTTATCCTGACAGTAAGCGTTGTTGTTGCCGTGCTGCGTCCGCCGGACTTCGTCCCCCATCAGGAACATCGGCGTTCCCTGCGAGACAAACAAGATGGTCAGGAAGTTCTTGATCTGGCGCAACCGCAGGGCCTGGATGGCGGGATCGTCCGTCGGGCCTTCTACGCCGCAATTCCAGCTGAAGTTCACGTCGGCCCCATCGGCGTTGCCGTGCCCGTTGGCCTCGTTGTGCTTGACGTTATACGAGACCAGATCGTTGAGTGTGAAGCCATCGTGACAGGCGACAAAATTGACGCCCCGGTTGGGATCAGCACGTTCGGGCCGCAGGTAGAGATCGGGGCTGCCGGTCAGACGGGCCGCTAACCGCCGCACCGTATCGGGATCGCTCTTCACAAAACGCCGCACGTCGTCGCGGAACTGGCCGTTCCATTCCGCCCAGCGGTGGCCGAGGAAGGTCCCCACCTGGTAGAGTCCTACCGCGTCCCACGCTTCGGCGATGATCTTGGTGCCGGCCAGCACCGGGTCAGATTCAATGTCCCAGAGGAGCGGCGGGCTTTTGAGCGGCGTTCCCCACTCGTCGCGCGCCATCACCGAGGCCAGATCAAAGCGGAAGCCGTCCACATGCATCACCGCCACCCAGTGACGCAGGCAATCCAGAATCATCCGGCGGGTGATGGAATGATTGCTGTTCAAGGTGTTCCCGCAGCCGGTGTAATTGGCATAGCCGGCATAACCGCTCCGGGGGATGTAGTAGGCCCGGTTCTCCAGCGCCCGGAACGACAGGGTCGGCCCGTGCTCATCACCTTCGGCGGTGTGATTGAAGACCACGTCCAGGATCACCTCAATCCCGGCCCGGTGCAGTGCCTTGACCAGGTCGCGGAACTCGTTGACCGGCCCCAGCGGGCTGCGGTCGGAACTGTAGGCCGCATGGGGCGCAAAGAAGCCAATCGGGTTGTAGCCCCAGTAGTTTTTGAGGGGCAGGGGCTCGTCCTGTTCGTCATACTGCTGCACCGGCAGCAGCTCCACCGCCGTCACCCCTAAGCTTTTGAGGTAGGGGATCTTTTCTATCAGCCCGGCGTAGGTCCCCCGCCGTTCGGGGGGCAGCCCGGAGCTGGGATGGCGGGTAAAGCCGCCCACGTGCAGCTCATAAATCAACGAACCGGCATAGGAAAGCCCCAGCGGGAAATCGTGCTCCCAATTGTAGTCGCTGGGATCAACCACCACGCCGCGCAGCGCATGGGCGCAGTTATCACCGGGATGGCGCGCCGCCTCCCGTTCGTAGACATCGGCCACCACCGCGCGGGCGTAAGGGTCTAACAGCACCTTACTGCCGTCAAAGTAGAACCCCTCCGCCGGGTTAAAGGGGCCGTGGACGCGATAGGCATAGATTTGCCCGGCGCCCAGGCCCTTGACGAAGATATGCCAGTAGTAGAAAGTCCGGTTGTAGACCGGGTCCAGCGGGATCACACGGACCGGCCGGGGGGCTGTGGGCGCGTCAAAGAGCAGCAGTTCCACCGCTGTGCAGTTTTTGGAAAAGAGGCAGAAGTTCACGCCCCCCGGTCGCACCGTCGCGCCGAGCGGAAAGCTCTGACCGGGTAGCAGATCGTTCATAGCCACTCCAGAAATTCATGGGGTTTGAGAATCATAATACCCGGATAGACATTACTCCCGACACAAACGCGCCAGCACGGGGTTGAGGTAATCGCGCGCCACCACCTCCCAGCTCATCTGGCGGCTGACCTGCTGGCCGGCGTGCAGCCGCTGTTCCATCACCTCCGGCGTGCGCGGCAGCGCCGCCCCAATCTGGTCAGCGACGCTGCGGCTGTTGAGAGCTTCCAGTTCATCGCGCACCGCCTGCGTGATCTGCAAGGCCTCCCAAACATCATGCACCTGCAAGTGAGCGGGGAGCGTGACGTAATCGGCTACAATCAAGTTGGGGAATTCCGCCAGCCCGGCGTTCTGCGCCGCCTGCCGGACAAAGCCGATGTTCCCACAGACATTGCTCACCACGCAGAGCGCCCCATAGGTCAACGTCTCCACCTGGGCAATGCCAAACGGTTCGTAGATAGATTGGCCGAACTCCAGGTCAGTGCCCCGCCGCAGATCGGCAAAGCTCATGTCGGCCGGCATCCGGCGCCCGCAGCGATCCGCCGACCAGCCCAGCTGGTTGACCAGGATCACGGTCACGGCCTGCGCCCGCGCGTTGAAGGACTCCGCCGCCGCGTAAAAGGGCAGCTCATGCCAGAGCAGATCACCGTTGCCGCTCCGGTGCTTGACCGGCCAGCCGTACTCCTCCTCCCAACGCAGCACATCCTCCGGCAAACGGCCGGCGGGCGCGCTGGTGGAAAGCACAAAATGCACAGCACGCTGTCCTTCGGCAATCAGCAACGGGTCCAGATGCTCCAACACGCGGAGGTCGCGCCAGAGGCCCTTGCTGGGAATCAGCCGGGTCACATGGCTGAAGATGAAATCGGGCCGGTAGCCCAACAGTTGCTCGGCATAGCGCTGCAGTTTGGCCTTGGCGGCCAGTTTCTCCGCCAGGCTGATCGTCTCTGCCGGGATGCCGTTGTAGGCCAGGTCAATGGGAAAGCGCTCAAAGCCGCCGCCCAGGAAACGCAATTCCTCCACCACCCAATCGCCCACCGCCAGGATGGCATCCAGCTGCGCGGCCTGCTTGATTAAGGCATGTTTGAAGAAATCGCTCCGGTCGCCAAAGACCTGATCCATGGTCATGCCGGCAGCGCGGGCCAGGCGGAGCGCGTTGTAGAAGCGGGTATCATGGCCGGCGTGATCTTCCACCAAAATCCGGGCCGTCGCCATCTCATGCGCGTAGAAGAGCAGATACCAGCCCTCGCCGCTTTGGAGCTGCGCACAGAGCGCCAGCGGTATCCCCATCCACTCATGGGCAATGATGAAACGCGGGCCTCCCACTTCGCCGACGAGCAGGTTAAGCGCGGCCCAGGCCGGCCGCGCCGCTTTGACGGTCAGGTCATACTCTTCCAGCATCTCATAGCGCTCGGAAGCAATGCGGTAATGCTCCCACAGTTCATACTTGAAGCCGTTGACCTCGTCAGGGGCCGCCTGCCGCGCATCTACCAGCAGAACTTCATGCTCCACCCCGCCAAACGCCCGCTTGCCATAGAGCAGGCGGACGTTGAAGAGCGCTTCAATCGCGCGCAAGCTGTCGGCGATGGAAGTCCAGCCTTCGGCGAAGGCTGCCGGGGGACGGTTCAGCTGATGCCAGGAGGAATAAAAAATGGTGAGCCGGTTGCGCGGCTCGGTCAAGCGGGCCATTTCGGCCACGTTGTCCACATTCATCGGCCCGACCAGAATCGTGCGCTGGACGGCGGCGTTGTAGGCCTCCGCCGCCAGCAGTCCTTCCAACACCGCACCAATGCCGCCGACTTTGAAACCGGCTTCGTGCGTGGCGTGGACCACCACGGCAAATTGTGGCTGAGACATGGCTGGCCTCCTTAAAGAACACTGATTACACTGATAACGGTGAGTTTGCAGGGAGACGCTGCAACGCTAAGATTGAGGCCAGTATACCCAGACACGGGGAGTTGTCAAAAATAACCGGCGTGACATGCCGGGGCGCACGTCACGCCGGGCGGGAAACAGAGGCTCAGTTTTCGGGGGTCGGCGTGACCACCGTGATTTTCACCGTGACATACCCATCGTTGTCGCTCAAGATGTCATCATCTATGCCCAGATAGAGCAAACCGTCTTGCTGGGCACGCACCCAGGTGCCCTTCCCCACATAGAAAGGGGAACCGTCCTCCCCAATGCGTCCGATCAAAGCTCCCCCGCGCACATTGGGCAGGGGATAGAAGCTGGGGGCGCCAAACCGGGAGTGCCCTTCCGGGCCGTGATAGCCGGCCACCGGGGAATAGAGCCAGGTACCTTGTGCCCGCACCGTGACCTGATCCCCCGTATGCAGCTGCACGCCTGTGCTCTGCCAGTCACGATAGGCATAGATGCGTGTCTGCGCTAGTTCCTCCTGAGAGATAGGGGCCAGCCGGGCTCCCAACGCCAACCTGCCCAACACCGCCACAGCGATCAACGCCAGCAGCACCAGTCCAAATGATTTTTTCATGCGCTCTTCCTTCCCTGTAGAAGGGACCAGCGCCGCTGCTATCGTGGTACTCAACGCCGATCCCTTCGTCGCGGCTGTGTAGAACGGCCACCCAGTCATCTTTTGCACCAACCAGGAGCACCGGTTATGGAACCCAACCTCGCGGGGTGCTCCTCAATCAAACCAGCGGCGACCTGACTCATCGGTCCAAAAACAGGAGCACCAGGAACGCCAGCGCCAGCCCATTGATCGCCAACAACGGGAAACTGCGAAAGCGGGCCTGCCAGGAGCCCCATAGACTCAGCGCTAAAGCCACGCCGCCCGCTATCAACATGCCGATTGCCAACAGGTTGAACCAGAGCAGATAATCCCAGTAACGAACCTGCGACCCGGCAATCAGTGATATCGCGGTCAACACCAGCCCTCCACCCAACGCCGCGGCCGATCCCCAGGTCCCTGTTTTAAGATGGTTTCTCATGGTTACACTCCTTATTGTAGATCGGAAATTGAGTTTATGGACCTCTTTTGTCTTGCCAGCCGCGCCGTGAGCAAAAAGAGCAGCCCCACCCCTAAGAAAGGCCAGCCGTAGAGAAGGGCTGCCCAGCCAGCGAAGGTACCCAGGCCCAACGCAGAAGCGGACCGGTAAGCGGCGATACCCAACCCCACCGCCCCCACGACCGCCAGGCCGCCGCCAACGCGCTCCCAACGCCAGGCCGCCAGACAGGCCAACAGGGTCAGGGCGAGCAACGTCAACACGGGCAGCGCGAGCGCCTGCGGCCGATCTTCGTTGGTGACCGCCAGGAACAGAATGAGCAGAAAAACACCGCCTGTCACCAGACTTGCCCACCGGGCAAGCTGGCGGATTCCGGCCACTGCCCTGTTATCATCTATCCGGGTGTTGTTGATGGCGTGCATTGGGGGAAACTCCTGGCGCAAGCGTTACGGTTGAGATTCCCGCAGATCCACAATCGGTGTCCCATCGCCGCTGATCACCCACTTGCTGTTCGGTTGCAGTTCTTTAGCCAGCAACACCTGGAGATATTTCTCGCCCAGCGCTCCTTTGTCGGCCAGTTCGTCCAGCATGAGCCGGACCGCCTGCCGTTGCGCCTCGGCTGTCAGCGTGATGCGCTGAGCCTCGGCCTCGGCCAGCTTCGTCGTCTGGTAGGCCTGACCGTCGGCAGCTTTCTGCGCCGCGTAGTAGTCTGCATCGGCGACAGTCCGCCGTTGGGCCGCCTCGGCCTGGGCCTGTTCCTGGCGCTGCACAGCGACCATCCGGTCCTTGATTGCAATGACGACTTCATCCGGCGGCGAGGCGTTCTGGATCTGCACCGTGATGAACTGCACCCCATATTGCTCTTCCTTCTCGCGCAACACCGCCATCACCTCGTCGTTCATGGTGGAGCGGCTGTGCATCACCTCGGTCATCGCTTTGGTGTTGACCACATCGCGCAATTTCCCCTGGACAAACTCAAAGACAATCCGATCCGGGTCTTCCACGTAGAGCGCAAACCGCTCCGGGTTGGTCACGCGATAGGTGTACTGGAGCGAGACATTCATCGTTACGTCGTCTGAAGTCATCGCCGGAATACGCTCCACATAGCCCAGCCGCTCGCTGACCTTGACGATGACCACCGTATCCACCAAGGGGATCTGCAAATGCCAGCCCGGCTCGTCCACGCAGATAAAGCGACCGCCGCGAAGATGCAAGCCCCGTTCATATTCGCGGATCTTGTAAATCGCCGAGCGGCCAATCAGGATCAAGAGGGTTGCCACAATCACGGCCGCTAAAACCACCACGGCGAGCTTGTACAACCGCTCCAGCGTCAAACCGGTTCCCCGGCGGCCAGGATAGGCCGGCGGCGCACCGGCTGGCAGAGTCACATTTTGTGTCATGGTTTCACCTCCCTTGAGAATAGTCAATGAGTCCTTCGTCGCCAGTCAAAAGCACGTAACGCCAACTTTAGTTTGCGGTCTTGGGGCAAACTAAAGTGTGTCCCTTTTTCATCCACCGCTCAAAACCGAGCGACCACAGTCAGGCCGCCCCACTCGTTCTCACTCTCATTGTAGCCGACCAACCCGCCAAAATCTACTGTGGGAATCCACAGCAACAGATACAACCCGGCGGGATAAAAAATCGCCCGGCGGTGGTACCGCCGGGCGAGCAATGCTCCTGACGCTCACTCCCCGGCCTTGTTTTTCGCCGGTCAGGGGAGTGAGCCATGTCTCACCTAATCTTTTGCGCTGCCTTTCCGCCCGCTGCGCTTGACAGGGCTGCCCTTCGCCGCCTCCAGCAACTTCTCCACCTGATACCCGGAGACCTGCTCTGCCTTGAGCAGCTGCGCGATCAGCGCGTAGCGTTCCACCAACAGCGGCGCGACCGCGTCCGCCGGCTGCGCCGGATCGGCCAGCGCCTCCACTGCGGCCACGACGAACAGCCAGCGCAGCAGCAGCTCGTAAGCTTCCTGGTTGAACCAGAGAATGCCCTGATAGCGATTCACGCCAACCACCTGCTGGACTTCACTGTCCTTCAGTCCGGCTTGCAAGACGCGGTAGGCCCACTGCTTCTTGGGTCCCGGTGCTTCAAACCAGCGCTGGTGCGTGACCAGCACTTTGACCAGCGTAACGGCCCGCCAGGCCTCCCCTTCTTTCAGACCCAGATCCATCAACGCGCCCGCGATCAGCTTGGTCAACAGCCACTCGTCAATCCAGCTGCGGCTGACGCCCGCAAAGCCGGCCTCGTCCACCACGCGGCCCAACGTATGGGTGAAGAGCCAGCTGAAGAGCGTGCCCCACGCCGCCGTCTCGGTCCCCAATACCGCCCGCAGCGACTTGACGGCCGCGGCATAACCGCGCGACTTAGGCAGCGGGAAGCGCTCCGCCACCACCGGCAGTTGCAGGATCGCGGCCAGCTCCACCCGGAGCTGCCGGGCCAGCACGAGCTCGTCGGCCTGCTCCGCCCCGGTCACCCGCTTGATCTCGCGCAAGAGTTCCACCACTTTTTGTTCCACCTGCGTCAGGACCAGTTCATCCGGCTGCCTCTCCGGCTCACTCACGCGCGCCGCCAGCAGCCAGCGGAAGGTCTCCGCATTGACCAGCTGGCGGAAAGCGTGGTGCACCGGCTGCAGGAAGAGCTCCTGCATGGCCGCTTCAATGCTCGGCACGCCGCGCCCGTTCAGATAATCGGCCAGCTGCGCGTAATGCTGCCATTCGTTATCCTGCACCTCGCGGAAGTCCAGGAAAACGTGGCAGCGGTAAGCGCCCAGCTCCACGTACAGCCCTTTCTCATGCAGCTCGCGGCTGCTGCGGATATACTCCAGCCCCGAACGCATGTCGCGGAAGATGGTAAAGGCACCGGGTGCGGGAGTCAACCCCAGCCCCTCGCCCAGGCTCTTCTGCACCAGGCCGCGCCCTTTTTCCAGGTAAGCGACCGAGGTGCGAATCCAGCCCCGTGTGTCGCCGTAGTGGTTGTGATAAATCACCAGCCCGCGTTCCCCTCTGGCCTGGTTTGAATACGCGAAGACGTTCTCGTCCACCCCGCCAGCCGGGGTGAAAAGATCGTACAGGTAAAAGTGATCCACTTCGGCAAAGAGATACCGTTTGTGCAACAGAGGGAAGATCTCGCGCTCGTGGCGCTCCACCAGCGCGGGATCGGGCTGCTCGTCCCAATAAGCGCGGCGGAACTCCATACCGTACTTCTCGGCAAAGCCCTCCACCTGCCCGTGCCCAAACATCGGCAGCCCCGGCAGCGTCGCCAGCAGCGTGCAGATCCCAAAATACTTGTCACCTTTGCCAAACTGATCCACCGCCGTCCGTTCGTCGGGGTTGTTCATGAAGCTGACGTAACGCTTGAGAATCTGCGGGTCAAACTCCAGCGTGTTCTTGATCAGCTGGCGATACTCCGCGTTCTTCTCGTCGCGCAACATGTTCATGAAGGCGCTGTTGTAGACGCGGTGCATCCCCAAGGTGCGGACGAAGTAGCCCTCCATCAGCCAGAAGGCCTCGGCCAGCAGGAGCGTGTCGGGCGCTTCCTGGGCCACGCGATCCACCACCTCGCGCCAGAATTCCTCGGGCATGGCCGCGTCAAAGGCCGCTTTGGTCATCCCAAACTCCGCCCGCGAGGCGATGTCGCCCCCCGTCCCCGGCTCCGGGAACCAGAGCCGCTGGTAGTGCTTCTTCGCCAGCGTCATCGCCGCGTCAAAGCGGATGATGGGCGAGCGCCGCGCCACCGCCAGAATCGTCTGGATGACCGCCTCGCGCACCTCCGGTTTGAGATAATCCAGCTGCGCCGTGTCATTCCAGGGCATGGAGGTCCCATCGTTGCCGTGATAGATGTACCGCACGTCGCCCGTCCAGCGATCCACCCGCTTGAAGACGACCGCCGCGTCGGTGCGGGTGTAATAGTGATCCTCCAGGAACAGGCCCACGCGCCCATCTTCCGACAGGTCCTGACCGTTGAAGGTGTAGCTGGGGAACGGGCTGTAGGGCAGCGAGATGAACCAATCGGGGTGGTGCAGCACCCAGCTGGAATCAATCCCCATGTGATTGGGAACCATGTCGCTGGCCATGCGAATGCCGCGTTGCCAGGCGCGCGCTTTGAGGTTTTCGTAGGCTTCCTCACCGCCCAGATCGGCCGCAATGCGGTAATCGTAGAGCGAGTAGGCCGAGGCGACCGCTTCCGGGTTGCCCATGATCTGCTTGATCCGCTGCGAGGCGTGGCTGCGCTCCCACAGGCCGATCAGCCAGAGGCCCGTGAATCCCCGGTGGGCCAACAGGTCCAACACTTCGTCGGGGATTTGATCCAGGCGGGTGATGGGCCGCCGGTACTGTTTGGAGAGCTGATCCAGCCAGACGTAAGTGTTTTTGGCGACCATGACCAGCTGCGGCATCCAATCGCGGTCGGGGCTGAAGCGTTCCGGCTCACCCGCGATCCCGCCAAATTCATAGGGCCGCGCCACGCCCGGCCCAAAGCCGAAAAAGGCCTTTTCCTCTTCCTTGATGAAATCCAGGCTGCCCAGGAGCCGGTAAAGATAGCGTCCCAGCAGGGCAATCCCCCAGCGCGTCAGAATGTACTCCAGCTGGCCGGAGAGGGAATAGGGCACGGCAATCGCCGGACTGCGGAGCATATCCATGAGGTTCTGGTTATCCGGCCCAAAGGGAGGTTGCGTATCAAAGAAGTCATGCAGCTGCCCTATCAGTTGCCGGTAGGCGGTTTCCTTTTCCAGACCGGCGTCGTCAAACAGCTCCATAAACGGGGCGCAGGCCGGGTTCATATTCGCCACCCAGAGCATCAGCAGCTCTTCCAGCACCAGCTGGCGATGGGGGACGCCGGCCGTCTCGCCCTGCAGGTAGGTCGCCAGGTCCACCTCGCGCCGGTAGACCGCTAAGGGCGGGAACTCATCGGCGAAGCGGGCCAGGGTGGCGTCCACCGCCTCGCGGCCCAAGCGCTCCTCCAGCCAGGCTAACGCCTGCGCCATCACCTGTGGCGCGCATTGCTGGCGGTACTGGCTCACGACGAAGTGGAGAATTTCGTCAATCAATCCCAGCGCGTTCAATTGCCCGGCCTTGACCGCCGTCTCCGGGAAACGCACCAGGTCGCGTCGCTCGTTCATCCGTTGCGCAAACGTCCGCGCCGCGTGGAAGTTGGCAAAGATGACATTGCCACTCAGCATGAAGAGCGACTGGTCAAGCTGGTAGCGGTCGCGCGCCCGGCGCGCAACGTGAAACTCCATGACAACGGCCTGGTGATGCACCATACTCCCTCCTTGCAGGTGATTGGGATTGATTTTAGAACAGCGCCGCGAACCAGATAAAACCGCCCGGCGTCACAGTCGGCGGGGGCGGGGAACGGAAATCCACGATCAAACCGAGCACCATACTCAACAACAAAATCACGGTAAAAATCAGCAAGAGCAGTTGAGCCCGCCTGGATTGGCGTTTCGTCGCTTTCATCCATCCTCCTTAACAGTAACAACAGTAACAGATGAGCAGTGAGGAGTGAGCAGGTGCAGGCGTTGCATTGTTCACAGCTCTCTGCGCACTGGTTTTATGAGTAGCGCTGTACCACAGGTTCGGTTACACGCCTCAGACTTCAAGACCTATGCTGATTATAGCACACTTCGCCAGGCAGGTTGTCATTTCCCGCCGGGCGTGGTATGATACGGCCTATGCGTTGAAGGAAAATCTTTCACCGCTATGTAACGCTGTGTAACTCTCAACATCAAGATAGGCCTATGAAACGAATCATTCAAATCCTGGAATGGCTGGTCTTCCTTGGACTGATCGCCCTGGTCGCGGTGGGGGCGCTGGCCTGGCAAGCACCGGCCCCGCAGGTCGCCTGGATTACCGCCACCCCTTCAATGGATTCCACACCGGTCGGCACCGCCACCCCCCCGCCCACCTGGACCCCGACGCCGGAGCCAACCGCCACCCCTTC